>Ga0224512_10001373_pt1 | contig 23480 bp, 17 predicted proteins | sample SF_May12_sed_USG_4_FD_169103 | JGI IMG/M metagenome (GOLD analysis project Ga0224512, IMG submission 169103) | Sediment microbial communities from San Francisco Bay, California, United States - SF_May12_sed_USGS_13 | ecosystem: Environmental > Aquatic > Marine > Sediment | place: USA... | reverse complement strand
CATGAGCACACCATCGAAAGTCAGAAAACTTGGCTGGAAAAACATGCCCAGACGATTGAACAACAAACGGGATTCATTGAACAGCTGAAGAAAGACAAGCTGTTGTTGGAAGAAGCGCAAAATAATCAGCGCCACGAATTTGAGCAGACCCTCGAAGAACAGAGGAGACTCATTGAACAACTGAAGAAAGACAAGCTGTTGTTGGAAGAAGAGCGCAGTAACTTGCGCAACGAACTCGGAGAGAAAATCAATCTGCTCTCGGCTGAGCGCGATAGGCTTTTACATTCTTCAGAACGCCGACTCGGCGACATTCTTCTCAACCGGCTGCGCCTCCGTGCACCGCTGAAGATTCTACGTGCACCGCTAAAGATAGTTGAGCGGCTCTTTGTCACTTTCCGGCAGCAACTGACAGTTGTGAGACTCGCTATTGAAAGCCGGTACTTCGCTGGCCGTGGCCTGCACCGCAGGATGCTAGCTACGGTCTGTACCAGCTTCCCCATCTACTCTCAGACTTTTGTGTATCAGGAACTGACTCAGCTTGCCCGCCAAGGGTTTGACGTGCGGCTTATTTACTCCACACTCGATCGTCGTGATTATCTTCACACCCAGTTCGCGCATCTGTGGAAAGCCAAGCGCTGTCTGCACTTGAATTCGAGTGTTCACGAACTAGACTTCGCTCGTTACCGTCTCCGCATGCCTGAGAAAATTGAGCGACTGATCCAGAGGCTGTGCGACGCCTCCGGCCTCAACCGGAATGACTTGATTAATCACGGTAACTTCCTGCAGGCTTTTTCTTTCACGCGGATGGTGGAAGCCTACCGCCCACAATACCTGCACTCATACTTCTTCTACGACCGTTCCCTGATGTCCCTGGTAGCTGGCTACCTTCTCGATATTCCGCGAGGAATCAGCTGCTACGCCGATCATCTTCTCAAAGACTACGAACTCAAGGTTGTTCCGCTCCACCTGGAGCTTTGCGACGTGGTCATCGCAACCTCGGAGCGTATCAAGCAGGAACTGCTCGCGATCGCGCCACAAGCCAACCCAGAACGTATCCTTGTCAAACCCAATGCAATTGATGCCGAGCGCTTGGCGCTTTTCGAGCGTCCTGTGCCGGAGGCGAATTCTACGTTGCGGCTCGTCTGCGTCAGCCGCATCGAGCCAAAAAAAGGGCTGCTATATCTCGTGGAGGCGGTGCACCTGCTGCGACAGCGCGGGTTGCAGGTAGAAGCGCACTTGATAGGGTCCGTTGACGAGTGGAGCGAGGCAAGTTTGGATTACAAGCGCAAGTTGGACCAGCGCATCTCCGAGCTGAACCTGTGGGGCACGGTGCATCTGGAGGGGCGTCAGGATGCAGAAGGCGTGCTTCGCTTCCTTCGTCTCGCGCATTTGTTCGTGGCCCCATTCGTCGAGACCGAGACCGGCGACAAGGACGGCATTCCCACCGCCATGCTTGAGGGAATGGCAACAGGTTTGCCGGCAGTCGCTACCGATGCTGGCTCGATCACTGAGGTGATCGACGACGGTCAAGACGGTGTTCTAGTGCCACAGCGAGATGCTAACGCACTGGCGAACGCCATTGAGGACCTACTGGGCGATCCGGATCGGCGTCAACAGCTGGGCAGGCAGGCTGCCGACAAGGTCCGGCGGTGCTTTGACGTGAAGGTTTGCGAGCATGCCTTTCATGATCGGGTGCGAGCAGTAATCGAGTCTCGCCAGGGAAATGTTCGTCCCTTGCCTGGAAGGGCATAGTCCTGAGGGGCCAATGGCGATGAACGAAAGCTCTCCCTGCACTCCTCGGTTAGGAGCGAACCTATGATTTCCTCCCCTAAGCCATGGAAAGCCTTGACCCTACCTTCAGAAATTACCCGGATGAGGTCGATGCTCTACCATGAGGAGAAACAGTACCTTGTCTGGTTGACGGCCGAGAAGTTCGAGGGCTGGGGCGCCATTGTAGATCTGGGACCCTGGCTTGGGAGCAGCAGTGCGGCGCTCGCGGAGGGACTTAAGAGACGAAGCAGGCCAGATAAGGTCCACAGCTTTGACCTTTTCAAATGGGCACTCAGCTACATGGAAGAATCAGCGCACGTGGATTTGAACGATGGTGAGGATTTTCTCCCCCTCTTCATCCGTGAAATCGGCGATTACGCCGAGAGGATCGAGCCACGGCGAGAGGATCTGATGCGCTACCGTTGGGACAGCGGCCCCATCGAGATCCTGTTTGTGGACGCGGCAAAAACGTGGGAGCTCACCAATGCAATCCTGAGAGGGTTCGGCGATAACTTGATTCCCGGCCAGTCGCGTGTCGTGCTCCAGGATTTTCGCTTCCACCGCACACACTGGCTTCCCTTGATTTTCGACAGCCGTCCAGATCTTTGGCAGGAGATCGAGAGCGTCGAGGATGGAACGACCGTGACATTCATGCCTCTTAAGCCACTCCATGAGCTGGTCGGCATGAACCCGGAGTATTCGGAGGAGACATTTCCGCTCAGGTCCGCCGAGCATCTCTTGAGGAGCAGGATGGCCAAGGAAACGCCTTGGAACCGTCATTTGTTTTTGCGGACGCTTTATAAAAAGTGCTTGATTGAAGGGGCCGTAGACAAGACGCAAGCAGTGAGTGAAGAGCTTTTAGCGGATGGCGTCAGATCCCTCACAAAGGACGAGATCGCTATTATTGAGGACATCGAAATGATTCTCGTCCCGCAGGGTTGGAAGGCACACCTCCGAGAGGACTACGTTACCGCACGAACGCTTGCGGAACGCTGCTTTACCGCGAGTGGAAAACGGCCCGTCTATGCCGTAGCCCTCCTGGGGATTTCGTTGCTGCGGCTAGGGGATCTTAAAGGCGCAAAGAGCTGTATTGACGAGGTTTTCATTCGCCTGCCCGGTTTCCTCCACGCAAAGCTCTATCGCGCCGAGCTGGCGCTTGCCGAGGGTCGGCACCATGAAGCTGAAGAGGAGGCGCTTCAGGTCCTCAACGACAGCCGGGGAGACGAACCCACAATCGAGTATTCTCTGATGGTCTTGGAGAATGCATGGGACACTGACGGTCGTGTGGAACACGCCGTGGAGGTTTTGACTAACCTGGTAGAAATCCTGGGAGAAAGCCCCACCTTTCTAGCACACCTGGCCCGGGAGCAGTTCAAGCTCGGCTTGCGAGCGGAAGCTACCCGAAACATCGCGAAGGCCTTGAATCTCGCTCCCGGCCATAAACTTGCCGAGAAGCTCCGCGCCGAGTGGAGTATAGATTTTTTAACCCCAACGACAAACATGCCTGTCTGCGAAAAATGATCATGAAATGTTTTCCCTGACTTGGCAGGCTATTTGGGTTCGTCTGGGTTTTCGATTGGGCATCATGAGCCAAGCTCATGTTGATAGCATTAAAGAAAAACAGCAAAAGAATGAATCAACACCCCGGAATTGAATGAAAACTCAGCTATGAACAGCCATAAGAGCCCTGAATTGCTGGACAGCCGCCTCTCAAACGAGTTTCTGCGAAGATTAGATCGTTACATGGGTGACTACGACCCTTCGAGCACCTTTGCAAACAAGTACCTTAACTGGTACGAGGATCATTCGGGCCGGCGATCTGACTGGTTCCGCACGGATCTAATCTGGCGATTGGAGCTGACTCGCCCTTTGGCGGGAAGGAAAGTGCTCGATTTCGGATGTGGTACGGGCAGCAGCTCTGTAGTTCTGGCCGACAGAGGTGCGGAGGTCGTCGGCGTTGAGACCGAGCAAATAAGCATAGATGTTGCAACGCAGCGTGCCAAAGATCTGAGAGTGGAGGAACGTTGCTCTTTTGTGCGCATCCCCTATATCAACGGTCAAAGCGGTGCGCTTCCGTTTCGAGACGAATCCTTCGATCTGTGCATTCTCATCGGAGTGCTGGAACACATGAAGCCGAGTGAACGAATAGCCTGTGCCGCAGAAATCAACCGCGTCCTGAAGGCGGAAGGAGATGTCTTCATCTTTGACACTCCCAACCGAGCGCACCCAAAAGATCACCACACAACGCAACTCTGGTTCGTCGGCTGGATGCCGGAGTCCGTCGCGCGGAGGTACGCTATTCTGCGCCAGCGGTTTGAGCAGAACCAGGACTTTCGACGCTACGGGGGAAATGGGGTATCAAGAAGCCAGATCGATCATTTGTTCCCGCCAAGAGCATGGCGGGTCACGTACGAAAAATCAGCAGAAGAAGTCACCGGCGAGTTCGAGCGGCTGTTAAATCAATCGACGATCCTTCCCACACCCTTTAGAAAGACTGCCAACTGGTGGGCAAAAGTCGCAACCCGACAGTTCCTAAAGGTGGTTAAGTTCCTCGGTTGCCGTCCGACCTACTGGACTGCGAGCCACACTATCTGCTTTACCAAGCTGCCCGACATCGACACGGCGAGTGGTGCAAACTGCAAACAAGAACTGGATAGACGGTCAATGACCGCAGGGAAGAAAAACTAGAAAAAGATGCGACGCGTGACAGGAATGCTACTGAAAACTAATTTGTATTCTTGTGAACTGAGAACTATTAGCGGAAATGAGTTTAAAAATTTCAATACACTGCCTAAAGCTTTATGCACACTATTTAGTCGCGACTTGGAATATTACCTTTTAATAATGTCAAACTCCGGAATATCCTGAAGATGAAACGTCTTCGAGAAAAAATAATCTTCCTCCTCGGACTGTTTTTTGTCTTGGAAGGTACACTGATATTAGTGCTCCCAAACAGCGCGGGATGGTGGGCGCCGGAATGGATTCCGATCCATCAAGATTTCTATGTCGCAATCGCGCTTGCGGAGATTCTGGGTGGCGCGGGGTTGCTCCATTCCAAATTACGACGCGCGTCAGGCATGTTCCTTTCGCTTGTGCTCTTTCTCTCTTGGTGTACGTCAATATATCTGACTACGGAAAAAGATCCGCTTCCGCAGTGGACTTTAACTCTTCAGGGAAAGTGGGAGGATTTGACAAATTTCCCACGCCTTGAGTTTCCGCCAGGGGCACTCAATACGATGCGCGTTCAGATAAACAGGATTACCAACGTCCGTGCACCATGGGACATTCAGTTGAACGGGTTTGGTGTAGCGGTCATCAAAGGTCGGCAATATCAGCTGCGTTTCCGTGCCAGAGCGACCGGCGAGCGACCTGTGATCGTGGGGGTGGGGCGGGCACACGGCGATTTTGGCAGCCTGGGACTTTACCAGGACGTCAAGCTTACTTCGGACTGGCAGCAGTTTTCTTTTGGCATTACGGCGACCGATAGCGACACGAATGCCAGAATTTTTTTCGATCTGGGACAGGACTCCCACGATGTCGAACTGGCGTCAGTTGTATTGGAGCGTCACAACCCCGGCTTTGCCCCACCGTTGTCGACGCTTTGGCAGTTGAACGTGCATGGAGCTGTGAGTGATCGTGCCGTACAGGCACAATTGGAATTTCCTGTTTCCCCGTCCAACACCATGCGGGTGAAAATATTCAAGATCTCTAAGAAACGCGTGCCATGGCATATTCAGTTAAACCGCCCGGGAGTGTCGCTTCAAAAGGATGATCCCTACGAGTTGCGTTTCCGCGCCCGAGCGACTGGCGAGCGACCTATGGTCGTGGCCGTAGGACGGACACACGGCGATTTTGGCAGCCTGGGACTATACCAGGGGGTCACTCTTACGACAGACTGGCAGGAGTTATTTTTCGCCTTCAAGTCAACGGACACCGACGCAACCGCTCGAATCTTTTTCGACCTGGGACAGGACTCCCATCAGGTCGAGATTGCAGATGTGGTGTTGTTGCCTCGATCGGGAAAAGTTGCGGCTGCCGTTACTTACATTGTCGGAAATACTACCCCATCCTGGATGACCGTTTGGTGGCCGCCAGTTTGGATCTTCCTCCTTCTTTGGTGCTTGAGTTCATTACCCGGTGTACGGGTTTCTGCCTTGCAGGTAAATTGGTCATTCGCCGGGCAATCAATCGGCTGGTTTACCGGCATGGTCGCAGGTTGGGTCATCGCCAGTTCATGGGTGTCAGAGCGCTCGTTGGTCGATGCGACTTTGCTCAGCGTCGAAGGCGCACTGATAGGTAGCATCGTCCTCGGTGGTTTGGCCAAGGCCATAGAGAAATGGACCGCAGCACTGCAAGATGGGCCACGGCTAGGGTTTATAAAGAGCAGCTCTACTGTGACCTTACTCGGTGCAGCCGCTGTCCTTACGGAATGGCGCCCTCCGGGAGCAGCAGAATTTGTCTTGTGGCTGCAAATTCTGGCCCTCGCTGTTTTGCTCACACTCCATGTGAAGCGCGAGATGTTGGCTCTTATTGCCGATGAATTAAGCTCACTTCCTCGGAGGATGGATCGCACGCTGCAGCGTACTTGTGAGATCAACTGGGTCTTCTGGGGTGCGTGCATCATCGTCATTTCGTGCGGCAACGCGTGGCTTGTATCTCGAGAGACACAGATTGGCGCCGTGGAGTTTCTACTTATTGTTGTGAATCGCTCGCTGATTTATACCGTGTTGATTGGTACACAACTATATCTCCTGCAAATCGCACGACATATTACACCGAAACTTGCATCCCACGCCTATACGGTGCTTTTGGGAATCTTACCGCTTATTTGGACCGTCGATTATTTTGTAACCAGTCAAATCGGTAAGCCGCTGCTGGTCATGATTGATACTCTGTTCGCAGAAGAGAGCCTGCAAACGGCAGCGTTACAAGTCCGGGACATATTGCAATGGGCCGATTTTCCCATCATATACGTCGTCGCACTGCTATTTGGAGCTATTCTGACCACTCTGCTCCTGATGCGGTTAACTGCACGGCTCTCACAGCGCGTTTGTCGGAACTGGACAGATAGGCGAGTCGTTGCCGCTCTCGGTCTATGCGTGGGTCTTGGCGTAACATCCGATTTTTTTAACTCTAGTCTTCTGTCAACCGATACGTGGCGGCAAGCGAGCCAGAAATCCTACTTTTGGTTTATCTCACCTCAACAATTCGAGGAAATCGCAGGCAACCAATCATTGATCGAAATACAATTCAAGTTGCCGCCGACAGAGAAGGAGCTGGAAGGATTACTCGAGGCGGTTGCTCCCCTGGCACATAAGCCCGACATATTTTTAATAATCCTCGAGTCAATGCGACTGGACGCAGTGACTCCTGAAGTTGCCCCTCGACTTAACGCCTTCAGAAAAGAGTCTCATTCGGCGGATAGGATGTTCGCAGGCTCGCATGGTTCCGAATTATCTTGGTTTAGTATTCTTCACGGGTATCATGCACTCCGTTGGCAACAATTGCCACGAGATGCCGGCAAAGGTGCATATCCGCTGCGTCTTCTTAAACGTCTTGGATATGATATTCAGGTTCGACTGGCCGGTGATTTTCGATGGAAAGCACTTGGTGAAATAGTATTTGGTGCGGAAAATAATCTCACTGACATTTTTATTGATTCGCGTGGGACGTTAGGAAATATGACGGTTGATAAACGTGATCGCATCCTTATGAGTAACCTATCCCAGGAAATATCCAATACAGCCCCCGGTGGCCGTCTGTACATTCAAGATTTTGAATCGCCTCACTGGAACTACAGCTGGCCACCGAATTTCGAGGTCCCCTATCGTGAATATGCCCCTTACGTAAATTTCACTAAGTCGAACTATACATCCGATGAAGTCCGGCTCGTCAAAAACCGGTATCTCAACGCGGTGTCCTGGGTTGACCACCTTTTTGGAAAATTCGTCGATCACCTTAAGCGCACGGGGAGATTCGATAATAGCATCGTGATCGTGGTTGGAGATCATGGGGAAGAATTCTATGAAAACCGTCGATGGGCGCACGGCACAAGGTTATCTCGGCAGCAGACGGAAACCCCTATTTTTATTAAACTCCCGCGTCGACTCGGTTCCTACCGAGATCGGCGTTTCATCGGTCATGTAGACGTTATGCCAACGATTTTTATGGCCCTTGGTGTTCCCCGGCGGTTTTACGACTTTCTTGATGGCATCAGCATCGACATGCCACGCGAAACGCTTCTTCTTTCAAGCAGAAGCGATAATGCCGAGCCCGGTCTGGTTTTTGCCAACCCCGAAAGGAAGGCTCGTATTAGCTACTGGAGTAAACGCGGTGGCAAAAAGGCAGATCGGGCGCTCGTGCGGGATTATGTCGACTTTACGGATAGAGAAATTGTGTCACCGAAGCCTGCGTCCCAAACAGACGCTCGTTTTCTGAGGGAGCAGTTTCCGGAACTAATCGAACAGTTGTTTATGACTTTCACTTCCCTTGCGTCCGACCGCACGAACAAATAGTCCCATAGCTGCTGCGGATGAAACTGGATATCCGATTCCCCCCGGGAGAGCAAGCCGAGCCATGGTTACAGGCTAGGATTGAACCGTTGCATTTTTTGCGATCTCGTCACGCGCTACATTTTGGAAAATGGTAGTGGCGACGCCTCCAGTACAAGATGAAAAATAGTACAGGAACTCGATTGCCAAGCCCGTCGGGGATTATTAACTGCTACCATACACGTAAGACAGTTTGCAGAGTATATCCATGAAACATGAGCGTTATGAATCGATCAGGAGAGTGATCTCGCGGTTCCCCACGCTGATCGCTCAATTCCTTGAAAAACCGGACTACCAGAACGAAATCGACTTCTGGCAAGAAACTCTGGCTAGTCGGCCAGCATCAATATCGGATCCGGCACACAGAGAAGCAGCTTTTCCCGAATATCTTAAGTTATATATCCACGAATTAAAAAAAATCCGCGATACCTCATTAAAGTTGCTCGAAATTGGTCCCGGGCCGGTGTCTCTTTTGTCTGCAGGGGTGGATCAAGGCTTATTTGAAATTACTGCGATCGACCCATTGGCGGATATCTATAAAAAAATAATGCAGCAAAACAATCTAACGTATCCCGTCAAGCCTGTGAAGGGATATGGAGAAAGACTCCTGAAGTATTTCGAGAAAGACAGTTTTGATATTGTCTATTCGAGTAATGCGTTAGATCATACTATTTCACCCAGGGAGTGTATGGTCCAAATGTCACAAGTCGTGACTCAGGGCGGAGTAATATTCTTGGAGGGATTCTTACGCGAGGGAAGTAATGCGGCGTGGAACGGTCTACATCAGCATGATTTATTTCCCGAGAATGGCCACTTGATTCATTGTAACCGAGCGGGGAAAAGAGCAGACTTGGCAAGCAGTCTTCCGCTTCAGTGCATATATGAAAAAATAATGCTCTTCAAGGACAGATCAATCAACGCTTTCGGCTACGAAGTGCCGCTAGGACTCGATCCCCGTGATAACTGGCAATTTCGGGATTGGTATGTGATCGTTTTCAGAAAGACATAGACCAGCGAATGCGCAATCGAACTGGTAAAAATATTGCTCAAATGGTTAAGCAATGGCTACGCGGCCGGCGGCCAGATAAATACAACTCAACGGTTGGCGAGGTTCACTTCGGCAGCTTACGACGTGTAACTCCCATCAGTCGGGAATGGGGCTTCGATCGTGGTCTTCCCATAGACCGATACTATATCGAGAACTTTCTCGAACGTTACACCGCCGATGTTCAGGGACGCGTGTTGGAGATTGGAGACAACTCGTACACTCGGAGGTTCGGTGGCACTCGCGTTATCATGAGTGATGTGCTTCACGTGACGGAAGGCAACCCGAAAGCGACCATAATTGCAGATCTCTCGTCTGCTGATTCAATCTCATCTAATACCTTTGACTGCGTTATCCTGGTACAGACACTCCAATTGATTTACGATGTTCGCGAAGCAGTAAAGACAATCTACCGCATTTTAAAACCTGGCGGCGTCCTGCTTGCAACCTTTCCGGGGATCAGTCAAACCTACGATCAGGAATGGAGTGATAGTTGGTGTTGGAGTTTTACTACCGTCTCGGCGCGGCGGTTGTTTGAGGAAGTCTTTTCGACACCTAATGTCAAAATTGAAGCATTCGGGAACGTGCTGACGGCAATATCATTTCTGCATGGTTTGGCAGTGCAAGAGCTTAGCCGGGAAGAGCTCGACTATTATGAACCCGGGTACGAAGTCACTATCACGGTAAAAACAGTAAAGCCTCACGTTTCCTTATGAGAGAACGAAGCATTGGAAAGCTATGGCGTGACGCTCGCTTAGATGTATCAGAATCCTCTCGCAAGGGTATTATCCTGATGTATCATCGCGTGAACGACGTAGGCTCGGACCCATGGTCACTATGCGTAACTCCGCAGCACTTTGCAGAGCACCTCGTTGTCCTGCAAAAAAACGTGTACCCACTACGACTCCAGCAATTAAACAAGTGGATGCAGACTCGAGGTGCTCCATACCAATCAGTGGTAATCACGTTCGATGATGGCTATGTCGATAATCTCCACTACGCCAAACCATTACTGGAACGCTATGAAATTCCTGCAACCATATTTCTGGCTACTGGATACATCAGGGACAAGCGTGAATTCTGGTGGGATAAACTGGAAAGATTGCTATTACAGCCAGGTACTTTGCCGGAGACGCTTCGTCTGAGCGTCAATGGGATCGTCCACGAGTGGGAGTTAGGCGAAGTCACTCATTACAGTGAAGATGCTTACCAGCGCCACCGCCACTGGAGAGCTTGGGAGGAGGCTCCAAGCCCGCGCCACTCACTCTATTTTTCTCTCTGGAAACTAATGCACCCGCTGTTGGAATCGGACCGGAAAATATTGCTCGACGAATTATTGGAGTGGGCTGATATCGAGCCCGTGAGCCGAGCAAGTCACCGCGTTGTTTCGTCACTTGAGGTGTTGGACTTGGCGCAAGGAGATCTGATCGATATCGGTTCGCACACGGTGACACACGCATCGCTTGCCAAACTTCCGGCTGATTTGCAGCGGGATGAAATTCGACACAGCAAATCTTACCTAGAGGAAATTTTGAACCGCCCGGTGACTAGTTTCGCATATCCATATGGATCAAAACAGGATTACACAGCGGAGACAATCAGCATTGTTCGCGATGTTGGATTTGCTTGCGCTTGTTCAACTAATGCAGGGATTGTCGGGCGGCAAAGTGACTATTTCCAACTACCTCGAATGCACGTCCAGGATTGGGACGGAGATGAGTTTTCCAGACAGCTGTCCAAGTGGTTGGATAGTGGAGTGGTTATGTAAATTTCTAATCTTGGTCCTTGGGGTGAGTATTATAGGCTATTCTTACCATAAAATTCGTCTATGATTCATTTAACCAATCAGCAATCATTAATTTACCTTCTCATGTCATGAAAAATCTTGTCAGAAAAACTGTCTTGGTCACGGGCGGCGCCGGTTTTCTCGGTTCCCATTTGTGCGAACGTCTGCTCGTCAACGGCCATGATGTTTTGTGTGTAGATAATTTTTTTACCAGCAGAAGGGAGAATATTGCCCATCTTTTGAAAAACCCATATTTCGAAGTGTTGCGGCACGATATTACGATTCCGCTTTATGTGGAGGTTGACGAGATATTCAACCTTGCCTGTCCAGCTTCACCGATTCACTATCAATACGATCCGGTGCAGACAACCAAAACCAGTGTCCACGGGTCCATAAATATGCTCGGGCTCGCGAAACGAAACAAAGCGAAGATTTTTCAAGCATCGACCAGCGAGATTTATGGTAATCCGAAAGTGCACCCACAGCGAGAAGACTATTGGGGAGACGTGAACCCGATTGGTCCACGATCCTGTTATGATGAAGGTAAACGATGTGCCGAAACGCTTTTTTTCGATTACCGCCGCCAGCACAATCTACGGATCAAGGTGGCGCGCATATTCAATACCTATGGCCCGCGTATGCACCCAAGTGACGGCCGTGTAGTCTCCAATTTCATTGTGCAAGCGCTCAAAGGCGAGCCCATCACAGTCTACGGCGATGGCAAACAGAGCCGCTCATTCTGTTATGTGGATGATCTCATCGAGGGTTTTATCCGACTCATGAATACTTCGGATGATTTCACAGGACCGGTCAATCTCGGTAACCCAGATGAATTTACTATTTTGGAATTAGCGCAAGAAGTTATTTCGTTAACCGGGTCTAAATCCAAAATCGTTTTCAAGCCTTTGCCAACCGATGATCCCATCCAGCGTTGCCCTGACATTTCGTTGTCAAAAAAAACCTTGGATTGGGTACCTACTGTTAAGCTGGGAGAGGGACTGAAAAAGACCATTACCTATTTTGATTCGCTTCTTCTGAGGAACGAAAAGTCCTAATCAGCCAGGAAGTAGGTAAGCTTTTTTACGCTATAAATGTATCGGTGAATGGGGGAGTGTAGTTTCATGTAGTGCATCAGAGGAAAGCAGTAACTCAGTATCAATCAAAAACTCGATCCAACCAAAGTGACGAGAAAAAATTAAAAAAACTCATAAAGCGAGAGATGAATGAGACATCTCAATAGAATCTGGTCTCTCTGGGGGTCGGATCAACCTAATAGAAGGGCGGATCGCCTGCCTGCCGTCCTGACGTACAAAGAAATGACGGGATCGAGCGCGCATCGGTCGCATGACATAAAAGCCGAGTTCAGGGTCGGCTTTTGAGCGCATCAGGGTTATCTGCTTTTTATAGCAGGGCATGTTTTTTTCGGATCCTGGCTCAGAGCTATCTTGCCGCCAATTTCTGCGGGCCCTTCGAGGGTCTTTATTGTTTATTTGGCGCTTTTTTCTTCCTGGGCGGTGGGCCTTTCCGATTGCCTAAGAAGTGCTTATAATTCAGCCGGGTTTCAGCCGTTCCAAGAGTCAGTATAATCAGTATAAGAAGTGGGCCGCGCGCCCACTTTTGTTTTATGGGGTATGGAGTTATGCAGGCCACGCGGACCGAATTGCGCAAGCTGCTCGAGCCCGGTGTCAGCGCCATGGGTTTTGAGCTCGTGGACGTTGAAGTGGCCGGCAGCCGCCACAATCCCACGCTACGGGTGTATATAGACAGCCCTGGAGGCGTGAACGTGGACGACTGTGCCAGCGTCAGCCGCCAGTTGTCGGCCCTGCTGGATGTCGAGGACCCGCTGCCGGGGCATTACACCTTGGAGGTGTCATCCCCCGGTTTGGACCGGCCCCTGGTAAAGCCGGAAGATTTCAGGCGCTTCGTCGGTGAGACGATCAAGGTGAAGCTGCAAGCGCCCTTGTTAGGGCGGCGAAATTTCTCCGGCCGGCTAGTAAACGTGGCCGCGGACCACGTCGTGATGGAAGTGGACAAAGAGATTTTCAACCTGGCGTTTGATGCCATGGAACGGGCGCGGTTGGTGCCCCGGCTCTGAACGGCAGGTGTAACGGGAGAAAGTAATTATGATGGGCAACGAAGTGCTGATTATTGTGGATGCGGTGTCGCGCGAAAAAGGCGTCGGCAAGGAAATCATTTTCCAGGCACTCGAGGCGGCGCTGGCCACGGCCACGCGCAAGCGCCACAAGGGTGATATCGACGCGCGCGTTGCGATTCATCGCGACACTGGCACCTACGATACCTTTCGCCGCTGGGAAGTCATTCCGGACGAAGCCGAATTGGTTGAGTTTCCCGACCGCCAGTACAAGCTGACTGAGGCCCAGGCCATCAAGCCCGGTATTCAGGTCGGGGAATTCATCGAGGAACCGCTTGAGCCGGTTGAGTTTGGCCGCATTGCGGCACAGGCGGCTAAGCAGGTCATCATGCAAAAGGTGCGCGAGGCCGAGCGCGAACAAATTGTTAACCTCTACAAAGACCGCCAGGGTGAGATGGTGACCGGCGTGGTCAAGCGCCTCGAGCGCGGCGATGCCATTGTAGATCTTGGCAACGCCGAAGCGCTCCTTTCCAAGAGCACCATGATCCCGCGTGAGGGCCTGCGTCCGGGTGACCGCATCCGTGCGCTGCTGGAAGAAGTGAAATCCGTTCCCCGCGGCCCGCAGCTATTTCTGTCACGCGTGGCGCCCAAGCTTCTGGTTGAATTGTTCAAGCTCGAGGTCCCGGAGGCTGGCGAAGGGCTGATTACTATTCACGGGGCGGCCCGCGATCCGGGGCTGCGCGCCAAGATTGCCGTCAGTTCTTCCGATCCGCGTATTGATCCCATCGGGGCGTGCGTGGGCATGCGCGGCTCGCGCGTGCAGAGTGTGTCGAACGAACTCGCTGGCGAACGCGTGGATATCATTCACTGGTCGGAGAATCCAGCGCAATACGTGATCAATTCGCTCGCGCCCGCCGAAGTGCAATCCATCGTGGTGGACGAGGAAATGCACAGCATGGATGTGATTGTGGATGAGAAGCAGCTGTCCCAATCGATCGGACGCAGTGGCCAGAATGTCCGGCTTGCATCCGAACTCACCACTTGGGAACTCAACATCATGACGGCTGAATCGGCGCAGGAAAAAGGCACTCAGGAGGCGGCCAACGCCATCAAACTGTTTATGGAACAGCTGGACATGGATGAAAATGTGGCCACGGTGCTGGTCCAGGAAGGCTTCACCAATCTCGACGAAGTCGCCTACGTGCCGAAGCAGGAGCTGCTCGCGATCGAGGAGTTCGACGAAGACCTGGTAGATGCCATCCGCGACCGCGCGCGCGACTTGTTGTTGACGCGCGCCATTGCCCAGGAAGAAAAGATCAGCCTGGCGGAACCGGCCAAAGATCTTCTGGAGATGCAGGGCATGGACGAAAACACGGCGCATTTGCTCGCGGCGCGTGGCATCAAAACCATGGAAGAACTGGCTGAGCAGGCGGTGGATGATTTGCTGGAAATTGAGGGTATGACTCAAGAGCGCGCGAGTGTACTGATCATGACGGCGCGCGCACCGTGGTTCGAGGACAAGCAGGCAGGTTGAATACTCTGCTTTCAGGAAAACTATGACTCAGATCACGATTAAAGGCTTTGCAGACCAGATCGGAATCCCACCCGAGACGCTAATGCGTCAGCTCGATGCTGCGGGTATTGCCGCCAAAAGCGAGGAAGACGAGCTGACCGAAGACGAAAAAGCAAAACTTTTTCATTACCTGCGCGCGAGTCACGGCGCTGACGACGAAGGTGCCGCCAAGAAAAAAATTACACTTAAGCGCAAATCCACCAGCCAGGTGGTGCAGAGTACTCGTACGGGTGCAACACGCACGGTGCAGGTCGAGGTGCGTAAGAAACGCACCTTCATCAAACGTAGTGTTGTCGAGGAAACACCCGCTCCGCCGGAAGAAATTCCGGTTGAAGAACCGGTCAAGGCACCCGCCAGCACCGCTCAAGCACCCGTCCGTGAGCCAGTGACGGCCGAAGCACCCGCCGCGACAGAGATTCCAGCTGCCATCAAACCTGCTCCGGTGGCCCCGGTAGCGAAACCGGCGGCCAAGCCCGCCCCGGCACCGGCCAAAGAGACAAAGAAGACGCACAAGAGCAAGAAAGACCGCCTCGAAAAACTCGAGGAACGCGAACGCGGCGAGCTGCATCTGGCGGCTGGAAAAAAAGCGCGCCGCAAAGTCAAACTGGTAGCCAACAAGCCGGTCGTTACCAGCGTAACCGGTCAGCACGGATTCGAGCGCCCGACCGCGCCGATCGTGCATGAAGTGGCACTGCCGGAAACCATCACGGTTGCCGAACTCGCTCAGAAGATGTCCATCAAGGCAGCAGAAGTTATTAAATCGCTGATGCAGATGGGTTCCATGGTCACGATTAATCAAGTGCTCGACCGTGACACGGCCACGCTCTTGGTCGAGGAAATGGGACACGTTGTGAAGGAAGCCAAGCCGAGTGACCCGGAGGCCTTGCTGGCTACGCCGTCGGCCGAAATGACTGTCGAGGCTGAGCCCCGCCCACCGGTGGTAACCGTTATGGGGCACGTGGACCATGGCAAGACCTCGCTGCTCGATCATATCCGTAAAGCCAAGGTGGCCTCGGGCGAAGCTGGCGGCATCACCCAGCATATCGGCGCGTACCACGTGGAAACGCCCAAGGGTGTCGTCACCTTCCTCGATACGCCCGGCCACGAGGCCTTCACCGCCATGCGTGCCCGCGGCGCCAAGGCCACCGACATCGTAATTCTGGTAGTGGCGGCCGACGACGGTGTCATGCCGCAGACGGTTGAGGCGGTGCACCACGCGCGCAACGCTAAGGTGCCACTCGTGATCGCGGTGAACAAAATCGACAAGCCCGAAGCACAACCGGAGCGCGTGCGCCAGGAGCTCACCAAGCATGAAGTCGTCCCGGAAGAGTGGGGCGGCAGCGAGATTTTCGTGAACGTCTCCGCCAAGTCCGGCGAAGGCATCGACAAGCTGCTCGAATCGGTGTTGCTGCAGGCTGAAGTGCTCGAACTGAAAGCGCCCAAAACCGGACCGGCTTTCGGTCTTGTAGTGGAAGCGCGTCTCGACAAGGGCCGTGGCCCGGTCGCCACGGTGCTGGTGCAGCGCGGCATGCTACACAAGGGCGACGTGATTCTGGCGGGGCGTGAATACGGACGCGTACGCGCCATGCTGGATGAAAAAGGAAAACCGATCAAAGAGGCGGGGCCTTCCATTCCAGTCGAAATTCAGGGCTTGTCCGGCGTGCCGAGCGCGGGCGAAGAAGTCATGGCAGTGGAATCTGAACGCAAGGCGCGCGAGATCGCCCTCTATCGCCAAGGCAAGTTCAAGGATGTGCAGCTTGCGCGCCAGCAGGCAGCAAAACTCTCGAATGTCTTTGAGCAGCTGAAAGAGGACGAGGAAGCCAAGACCCTGAATCTCATCATCAAGGCTGACGTGCAGGGTTCCATCGAGGCGCTCACCGTGGCGCTTGAGAAGCTTTCCACCAATGAAGTGAAGGTCAAGGTCGTACATGGCATGGTTGGCGGTATCACCGAATCGGACGTGAATCTGGCGGTGGCCTCGAACGCGGTCATCATCGGATTCAACGTGCGCGCCGATGCTGCCGCGCGCAAGCTGATCGAACACCAAGGCGTGGACGTGCACTACTACAACGTCATCTACGACGCGGTGGAAGAGGTCAAGACCGCCTTGAGCGGCATGCTCAAGCCGCAGATCAAGGAGCAGACGCTGGGGTTGGCCGAGGTGCGCGAAGTGTTCCGCTCGCCCAAGATGGGCGCGGTCGCCGGCTGTTACGTGGTTGAGGGGCTGGTAAAACGCAACCGCCCGATTCGCGTGTTGCGCGATAACGTGGTGGTCTACGAAGGCGAGCTTGAATCACTGCGCCGTTTCAAGGATGACGCCGGCGAAGTGAAGGCTGGGCTCGAATGCGGTATTGCCGTCAAGAATTACAACGACGTGAAGGTCGGTGACCAGATCGAGGTCTTCGAGCGGGTTGAGGTCGCCCGGACGCTGTAACCGGCGGTGTTTGCCGGGCCGCTTTACTCGCGGCGGGTTTATTGCCATGCACAAAGAATCCAATCGACCGCGGCGTGTCGCGGAACTCATTAGGCGTGAACTTGCCATGTTGATCCCGCGCGAGTTTGACGATCCTCGTGCGCACCAGATCACGCTGACGGGCGCGGAAGTGTCGCCCGATTTGAGCAGTTGCCGCGTGTATTTTTCCCTGCTCGCCGGTTCCGCCGGGGCGCAAGAAGCCGCCAAGGCGCTCAATCACGCCGCCAGTTTCCTGCGCCACGGGCTCAAGGACCGCGTAAGCCTCCGTCGCGGCGTGCCGCAATTGCGATTCGTGTTCGACGAGTCGCTCGAACGCGGTGCGCGTCTCGACAGCCTGATTGAGCAGGCCATTGAAGAAGACAAGACCCATAAGGATTGATTATGCGCGCACGCCGACACTGCACCCCGGTCAACGGGGTCATGCTGCTGGACAAGCCGGCGGGCCTGACGTCGAATCAGGCATTGCAGACGGTGAAGCGCCTGCTAAACGCCTGTAAAGCTGGTCACTCGGGCAGCCTAGATCCGATCGCGACCGGGCTGTTGCCGTTATTTTTCGGCGAAGCTACCAAGCTCACGCAGTTTCTGATCAATGCTGATAAACGCTACTGGACGGTGTTCCGGCTCGGCGTTTGTACCACGACCTACGACAGCGAAGGCGAGGTGACGGCCACCCGCCCAGTCAGCATTACGCGGCGCGACGTGGAACGCGCGCTGACACGGTTTTACGGGGAGATCATGCAGATCCCACCGATGTATTCGGCGATCAAGCATCAGGGCGAAGCACTCTACAAGTTGGCACGTGCAGGGGTCGAAATCGAGCGCAAGCCGCGCCCGGTGACGATCCACGAAATCAGGCTGGTGAACCTGGAAAAGGATTTATTGACGCTGGAGATCGCCTGCTCCAAGGGCACCTATGTCCGCAGTCTGGCGCATGATCTCGGCGAGGCTCTCGGGTGCGGAGCCCACGTGATGCAATTGCGCCGATTGGCCATTGGACATGTTGATATCGAAAAAGCGGTTTCGCTTGATCGTCTGCAGGCTCAGGCATCACCCGCGGAATGTGCACAATGGCTGGAGCCGGTAGACAGCGTGTTGCACGAATTGCCGGATGTGCATCTGACGTCACTCGCGGCTCACTATCTGAAACAGGGACAATCGGTTTCGGCGCAGCATGGCATCAAGCCTGGCTGGGTCAGGTTGTACGAGGGCGATACGCAATTTCTTGGCATGGGGGAAGTGCAGGATGACGGGCGCGTAGCGCCGCGGCGGCTGCTCGTACTGAGTGAAAATCCCTGAAACCTGCCAGAAACAGGTGGTCCGTGTGGCGCGTTCGGACCCGAAACCGGCGGTTGAGGCGGGGTCCCCCCGCAGGTAGAATACGCGCCCTTCCAAGCGAATAGACCGCAAACAGAGGTAAAGATTGATGACCGTCACCCGCGAGACCAAGTCCAAGGTCATGCAGGAATACCAGACTCACGAAGGAGACACCGGCTCGCCCGAGGTCCAGGTTGCCCTGCTGTCCACTCAAATCAACGAATTATCCAGTCATTTTCAGACGCACCCGAAGGATCATCATTCCCGCATCGGTCTGCTGAAAATGGTGAACAAGCGTCGCCAGCTGCTCGAATACCTGAAAAATACCGACAGCGACCGTTACCGCGCTCTCATTGAGAGACTCGGCCTACGCAAGTAACAAATCAAGTCACAAATAATTTCAGTAACGAAGTCATTCGAGGACAAGGTCTTGGCAAAAATCACAAAATCATTTCAGTACGGCAAACATTCCGTCACCCTGGAAACCGGGGAGATTGCACGCCAGGCCAGCGGTGCCTGCGTCGCCAGCATGGGCGATACCGTGGTGCTCGCCACCGCGGTGACCATGAAGGAGCCCATGCCGGGCAAGGACTTCTTCCCCATGACCGTGGACTATCAGGAAAAGACCTTCGCCGCCGGCCGCATCCCGGGCGGATTTTTCAAGCGCGAAGGTCGTCCCTCGGAAAAAGAAATTCTCACCTCGCGCCTCATTGACCGTCCCATCCGCCCGCTGTTCCCCGAAGGTTACACCAGCGAAGTCCAGATTATCGCCACCGTCATTTCGGTGGACCCGGATATCGATCCGGACATCGTCGCCATGCTCGGCGCCTCGGCGGCCCTGAAGCTTTCGGGCGCGCCGTTCAATGGCCCCATTGGCGCCGCGCGCATTGGCTACCAGGATGGCCAGTACCTGCTCAACCCGGGGAATAAGGAACTTGTCGACTCGCAACTTAACCTCGTGGTCGCCGGCACCGAGAAGGCGGTGCTGATGGTGGAATCCGAGGCCAAAGAATTATCGGAAGATGCCATGCTCGGCGCTGTCATGTTCGGTCACGAGCAGATGCAGACGGCGATCAAGGCGATAAATGAATTGGTCAAAGATGCCGGCGTGCAGCCCTGGGCCTGGCAACCGCCGCAGGAAGACAGCTCACTCAAGAATACGTTACAGGCAGAATTCGCCCCGCTTATTGCCGAGGCTTATCGCATCAAGGAAAAGACCGCACGCCAAGATCGCATGGCCGAGATCCACGAGATGGCGATCGGCAAGCACGCCGCCGAAGGCACGCCCTCGGGCACCAAGGAAAAAGTGCAGAAAATTATCGGTGACATCGAATACCGCACCGTGCGCGACAAGATTCTTTCTGGCGAACCACGCATCGACGGGCGCGATACACGCACAGTCCGTCCGATCACCATTCGTACCGGCGTTCTGCCGCGTACCCACGGCTCCGCGTTGTTCACTCGAGGCGAGACCCAGGCGCTGGTCGTCACCACGCTTGGCACCGGGCGCGACGCGCAGATCATTGACGCGTTGGAAGGCGAACGTAAAGATCCCTTCATGCTGCATTACAATTTCCCGCCGTACTCTGTGGGCGAGGCCGGCCGCGTTGGCAGCCCCAAGCGCCGCGAGATCGGTCACGGTCGACTGGCCAAGCGCTCCGTCGTGGCGGTATTGCCGGACATGGAAATCTATCCTTATATCCTGCGTGTGGTGTCCGAAATCACCGAATCCAACGGCTCCAGCTCCATGGCCACGGTCTGCGGTGCGTCACTCTCCATGATGGATGCCGGTGTGCCCATCAAGGCCCCGGTGGCGGGTGTCGCCATGGGCCTCATCAAGGAAGACAAGCGCTTCGCCGTGCTCACCGACATCATCGGCGATGAGGATCATCTCGGCGACATGGACTTCAAGGTGGCTGGCACCACGAATGGCGTGACCGCCCTCCAGATGGACATCAAGATCGAAGGCATCAACAAGGAAATCATGGATGTTGCGCTGAAGCAGGCCAGAGAAGGCCGACTGCATATCCTGGGTGAGATGAACAAGGCGATTTCAGCGCCGCGGGCTGAACTCTCCGAATACGCCCCGCGCATCATCGCCATCAAGATCAATCCGGAGCGCATCCGAGACGTGATTGGCAAAGGCGGCGCCACCATTCGTGCGCTCACCGAGGAAACCGGCTGCACCATCGACATCGAGGACGACGGCACGGTCAAGATCGCCTCGGCCGACAACAACGCCGCGCAGGAAGCGGTGCGCCGCGTGAAGCAACTCACCGCCGATGTTGAGGTCGGCATGGTCTACGAAGGCAAGGTCGCTAAACTCATGGACTTCGGCGCTTTCGTCACCATCCTGCCCGGCAAGGACGGCCTGGTGCACATCTCGCAGATCTCGCGCGAGCGTGTGGAGAATGTGGGTGACAAACTAAAAGAAGGCGAAGTTGTCAGGGTTAAAGTGCTGGAAGTGGACAAGCAGGGTCGCATCCGGCTGTCCATGAAAGCCTTGCAGGAAGAACAGGTCTCCTGAGTTTCACATTTCTTTTAAAAGAGGCTTCGGCCTCTTTTTTTTCGAGCAGAGGCTAGGCTGCCGGCTGTGCCTAACGCAATATCGCTTTTATTTCAGGGAGGCAGGAACCGCAATCCGTACCGGCCTTGAGGCATTGACCCACGGCTTCTACCGAAGCAAGACGCTGTTCGCGTATCGCATTTATAATTTTATTCTTGCCCACGCTGAAACAGGCACAGACGATGCCACCGCTTAAGGCTACGGCTTGGGATGGCAGTGTGCCGGCGAGCAGATGCAGGCGTTCCTCGCGCATCAGGGTTTCGCGGTTGAACAACGAGGACAGCCAGTTGCGCATCGGGGGTTTGGGCGTGTGGGCGATGAAGAGGCAGCTCTCCAGCCGGCCACCCAGCAGCCGCGCGCCGCGATACTAGCCCGCGCCACTGTCGAGGTAATCTATCCACAATTCTCGCGGTACAGTCAGCAATCCACGTGCCATGGAGAAATATCTGGAATTACAGACGTTTGCTGGACTAAGAGGAATACTTCAGCACCAACACGGACGATCCGGGAAGAGGCATGTACCAGTCTTGTGCACCGTCCGGGAAAGCATTACAACTGACTGCCAAGGAATCCATGCCATGCCACTGACACTGACATCCACGGCGTTCTGCCACAACGGTGAAATTCCGGTGCGTTCCACCTGCGAAGGCGATGATGTTTCGCCACCACTTTCCTGGTCGGGCGTGCCGGCCGGCGTCAAGAGTTTGGTGCTCATCGTGGACGATCCCGACGCACCGGACCCGAAGGCACCTAAAATGACCTGGGTCCATTGGGTGCTTTATAACATTCCACCGTCAGCCACCGGTTTGCCGGAAGCGGTGACGACGAAAAAACTTCCGCCGGGAACACTCGAAGGCATCAACGACTGGAAGCAGAGTGGATATCGCGGTCCCTGTCCCCCCATCGGCCGCCACCGCTATTTCCATAAACTGTATGCGTTAGATACGGTGTTGCCAGACATGAATCGACCATCCAAGGCCAAGATTAAGAGTGCCATGGAGGGGCATATCATTAGCCAGACAGAAATCGTGGGCACCTATCAAAAATCTCATTAATGTCTTTCCGGTTGATCAGCCTTTACAGGAAGTGATTCGTCAATTAGCCTGACCGCTAATCCATGCCAGCTCACGGCCACATCAAGAATAACAAGCAGTCTCCGGGTTTTCGGGTCCGTTTTCTCCATCTGTTAATCGCAGTCATCTTCCTGGGTGCCATGACGGCGTGCGGGACCATGAAATACCAATCCGATGAAGAGACGGTACGAGGGAATACCCCTAGTCAGACTGGTGCGGCACCTCAGGATCGGATCAAAGTCAAAGATCCGTTCGAGGGCTTCAACCGGGCGGTCTATAAATTTAACGAGAAGACAGATCAGTACGTCCTGAAGCCGCTGGCAAAAGGCTATCGTGCGGTTGTTCCCCAGCCGGTCAGCAAGAGCATCTCAAACTTTTTCAGTAACCTCTATGACCCGGCGAACATGCTCTACAACTTTCTGCAGGGTAAACCGAAAGCGGGTTTTTCCGACCTTGGCCGTTTCATCGTAAATTCCACGTTTGGCATAGCCGGGTTGTTCGATGTGGCGTCCAAAATGGGGCTATCGAAGCACGATGAAGATTTCGGTCAGACCCTGGCGGTATGGGGTGTGCGCGAGGGGCCCTACCTGGTGTTGCCATTCCTCGGACCGAGCAATATACGGGATGGGGTGTCCCTCCCCATCGATTGGTATACCTATCCGCCCAATCACATGGAAGAACACAGCACGCGAGACAAATTGTTTGTCGTGGAAGTGGTGGACAAACGCGCGCAACTGCTGGAAGCCAGCGATATTCTTGAACAAGCCGCGGGAGGGGACCCGTATGCATTCGTGCGCGAGGCCTATCGGCAGCGACGCCTCAGCCTAATTTACGACGGTAATCCTCCGCTACCCCCGCCGCCCCCGGGCCTGTTCGAAGAAGACGAACCGGCACCCCAAAAACCGCCCGATCTCGTACCGGGCGCACCTCAATCCAGATAATCGTAACCCAGCAGCGTCAGGAACGGCGGCAGCGGTTCCGTACCGATGAATTTCTCGAACAGCGTGGCGGCAAGTTCATATTGGCCTGCGGCGTAAACGCTCTCACCGAGCGATCGTCGAATACGCTTTAGTTCCTCCGGAACCATATTCCGCACCATTTCCAGCGTGATCCGGCGACCATCGGCAAGCACACCTTTCTGGCTGTGTATCCAGTGCCACGTCTGTGAGCAGGAAATTTCAGCGGTCGCGGCGTCTTCCATGAGGTGCTGGATCTGCACGCAGCCGGTCCCGGCCAG
>Ga0224512_10001372_pt1 | contig 23489 bp, 25 predicted proteins | sample SF_May12_sed_USG_4_FD_169103 | JGI IMG/M metagenome (GOLD analysis project Ga0224512, IMG submission 169103) | Sediment microbial communities from San Francisco Bay, California, United States - SF_May12_sed_USGS_13 | ecosystem: Environmental > Aquatic > Marine > Sediment | place: USA... | reverse complement strand
ATTTGAGCTACCCATTCCGGAGCGGTAGGGCTTCCGGGCGAATTAGAAATGTTGAAAGAAGCTCGCCCGCTTGCTCAGGTTATAATTTGACATAATATACATTATACGCACTGAGACCTGGCGCATCTCTATCGGCCTTCGTATCCCTTACTGCTTGGCACCCGCCTTGAGCAGCGTTTCGGCCACGTCGCGCCGCCCGTGTGCGATCGCCATTTCGAGCGGCGTATAGCCCGCCTTGGTCTTGTGGTTGATGTTGGCGCCGTGCTCCAGTAGCAGCAGCACCATCGCCAAATGTCCCTCCCGCGCAGCCATCATCAGCGCCGTGGTGCCATTTGCAGCCTCCGCATCGACTTTGGCGCCGGCCTTGATCAACAGTCGGGCGATCTCAAGTTGGTTCCGGGCTGCGGCGTAGCTGAGCGGTGTCCAGCCCGGTTGGTCAACAGCAGCCCCCTTGGCCAGTAACTGCTGCACGATCTCGACGTGGCCGCCAAACGCCGCCAGCATCAACGCAGTTTCTCCATTGGCATTGGGGGCATTGAGCTTCGGCCTCGCAGCCAGCAGGGTCTTGACCACCGCTGGCTTACCGTTCCTCGCCCCAAGAGTCAGTAACGGCTCGCCGCTGGGCCCCACGCTGTTCACATCCACCCCACGCTTGAGCAGCGCCGCAACGGTCTCGTCATCGTCCAGTTCGATGGCCTGCAGCATGTCCTCGTAGACTCCGGCCTGCGCACCCGTAACCACGGTCAGGGCAAAAAGGAGCAGGATTTTCCTCAGATAAAGGATGAGCATATAATTATTACACTCTGAATAAATTAAAGAAATTTTCCGTCGTTTTGGCGGCGACTTCTGCCAGTTCAGTGTCCCGGAGGCGCGCAATCTCCTCGGCGACATACTTTACCAGAGCTGGCTCGTTGGTTTTGCCTCGATAAGGCGCCGGAGCAAGGTACGGCGAATCCGTTTCGACCAACATACGCTCGAGCGGGACCTGCTTCGCTACCTCTCGCAGTCCCCGGGCGTTCTTGAACGTCACGATGCCCGAGAACGAGATGTAGAAGCCAAGGTCCATGGCGGCCTGGGCGGTATCCCAGTCTCCCGTAAAACAATGCATGACGCCCCCGACCTCGCCCGCCTCCTCCTCGCGCATGATTCGCAGCGTGTCCGCAGCGGCGTCACGGGTGTGGACGACCAGTGGCTTGCCGCAGCGGCGCGCAGCCCGAATGTGTGTGCGAAAACGCTGCCGCTGCCGCTCACAGTCTTCCTTGATCCGGAAGTAGTCAAGCCCGGTCTCCCCGATGGCCACGATCTTCGGATGATTTGCGAGCCTGACGAGTTCCTCACCGGCCACTTCAGGTACATCGGGATAATCCGGATGAACCCCCACCGAGCCGTAGATGTGCTCGAAGCGCTCCGCAATCGCCCGGACCTGGGGAAAATCCTGGAGCGTCACGCTGATGCAAAGCGCGTGGGTCACCTGGTTCTCCTTCATGGCCGCAACGACCGCGTCCAGTTTGCCCGCAAGCTCCGGAAAATCGAGATGGCAGTGCGAATCGACGAGCATTACGCTGCCTGCCCCGCCGGCGTAGCGCGCAGCAGAGCGGCATAGGACAGCAGCAGCTGCTCGAGGAACAGACGGGGATTGAGTGGGTGATTGATAACCCGCTGCCAACCCAGCATTTGGCGATGGAAGCGCAGCGTTTCCAGTGGGCCCGCGCGGCGTGCGGCCCGCGCAATGGCATCCACGAAGTCCGGGTTGTAGCGTGCCCTGCCGACACTACCGTGCAAGACCATGTCGTAGGACCACTGCTGCAGCCATTTCACGACATCTGGAATGGCAAAATCGCGCAGCTGCTCGGCCGAACGCAGGGGGTCGAAATCGACCGACGCAATCGCCCCGATGAATGCAGATCGTTGCGCCCAATATTCGGCATTCAAGCGCGCCGCCGATACCGGCGCCCTGCCCGCTTGCGCAAGGGCCAAGTCGGGGTCGGAGGCACCCTGCTCCGCCAGCCACGCGCGCGCCGTTTCGCGGTCCGGCAACGGTAGAACGACTTGCCGGCACCGACTTTTGATCGTGGCCAGGAGTTGGTGCCAGCGATGCGAAACCAGCAGAAAGTAGGTGGCCGGTGGCGGCTCCTCGAGATTCTTCAGGAGCGCATTCGCCGCGCTCGGATTCAGCGCCTCGGCCGGGTGAACCACGATGACCTTGGCGCGGCCGCGATGGCTCGACAAGTTCACGAACTCCGCCAGCGCCCGCACCTGGTCAACGCCGATCTGAACGCTTGCCTTTTTCTTGTCACCCCCCGCCTCTTCCTCCGACTCAGCGAGGCTTTCCGGCTGGACCAGCCGGAGATCTGGATGGCTGCGTTGCTCGACCCAATCACAAGCGGTGCAATGGCCGCACGCCATCCCTTGGCCGTCTGACTGCTCGCACAACAGAGCCTTGGCGAGCGCCTGCGCGAACTCAAACTTGCCGATACCGGCCGGCCCCCGAATCAACAGCGCGTGGGGGAGCCCTGCCCCCTCGGCGAGGATCCGTCGCAGTTCCGACCGATGCCATGGCAAACTCATCTTCTAGCGTTCCTTCTATTACTCATATAGAAGAAATAGTTGAGAAAATACCTTCAAGTGTTTTGTGAATATCAGTCACCGGCCTGTTTGCATCGACGACATGCACCCTATGGGGTGCCTCGCGCGCTCGCTCGAGATAGGCTTGCCGTGCCCTCTCGTAGAACGCAGCCCGCTCGCGCTCGAACCGGTCGGGGCTCTTGCCGCGAGCTGCGCGAGCGAGCCCGACATCGGGGGCAACATCGAACAGCACCGTTGTGTCGGGCTGCAACCCGTCCTGCGTCCATTGCTCGAGTTGCGCGATCTTCGACCAGGAAACACCGCTCCCACCAGACTGATAGGCGTAGGTTGCATCGGTAAACCGGTCGCAGATGACCCACGCGCCGCTCGCCAACGCCGGTTCGATCACTTTGTCGATATGCTCACACCGCGCGGCAAACATTAGGAGCGTCTCGGTCTCGGGATGAAGCGCCGCTTCGCCATGCAATACCAGTTCGCGCAGGCGCTCTCCAAGCGCCGTGCCGCCTGGTTCGCGTGTGACCGTGACGCGAATTCCACGCTCGCCCAGAAAGTGGGCGAGCCACTCCAGGTGCGTGCTCTTGCCGGCCCCGTCAATTCCTTCGAGCGTGATGAAGCGTCCGCGCATCAGCGTTTTCCCGATCGCTGATATTTTGTCACGGCGCGCTCATGCTCGGTCAACGTTCGGGAAAAGTGCGACGACCCGTCACCTCTCGACACAAAGTAGAGGACATCGCTCCTTGCGGGATTGAGCGTCGCCGCGAGCGATGCCAGACCCGGCATGGCGATGGGCGTCGGCGGCAGGCCGCCACGCGTGTAGGTGTTGTAGGGCGTGTCCGCGACGAGATCGCGCTTGCGAAGATTGCCGTCGAATGTCTCCCCTAGCCCGTAGATCACGGTGGGGTCCGCTTGTAACAGCATGCCCCTGCGCAACCGGTTTACGAACACCGTGGCAACCAGCGGACGGTCTTCGCCTCGTCCGGTCTCCTTTTCCACGATTGAGGCCAGGATCAGCGCCTCGTACGGCGTTGCCAGCGGCAAGCCCGGTGCGCGACCCTCCCACTGGCTGGCAAGGTGATGTTGCATCAATCGATGGGCGCGCCGCAGGACCGCGAGATCGATGGCGCCTTCGGTGAAATAGTACGTATCCGGAAAGAACCAGCCCTCAGGTGAAGTCTCGCTGATTGACAGCCGCTCCAGAATCTGCGCATCCCGCAACGCGGTGGTTTCATGCCTCACTTTAGGGTGCTCGTCGAGGAGCTTTCGCATCTGCCTGAACGTCGCTCCCTCGGTAAACGTGATCGCCATCAGGGTGACGTCACCGCGGGCGATTTTCTGCAACAGCGCATAGGGCGTGAGCCCCGCCTTGAACTCGTAACTGCCCGCCTTGATCCGGTTGGCACGGCCGAGAATACGGCCCAGCAGGACGAACGCCGCCGGCCGGTGGAGCACCCCTGCTTCAGCCATTTGCCGCGCCGCGCTTTTGAGACTGCTGCCCGACTTCAGGCTGAACTGCACCGGTGCCGCACCAATCGGCAGCGGGCTTCTCGCGTAGTAGAACAGCGCGCCCGCAGCCAAACCCCCTCCGAGCACGGCCGCACCGAGCGACAGGGCCAGAAGCTTCCTAAACATCCTTTTCCTCGAGCCACGCTTGCATACGCGTCATACCGGGGCCCGGCCGCAGCGTCCGTCCCTCGATATCCCGAACGGCCCACGCCCCGATCACGCTGTTCACCAGTATCAGCTCCCGTGCCCCGAGCACCCGGTTCAGGGTCAGCGGCTCGACGCGGCAGGTCACGCCGTGCCTCATCGCGGCCGCCAAGATGCGCTCGCGCGTTACACCCGCCACACCGCACTTCGATAACTCCGGCGTCGCGAGACCGTTTTCATCAACCATGAGCAGATTGGTCATCGTTCCGCCGATCACATTCCCTTCCATATCGAGCATCAGACCCTCCACCACCGCAGGATCGCGCCACTCCGAGCGCGCGATCACGTTCTCGAGGCGGTTGAGATGCTTGACCCCTGCGAGCCGTGGCTGGGCCGCGAGCCGTGTGCGGCACACCTGAACGCGCACTCCGCGGCGGGCAAATTCTTCCGGATAGTGCAAGCGGGGGCTGGCCATGACGACGCGCGTCGGCACCGGGTCTTGCGGTGGCGCGTAGCCGCGCTCGCCGCTGCCTCGCGTCACAATGATCTTGACGATACACTCTCTTTGCGCAGCCGACACGCGTATCAACTCTTCCGCCAACACGGCTTCCGCGGGACATGGCAAAGCGAGCGCCGCGCAGTCGTGGGCCAGCTTGCGGAATTGGAAACACCAGTTGTGCGCCCGGCCGCTCGTTACAGGAAAGGTGCGGAACACCCCATCGCCATAAGCGAGCCCGCGGTCGGTCGCGACGACTTGGTTTGTCGCCGCGCCGTTGACGAGAATCATTGGCTGAATGGGCCGCGGAGCGCGGCGTCAGATGTTCCGGAACACCAGGCTGCCGTTGGTGCCGCCGAATCCGAACGAGTTGGACAATACGACGTCAATCTTCATCTTACGTGCCGTGTTCGGAACGAAATCGAGGTCGCACTGCGGGTCCCGGTTAAACAGATTGATGGTCGGCGGCGCGACCTGATCGCGCACCGCCAGCACCGAAAACACGGACTCCACGCCGCCGGCCGCGCCCAGAAGATGCCCGGTCATCGACTTGGTCGAGCTTATGGCAACTTTCGTCGCACGGTCGCCAAAGCAATTCTTGATTGCGATGGTTTCCGCCAGGTCGCCCAGCGGCGTCGAGGTGCCGTGCGCGTTGATGTAATCGACCTGGTCGAGATTGAGGCCGGCATTTCTAAGCGCGTTCGCCATACACCGCACCGCGCCGGCACCGTCCTCGCAGGGCGCCGTTATATGATTTGCGTCCGCGCCGACGCCGTAACCCGCCAGCTCGCAGTAGATCCTCGCCCCGCGTGCTCTCGCATGCTCGTACTCCTCGAGCAGCAGAACACCCGCGCCCTCCCCCAGGACGAACCCGTCGCGGTCCTTGTCCCATGGCCGGCTGGCGGTTGCCGGATCGTCGTTGCGCGAGGACAGCGCCCGCGCCGCGCAGAAGCCGCCGACACCCAGCGCACAGATACAGGCCTCCGAGCCGCCCGCGACCATCACGTCCGCCTCGCCGTAGTCGATGTGACGGGCCGCCTCGCCGATCGAGTGATTGGCAGTCGTGCAGGCGGTCACCAGCGCCAGGTTCGGCCCCTTCAGGCCATACATGATCGAAAGCTGACCGGAGATGAGATTGATGATCGATCCCGGCACGAAGAAGGGAGAGATCTTCCGCGGCCCGCCGGCAAGCAGCGCATTATGCGTATCCTCGATCATCTGTAACCCGCCGATTCCCGAGCCAATGCAGACCCCGACCATTTCCCGATTCTCTCGGTCAAGGTCGAGCCCGGAATCCTTCAACGCCTCGACGGCAGCGGCAAGACCGTAATGGATGAACGTGTCGAAACGGCGGATTTCCTTGGCCGATATATAGCGGGTCGGGTCGAACCCCCTCACCTCGCCCGCGATTTGGGAGGCGTAAGCGGAAGCGTCAAAACGGGTGATGGGGGCAATTCCGGATTTCCCGGCAACGATGTTTGACCAGGCTTCGGGGACCCCGATTCCGACCGGTGAAACGATGCCGAGCCCGGTGACGACGACTCTGCGTCTGGACAATTTGACTCCGGACCGAAACGGGGTCTCAGCCCTTGGAATGGGCCCTGATGTAATCGACCGCCTGCTGGACGGTCCCGATCTTCTCGGCCTCCTCGTCAGGAATCTCGGTCTCGAACTCCTCTTCCAGCGCCATCACGAGTTCCACGGTGTCGAGGGAGTCCGCGCCGAGATCGTTCACGAACGAGGACTCGTTCTTGACATCCGCCTCATTGACGCCTAGCTGCTCGGCAACAATCTTCTTGACGCGTTGCTCGATATTTTCCATTCAAATCCCCTTTCCTCGGACCTGTCGTGTTCTCAATATTGAACCAAAATCCGCCTGAAACGCGTGCGGCTCTCTTGTGGGAATTCTGGGCCGTTATTCTACCAGATTAGGCTTCTGCAAAAAGTGTTTTGAATTCAACGGTTGGAGTGCTATTCCATGTGCATGCCGCCGTTCACGTGCAGGGTGCAGCCGGTGATGTAGGCGGCGCCCGGCGACGCCATAAACAGCACCGCCGCCGCGATGTCCCCGGGCTCGCCCAGACGCCCGAGAGGGATCTGCCTGATGAGCGCCTCGCGCTGTTCCCCCGGCAGCGCGCGGGTCATGTCCGTATCGATGAATCCCGGTGCGATGCAATTGACGGTGACATTGCGGCTGCCCACTTCGCGCGCGAGCGACTTGGAGAAGCCGATGATCCCCGCTTTGGCGGCAGCGTAATTGGTCTGCCCCGCGTTACCGGTCACGCCGACAACGGAGGTGATATTGATTATCCGGCCGAAGCGGGCCTTGATCATCGCGCGCAACACCAGCTTCGAGACCCGATACACCGACTTCAGGTCGGTCGCCATGATCTCGTCCCAATCCTCGTCCTTCATGCGTAGCAGGAGATTGTCACGCGTGACCCCGGCGTTGTTCACCAGAATGGCGATATCGCCGAACTGCCGTTGCGCGTGCCCGACCACGGACTCGACACTCGCGGCGTCGTTGACGTTCATGACAACGCCCTCGCCCTTGACGCCTGCCGCCGTGAAGTCGCGCGAGAGTCCCTCAGCCCCCGCAGCAGAGGTCGAGGTTCCGATCACCGCGGCGCCCTGCCCGCCGAGCTCCAGCGCAACGGCCTTGCCGATGCCGCGCGAGGCGCCCGTGACCAGCGCAACCCTGCCCTCGAGGATACTCATTTGAGCGTTTGTAGGATCTGATCCAACGAGTCCGGATCGCTGATCGAGTCGCCCTGAAGCGTGCTATCAATGCGCCGCGCCAGACCAGCAAGCACCTTGCCTGGTCCACACTCCACCACATGACCAACGCCCGCGGCTGCAATAAAACGGATCACCTCGACCCAGCGTACGGGACTGCAGGCTTGGCGTGCTAGCGCATCTTTGATGCGTTTCGGCTCGTTCTCAGTCGTCACGTCCACGTTGTTCACGACCGCAAAGCGGGGCGCGCCAAAGTTGACCCGCCCCAAGTAGTCCGCCAGACGCTCGCCCGCGGGCTTGAGCAGCGACGAATGAAACGGTGCGCTCACCGGCAACATAACGGCGCGTTTCGCGCCTGTGGCCCTCGCCGCAGCCGCGCCGCGCTCCACCGCGGCTTTGTGCCCAGCGATCACCACCTGGCTCGGGGCGTTGAAATTGACGGGCTCAACGACCTGCCCTTGCGCCGCTTCTTCGCAGGCCGCCCGCACCGCGTCGTCGTCGAGGCCCAGAATAGCGGCCATCGCGCCCTCGCCCACTGGCACTGCCTCCTGCATCGCTTGGGCGCGGAAACGTACCAGCGGCAAGGCGTCGGCAAACGTAACGACACCCGCCGCGACCAGCGCCGTGTATTCTCCCAAGCTGTGTCCGGCGACGAGGCCGGGCTCGGCCCCGCCCGCTTCACGCCAGGCCCGGTACACCGCGTAGCCGGCGGTCAGCATCACGGGTTGCGTATTCACAGTGGCATTGAGGTCCGAACCGGGACCTTCGTCCACGAGTTTCCAAAGATCCTGCTTGAGCACCTCGGATGCTTCGGAAAAAACGTTGCGCACTACTTTCGAATCGGCGAAAGCTGCCATCATGCCGACCGATTGCGATCCCTGTCCCGGAAAGACGAGCGCGAATTTCATGCGGTCACCATCGCACCAGTATCGCACCCCAGGTAAATCCGCCACCCACGCCTTCCAGCAGCAAGTACTGGCCCGCGCGAATGCGGCCATCACGAACCGCCTCGTCTAGTGCAAGCGGAATCGAAGCCGCAGAGGTGTTGGCGTGCCGATCCACGGTCACCACGACCTTTTCCATGCTCATGCCTAATTTCCTGGTGGTCGCCTGGATGATGCGGATATTAGCCTGGTGCGGAATGAGCCAGTCGACATCCGATGCTTCCAGTCGGTTCGCAGCCAACGCTTCCTCGGCAACCTCGTTGAGCACCTTGACGGCGAACTTGAACACGGACTGACCGTCCATGTGCACAAATGGGCGGCCCGATACCTGTCCCCTGGATACTGTCCCGGGAACCGACAGCATGTTCACGTGCGTTCCATCCGCATGGAGGTGGCTCGAAATGATTCCCGGTGCCTCACTCCTTTGCAGCACAACGGCGCCAGCGCCATCGCCGAACAGCACACACGTTGCCCGGTCGTTCCAATCGAGAATACGGGAATAGATCTCCGCTCCGACGACGAGCGCGTTCCGGTATTGTCCGGCACGGATGAACTGGTCGGCTGTCGCGAGCGCGTAAACAAAGCCGCTGCACACCGCCTGCATGTCAAACGCCGGGCAATTCCTTGCCCCGAGCTTCGCCTGGAGAATGCACGCCGTGCTGGGAAATACCATATCGGGCGTGGTGGTCGCCACGACGACGAGATCGAGATCGGCAGCATCAATCCCGGCCGCCGCAAGCGCCCCGCGCGAGGCTGCGAGCGCAAGGTCGCTGGTCTGTTCATCGTCTGCCGCGATGTGGCGCTGGCGAATCCCGGTACGCGCATGGATCCACTCGTCGGAGGTGTCCACCGTCCGTTCGAGGTCCTGATTGGTAAGGATCTTGGCGGGCAGGTACGCGCCGGTACCGACGATCCTGGAGTAACTGCCCCTCATGCCGCGCTCTTGTGCACCGCCGCCATGCGCTCGGCGATGTGGCCCAGAACTCCGCCGCGCGCCTCGGCCACCGCTCGGTCGATCGCATGCTCAAAGGCAAATACGTCGGCCGATCCGTGGCTCTTGATCACGATCCCGCGCAGGCCGAGCAAGCTCGCCCCGTTGTAGCGCCGATGGTCGACACGGCGCTTGAAGGCATTGATCACAGGTAATGCTGCAAGCCCCGCCAGGCGGCTCAACCAGCCGCGGTTGAACTCCTCCCTCAGATAGGTTCCCAGCATCTGTGCGAGGCCTTCCGAGGTCTTCAACGCGACATTGCCGACGAACCCGTCGCATACCACGAGGTCGGTCGTGCCCTTGTAGATGTCGTCGCCCTCCACATAGCCGTGGAAGTTGAGCCCGCTTGCACGCATCAGCTCTGAAGCGCGCTTGACCAGGTCGTTGCCCTTGATATCCTCGGCGCCGATATTGAGCAGTCCTACGGTCGGGCGCTCCTTGCCTTCGACCGAGCTGACGAGCTCCGAGCACATGATCCCGAACTGCAACAGATGCTCGGGCGTGCAGTCGACGTTGGCGCCGAGATCGAGAACGTAGGTATGCCCCTTGAGCGTCGGAAGGATGCCGGCGATTGCTGGCCGGTCGATGCCCGGCAGCATCTTCAACACGAACCGTGAGATCGCCATCAGCGCACCGGTGTTGCCGGCGCTGACGCACGCTGCCGCGAGCCCCTCCTCGACGAGGTTCGCCGCCACCCGCATTGATGAGTCCTTCTTGCTGCGCAGGGCAGTGGCCGGCGCCTCGTCCATGCCAACTATCTCGCTTGCGTGCGTAACTTTGAGCCGGTCGTCCGGACTCACCCCCAGGCGCCCCAGCTCCCGCTCCACCACGTCACGCTGTCCGACGAGGAATACTGAGAGCGCAGAGTCACGGCGCATGACATTCACTGCCGCCGGCACGGTGACGTGGGCCCCGTGATCGCCACCCATGCAATCGATGGCGACCGTCACTTCCATCCGTACTTTTCCGCGCCGGCGCCCACCGACTTCCGTACACGACGCGCCGGTCTAGGTCGCATTGGCTGGACCGCAGGCCAACGCTCAATCGCCTTTGGTCTTCATGACCTTCTTGCCGCGGTAGTAGCCGTTCGGGCTGATGTGATGACGCAGGTGCACCTCACCCGTGGTCGGCTCAATCGCCAGCGGCGGGTTCGACAGCCCGTCGTGCGCGCGGCGCGTGCCCCGCTTGGACGGTGACTTCTTGTTCTGCTGAACTGCCATGACATGACTCCTTGTGATTCAATCAATGATGATCTTTTTTCAGCACGGCCAGCTTCGCAAACTGTGATGCCGCGCCATCGTCCAGATTCCTTGCCCCGCCCCGCTCGCACTGCCCTTCCGCGTGCCGCGGCGCATACGGCAGGCTGAGGATGATCTCATCCTCGATCAGCGCCGCCACATCCAGCTCGGCACTCGCCACGATCCAATCGGCTTCCATCTCGTCGAACTCCTCCGATTCGGCCTCGGCCCCGCTTACCAGCAGCAGAGTATTGCTCAGCCGCAGGGGATAATCGAGCCGTCCGAGACAGCGCTGGCAGCGGAGATGCAGCGCGCCAGTAACATCCAGCCTGAGAATCGGTCTGCGCTGACCGTCCTTGCCACCCTGCACCACCACATCCACCTGCCCCTGCGCGTCCTGTAGGCTGTCCTGCAAGCGCAACAGACCCGACACCCGCAGGTTGCCGTGGAGAGTTTGTTCCGTCCGCGCAAACTCCAGACTATCGATGACAGCCTGTGCGAACATAAGCGGCGCATGATAGTATTTTTGCGCTGCTCTGTCAAAGAGAATTCAGGGAAAACCTCAGATTTGGCAGAGACTTAGAGCGCCCCCGTCCGTGAACCCCCGACCGCTAGTGCTGGCCTCGACATCGCGCTACCGGCGCGAGTTGCTCGCGCGTCTGCGCGTGCCGTTCGAGGTGCGCGCCCCCGGCGTCGACGAAGCCGCGCTGCCTGGAGAAGCGGCGCGGGACACCGCGCTGCGGCTGGCGCGATTGAAGGCCCGTGCCGTAGCGCCGTCGTGTGCCGGCGCCCTGGTGATCGCGTCCGATCAAGTTGCTGTCCTCGGCGGCGATTGCCTCGGCAAACCGGGGAGCCACGAGAAGGCCGTGACGCAGCTCAAGGCGATGCGCGGGAAATGCGTCACGTTCCACACCGCCCTCGCGTTGCTCAATACCGCAACGGACGCGCTGCAGCTCGTCGAAGTTCCCACAGCCGTTTATTTTCGCAACTGCAGCGATGATGAGATCGAGCGCTACCTGGCGGCGGAGCGGCCTTATGACTGCACCGGAAGCGCCAAGATCGAAGGGCTGGGAATAGCCCTCGTGGAACGCATGGTTAGCAATGATCCCAGCGCGCTCGTGGGGCTGCCGCTCATGCAACTCACCGCCATGTTGAAAAACGAAGGCGTTTCGGTTCTCTGACCAACCCACGATGACAACGTGACACCGTGACCACGTGACCACACGCAGCGGGACGCTCTATCTGATTCCCGTCGCCCTCGGAGAAGACAACGCGCTAGCGGTCCTCCCCGGCGCGACCCTCGAGGCTGTGAGGAAATTGCGCGCCTTCGTCGTGGAGGACGCCAAGTCCGCGCGTCGCTTCCTCAAAGCGGCCGGCTACCCCCACTCTCTGCAGGAGACGCGGTTCCAGATTCTCAATGAACACGCGCGCGAGAGTGAATTGGACGCGCTCTTGGCCCCGTTGTTAGCTGGCGAAGATCGGGGATTGATGTCGGAGGCCGGCTGCCCCGGGGTAGCCGATCCCGGCGAGATGCTGGTGCGCTGCGCGCTCGATGCCGGGATACGGGTCGTGCCACTGGTCGGCCCATGTTCGATCCTGCTGGCGCTGATGGCGTCCGGAATGAGCGGCCAGCATTTCACTTTTCACGGTTACTTGCCGGTGGACAAGGCGCAGCGCGCGAACGCCATCAAGGCGCTCGAGGTGCCAGCGGAAACCGCCACCCAGATTTTCATTGAAACGCCATACCGTAGCGCGGCGCTATTCCATGCCTTGCTCGAGCAGTGCCGCGGGGATACCCGTGTGTGCGTGGCGACAGATCTGACGTTGCGCAGCGAATTCGTGTTGACACGCACCGTCGCAGAATGGAGGAAGCAGCCGCCCGAGCTCGACCGGCGGCCCGTCGTATTTCTGGTGTATCGCGGACGACCCTAGGAATTTGTCGGACTTGGGTCTGACAAACTCCGTAGCAGCCTGTCCGTGTCCTAAGCTGGACAGGCTGCTAGCGCAGCTTGAGGCCGTCGGCGAGGCCGAGCCGTGCGAGCGCCTCGCCCATCCCGGCGCCAAACCGTTTCGCCAGCCGTTCCGCCACGTTCTCGCGGGGCGTAAAGTCGACGATTTCCTCGGCCTTGACGACCTCACGCGCCACGTAATCGACCCCGCCGAGCGCGTCCGCGAGTCCCATCTCGACACTCTTATGCCCGACCCAGAGCAGGCCGGAGAACATATCGGGCGTCTCCTTGAGCCGGTCACCCCGTCCCTGCCTGACGACCGAGATGAACTGCTGGTGAATCTGCTCGAGCATCTGTTCCGCGTGGGTCCGCTGCGATTCCAGTATGGGCGAGAACGGATCCAGGAAACCCTTGTTCTCTCCCGCCGCGAGGAGCCGGCGCTCGACGCCAAGCTTTTCCATGGTGCCGGTAAAGCCAAAGCCGTCCATCAGCACCCCGATCGAACCAATGATGCTCGCCTTGTCGACGTAGATCTGATCCGCCGCCACCGCTACGTAGTAGCCGCCCGAGGCACAGATGTCCTCGACCACCGCATAAACGGGGATCTTGGGATATTTTTCGCGCAGCCTGCGAATCTCGTCGTTGATATGGCCCGCCTCAACCGGGCTGCCGCCGGGGCTGTTGATGCGCAGGATCACGCCCTGAGTGCGTTTGTTCTTGAAGGCCTCCTGCAAACCGGTCATGACGTTGTCCGCGCTCGCCGGTTTGTCCGACGCAATCACGCCCCGCAACTCGACCATCGCGGTGTGCTTGTCGGGCGCCGAATCTTTCTTGGCGAACCAACCCATGCCGATAAACAGCAGCGCGAACAAGTAAATGAAAAGGAGCACCTTGAAAAAAATGCTCCAATAACGCGCACGCCGCTGCTCGGTGATCGCGGCCAGCGCCACTTTTTCGACAACCCCACGTTCCCAGTTCTCGCCCAAACCACCCTGTCCCAGCTCAGCCATGGCCGTCACCTTCGATCCGACTTATCGATGGCGCAAGTATACCGTGGCTCGAAGGCACCACTCCTCCTCGCGCGAAGCCCGTACGGCCAGTGCATAGTAATCACGCATGCTGAATCAGCCACTGCCGCAACTCCGCCAGGTTGTCCACGCAAACGACCGGCTCGTAGGAAAGCAACGCGTTCCGTGGGTGCGCGCCATAGGCCGCCGCAATGCGCGCAACGCCAGCAGCCCGGGCCATTTCCATGTCGTGAGTCGTATCCCCGATCATGAGCGCCCGGTTGCTGGTGACCGCAAGCTCGTCGAGTAGAGCCCCCAACATCCCCGGATCCGGCTTGGAATGCCCCTCATCCGCGCAGCGAGACGCGTGAAACAGCTCCTTCAGGCCCGTGCTTTCGAGGACCCGCTCGAGCCCGCGCCGGCCCTTGCCCGTTGCCACCGCCAGCAGAAATCCCGCCTCGTGCAAAGCCGCGATGAGTTCCGCGGCGCCGGGGAAAAGCGTGGTCTCGGCATCCCGCTGAACGTAATGAAAGCGATAGCGCTCCACGATTCTCAGGTGATGGGCAGGATCGATGCCCGGTAGGATATGGCTCATCGCATCATTGAGGCCAAGCCCAATGATGTAGCGCGCTTGCTCTTCGCTCGGCACTGGCAGGTCGAGGTCAGCGCAGGCCGATTGAAGCGCAACGACAATGGTCGCAGTCGAGTCCATCAGCGTGCCATCCCAGTCGAAGACCAGGAGTTCAAAGCGCCGCGGCATGGCCGACTTCCTTGGCATCGAGCGCGGCAAGAAATTCCTTCAGATCTGCGGCCAGCGGCGCCTCGAGCACCAACGGCGCGCCGGTCGTAGGATGGGCGACGATCGTCCGATGGGCGTGCAGGAACATCCGCTTCAGGCCCTCCCGGGCCAGTGCCTTGTTGAGGGCGAAGTCGCCGTACTTGTCATCGCCAGCGATCGGGAATCCAAGATGAGCGAGGTGAACCCGGATCTGATGCGTGCGGCCGGTCATCAGTTCCGCCTCAAGCAGGCTGTATCCCCGCCAGCGACGCTGCAGGCGGAAGACCGTATGAGCAGGCAGTCCGCTCTCGCTCACCCGCACGCGCCGCTCCCCGGAGGCCAGCACACGCTTGTCGAGGGGCAATTTCACGCTGCGCCGTGCATCGCTCCACGCGCCCTTAACCAGCACCAGATAGAACTTTCGCACCCGCCCTTCGCGCAGCTCTCGATGAACCGCTGTCAACGCCGGGCGCCGCTTCGCAAGCATGAGCACGCCCGACGTCTCGCGATCGAGCCGGTGCGCGAGCTCGAGAAACGGCGCAGGTGCGCGTTCGAGGCGCAACTGCTCCACGATTCCGTGGCTCACACCGCTGCCGCCATGCACCGCCACGCCCGCCGGCTTGTCGATGACCAACAGGCCTTCATCCTCGTAAAGGATATGCGCTTGCAGCCGCCGGGCCGGTGGCCACTGGGTGTCAGCCGCACGCCGCGCCGTCCGGATCGGCGGCACACGCAACCGGTCGCCCTCTGCCAGCCGGTAATCGGGCCCCACCCGCCCACTGTTCACCCGGACCTCACCGCTGCGCAGAATGCGGTAGATGTGGCTTTTGGGCACGCCTTTGAGCCGCTTGGTCAGGTAGTTGTCCACGCGCTGCCCAGCCGAGTCGGCTTCAACCTGAAGCCAAGTCGCGGCAGCTTTACTTAACTCTTTCATTTGCCTATACTATTCATTACATGCCGTATGGCGCCTCACAAGGGAATTCGCGTGGGCGTATTCTTATCGGGCACCAGACCAGGTCAAGCAACCGCAGCGCCGATTGCGCTCGGGAATGCAAAACGGGCGGCGTGCATGGGTTCGGTCGTGCAACCAGCGGGGCGCGGAAGAGCAGCAACAGCAGCGCGCCGTGGCGACCGCCCGAAATGGAATGGTTAATGTCGCTCACCAAACGAAGTAGCGATAGTAGACGAATTGCGCGCTCAAAGCACAGATACAGATTTCCGAATTCGGCGCAGGCGCCGGGTTCACAATTTGGCAAACTGCACGAGACATCCGGATAACGCTTGTTCCCCATGCTCATGCCACGCCGTTGATTCGATCGGCGCCCCCGCCTGAGGGCGGGTAGTGATGTTTGCCCATCCCGTGTTGTTGAGCGCGGGAGAAGACAATAATGAAACGCATGTTGTTTAACGCGACGCAGGCGGAAGAGCTGCGCGTCGCGATCGTCGATGGCCAGAAGCTCGTCGACCTCGACATCGAAACCCCCGCCAAGGAACAGCGCAAGAGCAACATCTACAAGGGGGTCATCACCCGCATCGAACCCAGCCTGGAAGCGGCGTTCGTGGACTACGGTGCCGAGCGCCACGGGTTCCTTCCCTTCAAGGAAGTCGCACGGGCCTACTTCCGAAGCGGCGTGGACGTGGGTCGCGCCCGGATTCAGGATGCGCTCAAGGAAGGTCAAGAGCTCATCGTCCAGGTGGACAAGGACGAACGCGGCAACAAAGGCGCTGCACTTACGACCTTCATCAGTCTCGCGGGGCGCTACCTCGTCCTGATGCCGAACAATCCGCGCGGGGGGGGGGTCTCGCGCCGCGTGGAAGGTGAGGAACGCAACGAACTCCGGGACGTGATCGATCAGCTTCCGGTGCCCCAGGGCATGAGCGTCATCGGCCGCACAGCGGCCATCGGCCGCGTCGCCGAAGAGCTCGGCTGGGACCTCAACTACCTGCTTCAGCTCTGGCGCGCGATCGAGGACGCTGCCAAGCAGCAAAACGGCGCCTTCCTCATCTACCAGGAATCGAGCCTGGTGATCCGGGCCATCCGGGACTACTTCCACCAGGACATCGGCGAGATCCTGATCGACACTGAGAGCGTCTACGAGCAGGCGCAGCAGTTCATGGGGCACGTGATGCCGCAGAACGTGAGCCGGATCAAGCTCTACCGGGACGATGTTCCCCTTTTCTCCCGCTTCCAGATCGAGCACCAGATCGAGTCCGCGTATTCACGGTCGGTGTCGATGCCGTCGGGTGGCGCCGTGGTGTTCGACCATACCGAAGCGCTGGTTTCGATTGACGTCAATTCGGCGCGCGCGACACGCGGCTCCGACATCGAGGAGACCGCCCTCCACACCAATCTCGAAGCATCGGATGAGATCGCGCGGCAGCTGCGTCTGCGCGACCTGGGCGGCCTCATCGTGATCGACTTCATCGACATGGAGAGCGGCCGCAACCAACGCGACGTGGAGACCCGGCTGCGCGACGCGTTGCGCTACGACCGGGCACGCGTGCAAATGGGCAAGATTTCCCGCTTCGGGCTCATGGAGCTGTCACGCCAGCGGTTGCGCCCCTCACTCGGCGAGACCGCGCACAACCCTTGCCCGCGATGTCACGGAATGGGCCATATCCGCGGCACGGAATCGACCGCCTTGCACATCCTGCGAATCGTGCAGGAAGAAGCGATGAAAGATAACACCGCGTCGGTGAACGCGCAGGTGCCGGTGGACGTCGCCACGTTTCTGTTGAACGAGAAACGCGTGGATCTTCAGATGACCGAGGCACGCCACCGCGTGTCGGTCATGGTCATTCCAAACGCGCATCTCGAGACACCCAACTACAGCGTCGTGCGACTGCGCCACGACGATCTCAACCGGGCCGAACCGCCTGCCGCGAGCTACAACCTGGTCGAGATCCCTGCCGAGCAGGAAAAACCGGTCGCCGGCGCAGCCGAGCCGGCCACGCCGCGCCAGGAAGCGGCGGTAAAGGGTGTGACTCCGCAGCAGCCAGCGCCGACGCCCGTCGTGCGTGAAGCCAGACCCGAGCAGCCCTCGGCGCCGGCAGCCGAGCGCGACTCGATCATCGGGAAGCTCGTCGGCTTCTTCAGGCGCAAGCCTGCTGCCGCCTCAGTAGCGCAGCCCGCTGCGGATGCACCTACTCCCCGACCTGACCGCGGCCCGCGCCGTGGCCGCCACGAACGCGCGGAGCGGGAAGGTGGGCGGCGCGACCGCGAGCCGGCACGTTCCGAGAGGCCCGGCGGCCAGCGTCAACAGCGCCCCCAGGGACAACAGCCGCAAGGGCAGCGCGATAATGGCCGTCACCGTCACGAGCAACGGCGCCAGGACGGTGCCCGGCAGCAACGTCAGCAACCGCCCCAACGCGAACGTGCTCCCGTGGAGGTCGCCGGTGGCCCGGTGGGGGCGCAAACGCTACGGCCCGCACACGAGTCCAGCGAACAGCGCGAGGGACGCGGTCGCCGGCGCCGCAGAGGCCGCGGTCGCCAGGAGCAGCGCGAGCAGATTGAAGCCACCGGCGCCCAACGTCCACAGGAGCCGCGCGAGGCACCGGCGCTGCAACCGGCAACCCATGTCGAGGAACTCGCGGCAGCCGCGATTGCTGCAGCCGCTGCCGTGCCGCAAGTCGAACCCGAGCCTGCTGGCCCCGTTGAAGTGAGCGCATTGGAAGCGCCCGACCCCGGGATGACTACGCACGAAATCGCCGCGTTCGCGGAAGAGCCTCTCAGGCCAGTGCCGCACTTCGAGGCGCCGGCACCGTTTGAGGTGCGTCCGGCCGAGACGCCCCCTGCTGGGCGTGAAGCGGGTTTAGCGTCATTCACACCGTCCATAATCGAGTTGCCTTCGGGCCTGCAGCAGGTGGAGTCTGACCCGGAGAAGGTCCGCATCGCCGAGCAGCAGCAGGAGCCCGAGGATGAGGCGCCGCGCCCCCGGCGAGTGCGCCCGACCCTGCCCTCCGTGGACAACGAGCCCTTGGTGCAGGTAGAAACGGGAGAGTCGTCCGCGGCCGCGGAAGAGACCGCGATTACCGCTCCTCCCCGTTAGGGCGGGAGTTGCTGACGGAGGTGGTGCAGGAGCCCCTGCACCGCTTCTTCCACCATATCCAGGACCCTTTCGAAACTCTGGGCGCCGCCGCCGTACGGATCGGGCACTTCGCGCATGGCCGGATCCGCGTGGAATTCCAGGAACAGCTTCAGCTTGTGCGCGTGCTCCTGCGGACACAAACGGGCGAGCAGGCGCAAATTCATTTCATCCATCGCCAGCACGCAGTCAAACTCGCTGAAGTCGTGGCGGGTCACCTGCCGCCCACGCAGGCCGCTGATGTCGTATCCGCGCCGCTCAACGGCCCGTTGCGCCCGCGGGTCGGGCGGTTCGCCGATGTGGTAATCATGCGTGCCGGCCGAATCGGACGCGATATGTTCCGAGAGCCCTGCTTCCGCAACGCGACGCTTGAACACGCCCTCGGCCATCGGTGAGCGGCAGATATTGCCCATGCATACGAACAAAATTCTCAGTTTTACTTTTTTATTCATTGTGTTACAGACGAAAATCGTCCCGAGAAAACGTGCGAAAACATGATGATACGCGCTAATAGATTCAAACAGTTATCACCTCATTTTGGAATGCACTATGTACGAATTAGACAAATAAGAGCGGCCTCCCGCGGCCCATTGGCACCACGATTAGATCGAGACACACATGGATAACTCAACCACCCTGATTCACAAACAAGCGGCGGCGAACGCCGAAGCGGCGACCTTATTGGCGCTGTTTGCGACAGCGCGGAACGCACCTCACACGCCGGCTGTGCGGACGACTACTGAGGACTGAGAGCACCCATGTATGGCGAGCACTACATTGAAAGGTTAAAGCGTGAGATCGCTGAGCAGCGAGAGAAGCGGGCCGCTGAAGCTGCATCGGCCACGTTGGATCCTCGAGAGAAGCTGAAGGACCGGATAACGCAGTGGTACAACTCGCTAGCGCCCGAAGCCCGCGCTCCTCACTACTTCGTGGAGTACCTTGCAAGGCAGCTTCACGCGACGCCGCAACAATTAGCCGTTGCACTACGCGAACTAGGCTGGCGCTGCGAGCGCGTGTGGCGCAAGGGTGAGGCGTATCGACACTATTGGATACCGCCGGCCGTAGATCTCCCGGAGGATTCGGACTCGCAAGCCTCTAGTTCCACGACCGCGCGAGACGTGCCCACCACCTAACACCGATTTTCAGCTGTAGTAATTCGGATTTGGTCTCACAGATCATGTCCGCTTTCGACCCAAAGCGGACGGGCGGCGAAGCAATCAGATCCACCAAAAACGGACCCCCCCTCGAAGAGCTCGAGCAGGACGAAGCGGTCTGGCTTCGTTATCATCGCGGGACGTGACACCGGGGCGGCCGCAGGCGCGGGAGGGTCGGTCTCGGCGCGCGATCCAGCCAGGGAAGCCAGATGCCGCCTGTCGAGCCAACTGCAGCTGCGTTGTCCAACACGGCGCTGCGCTATGTTCTCACCCACGTGCCATCGGCATGGCGGCAGGCGGTGCCGCGCTCAAGCTGCTCGCGGCCGTTGATGCGAATGCGGGCCTGGTACGGCCGGCAAAGGGAGGCGCCGCTGCCGCTCGGCGCACCCGGGGTTACCAGGTAGACGGCGCCGCTGCGCGAGGTCCACTGCACCCGCTGGTCTGTCTGCGCGTATTCGAGCGCCTGCGACATGCACCCATGGTCCTCCTCATCCATGCGTCGCCCGATCTCGCCGCCCACCACGACACCGATGACAATGCCGCTTATGGTGGCAATGGTGCGCCCGCTTCCCTTCCCGATCTGCGAACCGATCGCGCCGCCGGCGATGCCACCCAAAACCTGGCCGAGCTGTTCGCGGTTGCAACGACCAATGACGCTGGGCGAGGCGACCGGCGGCACGGTGCGCGGCATCGGGAATTCACCCACCGTCCGAAACGGCGGCTCGATGTGGCGGCAGTCACCCTTCTGCTTGATCTCGGTCTTGCGCGAGCGATAGTTGTACTTGTACTTATAATCGCAGTAACGGTCCTTGTAGGAGTACTCGTACTTGTCGCCCTTGTCCTTGACCCGTTCCCGCACCTTGTCGCGGCCGTGATCGCGGTCGCGGCCGTGGTCGCGGTCACGGCCGCGTTCCCGGTCATCCGCCGCCGCGAGCGGCGACCCTGCCACCAAGGTCGCCATGGCCAGGATGCCCACTAGGCCGAATGCGGTTGCACGAATGTTCATGTTGCCTCCTTCCTCTCGGTCGCCGCACAAGATGATAAATGGGTCAGTGCAACCTTACCGGAATGACGAATCACGTCTAGGCAGAAATCCTACTCGAACCCCATTAATGCGTAATACGTCACGCGCCATAGGCGTGCTTGGTAGCGGCTATGGCAGCATATCCCAATGACCGGCATCCTTACCTTCCTGCTCGCCCTTGCGCTATCCCAGCCAAATGCATGCCGCTGAGATAGTGGGCCGGGTGGTTCGTGTTGTAGATGGAGACACGATTACCGTTCTCGATGCGGGTAAGGAGCGGCGTCTAAGTTTCGTTCAATGTCCGCTTCCCCCCGGTGGCCACCTCAAACTCCCCCACCTGTGGCCAGGGCAAACTCCCCCACCCCCGGCGACGGGACGGACTGACTTTATTCGGTTGAACCGCGCTTGGCAACGCGCGCAGCGGCCTCCTTCAGGCGCCAGCTCTTGCCGTCGAACTTGAGCAGGTGGCCGTGGTGCATGAGCCGGTCGAGCAGCGGGCCGGCGATGACCACGTCGCCGAGCAGCTTCGCCCAGTCCTCCAGCGGTCGGTTTGAGGTGATGATCGTCGAGGCCTTCTCGTAGCGGTTCATCAAGACCTCGGCGAGCTCGTCGCCGGCGCTGGTGGGGAGTTTGCGCAGGAACAGATCGTCGATCACGAGCAGCTCTGCGGCCTTGAATTGCGCGCGCAGCTTGCGCATGGTGCCCAGCTCACGCGCCTCGTTGATGTCCTCGATCAATTGATGGGCCTCGCGGTAGATGACCTTGTGTCCGCGATTGACGGCGAGGGCGGCGATCGCTTTGGCGATGTGGCTCTTGCCGGTGCCGGGACGGCCGATGAGTAGCGCGTCATCCTTGGCCTCGATGAACTTGAGGGTGGCCAGCTCCAGCACCGCGCGCCGGGGGATGGTGGGGTTGTAGCCCCAGTCGAAGTCCTTCAAGTCCTTGCGCTCGGGCAGTCCCGAGAGCACGTAGCGGCGCTCGAGCAGCCGCGAGCGGCGACGGTCCAGTTCATCCTGCACGAGCCAGGAGAAGGCCTCGACGAAATCCATTTCGTGACTCGCCACGGCGAGCGCCCGGGCCTGCAGGGTTGCGCCCATGCCCGAGAGGCGCAGCGCGCGAAGGGAGCGTTCGAGTTCAGTAATCGACATTGCCATCGGCGTTCTCCTGTGAGTGCGTCCGGGAGTGGGTCTCCCAGAACGATTGATATTCGGTGAGTGCTCGCACGTGCGAGCCGCTCTGGGTGAGTGCCGGGGCTTGCGCTTGGGCAGCTTGAGCGGCAGCCGAGCGTTCCAATACACGCTTGAGCGCGGCGTAGGAGAAGAGCTGCGCCTGCAGCAGCCGCGCGGCAGCCGCCTCGATCTGGGCGCAGGGGTAGTGCCGTGCCAGGTTCGCCAAGCCGTAGAGCGCCCGCTGTCCGGGACGACCCAAGCGAGCGAATAGTTCTCGGGCGAGCGCCGCCGTGTGCGCGCCGATGCGCTCGGCCTTGGCGAGCAGGCGCACGCTCTCGCGCGAAGGATTGAAGATGCGATCAGCACCCTTCATCACGAACTCGCCCTTGCGGCTGGCCTTGGGGTGGCGGCGCAGCACGTTGCCGCTCGCCTCCAGGATCTCGATCTCGTGCTCGTAGACACGCACGGTGACTTCGCTGAAGAGGGCGGCGGGCAGCGCCGCGTAGTAGGCAGCATCGACCTGCACGAGCCCGGCGTCGTCCACGGTACGCGTGCCTTGCTTGAAGAAGCGGAATCCTTCGATCGGCAGCGGGCGCAGATGCGGCTGCTCCTCGCGGTACATCTCCAGCACCTGGCGCTTCTTGCGCCCGTGGATGCGCAGCGCCGCCCAACGCTCCTCCCAGTGCGCGAGCCACGCGTTTTGCAACTCGATCGATTCGAACTTGCGCCCCTTCAACGCGGTCGTCTGGGTGTGCTGGATCGCGTTCTCGACCGTGCCCTTGCGGTTGGGATCACCCACCCGGCAGGCATCGGCCACCACCCCGTAGTGGGAGAGCATCGCGGCATACACCGCGTTCAACTCCGGAGCGTAGAGGTCGGGCCGGATCACCCCCTCCTTGAGGTTGTCGAGCACCACATAGGCAGGACAGCCCCCGAGCGCCCGGAACGCCTCCTCGTGCAGACGGGACCAGCTCTCCTGGCTCGTCTTCCACACCACCTTGCGGAAGCTCTTGCCCGAGAACTTCAGCGTCATCACGAACAGGTACGGACGCCGATACATGCCCGGGCGCACCAGCGTGAGCGCCCCCTGCCCATAGTCGACCTGCGCCTCTTCGCCCGGCAGGAACTCCAGCACGTCGAAGCGCTCGGGTGCCCGCGTCTTCAACGCGGCCACGAAGCGCTTCACCGAGTTGTACGCGTGGCCGAAGCCGTGCGCCTCGACCAGGTCCTGGTAGATCGCAACCGCGTTTCGCCCGAGCCCGACCTGCGCCTCGATCCAGGCGCGGTGCGGCTCGCACGCCGAGGGGGGCACGCGCGGGGTGGTGACCGTCGGCGCTCCGGTCGGAGCCGGTGGCCGGGGTGGGGGAATTTGAGCCACCAGGGCCTCAGAGCCGGTGGCTACCCCGGGGGAATTTGCTGCCAAGCGCTGGTAGCGGCGGATCGTCTTGCGATCCACCCCCGTAAAGCGCTTAATCTCGCGCTGCGTGGCCCCGCCTCGCAGCAGCGTCTCAATAGAAATGCGTAAATGCGACTTCAAGACGTTCACTCCTTCCTCCCCTCGTTTGTGAGGGGGCGAGGGTAACCGTCTCGTCGCCGGAGCCCCGCGGCTCAGCCGCGGCTAGGCATGCTCAGGGTGGGGGAGTTTGCCCTGGCCACAGGTGGGGGAGTTTGGGTGGCCGCCGGGG
>Ga0224512_10001371_pt1 | contig 23504 bp, 19 predicted proteins | sample SF_May12_sed_USG_4_FD_169103 | JGI IMG/M metagenome (GOLD analysis project Ga0224512, IMG submission 169103) | Sediment microbial communities from San Francisco Bay, California, United States - SF_May12_sed_USGS_13 | ecosystem: Environmental > Aquatic > Marine > Sediment | place: USA... | reverse complement strand
AATGAGCGAGAGCAAGGACGCGGTAGCGTTGCTTGCGTTTCGCAAAGCTTCCGCTCCTGCTCACGCCCCTCACCTACATCCATGTAGGCGACACGGAGATTGATTATTTTGGACCCAAATGGATCGTTCATGACGTTTGCAGAGGTTCCTTAATTATGCACTGCTAAGAATCGGCGATCCGCTAGCCCACAACATGCATGCCATGATCGCATCCGAATACATAGTGGCAGATGGGTATGGTGTCGTGAAACGTGCACGCCGCCGCAAAGAACAAGAGCACAAAGGCGAGTGAGAAAATGATGGGTCTGTGATTTCTCTCTAGCGAGCTGTTGAAAGTATCCATAGTATTCCGGCCTATGTGACTTAGGCCGCCTCATTGACGTAATTGATGGTGGTCGCGATGAGTGGCGGTATCGATTGGGGGGGAGGTTTGACCATCTCCGTCAAATTTCTGTCCACCGCAGTGCCCCAGAGATCCCGCTCGTCTTGGTGAGCCAACGACCCATCGACAACAACCTAGAATTGCCTCATTTTGTCGAAGTCGGGTTTGCCCTTCGCGCCACAACACTGCTGTATCATCGGCGTTCACCTCCAGACGCAAACTACTCCTATTTTTTATGCTACACGCATGACAACGGGGGACGATGACCTGAATCAATACACGGCGAAAGTATCTTTGAAAAAACCAACTAGAAGAGACGTAGCACAGTTCCTGACGAAGTAGTCATTGTCAAACTGGCCTACAAAAACGGAACGAATTTATGAAATCCAAGAATTTCCAGACAGTATTCAAGGGCAATTGCATGTCTATCTCGGATTAGCGCGGATTGGTATTCCATACCGATACGCTGGGTTCCGCGTTTTTAATCCAGCAGGGTCCGATGCAACTAATTCCGGCACGAAACCGGTGTTCGTCACGCGTCGCGTAACCCGCTGCTATAGCCTGGCGCGACTCTATGGTCTATAGCATGTGCGCAGTAGCACAGGCGTAAATACGAGCGTTAAGATCATAAGTCCGTCACACGAATGGGGAGCCGCGTTCGGCGGATGATGGCCATCGCCCGGTATGGCGACTACTTAACGTCGTCTCGACTTGTTAGGATAGAGGTTTCCAATGGCCAAGGTGCTGGACGTGACGTCCAAAGCTCCAGAAGTAAGTGGGCTCACCGACGATGTCGGAACGAAAACGGTAGCCAAAGGTCTTGCCTTTGGCGCGTTGGCGTTGGTGATCGTCTCAGCGGTAATCGGCTTTTCGGTGATCTGGGGAGGAGAACTCTCGATACAGCAGTTCGTCGATACCCTCCGGTCCTGGGGGTTGTGGGGCGTCATTGGCTCTGTCGGGCTGATGATGATCCATTCATTTATCCCGTTTCCCGCGGAACTCCTCGCTTGCGCCAACGGCATGGTCTACGGACCCGTGTGGGGCACGGTGATCACGTGGATCGGTGCGATGCTGGGTGCCGTAATTGCGTTTGGACTCGCGCGCCGGCTCGGCCGTCCTTTCGTCGAGCGCATGGTCGCACAACGCGATTGGCACGTCTTAGACGATTGGGCCGCGACGAAGGGTTGGCGGGTCGTTTTGATCGCCCGTTTTGTCCCGGTCATCGCCTTCAACCTGATCAACTATGCCGCCGGCCTCACCCGCCTTACTTGGTGGCAGTTCCTGTGGACGACCGGGGTTGGTATTTTGCCACTCACTGTGTTGATGGTGGTGCTGGGCGACAACATAGAGAGCCTTGGATGGGAATCCTGGGCTCTGTTGTTAATCACCGCTTTGTTATTGTGGTTCGTGTTGCGTCGCAGGCTTAAGCACCATACGAGAGTGCGCGCGTCAGGCGACAGCCGCTAAACTGCACCGATCGATTCACGTCGGGCTCGGCTCCGGCACGAGCGCTCGATGAGTTTCTGCCGCATCTTGCAATCCACGAGCCGTGGCGGTGCTACCTCCAGTGCCGAAAGGTTCTGGCGGAATTGGTCGTTGCTTGATCGACATCATTGAGACTAAAGCGATACAGGTAAATAGTCGATATTTTGCGATCGGGGCGCTGCGATGGGGTCCCAAATGAAGGGCGCTGCGACTGTCATTATGCCGGTGGCCGCGACGGTTTATTTTCAGGTTTTTGCCACCGAGTACATCTAGCTGACATGAAGAAATTTGCGGGTCTAACGCCATCGGTATTACTCGCGCTGGGAGTGATCCTGGTGGCGGCCGTTTGGCTGATTTCAGGACAGTTTAAACCCACCCCGACACCGGCCGAAAACGATGCCCGGGCGATACCGCGAGACACTATAACCAAAGTGCGGGTTCGCTCCCTGACGCCGCGCCAGATTCGTCAGGAAATCATCATTAACGGTCGCACGGAGCCGGCTCGAGCCGTCACGCTGCGCGCCGAAATTGAAGGGCGGGCAACGTTTCTCGGCGCGGAAGAGGGCTCGGAGATTAAAGAAGGGGACATCATCGCGCGACTGGACATGCGCGACTTGCAGGCGCAACTTGAGGAGGCGAAAGCGATGCTGCGACAACGCCAGACCGAGTACGAGGGGGCCGAGGAATTGAAACGCAAGGACCTGCAATCCGCGATTCACCTGGAACGTGCGAAAGCGTCGCTCGCTTCGGCAAAGGCCGCGGTAAAACGCATCGAAGTAGCCGTCAGCAATACGATTGTGCGCGCCCCGTTCAATGGTGTGTTAGACCATCGACCGATCGAAATCGGCACCTATGTGAAGTCGGGCGACATTGTGGCGCGTATTCTCGAGCAGAACCCGATCCTTGCGGTCGGATCGGTGACGCAACTCGAACGCGGTCGATTGGTCCTGGGCGATCAAGGTCTTGCGCGGTTGATAACGGGGCAGGTGGCCGACGGAAAGATCCGTTACATCGCTTCCGAGGCGGAAGAAGCGACGCGCACTTTCCGCGTGGAGCTCGAATTGGCGAATCCCGACCGGGCTTTGGTGGCGGGGATAACCACTGAAATCGGCATCCCGGTGCGCACTGTTACCGCTTACCAGATCTCCCCAGCGCTATTGTCCCTGAGCAGCACGGACGAACTTGGCATAAAGGGGGTCGACGCCGACGACATCGTGCAGTTCTACCCGGTCCGGATTATTCGGTCGACCGCCGACAGCCTCTGGATCTCCGGGATTCCCAAAGACGTACGCATAATCACGGTAGGGCAGGGATTTGTACGGCCCGGTGAGCGGGTCAGGCCTGTCGCCGAAGAAGCGGTGGCAGGAGTTGTCGGTGCCCCCGAGGCCGACACCGCCCAATGAATGCATTAATCGATGCGGTATTGAACCGCACCCGGCCGGTGCTGCTGGTTCTCAGTCTGATTTTGGTCGCCGGCTCGGTCGCCTACGTGACCATCCCCAAAGAATCGGATCCCGATGTCGCGATTCCGATCATCTACGTCTCCATCCACCATGAAGGTATCTCGCCCGAGGATGCGGAACGGCTGTTGGTGCGTCCCATGGAGAAGGAACTGCGTTCCATCGAAGGCCTTAAGGATATCCGCTCGACAGCGGTCGAGGGTGATGCCTCGATCATTCTCGAATTCGAAGCCGGTTTCGACAGCGACGAGGCCCTTAACGATGTGCGCGAAAAGGTGGACGTGGCCAAGGTCGAGTTGCCCGCGGACAGCGACGAACCGTCGGTGAATGAGGTCAACGTAGCGCTATTCCCGGTGTTGGTGGTGACCCTTTACGGCGACATTTCGGAACGCGTGCTGGTGTCCAAGGCGCGGGATCTGCGTGACAAGCTCGAAGCGCTTCCGGGGGTACTCGAAGTTGATATCGCCGGCGACCGTGAGGATCTCATCGAGGTTATCGTCGATCCCGCACGCATTGAACATTATAACCAGTCCCAGGACGAACTCTACCAGTTGATATCACGCAACAACGAACTGGTTGCGGCGGGCGCGATGGATACCGGACACGGTCGTTTCTCGGTCAAGATTCCGGGCCTGTTCGAGAGCGTTGAGGACGTGCTCCAGCTACCGATAAAAGTGAGTGGCGACACCGTCGTTACTTTTGCCCACGTCGCGACGGCGAATCGTGTGTTTAAAGATCCGACCGGTTATGCCCGAGTCAACGGCCAACCCGCGGTTGCGCTCGAGGTGTCCAAACGCATCGGCGTCAACATCATCGACACCATCGCCGACGTTCGCAATCTGGTCGAACTGGAGAGGACCGAATGGCCCAGTGGGCTTAACGTGGCCTATTCCCAAGATAAGTCGGAGGACATCCGCAGTATGCTGCGCGATTTGCAGAACAACGTAATCGCCGCGGTACTGCTGGTGATGATGGTCGTGCTCGCTGCGTTGGGCTTACGCACTTCGGGGCTGGTAGGCATAGCGATACCGGGCTCATTCCTGACCGGAATTTTGGTGCTGGCCATTGCCGGTTTAACCGTCAATATCGTCGTGCTGTTCTCTCTGATCATGGCCGTCGGCATGCTGGTGGACGGCGCGATCGTGGTAGTGGAGCTGGCGGACCGCAGAATGGCGGAAGGGATGAACCCGCCGGATGCTTATGCGGCGGCCAGCAAGCGTATGGCGTGGCCTATCATCGCGGCCACGGCGACCACTCTTGCCGTTTTCATGCCGTTGCTGTTCTGGCCGGGAATTGTTGGCGAGTTCATGAAATATCTGCCGATCACGCTCATCGCAACGTTGACCGCCTCGCTGTTTATGGCGCTTATATTTGTGCCTGCGCTGGGCTCATTGATTGGCCGTCACGCCGCCGACAGCGGGGAACGTTCGGCCGCATTGGTGGCTGCGGAATCGGGAGATCTATCGGAGATTAAGGGCTTGACCGGTGCCTATCTCTCAGTACTCAAAAAGTCGCTACACCACCCCGGTATGGTCGGTTTGGGCGCGATCGGCGTGTTGGTTTTGGTTTTTGTGTTATACGCACAATTTGGCCGGGGCGTAGAGTTTTTTCCGGATGTCGAGCCGGAAAACGCAGTGCTCAACATACGCGCCCGGGGCAACCTTTCGATAGTGGAACGCGATGCACTGGTGCGGTCGGTCGAGTCGCGTATCCTCGACATGGAGGAGTTTGCCACGATCTACGCACGCAGCGGTTCCGGTTTTCGGGCCGAAGTCACGGAAGATGTGATCGGCATCATTCAGCTCGAATTCACCGACTGGCAACAACGCCGTCCTGCGGCCCAAATCTTAGCCGACGTGAAGCGGCGAACCGAAGACCTCGCTGGAATCCAAATCGAGGCGCAGAAGGAAGAATCGGGTCCGCCCGTGGGGAAACCCATCCAGATTCAGCTGAGCTCGCGGTTTCCGGAGCTGCTTGACCCGGCGGTGGTGCGTGTGCGCGAAGGACTGAGGGAGATCGGCGGATTTACCGACGTCACCGACAGTCGCCCCATTCCGGGAATAGAGTGGCACATCAACGTGGACCGAGCCGAAGCGAGTCGTTTCGGCGCCGACATCCTGACCGTTGGCAGTGTCGTACAACTCGTCACCAACGGCATTATGGTCGGCTCCTACCGTCCCAACGATACCGACGATGAGGTGGATATCCGCATTCGCTATCCCCGCACGGAGCGCAGCATCGATCAGTTGAGCCGTCTGCGAATTCCCACTCCACAAGGGGCGGTGCCAATCAGTAACTTCGTTACGCACGTGGTGTCGCCACGAGTGGGATCGATAAAACGCAGTGAAGGCCGCCGCGTATTTACCGTCGAGGCCGATCTGCCGGAAGGCGTACTCGCCGCGGACAAAGTGCACGAGATCCGCGACTGGTTGGACAATGCGGAGTTAGATCCACGCCTCGAACTCGAATTCAAAGGCGAGGACGAGGAGCAGCGCGAGGCAGAAGCGTTTCTCATCAAAGCGTTTGGCGTCGCTCTGTTTGTCATGGCCATTATCCTGGTGACCCAGTTCAATAGTTTTTATCAGGCGTTACTTATCTTGAGCGCAGTGGTGCTCTCGACCATAGGAGTGCTTCTCGGATTGCTCATTACCGATCAACCCTTCGGTATCGTCATGAGTGGCGTCGGCGTTATTGCGTTGGCCGGAATTGTCGTCAACAACAATATTGTGTTGATCGATACTTTCAATATTCAGCATCGAAAGGGCATGGACACAATCGAGGCGATACTGCGCACCGGTGCATTACGCTTGCGACCGGTGTTGTTGACCACCGTCACCACCATACTCGGTTTGATGCCCATGGTGTTGGGAGTCAGCCTCGATCTCATCGGCCGCGAGATCAGTATCGGCGGGCCCTCGACACAGTGGTGGACACAGCTCGCAACCGCCATTGCGGGCGGACTTGCCTTCGCCACGCTGTTGACCCTGGTGCTTACTCCGTGCCTGTTGCTACTGGGCGATCGTATGGGTCGCAAAGATAAGGCACCAAGCACGGCCGCCACGCTGCCGGCGAACGCTTAGGGGACGTAGCACAGTTTCCGAGGAACGACAGTCTGGGATTCATTTGCAAACATACCTGCATATGCGACTGATGTGGAAATGCTTGAGCGACTCGCGGGTACGCAAGCAGAAGACGCACTGCGCGCGCCATATGTGCTTGGCGATCAGCAGGCTCTGACCACATTGTTTGCCGAGGCCGGTGTATCTGCGGCTGAGATCACAACACGCTCCAGTCGGGCACAGTTTCCCAGCATTTCCGTGATGGTCGAGGCCGACTTAAGGAGGTGGTTGCCAGTAATGGGTGTGGTACTAACTGAGGAATAAATTGGCCGCATTATGCAAGAAGCAGAGGATGTTCTCAGGGTCTACGTAACTGCTGAAGGTCGAATGGTTTTCAAATCGTCGGCGCATCTCGTTAGTGTGGTAAAGGAGTAGCAGTCATTGTCCAATCTGATATAACGATGGGTTGTACTCGCATCAAAAAGCGTCGCTTCGCTATGTTTTTTGATGTCAGTGAACCCTAGCGTTAAGTGTGCCGAAGCAGTCATGTTGTTTTCAGCATATTTACTTTCAACGATGGATTTGAGAAATGGCTTCAAATGTTCAAGCGTACTAAAGAGAAATTCGCAAGCGTATTTCTTGGCGATCTTGTTCAAGACTGGGGGACTGTCTTTCGAAAAGATAACTTTTTTGAAGAAACCATCGATATTGCTTTATATCGTAAGAAAGAGCATTGGGTCGTGTGGTTGGTGTATAAATATAAGAGCGTAATAAGTTACAACAAATACGGCTTCGGAATTCCTGTTTGGGACTTAGAACAGTTTGCTACGATGCTTCAAAGTCAACATGAGTTACTACGCAACATGTGTGTCCATAAGCGTTACGTCACCGCTACTCGCCGCGACAGACTTCCTTTTTTTCACCGACTGATAATTCGGGCAATCCACGGCCTCAAGGCAAGCAAATTACTCCTCGATCATAAAGACCCTGTAAATAAAAATACAGAGTATCGATTCTACGGTTACATTACGCGCAAATCGGCAATTAAGATCTTCATACAGTCCGATATTGATATCTCCAAGGCTCACGGGCATATCATCTCGGGCGAAGGATTGATCGCAGCTCTCTGCGCTCTTTCGCAGTTCTTAGAAGGTCAGAAAAATGCTTAACAAGTCAATCGGTAAAGGCCGGCGCGTCGCCCCCGACCTTCGAAACGCCGCGCGTGTTTAGGCCTGTTATTGGCGCGCCAATTTTATGCATAAGTTTCCCGGAGAATGCCTCAATATGTAGGAATCAGCGCGCTCGTTGTATTTGTTACAATAGGCGTCACGTTGTCGTGGTGCAGACGGAAAGGAATCAATGACGGTAATTGGAAAACTACGGGCCCTGTTGATTACTTCTTGGTGCCAGCCACGTTATTTCTTAGTGCGGGTTCGCTTTTTTTTTTGGAGCGGAGTAACGATCTGATAATACACTTCACAAACACATTGGGTTGTTGTAGAGCGATCAGCACATAACGGCGCAATTATCTACGCGCCTGCGGCACCGGGTGCTCATTTATCGGATCGGTTATTGCGGCATTAGATTTGCATGCAGACCCCAATATAAAACCAAAATCACAAGATCGGATTCTAAAGTTAGTGGAGAAACGTATTGATTGCTCGCAAACCAAAGAAGTATGAGGCGATTGCCCCCGGAACGGGATTTACTTAAACTCGAATTGTTTCAAGACCTTCGCACCAAGTCATATCGCAGTTCAGAGCATGCTGTCTCAAATAGTCGATCTCACTAACCATCCGTTGCAGGACGAGAGCTTCCGTCGTGCCTGCAACAGGACACTGCGCGAAGAAGGTGTGCTGGTGCTGCACAATTTCCTACAAAAAGCGGCAGTGGATTCAGTCCGCCGCGAAGGGCAAGACAATCAACATCTCGCCTTTTACACGGCCAATCATCACAACATTTATCTTGCTCCACCCGATCCGGAGTTTCCCACCGATCACCCACGCAATCGCGAGGTCATCTCATCAAAAGGATGCATTACCACAAATCAAATTCCTGACGATTCCGCAGTCAGTATACTGTACAACGCTCCAGAGTTCCGTGAATTTCTCTGTGTAGTGCTGAATGAAAAAGAGCTGTATGAATATGCCGATGGATTATCGTCCATTAATCTCCATTATGCTGATGCCGGACAGGAACTGGGTTGGCACTTCGACAATTCTTCATTTGCGATTACTCTGATGATCCAGAATCCGGAAAGTGGCGGTGAATTCGAATATGTAAGAGACGTACGCGATGCCGATGCAGGCGAGATGAACTATGACCTGACTGGAAGAATTCTTGATGGAGACGTTGCAGTCAACAGACTGTCGATGAACGCTGGCGCACTGGTGTTGTTTCGCGGCCGTAACTCGATGCACCGGGTCACCCCTGTCGAAGGAGAGCGGACGCGCATTCTAGTGGTGCTAGCTTATAATTCGGCTCCTGGTATTTCACTGTCTGAGTCGGCACGGATGACCTTCTATGGTCGTCTTTGATACCAAGGTCTTCGCTGTCCCGTAAACGTACGGCAAGAATTGAGGACGGATCGCTCAGAAGTTAGCACGCTAACAGAGGAAATTACCGTGCCAAGTTATGAATTGTCGCAGCTGAATATCGCGTTGATGGTGGCGCCGATCGACTCACCTATTCTCGAAGATTTTGTCGAGAATCTAGATCAAATCAACGCACTAGCGGAACAATCGCCTGGTTACGTATGGCGGCTTCAAACAGATGACGGTAACGCTACCGCTGTTCGCCCCTCCGGTGACGAGTATCTGGTAAATCTATCTGTCTGCAAAGACATCGAGTCACTACATAACTTCGTTTATGAATCAGCTCATATAGAAATTATGCGCCGTCGAAAGGAATGATTTGAGCATATGCGCGAAGCCTATGCGGATCTGTGGTGGGTTCCCGTAGGTCATCGCCCTTCCGTCGCCGAAGCAAAAGCTAAACTAGAACGGTTGAGAGCGGAAGGTTCATCCCCAGATGCATTCACATTCAAGAAACCATTTCCTGAGCCCGTGAGTGCAGAACCAGACTCGTTTTCTAGTTTTGATGGCACGTGCCCCACAACCTGACACAAGTGAGCCGCCACCAAGTCGAGTGCGACAGTTAGCGGTTAGGAATAGTTTTGAAACTATGATAATAGGAGACGTAGTGAACTTTTCCCGAGTCAGTAACGGATGAGCTCAATATTCAAAGCAGAGGATGCCGATTTATGAGTGCTTGAACATCCCTTTGGGCTCGTGAGCTATCTTCGGGGTAGAAGGCAATCGGGTCTTTGAGTTCCAGATCTGCTCCCACTAAACCTGCGGCAACGGCATAGGCGCAAAGCGGAGCATACGTCGCGTTGTATCCGCCTTCCTGGGTCATTACTAGTTTTCCGCCGCAGACTTCATTAGCAAGCTCCCGCAGCGTACTGGCCATTGTATAAAATCCCGCCATCGTTACCATCTGTCTTCCATTGGGGTCGAACTGATTGGCGTCCTGGCCATTGGCGAGAATGATTAAATCTGGATTGAATTCTCTTACTTTGGGTACGACACATCGTTCAAACACCGCCGTGTAACATTGGTCGCCCGATCCGAAGGGCAACGGCAGGTTGATATTGAAACCCTCGCCGGCCGCTTCGCCAATTTCGTCTACGTTGCCGGATTCAGGGTGGGACGCTCCCCACGAACCGTGATCCATGTGCATTGAGACAGTGAGGATATCGTCTCGATGATAAAGCCCGGCCTGGGTGCCGTTTCCATGGTGGACATCCCAATCAATAATGGCAATCTTTTTATAACCCTGCGCAATGGCTTCCAGGGCCGCTAACCCGATGCCGTTCAGAAAGCAGTAACCGTCAGCCATGTTCGGCTGCGCATGGTGGTTGGGAGGGCGGCACATAGCATAGCCCATTGAGCCTTCGTCATTGAGCACATACCTGAGTGCTGATAATACCGCTCCGGCAGCCAGTCTTGCTGTCTCCAGACCAGCTGCGGGCAAGTAGGTAGATGCGGAAAGATATTTCCCCTTTTTGTCAGATTCTTTGAGCCGTTGAAGATAGTCCGTCGTATGAAATGTTAGTAATTCATTGTCGGTTGCACTGACTGGCGTTCCCCAGCTTAGTCGCTGCGACAACGGACCTCTTCTCAGCACCGACACGGTATTAATAATTCGATCGGGTCCTTCAGGCTGCTCGATTTGCTTTTCAAGCAACGGCGATGGCAGTGAATCAAACACGCCGTCGGGAATACGATGCAGCAACATTCTATCGTCATAGAAAACTTTCACTTTGCGTTGATTCGTATTTCTAACTACGCAAACAATATCTGGAGATCACGGCTGGTAGTGCAAGCAAAGTGTGCATGATCCTGCTGAAAGATTAAGGTTTCGATAGTGGCCGATAACCCCGTGCCATTTGGGGCAAAAAAGTTACATTCATGGTTGACTACGGTCATAGGCTCAAAGATATCGTCTTCTTTAGCCATAGTCAGGTCATAGATATAGGCGCCTACCCAGTCCGGCGGAAAGGCAATTCCCAGTTCATAACCACCAGACCAGTAACAGTCGTCATAAATACCGGCCTCAACATAATAATCACGCACCGCCTCAAGCAACTGTTTAACACTCAACCCAGGTTTAAGCAGGGACTGAATAATTTCAAACGCGCGGATCGATTTCTCATGCAGAATGGCGGCTTCGGCGGGAGGTTCCCCCATCCAGAAACTTCGCGCAATGTTGCAATGGTAGCGGTTAAAAACACCACACAGATCAATGTTCACCCGCTCTCCCATTCGAATTTTCCTCCGGCTAGAAAGTGGATGTAGACAATTCGATCTGAATCCAGACATAACGGGAGGAAGAATGGCGGGAAATTCGCCACCCGCCTTCGCCATTGCGGATGTAAACTCTCCAAACACTTCAAGTTCCATCGCCCCGGGCTGTATAGCCTCTTTGGCTGCGGCCATTCCGATGTCCGCAATTCCAGCGGCTGCGAGTATGCAATCCATTTCCAGCGCGGACTTTCTTCTTCTTATCTCACGAACAATATCGGTCCCATCAAGCACAGTCATTCCGGCTGCTTCAAAACCTTCACGATATTGACCGGATACCACAGGGTTCGGGCGATAATTTCTTAGTTCGAGACCGACCTTTCCCTTAAGCCAACCTTCCGATTTTAGTTCGGTGAGGATAAAGGGAATGCCATCACGGCGTGATTCAATCGGAAATATTCGGACATCCTTCGATACCGTGCCGATCGCTACCAACATCGCTTCACTGGGCGTTTCAAAATGAATGTAGTCGTCGCGATCGACATGCACCGCAATTCCACTGGTCGGTGGAAAAGCTCTACCGCTCTGGGCCTGGTACCATTCGCACTGGAAGCCACTGACATAGAACAGGCTCTCGGGCGATGTCAGGAACAGTAATTCAATTCCGGACTTCTCCATTTGCCGCCTTATTCGACTAAGTCGCCGCCCATATTCTTCTAGTGGAAAAGGTATTTCCCGGTGCTGCCAAGCAGCGTCCAAAGCCGCTTCAAAATTTGCTTTCATCACAGATTCCGGTGAGCTGCCACAGAATCGAGATTGTAAACATGTTCACGCCATATCAGCTAACAAAAGATGGAGGGACTAAAACTTCGACAGGCTACGTTCGTAGCCAAATATTTGATCGATGACGGGTGCCGACAGGTAACCGCTCGAACTCAAATGAGAGTTACTGCCTATCGACGAATTACTCCGCCCCGATCGATATTATGGCGCCGGGGCACGAATCATCATGCCCCGGCGCCAACCGATCAAAATTCAGTCAGCGGCAAAGCAATAAAATAAACCGTCCCCGCCAGTGGATTGCAACGCTTTTTGACTGCATCCACCACGCGTCGCATGGGCGGACGTCCAGGAAGTATTACCACCACCGTGTCGATCGTGATGTCCGACCTGAGCGCTGCCTTCGTCACTGCTCGTCCAGTTGCTACAAGTATGATCGATGTCATCAGGAAAATAAGCGGTGCCGTCATCCTGGCTACCAGTCAGGATATCATGTCGGTTTGGTTTATCACCCCTACCATTAACTTGTTCGCCTTTTTCGTTAAGCGCAGTCTCCAAGAGAATTGTCTTGTTATAAAGGTGAAGCTCGGTAAGATTTTCAGCAATAAGGAATCCCTTTGCGTTATACCACGGGCCGGTGCCAATTCGGCTGCGCGCGCTGACGCCGCGCTTGGTCGGCTCTTCGGTACTTAAATACGCGCGCCAATCCCGCCCTCCTGCTCCCACTGCCGTAGCCAGTTTATTGCAGTGCGCATCGGCGCCCTCCAATCCACCAAGATCTGCACCGTTACCCATGCCAACGCTGGTAATAAAAAACCCCATAGGGTTATCTTGAGCATTTGCCGACAGGCATCCAAATAACGTGCCAACCAATAATATCGTTTTGATCATAATGTGTTTCATGTTTACCTCCTCAACTGGTGAATAACTTGGCCTCATATTTTGAAAACCCGAGCCAAACAAAGCGCCATAGTGAACAAATAATATCGCATATATGTGACAGCATACGCCACCAAAAATTGAACCAGTGGATGGTCGAGACCCCACTTTTCCAGGTAGGCCAAGCAAGACAATGGATTAATGGACCGGATATGGAATCTATAAAGCACATAATGGATAAGAGGGCGGAGATGACTTGGAAATTTTCGCCTTCAATCGCTATGACAAAAAAGAAATCTGTCCCCTTCACGACTGTAGACATTTCCGAATAAGGTGCTTATTCTGGACTCTCGTAAGCCGTTAAAGAATATTTGTTGCAATTGTCGCACTTGCTGAAACTTCAGCTTGCATAAAGCCGTTGAAGTTTTTCATCAGAATTCTAGTCCTACTACCAACTCTTGGTATGTTTAATTCTGTCCGTGCGAACGGCTGGGAACATACCACAGTCCCGATAGCCGCCCTATATTCAGCATTATCGGACGAAAGTGCGGATATACGAACGCGCGCTGCCAATTCCCTGGGTTACCACCGCCGGCGCGAAGTGGTTATGCGTCTTCTGTCAATGATCGAAAGTGGCGAGCCCGTCGCCAGGGTGCGTCAGGCCGCTTTTCAATCTATGGGTCAAATTGGCGATGAGGTCGCATTAGATAGCCTCGAACGCTGCATCGCGAAGGAAAAGGAAGTATCCGTGCGCACGACATGTGCCGGCGCACTTAGCGGAATAATTTCGACGCGATCGTCACTATTGGCCATCGAAGCTTTGAGAGACCCTTCGCCTTCTGTAGTTAACCAGGCAATCGCTAGTCTTGGGAGCTTTAATTCAGAAGAAGCGCGTAAGTCCCTTGTAAAGATCATTGATGAAGGTGATCCTATATTAAGTTTGCGGGCGATAAGTGCTCTGGGTATGACTGGCAACCCTAAAGCCACGGAAGACTTGTTGCCTCTGATCGATGTTGAGGTCGACGAAAATCGGTTGATCGAAGTACTAAAAGCAGTTACTCGCCTGGGTGGTTCGACTGTATCGAATGCGGTTCGCGCGGTCTATACCTCGACCGAAAGTGATCGGGTGCGACGCTATGCGCTAATGGCCCTATCGTCGGCGCAGGATTCGGGCGCGGGACGTTACGCCGTTGATGCACTTCAAAGTGAAGATCCGCTAGTCCGTTTGCAGGCGCTGTCGATAATGCGCGAAGCAGGGGATAAACAGGGTGTGGCGCTGCTAGTTGCGGCGGGATTGAAGCAGGGAACGAATATATATGCGCGATCCCAGGAGTGGCTGGAGTCTCATCCTCATCAGGCCATTCTTGAACTCGCATTGCTCAATGAGTTCTTGCGCACGGCAATTGCAATTGACCCGGAACGCGGATTCAAGTTGTTCGCAATGGCTGCCGAATCGGTGAATGTTGCGCGGAATACACCGTCGCTTTTGCAAGTTGCTGAAGGGTTTTATCGAGCACGATGGCAGGCCTTATACGGTATAGGTTACGCCCACGACCATGACGCAGAAGGAATTTTAATAGAAGCCGTAACGGACCATGATCCAAGAATTCGTGCGGTGACAGTCAGATCCATGGGTGTATTCGGGGCCAGTCATTTTCACCCCCAGCTAGTCGGCGCCCTTGACGATAATTCCGCCGAGGTACGCTGGACCACCGCTCGTGTTTTAGGGCGGCATGCCCGTACGGAGGACGCACCTTTGTTGATGTCTTTGCTGGATGATCAGCATGCGGTGGTTCGCAAAGAAGCCGTGTTGTCCCTTGGATATCTTGGCAGTGAATTAGCTATTGATGAACTTAAGAATATGCATCAATCGGACGCCGATCCCCTGGTAAGGGAGGCGGCGTCATTTGCGTTATCGCTGATTAATTAGTTGCAAATCGCAAGCACCCGTGAAGGTCCTCCGGTACCTCGTACATGCTTGGGAGCGCCAACCACAATATTACAGTTGTCGGGGTTGGCTACCATGGTAATTTGACCCAGGTTGGCAGCGTTTTCAACGAACTTAACACCGCGCTGCAGTAGCCTTACGTGGGCATGCCAGGAGTTGGTCCATTTATCATCATCACCCACCGCACTTTGCCCGGAATCGATACCGATATTGTCGGCCACTATACCGCCAATGAGCACACCTTTTTTATCCATAATCTCGATCAACTTATCTACGGCAGCTTTGTTCATGCCGGGATGATTAAATCCATTGATATAAGGATCTTTGGCAAAATCTGTGCCGGAGAAGTAGAACCTTGACCAGCCGGAATTGATGACAATCCACACACCGTTATCAATTTTGGACTCAATGGCCGTGATGTCGTCGGCACCAACCACATTGTTGGAGCTGTTTGAAAAATCAGTGACATTAATGTCCGGACTCGGGACACCGCCATTTTTTGCTAGTTCGGTGTCGACCCGTCCAGAAATATCGATCATTACCAATTTGCCGATCAAGTCGCTGGCATCGAGTTGGTGAGCGAGTTTTCTCTCATTTGCGCGTTTGCCACCGGGTTCCAGGCTGGTTACATCATTCACGTAGTGGCCGGGTGTGTCCAGATGGGTACCGTGGTGTTCGGACAGCACTAGTGTGCCGAGGTCGAAATGGCCGTCACTGGTCGGAAAAGTGCCGAATGAAAGCACTGCCTGGCCGCCAAATGTGGGAATAGGCACTGAATCCAGATAGGGCTTGGAGAGATCCGCTTTCATCGGATCATCTTCGCTAGGAGCGAATGTCGGAATCGGGTGAGAAAGGTCGATCGTAATCATGTCTGCCGAACTCTCACTCAATGGAATCAATAGAAATGCAGCTAGCGTAAGGACATGAGCGGGATAGTTTCTCATAGTTATTTCCTCCATTTATGGGGTATGCAGATGGCTACTATAATTTGCTTGGCCAGCCTGAAAGAACGCTACTAACCATAAAAAGGAATATTGGCATTCAGAATTATCGTTGGCAAGTGCCCTGTCGCATTCAGCGCCTTTCCTCAGAATATCTTCCAACAATAGCTCATACAGCCGCTCCGAAATTGGATATTCAGTTCGTCCCTCCTAACTGGCCACCCAAACTGTAGTGCCATGAAAGAAAACAGGAGAGCGATTTATTCTTGCGGTACGAAACGATAACGGATATTCAAAAGATAAATCGACCCTCTTTGTACGCGTCTTTAACCGATTTTCGACAATCTTGTGCTCACGATGCTTTAGTAACCGGCGATTGGTTTAATCGCGTCAGGCCGGGCCACACGGAACCGAATTCCGGGCACCGCAAGTACACTTGCATTATGCTTGGGTGGCAACAACGCTGCGAGTGTTACACCTAATTGGAATTTGCCCTTTATGGGAATTCACAGAAATGGTTAAGAATTGACGTTGCGGGAGTCGAGTATTACTATGCCTCCGGAGGTGGAGGGCTGACGTCGGTTGGTTTTCTCCGTCATCGACCCTCCATTGTGAACATTACACTCGCCGGCTGTTCATTACATTTCTTCGTTATGAAGGTAATTTCACCAGCCAGCGGCAACCTCGCGAGGCACCAGTCCACGTATACAAGGAATTTGATTTATCTAAAAAACCCGGCAACTCACGGGGTTTAATGCAAAACGGGTGGGGATTCGACGATCAGAAGCCGCGTGCTTCTGAGGAGGTGACCGATGACCACCAAACAAGTTAGTGAAACCCTGGGCAACGAAATTGAGCTTTTGGATCAAATGATAAAATGTGTACAAGAGTACGATGGTAGCCATTTTACGAACCAAGGCAAATTCATCCAAAACAGCTGGGAGCGATTTCTCAACGACCGGCGCACCACGAACAGCACACTTCTGGAATCAGATGCGAATATCAAGGCAGATCTGAATTCGGAACGCATTCAAGTCGAAGCGTATATCGCCCAGACGGATCCGGATCCCAACTATTCTGAGACATGGAGGAAATTTCTCGTCTGTGAGAAAGAGATTCTCGATCATCTGATCGAACGATGTGATTAGCCGTGTCACACGGGAATGGATTAGCTTGATCCTGTCTGCCGGGAGGGGGTAATGCGGAAATGCAGAGCAGAACCTGGGAACGCCGGCTAACCGCGATTCTCATTGCGGATATATCGGCATACAGTCGTCTCATGGGAGACGACGAAGCAGAAACCCACCGGCAGATGACCGCGCAGCGAGACACGGTCATCGACCCAGAAATTACGGCCCACCACGGCCATATCGTGCACACAGCCGGGGACGGCTTATTGGTGGAGTTTCCGAGTATCGTCGGTGCTGTGGAGTGCGCCATCCGGATGCAAAGGAAGCTGACCAAACATAACCTGAACGTGCCAGAAAACCGAAGACTCTTGTGGCGTATTGGCATCAATTTTGGCGATGTGATTGTCGAACCGGATGACATTTATGGAGACGACGTTAACATCGCCGCGCGTTTAGAAAGCCTGGCTGAGCCGGGCGGCATCTGCATCTCCGAGCGGGTGTTCAGCGAGGTAAAGAACAAAATCGATATTCGTTTCGAATCTCTTGGTCAGCAGTGGCTCAAAAATATTGCTGAAGCCGTCCACGTATACCGATCGAACATGGAATTGGATTTATCGCCGCAATCGGTCGAGACAACGCGAAGTCAGTCTCCTCATTTGATTTTGGACAGACCGTCGATCGCGGTTTTGCCGTTTGCCAATCTGATGCCTAATCAAGCCAAGCAATACTTGGTTGACGGGGTAACGGAAGATCTCATCACAAATTTTTCCATGTCTCCCGAATTTTTTGTCGTCGCCCGTGCGTCGTCATTTGTGTTCAAGGAGGGCCATAACGATCTTAGTGAGATAGCGCGCAAGCTCGGAGTGCGTTACGTGTTGACCGGGAGCGTGCAGCAGGACCAGCAACGATTCCGCGTTACGGCGCAACTCATCGAAGCCGCCAGCGGTTTACAGCTCTGGGCCGGTCGGTATGATCGCGAAAACGCAGAACTCATGGACGTTCGCGATGACATCACCAATTCGATAGCGGCGACGCTCATGACCACAGCTGGACATATCGCCAAGGCGGAACTGCGCCGACAGGCAAGAAAAGTACCCGAAAGTTTCAATGAGTACGACCACTATTTGAAGGCGCGCGACCTCTTGCACCGATCGATATTGCCACCCTGGGAGGCGGGAAGGGCGTTGAGTGAGGTGGCGAAAGCGGAGTTCACCACGGCCATCGCCAAGAGCGACCCCCCCTATTGGCCACTCTACGCGGGTTTGGCATGGCAACACGCTATCGACTTTGACTTTATCTATGCGGATGCTGAAACATCGGCGCGACTCGCGTTCGAGAATGCAACAATTGCGGTTAAGCACGACCCTGAAAATCATTTAGCCCATTGGATAATGGGCTGGGCGCATCTGTTGACCCGAAGGGATTACGATCGGGCGATGTACCACTACAACCGCGCCCGTGAGCTAAATGTCGGTGACTCCCGTTTGTTGGCCGAGATGGCGCAACCGCTCATCTATACGGGGCAATATGACCGGGCCATAACCGGGTTGAAGCAGGCCATCCGCCTGAACCCTTTACATGAGCAATGGTACGATGAATTTCTGGCTTGGGCGTATGAGGAGAGCGGTCAGCCAGAAATGACTATCGATCTGCTCAACAAGTTTAGTGAACTCGAGGGGATTTGGATTTATGCCGTGTTGGCCTTAGCGTATGCGCAGACCGGACAGATCGACCTGTTTAAGGAGCAAATCGAGATCATCGATAAAATGACTCAAGCACGAATGAATGAAAGATTTTCTTTGCAGTTCTGGAAAAAGTGGGTTCATCAACATGATCCATACAAAGACCCCGCTCGGGCTGACCGGGTAATTACGATAATGGATGGGGCGCTCCAGCAGGTCGAATTAAGCGGTTAGGGCGTCGCTTAGTTTGTGCGAATAATAACCGCGGATTACAAGCACGCCCTGGACCGGAGAGGCAGGCGCAACTCTAATTACGATCTGAATCTTCAAGTTTAAATGCCAGCGGGTGCCAGTCCAGATCGGCGTCCTGACAAAAGCTAACGGTTCGCTGGTCGGCGAAACCATCCTGTTTGCTCACAATCTGAAGTTCGCGACACATACTGGAATCGATTTCATAACTACGCAATATCTTGATGGTACCGCTAGCCTGATTGCTTGCACTAAACCAAGTTTGTACCGAAAGATCAGGCAGCGTTTCCAAAGCGACGGAAATATTGGTATCGATAGACTCGATTTCCAATTCATCAAATCGATTAACGATGTCCGATGGCACTAGTTGCCCTGCAGAAAACGACAGTGCAGGCCACAGGGTAGCGAGCACACAGTATTTGAATACATGGATTGTGTGCGGTCTACTCAATTGTCTGATCGAAATTACATATTCAGCCCAGCCATTATATTAGGTATTCTCCGATTGCGCAGCTCATGGGTAGCCTGCAGCGTTCACGGCTGTGCCCAAGACGGCGACCGTCGATAAGTGCCATTGGGGACTGAGAGATGGCGTTTCAGGCAACCTACGCTCCGAACCTTTCATCCAATATCGAGTATCGACAAGTTACGGTCCAGAGCGATAATGATTAGGTATTATGCTCTTAATGCAACAGCCTATTCTGCGCTTAACAATTCATCCACACGTTCCGGGATAGGGTATTCAATCAATCCCTCCTGGCTAGCTATCCAAACCGTGGTGTCGCCCACACGTGTGATCGCGATCGCGCCGGTCGGCAAGGTGGAGGGCCATCGGTGCAGGATTTTCCCGCCACGTTTCAGGATCACGCCTGAGCCAGACAGTTCCCAAACCAGCCCGGCTACCTCGGGATCACAGGCCTGATTACGTTTGAGCGTGAGCCCGCACAAACTGCTATCCGCAAGGTCCTCGTGGGGCTGGTTGCGGGTGAGACGGGGCACGTGTCTTGTACCGAGCCGCTCGCTGGTTGCATTAATCTTGTCAAAATCGACCAACGCAGGATCACGTCCTGTCACCAGCCATAGCAGATTTGCTCGCTTAGGATCTTGCGCGAGCGTGACCAGCTTCCCCAGCCAGTAATGCCCGGCGGCATCGTAATACTTGACGCCCTGTGCGGACAGTCGAAACAATCCGACTCGTGACTTGATACCGCGACTTTGATCATCCCGCAGCACCCAGAATGCGCTGCCGTCATACTCGAGATCGCGCACATCCTGCCACTCGGCAGCACGGAACTGCTGGGTCCCTGGCGGCCTCAGCACCAAGGGCTCGCCGACAAGGGATTCCTGATCGACCCACCAGTAGTGGGTGCGCCCCAAGGCCAGTAGATCTTCGCGACCGGCCACCCTGCGCAGCCGCTGTACGTCTGTTACGTTCGAAACCGGTTCAAAAATGCCTCGCTGCAAATCCAGAACGACCAGCGGGGAATCATCGACTCCCACAAACAGCTTGCCACTGTCTACGAATAACGCGGTGACTCGAGGCCTGCCGATGGGGTCCGGTGGAAAGGCGAAACGACTGGTCTTGCTTTCGGCATCGATGCGATAAAATCCATCGGCCACTGCATACCAGACTTTTCCGGCAGCATCCGCCACGGGACCGGCCATAATGCGATCGCGCAGCGCTATGAATCGATTGTCGTCATCGATTCGACCAAAACAGCGTTCGAGTTGCGCATAGACGGCTTCGCCTGCAAGCACCACCTCGCCATGCATGTGATGATCAACTGTGCTCCGTGCGCAACGGTCGAGCTGGTCGGCACCGAGCGATGTCTGTGCGACAGTGCCGGTATCGAGCTCGAGGCGAAACACCCCATGCCGGAAGGTGCTTATCCACAAGTGGCGCTTCGCCGCATCCAATGCCAGGGTGCGAAGATCGGGCAGAGCGGCGGGGCCTTTGACCGGCAAGTGAGCGAGGTCCTCGGCGCTCAGAATCAACCTGCGCTCATTGCGCCGCGGCTCGAGCCACCAGACATGGCTACCGTTGGCGAAGAAGAAGCCGCTACCGTCGGGATCGGCGGTCATGCCAAACACCTTCTTTTCCGGTGAGTAACGAACCGCCTCGCCGGCCTCTGGGTTCAAATCGTAGAGGTGGTTATCGCCCCAGTACCACACACGGCCATCGCCACTTCCACGTAGAAAACCATTGGCAAAACTCGAGCGTGGCTCGCGATCGCCCACGGTTTCCACGCGATCCAGATCGTCGAGTGCCAGCCGCGCAAGCCCACCACTCGTAGCCACCCACAGATATTGCCCTCGTTCATCGAACCAGAGTCTGCGCACTGCGCTGGAAGGAAGACCGTTGACCCGCGTCCAGGCCCGGCGTGCACCGGTCTCCGGATTCAACCGCAGCAATCCACCTTGGGTAGCGAGCCACAGTGTTCCAGGCTCCGCAGGATCGGCGGCCATCGCCGTAACCTGGCCGTAATTGCTGTATACCCGGTAGGGAACGGGTAAGCCGCGGCGCCATTGCAGAGTGACGGTCTCACCGAAACTGCGCACATCGCTCACCGGCGCGTTCGGTGTCGTTTGGTGGACTCGCAACGCACGCTCAACATCGAGATTGCCCTTCGCCACCGCGTCGTCTATCAAGGCCACGCCGTCGGCGGTACGCACATCGGGGTTGGCACCCATCGCGAGCAATGCCTTGACGACTTCGATGCGCCCGACCGTTGCCGCCTCAGCCAGTGCGGTGGTGCCGCGCCGAGAGCGCGTGTCTACCGGCACACCGGCTTCGTGAAAAGATGTCAGAAGCGTGAGATCGCCCCTCTTGGCCCAGGTCGCGAGCACGTCACCCACACCCCGATTGTTACCGCACACGACATTCATATCCGCTCCGGCCCGGATCAATTTCAACACCATCGTCCACTGACCTTCGTTTAACGCGCCCTGCAACGGTGCACGACAGCCGGCAAGGTTCAGTGGTTCGCCGGCAGCGAGCAGCACATCGACCACGTCCGCATGGCCATTCGCCGATGCCGCATATAACGCTAAACCGGGGCGCCACGCCTCATGTAGCACGCCGCCCTCTAGAAATGCCTGCACCCGTGGTGCATCCCCTTGCTTCACCGCGTCGATGTATCCATAGAACGGAAACGAGTATCCGGTTAATTTTTCGATGCGTGCGATGCGTTCCACAATGTCCCGCACATTGTCTCGGGACCATTCAACTCCGCCGAAGCGGATGGCATTACGATAAATCTTGTGAATGTCGGGTACGTAACGCGCAAACTCGAGTTGCTTGCTGCCGGAGAAGCTCTGCAACCATAGCAGCGTGTCAGAAACGTGGCGCCGCACCACCGTTTCCGGCCAGGGCCGTTGGTGTGTGTGGCGCGGCTCCGCATCGCCGGGGCCGGCGGCGAAGAATGCATCCCAGCTCTGCAGCTTCAAGGTTGGCAGGGTTTGGGCGAAGGCATCCTCGAGCGCCACTCGAACGGTGAGATAACGCGGGTGGCGTATCTCCACGCGGCACCGCTCGGTGGTCGGAAAGGTAAACGAGCCGAAAAACCTGAACCGACCCTTCGAGTTGACGTGAGTTTCTTCCGCATCAGTCTGGATGTCGCCGTGAAAGCCGGAGCCACTACAGCGCAGGTATGCCACCGCGTCGGCCGCATCCATCGGGTCATCGATTTGGATCTTGCCCGTTACCGGCCCCTGAAAGAAACTGCCGCAGCTCGCCAGCATCACGGGCAAGAGCCATAACAGTAGTTTGGGAGATCGTCCTGCCGTTAATCGCATGTTGGTAGTCCAGAGACAAACAACGATTAGTATCCGTATATATAATGTCGGTTGACTACTTGAGTTTAGTCTTATAAATACCTTTATGAAATGTTCATATAACGAACGGTCGATCAAGGCCAAAAAATACAATGTACATTTTGTGCCCGGCCGTGATCATTTGACGCTAAAACATAGTGAGACAAAGGTGGAAATAAAAAATAATCCGTTCGTCAGCTATTTGGATAGCCCGTTTAGATATGTCCAACCCCGTTAATGTCATTATGATATGAGTATAGTACGATCATGATGGCGGGATTAGCTGTTGGGCGACCGTGTCGATCGCGAGATCGATCGGTAATACCCGTATCCATTAGCGCTGCAAACTGTGCAATGCCTCCTAAGTTATGTGCGGCAAACTTTAGCGGAGAGATAGTCTGATTGCGAATACGATGAAACTTTCAGTTTTATGTTCAGCGATTATCTTCAACTATATGCTACCGAGCACCACGTACGGTCAGTGCATCGGAGATATCATCGGCAAGTGGCAACAAACACACGTGGTATTTGGTGGAAAGACACTCAATGATGATAGCCAGGCGTGGGAGTTCATGGAAAACGGCTCGGTCCGGCTTCAGAAAACGACCCCGGAGATAGATGTGTCAGGAGATTATAGCTGTGAGGGAGACATAATCTACATGAAGGGGGCCGTGCCCGGCAGATTAAAGATTTTGGAATATGACGGAAACGTGATGGTATGGGAATCTCTCGATCATGGCGGGGGAGTCGCCCATATAAAGAAAGTTGAATAATCGAATCGGTCGGTCAAGCGTTTTGACTTAATCGCGGATCGAGGTGTCACGGGAATACTGCGGCGCCGGGACCGAGTATCGATCTACTTTAACGGCGCAACATCTGGTCGATAGCGAC
>Ga0224512_10001370_pt1 | contig 23504 bp, 16 predicted proteins | sample SF_May12_sed_USG_4_FD_169103 | JGI IMG/M metagenome (GOLD analysis project Ga0224512, IMG submission 169103) | Sediment microbial communities from San Francisco Bay, California, United States - SF_May12_sed_USGS_13 | ecosystem: Environmental > Aquatic > Marine > Sediment | place: USA... | reverse complement strand
TTGTCCATCGGCTGCGTGGCGTGGGCAGAGGGTCAGGCACCAGACATGAGGGCGAGTCTGGGGCTCCTCCGTGACTCGCTGAGCAGCATGGTCGATGTCTCCAAAGTGGAGGAGCTGGCAGACCAATTCAGGGCTGTCGCGGTGAACCGCGAGGATCCAGGCTTTGCCCTACGGCACGGCTTCGCATGTCTCAGGTTAGCCCAGTTGGAGCAGGGGCACCGCTCGCGCGAGGCAGTCCAAGCCTTCCGGCTTGCTGGACGGCTCGAACCGCGCTGGCCGCTCGCGTGGTATGGGCTCGGGCTTGCCAAGCTCGCGCTTGCTCGTTGGCAGCTGGAGACCCCGCAGAATCTAGGTTTTGGAGTCGGGGCCGGAGCGTTGGAAGAAGCCCTGGAGTCATTCGCGGCAGCAACGGAACTCGACCCGCTATTCGCGCCCGCGCTGGTTGAGCTCGCCCGCGTCGCGTCTCGGCTTCGGAGCCCCGAGTTTCTCGACCGAGCGAGAGAACGTTTTCGTCGAGCTCGGCGCTTCGGTGTTGGGCCCGACGCTCAAGTGTTGCTCTGGTGGGGGCGCCTCGAGCGTCGCGGGGGGAACGCCGATTCCTCGCTTGTGGCGTTTGCCGCCTACCGGGTGCATGGCGGCAATCCGGGACTCGGCCATCTCGAGGCGGCCCGCACCCGGCTCGCCCATGGGTTGGACGGCGGGTCTGCGATGTACTACACGGGTGCGGCATTCGACGATAGCGTCAGCATCCGGGAATACCGTGCCGACCTTGCCCTGGTTGCGGACAGCGTCGAGTTGGCAGCGTTTGACCGCGCCCATGGGCCTGAGCGGGTAGCCGTGCTTCGCCAGTTTTGGACGACACGAGACCATCGTGACCTTCGGGCCGAGGGTGAACGCCTGCGCGAGCATTATGCCCGCATTCACTTTGCCCGTGCGCACTTCTACCTCGAAAACACACGCCGCCACTACTGGCAAGCCGAGCCATATCGATCCGGCAGTGACGAATTCGACGATCGGGCCATCATCTACATCCGGCATGGCCAACCGTCACAACGGGTGACGCCGTTCGTGTACGCACTAACGGCCAATGAATCGTGGCGGTACAACCGGCCAGATGGAGATCTGCTCTTTCACTTTACCGTGCGCGAAGACCTTCGGGACTATCGGCTCGCCTCAAGCATCTTCGACCTGAAGAGCACCGGAGCCACGCCTGAGGACCAGCTCATCATGTCCCGGCAGGACATCTCACCGCTCTACGGTAAGCTCGGGGCATGGGGGCCATTGGGACGGGCGAAACTGCGGAGCAGGGAGCGCGCAATGGGTGAAGCGAGCATCGCGGAAGGCACGGTGACCGATAGTCACCTGCTGCGGTTCGACGATTCCCTCGGCCTTCGGCCGCAGGTACTGGCCGTGGGTCGGGCTGGCACGAGGAGTCTGATCCATATCGCGTTTGCCCTGACCGGACTGCGTGCGTCGGACGAGCGGGGGCCTCCGTCGCACGCGTCCGTGCGGGTACGGTTTGCAGCATTCGACGCCAGCGAGCGGCGAGTGGCGGGGCTCGATTCGAGTTCGGTGGTGGTAACACGCGGGCCGGACGGAGCGAGCTTTTTTGGTCGGGTTTCTCTAGCCGCCCCGCCTGGGGAATGGCGGTACCGGCTCGCCGTCGAACACGGCGCTCGGCAGGGAACGCTGCGCCCGTGGGATTCAATCACCGTAGGCCGGTTTGACGGCACCGATCTCCAGGTGAGCGATCTCATGCTCGGCACGGTGCAGGCCCCGCTCACATGGCGCCCCACGGTCCGAGACACTGCCTATATCGATCCGTCCGGCGCATTCCCGCCCGATGGCCGCGTCGAGCTCTACTACGAAGTGTATGGACTCCAGCGAGGGCAGCCGTACCGGACAGTACTCGAGATCATCCAAAAGCATCCGGTGCTTCACCTCGAATTCGAGGAGCAGGCCCAGAGTGACGTGAGCGCGGTGCGCCGCACGTTGGATCTTCGTGGTCTCGAACCTGGGAGCTACCGCATTCGGCTCGAAGCCATCGACCAACGGGGTCGGAGCCACCATGCCACGGCACCGCTCAGGATTCTCGAGCGATAGGGCGACGCCCTGGCCAGGACGCGAGGCTTACGGACTTGCCATGGTCCAGAATGCAATTCCACCCGGCTGGTGCTGCACCTGGGTCGATGCCACCAGCTCCTTGGTGCGGAGGTCAATCACATCGACCGTGCCGCGGACGGCCCCGATCGCTTCATTGGACACGAAGGCGTACCGGGAGTCGGGTGAGACGGTGATCCCGTGCGTAATGGGCTGCGTCGTGGGCACACGAACCTCGGCGCCGGTGGTTAGGTCGATAATTGCGAGCCCCTGCGCCCCCTTGAGCGTGGCCAAGAGGAAGCGACCGTCCGAGCTCACGGCGGCGTTGTATGGGCCCTTGCCGGTTGGAAAGCGGCGCGTCACTGCGAGCGTCGTTCCGTCGAGTTCCACGATGTCGGCATGCCCGTTGCACGGCACGTACAGTCGGGTGTCGTCCGGGGCAATGGCGACCCACGTCGGTTTACATCGTTCCCCACCCATCGCATGCTCGTCTCCCTTGTCGTCGGCGGGGAGAAGATGTTCCTGACCCGGAGTCAATGAGACCCGGCGAGTGACCTCCTCGTCCTCGGTCGATATCTCAACCAGCTGGTCGCTCATCATACAGGTAGAGAAATGCCGCCGCCCGTCGTGGGTGATCGTACTGCCATGCGGCATGACGCAGGTCTCAATGCGCTTGGACTCACGCATGAATGGCGTGAACACGGCCGAGACCGAACTGGGGACATGCCGGCCATATAAGTTGAAATTGACGACAAACAGCCCGGAACCGTCCGGGGTGAGCGCCATCGAGGCGGGGAATGATCCCACCGTGAGGGAATCGACCAGCGTATCGGCTCCTGTGGCGAACTTCCACACTTTGCCGAACGGCGTGCCGTGAGCCAGCGAGACGTACCAATAGTCCCCGCGCGGCGAGACGGTCAGACCATGGGCGCCGTCGAGGTCGGCCGGCATGATCCCAACCGCGATCGTCTTCTCTTCGATGGCGACCGTCCCGTCAAATCGGACCCGAGATATCAGATCTGATGATTCGTTGGCGACATAGACCGTGTAGGTGCGCGTTTGCGGCTGTGGAGTTGGGTCGGCACCGGCTTGGGCCGCGCTCGGCGGCGGCGCGCACGCGGCGAGGAATCCAAGGAATCCCAGGCTGAGCACGCCTCGAAAATTCAACATCTCTTCCTCTTTCTCGTCGAAATCCCTCACCCGGCATCGACGACCGACACCCGGTGAGGGACTCGTGCCCCGTGGGACAACCTCTACGGCACCAACGGTTGCGGCCGCTCGTGCTTGACCGCCCAGAGACCGCTATTCATGTCGCTGACGAAGATGTGGCCTTTGTAGGGCTGCGGCCCCCATGCCATGGGGGAGTTTGGCACCAACGCCTGGCCATCGCCTGCGGCCGTGGGAATCCACCCGATCTGACGCCCTTGGCGGTACAGGTCGCCTCGCAACTCGCCGCTGACGTCGACGATGCGCAGGCCCCCCTGGTAGTACGCGATGTAGAGGATGCCGTCCTCGACCCAAATGTTGTGGGTGCCGGCCTCCGGCACCTCGAACTTCGCGACCTCTTTGGGATGCTCGATGTCGCTCACGTCCATGACATGGATGTATCCCCTCGGGCCGTTGATGCACTCCGGGCAGCCGAAGATCTCATCGCCGACGAAGACGTACTTCCCCTCCCGCCACGCCGTGTGGGTATTCCCCTGACTGTACGCGATGCTCGACACGAAGGTGGGCTCGGTCGGCGTCCCACTATGACTTCCACTGATGTCCAAGATCACGAGGCCGTCGTTCCAATACGACAGATACAGGAACGTTCCGTCCGACCAGATATCGTGCAGCGTCTTGTTGCTGTCACCGGGTCGAATTTCCCAATGGCCGGCATGCCGTGGCTGGGCGGGGTCACTGAGGTCAATGATATTCATTGACGCGGTTCCATCGTTGACGGCATACACAAAGTTGCCGTTGATCCACACGTTATGGATCCCGGACGTCAACTGGTCGGTCAGTTCGGCCATGATCTTGGGGTGGGCAGGGTTTGCGAGATCGAGCACGACGATTCCGTTTTGCCGTGTGCTCGCCCCCTCACGGGTGATGACGGCCCACGAAGCGTCCGCGTTGACCTTGACATCGTTCACCACTCGGGCATCCACCACCACCGAGTCGATCAGCAGGATGTTGGCCGGATCGGAGACGTCCCATACGAACATGCGCTGACCGCCGCCCTGCGCGTGGGTCCCGGTGTAGGCGTAGTCACGGCCATCCTTGCCGGTAAAGACCCAAAGGTCACTGGTCGAGACCTCGGTTCGGACGCCCTGTCCCACTTTCTGGGCCGGGGTTGGCGGGGGCCGCCGGGTGACCTCGACGATGGCTTCGGCGGACTGACCGCCGGTGCTCGCCACCACCCGGTAGGCGCCGGGATACTCGGCGACGAAGGCACCATCGGGATACACCGTTGCTCCGGTCGAGTCGATGCCGAACACCGAATAGGCCAGGGCGAGGCCACTCACTGGCTGTCCCTTGCCGTCGAGTGCCTGGACGTCGAGATAAACCACATCCCCCGTTCGCGTGGATGCCGCCTTGGGCGAGATCGTCAGCCGGGCAACCGGATTCTTCACCACATTCATCGAGTATCGTGCCGACACGCCGGTCTCAGTGCTTGCCACGAGGACAACGGTCCCAACCGTGCTCGGGGTGACGACGCCTCCGGGCGTGATCGTCGCGACTGCCGGATTGTCGCTTCGCCAGGCTACTGTCGCGGTGGAATGGTCGGTGCCATGATCCGTCAGAGCCCGAGCCTGGAGCTTGAAGGTGCTGCCGGTGTATGGGGTGAAGCTGGGTGGCTCGATCTCGACTCGGGCCACCGACCAGTCCTTCACCGTAATCGGAACCGTTGCCATCTGCTTGAGTCCGCCGACTCCCTGGAAACTGGCTGAATCGCTTGGGACTCGGACGAATACCATGACGTCCGCCTCACCGGGCTCGCGCCCGATAATCACCATGGTTTCGTCCTGGATGATGCCCTGGCCCCGAACGGCTCGGCCTGGGGACAAGAACAGGGCCTGCACCCCCGGCACGGCGTTGCCATCCTGGCCACGTATCACGGCCCGCAACCGGGCCGTGTCGCCCCGAGTGATCTCGAGCGCGCCCGGCTCGATTTGAACGTGGGCCACCTTGAGGCCGGCGGCCTCCTGCTCCGGGCTCGCGGCGGGTAACTGGGCCCTGGCCGCGGCCACTGGTACAAGACCGAGGACGGTCAACGAACGGACCATCGTGGAAACGACACGAGACATTGCAGTACCTCGGGTTACGGAGTGTTGGGCGCGGTGCAAGAAGGTTCCCATTCTAACCATGGAAACCGGAACCCGGTACCTACGGCCTCAATGTCCCTGAGGTTTGCTGCGAAGACCGGACGGGCAGGATCCGTAGTACCCTAGGGCGCGATCAGCTTCAATGCGGCGTCTCGGATGGCGCGGAAACCGGTCGCGGACGCTTCGGGCCGGACGTCATTGCTGGTATTGAACGAGGCGAGCATCGCCGTACGGTCCGTTGGCTCGAAATACAGGAACGATCGGAAGCCAGCCTGGCTTCCGGTGTGGCCGATGAAACGCGTGCGATGCCGCCACAGGATAAAGAACGACAGGCCCATTGAATCGGCGACCGCATTGGGGTCAGCATCAGCGACCGGGTCGCTGGCGAGATAGCGGGCCCTCCACATCTCCTCGAGCGTTGTGTGCCGAAGGACCATGTCGTAGCGATGCACGGTCGCACTGTCACCACCCGTGGCATTGGTGAGGAACGCAATCCACCGGGCCAGGTCGCTGAGTGGCGCGTTCCAGCCGCCGTTCGGGATGGTGATCCCGGGGTCGAAATCGCGGCCGTTGGCGTGCACCGTCTCCCGTCCGGCTTCGTCAACGCGCACGGAGTAGTTGTTGGATCTGAACGAAGCCAGATGGTACGGCGTCGTCCCGAAGTAGCTTCGGGTCATGCCCAGGGGCATGAGCAGGTTCTTGGAAACGTAAGTCTGCCAGGCATCACCGGTGAGCTGCTCGATGACGCGCGCAAGGTAGACGAACGCCGGGTTGCTGTAGCCAAACCGAGACCCAGGCGGGAAGTGCAGCCGTTGGTACGGCATCATGGCCACGAGTTGCTCCCAACGGGTGGGTTCGAACGGCTCCCACGGCTCGCCTTGGTTGTACGGCCAGGTCGGGCCTTGGAAGCCGCCTGAGTGGGAGAGCAACATCTGGATGGTGACGTCGTTCATGTCCCCATACGAGTTGTGCACTTGCCTGAGTTCGGGAATGTAGTCGGTGATATGATCGTCGAGCGTCAACCGGCCGCGATCGCGGAGCTGCATCACGGCCACGGCGGTGAGCGTCTTGGTGATCGACCCCCAATGGTAAATGGTGTTGGTATCGGCCGGCTGACCGAGCGCGCGATCGCCCCATCCAAAATCGTGGCGGGCCTGTACCCGACCGTCGCGCAGAACGAGCACGCTGGCACCTACGATGCTATCCCGAGTCGCGTAGGCGTCAAAGGCACGGGTGAAGCCGGCCCAGTCAGGCGGTGGGGCAGGCGGACCAGCGGCCTGGGCCGCTCCCGTCAGCGGGATGAAGACCGTGACCAGCAGTGCCAGAGATGGTACATGTCGCATGGCTCGAAGATACTGCCCCGGTATGCCGGAACCAGACCCTCGGGTGCGTGGGCCCAATGTCCTCAATGACTCCTGCGTCACGGATCGACCGCTGGCTATTCCGCCCTCGGTCGCTACGGCATAAAGGGAATGCGCCCACTTGGGATCATGAGATGAGCCCGATACGTGCCTGCTTCCATGAGGAATGGTTCGCCGCGCGGCGCCGAGGCCGGCACACCCGCCGACTCGGCAGTCGCATGGGGCAGGTACAAGACTCGCAGCACGGACACGCTGTCCGGCCGCCCCGACACCGGGTTGATTTGGCCGCGCAGCGAAATGAGACGCGAGCTATCGGGCAACGCGAGGGTCCCCGCCTCGATCTCGCTTTGGCGGATGCGCCTCACTTCACCCATGCCCTTCCCCTCGGCACGGAGTGCCCGCCCCCGGGCCATAAAGGGCTCGAGCCGCGCATCGTAGCACGACGCTTCGAACCGGTCGTCGCCCGGTTTGTCTGCCAGGCAGACGTAGTCGTTGGTGCCCGGCCGAAGGACAACCATGGTCTCGGCATCCTGCCAGCCCCATACTTTGGCCCCGCCGCGGTCCGCTACGGGTAGGGCAAAGACAGCCTCGGCGATCTGATCGGCGATCGGTCTTGCCTGGGCGCTGGCCATGGCCGGATGCAATCCCGCTGCTGTGACCACCGCTGCTACGACCGTGACACGCATCTCGTCACCTCTCTCTCACGCATGTGGGTTCGGACGTCATCGTTGTATTCCCTGTGTGGCTCCGATTCTCTCGAGCCACATTCCTTGCGCCGTGCCTCAAAGGGCGTGCTGACCTTCCTCCCGTCGGATCGCCAGCAATCGACGGACGCTGGCCAAGAGCTCTTCGTCCGGAAAGGGCTTGTGGAGCCAGCCGATGCGCTCTTCGGGCATGTCGGGGAGGGCGAGCATCAGGTCACGGTACTTAGATATGAAGAGCACATTGAGTTCGGGTTGCTTCGCTCGGACTTGCTCAACCAGTTGAGGGCCGCTGATTCCTGACTCAGCGAGCTCCGTGAGCAACAGATCGAGCCGTCCCTCCCAGGCTAATGCCCGGTTCATTGCTTCCGCAGCATTGGACGTCGCGAGCACGGTATATCCATACCGGGTCAAGATATCGGCGACCTGAACCCGGATGGTCTCTTCCTGTTCGACCAGGAGAATCGTCTTGCTCGCCGTCCGACGGCGGTCCATCGTTGCTGCGGTCGGCCGCGCTTCCACGAGCCAGCGCGCCGCCGTGGGCTCCCTCGTGGGCAACGGGATGATGCTGACGGTTGCTCGGAAGATCGTTCCATCTACCCGATCGAAGTCCAGATCGCCGGTGAATCGGCCCTCTTTCCGGAGGCTCTTCAACACGGTGACACGCTCGGTCCGGCGGATCCGACGATGTAAGAGATGGTGGGCCGGCATGCCGACGACTTCATTCGACGCCATGCCCGTCAAGCTGGTGAAGGCCGGATTGACGTACAAGACATCTGGCATGCTGTAACCGTCGCGGCCGAGGATCATGAGCCCCCGATCCAGGCTAACCGCCATGTGTTCGAGCAGTCGTGGCGCTTCGTCCGTTCTGGCGCGACGGAATACCAGGGTCAGGACAAGAGCGATTTCGTGGGCGAATGTTTCATCGTCCTGGGTGAAATGCCCGGGGGTCTTACTGAAAACGCCGAGGACGCCGACATCGCGTTGGGCTTCGCCACCAACGGTCACGCAGAGTCCACTTCGGGCTTGATGATCACTGAGTAACGGAGGAGCGGCAAAGCGATGATCCGAATGGAAATCGGCGACCACAACCGGTGACTCTTGGCCCAGGGCGAAGCCGAGCACGGTTCCGGCATAGGCATCCAGCGTAACGCGGCCAACCACTCCCTCGCGCCATCCGAGGCCCGCGCGCACGACGAGCCGATCTTCTTTGGGCCGTAGCTCGAAATAGGCGGCGGCGTCGGCTGAAACGACACTTGCAAGGCCCCGCACCGCTCTCTCGATGGTGACTGTCGGGTCGGACTCCTCCCAGGCCGTCTTCAAGAGGGTGACGATCAGGTCTTGCCGCTCCGCTCGAACGGCTGCGCGCTGCCGCTCCTCCTTCTCGGCCGCGGCGATCGCCCGTTGTTGCAGCACCCGTGCGACCGCCGTTGGAAGGTGTGCTAGTTGATCCTTCCGGATGTAATCCTGGGCTCCTGCGGCAAATGCGTCACGCATGCTTTCGGCCGATGGTGTTCCGGTTACTACGATCAAAGGGACGGGGCAGTCGTGCTTTCGGAGCGCCGCGATTGCGTCGGCGAGTCTCCACTGGAGGAGTGCCGTTTCGGCGATGATGACGTCATACTCGAGTTCGGTGATGCAGTGCACGAACTCGTCGAGTTGCGTCACCAACTCGATCGAGAGACGGTAGCCGGCCTCTTCGAGGGTGGTAATGACGAGATCCGCGTCGGCCAAACTCCGGTCGGCGATCAGGATCTCAAGCGGCGTGCTACTCGTGGTGCCGATCGGTATCGCCGGTTGGTGGGCCGGTGCCGGGGTTGGAGCGAAGGCCGGACGATTGACCAACATCCAGTACAGGACCACATGGCCCATGACCTCACGAAGCTTGTCTGGAGCCTGCGGGGGGATCACCACGCTGTTGACCCCGGCCCGAGTCAACTCGGCCTCCAACACCGGATCGGCGGATCGACTCAATGCGACGATTGGGATAGCGCGGAACGCTGGGTGTGCCTTGACCTTCGACAGCACTTCAATACCCGGGCTGGCCGGGGAGGCAATGTCCAGCAGGATGAGGCTTGGCGGCGTGGGGACCAGACAGTCCAGCGCTTCTTGGGCGACCCGAGCCACCTTCGTGCGACGGGCCAGTCCGTGGATACCCAACGCCCAAAGCAGCTGATCGCTGTCGCGCTGATGCTGGCCGACGAGAAGAATGTCCGTTACGTCACCCACGGGTGGCCAACTCCTTGTGCAGCGCCGATTGCGACGCCTACCCGGGGTCCGGGGTGGAAAAACGCCCGGCATCGCGGGCGTCGGTCGTCATCAGGCGGATTGACAGTAACTTATGCCGCGGCCCGACGAGGCGCTAGAGCCGCGGCGCCGAATGTGCTAGCGACGATCGGAACATGCTCGACAGCGAGGTTCCCACTACGGCGCCGAGTCCCGCCAGCGTGGCGGCGAGCGCCAGGGTGACCAGGAGAATACCAACGCCGGGAAACTCAAAGACACCAGCAAGCCTCGTGAGCAGGGCCCATAAGCGGGCCACCACTGCGGTCCAGGCGAGGAGAATGGCCCACGCAGCGAGGGCCGCTGCCCCGGCCGTGAGCGCCGGACGCTGAGTGTCTCGCGCGATGAGACCCCACAGGAGGCCGACGATGGGCACCGCGATCCAACCCAACGCCACCGTAGCCAACGCGAAGGCAGCACCGAGGAGGACGATCCGAAGCAGGATGCGCATCGACACTAGCGGCCTCGGATCATCGAGAAATGCGCCACGACGACATCAGGGGTCAGGCCGTCAGGGATCAAGGGAAGCAAGACCGCCTCCAACTCGCCTGCGGACCATTGGGAAATGCGGTCGTCATAGAACGCACTGGCAGGGTTTGCGGACTGTCCGCCAGGATAGGTCGTCCAGGCCCGGACTTCGGGCCCCATTTCAACGACCATTCGCCAACTGGCGCCGTGCGTCCCGCGTGCAGTCATCGGGCTCAGGGTGGCCGTGCCCCCTGCATTGGGGACCGCCAGAGCCGACAATGCCGGGATGCGGAGCAGGTGATGGATTCGCATGGTGCGCACCCGATCCCACCGCCAGCCACCGGCGTCGGGCTCGCCGTATCGCTCGGTCGCGATGCCGAACGCCGCTCTCAGGCTTTGGCGGAGGATGGAGTCTCGCGTCTCTCGCGCCGGCGTGTGTCGATCGTCCCACCATACGCTCAGGGAGTCGGCGAGCAGCTCGGCCAGCGTGGCTGATGATGGGTCGTAGATGCGCTGCCCGGCCTCGGTGTCGAGTTCATCCCACACGCGTTCCGCCAACTCGTCCATGGCCAACTCGAACAGGATGGCCTGCTGACTTTCACGGGGGTATCGGCGATCCCATGCCGACAGGATGCGGGCGGCGTCCTGAAGTTCAGCATTCCCCGCGCCCGGGCTCTCGCGAGCCGCCGCCAAGAAGAAGGGAACGAAGAAATCCGCTCGGGCGCTTCCCGGGTCGGTCTGGAGTCGTGCCATGGCCTCGGGGGTCCAGCCCGTCTGCTCACGGAGTAGCTGGTTGATCCTGAGTGCCCGCCACGGCTCCCGCCAATCCGCCCCGAGATACGTACTGTCAATGGCTGGATCGCGTGGCTGTTGGTTGGCGGACGCGAGGAAGCCTTGAGCCGGATCGCGCGCGCCAGGCATTCGCCCGACCGGCCAGAAGCCGGTCCAGTCACTCCGGCTCGTGCTGCCATCCATGATCCGGCCGCCGACGTTGCCCGGCCGGAGAGGGAACTTGCCGGTCGAACGGATCGCGATGCTGCCTGATCGGTCCGCCACGAGCAAGTTCTGGGGTGGGACGTCGAACTGTTCCATGGCGGTCAGCCACTGATCGATGGTCTGTGCCCGGGCGCCGTCGTGGAGCGCGCGCATGGTGCGCGACGGCTCGAGCGCGGTCCACCGCATGGACAGCCATGTATCGGCGATTCGGCGGAGCGGGCCGCGGCGCGCCGTAAAGAATGTATCGGTCGCGAGCGCTTGCCCGCGCGGGTCACGATATTCCTCGACCCGTGTCGTGACGGGTTGCCACTCCTCGTCGAGTAGGGTGGCCGACGGACGGACCGAATCGTCAACCGTCTCTCGATAGTAGTCCATCACGTCGGCCTCGGTATTGGTGAAGCTCCAGGCCACGTCCCGGTTGAAGCCGATGACAACACCCGGTGCACCGGGGATCGTTGCACCGTACATGTTCAAGGTCCCCGGCACGACGAGGTGGATCTCGTACCAAATCGATGGCAGCGTGAGTTCGAGGTGCGGATCGCCCGCCAGGATTGCATAGCCCCGCGCGGTCCGGCCGGGGGCCACCGCCCAGTTGTTGCTGCCGAAGGCGACATCGAGCGGACCCCCGACCTGGGCGGTCGGTACCGGAGAGACCTGGTCCGACGGCTCGGGCGGCGGGATGGGTCCGAAGTCGAAGCGAGGCGCGCCATGCCCGTTGGGCTGGACCGGCTCTTGGATCGGGCTCCGGGTCGATAAGAGGACATCGGCGGCAGCCGTACCTACGTGTGCCGCGACCCGCTGCCTGTTGAGGGTGTGCTGCCCGAACGACAAGGTCCAGTTCATCCGCTGGAGCAAGTAGAAGGTGTGCTCCGGTCGCCAACGTCCTGGCCGAACGTCGAGGAGGCGGTACTCGAGCGGCAGGTCTCGAGGACGCAAGCGGTCTATCCATGCATTGACGCCCTCGGCGTACGCGCGGAGCGCAAGAGCCTGAGGACTCAGCGGATCGAGCGCGGCAAAGTCGCGGTCGGCGTGTTCCGAGAGCCCGAGGGCCCGCATGGCACGGTCGGCGGGGAGTGCTACGGCGCCCACCCACTCGGTCAGGCGTCCGGCGGTGGCACGGGTCTGGAGGTCCAGTTGAAACAACCGGTCGCGGGCGACGAGGTAACCCTGGGCCCGATACGCGTCGGTCTCGGTGGTGGCGAAGACGTGGGGAACTCCTCGCGAGTCGACGACGACCTCGACTGGGCCCCCGAGGCCGGGAATTTCGATGGTGGCGTCCTTCGGCGGCACGGCCGTGCGTGCCACGCCCCACACGCCGTGCACCGGGTCGAGCAGGGGACCAAGCGGAGGAAGCGGGCCGATTCTGCTTTGGAGCCCTACGATGAGGAGGATCAGTGTGAGGGCCGCGGCGAGAAAGCGTCTAGATTGCTGCAACCGGCGCGGGTTTCTCACGGTGTGGAGTCCTGGCGATCAAACCCCTTTCGCGTTTGCTCGCCCCACGCGGTCTTGCCGCGCAAAGCCGACCACATGCCTCGAATCCGCCACCATGAATTGAGCTGGCGGTACCCGAAGTTCTCGGCAACGGCCAGCCAGAACAGCCGTATCATGTCTCCGGTGCGCTTGTAGCGCCGGAAACTGAGTTCCTCCAAGCCAAGGGCCGCTACCGATAGGGCAACCCCGAAGACGACGGCGAGGGCGAGAAATGCCGCGACATACGGCCAAGAAGCCAGTCCTAGAAAGATGGTTACTGCAAAAGCGACATACCCGGCGCCCTCGATGACTGGGCCGATCATTTCCAGGAAATAGAAGTAGGGGTATGAGAGGAGGCCCACGGTTCCGTAGCGAGGGCGGAGCAACATCCTGCGATGACGCGTCAGCGTGTCCACCAGGCCGCGCTGCCAGCGATCTCGCTGTCGAGCCAGCGTCCGGATCGTCTCCGGGCACTCCGTCCATGCCACTGGATCTGGGATGTACACGATACGATAGGGAATGCCGTTATCGTGGCAATACCGATGCAGTCGTACGACGAGCTCCATGTCTTCACCGACAGTGTTGGTCGCGAAGCCTCCAGCCTCCACGACTACCGAGCGTCGAAAGAGTCCGAAGGCGCCGGAGATGATCATGGTGGCATTCACCTCGGCCCACCCCAGGCGCCCCGAGTGGAAGGTGCGCAAGTATTCGAGCACCTGGAAACGCGCCAAGAGATTCCGGGGCAGCCGCACGTCCTGAATTCTCCCCTTCTCGAAGGTCGTGCCATTGGCGATGCGGATGATGCCGCCCGCGGCGACGGTCCGCACGTCCTCCAGGAAGGGGCGGCTCACCCGCATCAGGGCCTGGGGTTCGAGCAAGCTGTCGGAATCGATGACGCAAAAGAGCGGCGTCCGGACCAGGTTGAGGCCTGCATTGATTGCGTCGGCTTTCTTGCCGTTTTCTTTGTCCAGTACCCACAGATTCCGGTAGTGCGGGCTGCGATACGTGGCGCGCACCGGCGCCGTGGGAAGATCGGATGAAGGAAACCGCGGAGCCTTCTCGAGGGCGAAGGCCTCGATGAGGCGCTCGAGCGTTGCATCGGTCGATCCGTCATTGACGATCACGACCTCATATTCGGGATAGTCGAGGGTGAGCAAGGCACGCGCCGCGTCAACACAGGTGGCCTCTTCATTATGCGCAGGCGCCACGAGGGTAACGGGGAGCGCAGCGCCCGAGCGGATGAGTTGGACAACATTGACCGTCTTCAGCCGCCGGGAATAGCGCCGCAGCGAGCGAAACGCGGTGATGCTGGTGAACAAGTAGGTCGAATTCAGGACCACGAAGTAGGTGAGCACGAGGACGTTGACACCGATGAGGAGGATCACGCCGACGTCGCGCATCATGCCTGCTCCCTCCAGAGCACTTCCCGGGCGGCGATCGCGCCAGCGTGTTCGGAGTCGGCCACTTCGGTCAGAAGGTTGGTTGCCCCCATTTCCTCCAGACCTCGAACGGCATGGAGGAGCACCCAGTTCGAGCCATCATCCAGCGCAGCCCGAATGTAGCCGGCGTCCTCGGCGGTGCCGATCCGAGCCAGCGTCGTCACGGCGAGCGCCCGCACGGCGTGGTCTGGGGAGTGCAGAAGCCCCCGCACCGCGGGGAGCTGTTCCGGTCCACCGACCTTTTCGATCAACGCCAACAGGGCAACCACCAGGTCCGTGTCGGACTCCGATTGGAGCATCTGGCTGCCGACATCAGCCGCGCCCACATCAGTAAGTGAAGCCAGGGTTCGAGCCATGACCGCGCGGATGCGTGGGGGTCTGGTCGAGTCCGTCAACGCGGCTCTGAGGATCGGCGCGCACGTTTGCCCCATGCTCGCCAGGATGGTCGACAAGTGCCCAATGTTCCAGTGTTGGAAGCGGTCGAGCACTTGGAGCACCTTCTTGGCGTCGTCTGGGTCGCCGTGTCGGGCCAAGGCTTGGATGGCAATCATCGTGACCAGCAGCGACGGGTCTTTCAGGCCGTGGAGGAATTCCGCGTGATATTCCGTGACGCTGAGTTCACCCAACGCCTGGAGGGCGCTCGCGCGGACTTCCGGACTCCGATGGCGAACGTCCTCTGCGATCCCTTCCAAATATGGCGCTGCGAGTCTCAGGACCGTGTCCTGCTCGACTCCTTTGAGTTGTCGCGCGTACCTAATGAGGAAAGTGACAAAACGTCGACGGTCTTTGCGCAGGACCCTGGCGTAGATCTCACGTTCCCTGCGTTCTCCGGTGAGAATAGCAAAGAGGATTGGCTCCCAGATGTGTTCGAGATAGGTCCAGCGTCGGTCTTCCCTGATATTTCTCGTCCGAAGCCACCCTGCGACAAAGGTGAACACGAGAGCACAGCCAAGAATAACGAAGGTGACGAGGACGACGAGCTGGAGCGTCCGATCGGAGAACGGGGACACGGTCTCCATCACGCTGACCGTCGTGAGCGGCCCAAGAGACGGCGGATCCGGGCGATGACCTCGGTAGGGGAGAAGGGCTTGGTGATGTAGTCGTTTGCACCGAGTTCCAACCCGCGAACCACATCGATCTCGCTCCCGAGGGCCGTGAGAATCGCGATCGGCAGATCGACGTACCGGGGCATGCCACGGATCTTCCCCAGGAGGTCAAACCCGTCAATGCCCGGCATGTTGACGTCGAGAATGGCGAGATTGATATGCTCCCCTTCGATGGTTGCAAGCGCCGCCAACCCATCTGCGCAGTGAAGCACCTCGAATCCGGGTTCCCGCTTCAAGCGGTAGACCAGGAGCTTGGCCGTTAATTCATCGTCCTCGGCCAGGAGAATTCGGACGGTTGGAGGTGGAACCGACTGGGCATCGCGGAGGATGCGGTTGCCAGGCGACTCGATCGCCAAATAGAGGAGGTGTCCAGCCTGGTCCATCGCGTCCTCCAGCGCGACCTCGCCGGTGGCAACGACCCCGGCGGCAAATTCGAGCTGCTCGCCGCCCGGCTTCGAGAGGGCCTCCTGCACGCGCTCGAGCCGCCGACAGGCCTCGCCGACGTCAGCAGTTCGAAGGAGGACGGCCACTTCGCCGACACCGCCGCGTGCAACCAGTTCTCCATCTTCGAGCACGCGGGCCACGGCCGCTCCAACGTGCTCCACCGCCTCGATGATGGCGGATCCCCTCTCCGTATTGGGCAACACTGGCGCGATCAGCGCCAGCGTCCGCGCTTCGCAGGGCATTGCGTGGAACGCCTCCGCCAGACCGGCAGAATCGGCTATCGGGGAGACCGGTGCCTCGACGGGGCCTTCACGTGTGTCGGCGGCGGATTCGAAGATACTGTCGAGGACGCCGAGGATTTCGGACTGAAGATCCGTCGCATCGAGCTCGATCACGGGTAACACGACCGCTCGACGGGTGATCAATTCGACAAGCGCCTTCGGGTCAACCGGCTTTTTGAGGAAGTCGGATGCTCCAAGCGCGAGACATTCGGCCTGGACATGCGGGTCATCGTGGGCAGACGCGACGACGACCGGCACGGATGCACTCCGGGGGTCTTCTTTGAATCGAAGGAGGAGGTTACGCCCGTCGGCATCTGGCAGGATGAGGTCGAGGACGATAGCCGAGACATTCCGCGTAGCCACAATCGCCTCCGCCTGCTCCGCAGTTCCAGCGACGGCGACTTCCCAGCTATTGGATGTTAGCACATGACTGAAGAGTTCGGCGAGCCAGCGGTCATCCTCGACCAGGAGCACGACACCCCGGGGGCGGTTGAGGCCCTCGATCTCGTGGGCGAGTTGCGCCACGAGGCCGTCCAGAGCCACCCGCATGTCTTCCTCCGGCGCATCGATCAGCCGCTGCGCGGCCACTGCGACGTTCACATGGCGTGGGTCGCCACCGAGTCGCGCCAACGCGTGAGCAATGCGGTGTGCCGTGCCCTGGGCCTCGTCGGGTTGTTGATCATACAGTTGCGCAATGGCCCTCAATGCGGCGAGGTGTTTGGAGAGATCGGTGAAGTCCTGGTCGTGGCCGCTGTTCATTGCTCATCTGTCCAGGAGTATCGAGAATGGCATAACGATACAACCCGGCTGCAGGCGGGGAAAGCGAGCCACATGGAGAGCACTAGGTGGCGGGACGTGATCTGGCCATGGCCACGCATAGCCAGGCCCCCACGACTAGCGATCCTGTCAGAAGCATGAGCGCGGCCAATCGCGCCACGTCCGCCAGCGCACGATCCTGCTCCAACAATCCCATCGCGGACAGGAGGTAGTGCCAATCGTGTTCGGGGTCGGGTCCGAATCCGAGCAGAACCAGGGATTGTTCGCGGGCATCGGCCAGGTATACCGCCATGTCGGCAAGACTCATCGACAGCCACCCGCCGGCCACGGCAACTCCGAAGTAGTCTCGGTGGCTCCAGAGCAACGCCCCAGCCGCGATCGGCAGCGCGAGCTGAGCGATGGTCCCGCCGGCGACGGAAAGAAAGGCCCCGAAGAACGCAAAGACGAGGTGACCGAGCTCGTGCACCCCGAAGGTGATGCCGGAAAAGATGCTCCGGTAGTCGGAATCGGCCAAGTGGCGGAACCCGGCATATGCCACGTAGAGCAGTATGAGCGCTCGCCACGGCCAGGAGCGGCCTCGGGCCCAGGTAAGGGCCTCGGCTCGCACCCGGGCCAATCCTCGAAGCGAGGCCTGAGGATTGTGCTGCATGATGGGAGGAAGGTGGGTGGGCACGTTGGTCTCGTGCCCACCCCCCGTTAATGACCTAGTTCTGCCGCCGCAACTCCACGCGACGGTTCTCGGCTCGTCCGGCCGCAGTCGCGTTGTCCGCCACCGGCTCATCGGGGCCATAGCCCCGTGCGACCAGCCGTTCCGCATCCACGCCATTGCGGATGAGGAAGTTGCGCACCGCATCCGCGCGGCTCTGGGACAGCCGCATGTTCACGTCACGCGATCCGGTGATGTCGGTGTGTCCGGCGATTTCCACCCGAACGGTGGGGTTGCCGATCAACGACTGGGCCACCGTCAGCAGAATGGCGCGTGCCGCCTGGGTGAGGTCGGCCCGACCGCTCGCGAATGTGACGCCTTCGAGAATCAGCGTCGTCTGTTGGTCCCGGAACAAGATGGGGCAACCCACGGCGTCGACCTGAGTGCCGGCCGCCGTTGCCGGGCAACGGTCGATACTGTCGTCCACGCCATCCCCATCGGTGTCCTGTGGAACAGTGCAGCCCTCACTGTCGACCACGGCTCCGCGTGGTGAGTTGGGGCAGCGATCCACTGAATCCACCACGCCATCCCCGTCGACGTCGGTTGCCAGCGGGCAACCCTGGGCGTCCACCTGCGCGCCACGGGCCGTGCTGGGGCAGCGGTCAGCCGAATCGGCCACGCCGTCGCCGTCGGCATCCACCGGGCAGCCAGTAGCGTCGACCCGCACGCCGGCCGCGGTGTTGGGGCAGCGGTCGGCCGTATCCAGTACGCCGTCACTGTCCCGATCCTTGGGAATCGCACAGCCGGTGGGGTCGACCATGTCGCCCATCGGCGTGCCGGGGCAGCGATCGAGCCGGTCGTTGATCCCGTCACCGTCACTGTCCTTGGGGGTGTGTCCGCCCAAGAGGAAGGAAAGGCCGGCCTGAATGCCGTAGGTCCAGCCGTCGCCCACTCCCGGGCCGGCGTTTGCCGGCGTGGGGACATAGTCGACGATCCCCTCCACTCGGAGTGCCACGTTGTCGCTCAGTCCGAAGCGGAACCCGCCGAGCCCGCTGACGCCGTCCTCCGACCCGTTGAAGTCGTCACCGAATTCGTGGTGCACGTACCCGGGCCCAACAACGAAGTGGACTCGATTCGCCAGCGGAACGTGAAAGAGCAACCGTCCATGGATGGGGAAGAACGAGGCTCTGGCCGTCCCCGACGTCAGATCGGTCTTGCCGTAGGCGCCTTGGGCCTCGAGCGAGATGCTGGGCTTGAGGAAAACGCCGATACGCCCTCCGACAAGGATGGCGTCGTCGAACGTGAGAGACTGATCGAAGATCGTGTATTGGCCCAGCGCACCCAGTTCGACCGTTCCGCCGCCTTGGGCGACGGCGGTCTGAGGGAGGAACCAGGCGGCTAACCCAAGAGCGGCGCCCAGTAGGATTTTCATGTCACACTCCGTTGAAGATCAGGGAAAGAAGACCTCCCCCCACAGGGGGATACCGCAAAAGGTAATCAAGATATTACCGATTGCACCGATTGGCACTATACCAGGTTTTGCCGTCCAAGTCTTAGACAGTGGGCTGGCTAGACGCCTGCGATCGCGGCAATGGGGTCGAGCTTGGCGGCGCGGCGGGCGGGATACCAGCCAAAGACGACGCCGACGACCACCGAGAATACGATGGCGACGCCCATGCCGGTCTGACTCAGCGGTATGCTGAACGGCTTGCCGAATGCGGCACCAATCCGCTCGGTGATCAAGATCAAACCCACACCGCCCACGGTGCCGACCACCGCCCCGAGGAACGCGAGCGTGAGAGATTCGGCGAGGAAGAGACGAAGAATGGCGCCCTCGTCGGCGCCGAGCGATTTCCGGATCCCGATTTCACGGACCCGCTCGCGGACGGAAATCAAGAGAACACTGAACAGCCCGATGCCGCCCACCAGGAGTGTGACCCCCGCAATGGTAAACATCACCCCGTTCCATCCTTTCAGGATGTTGTCCGCCATGGCGAGGTCGGACAGGACATCGGCGGCCTCGTTGTCGATCGTGAAATCCTCGACGCCGCCGTGACGCTGGCGGAGCAGGCGGGTGCCGTCTCGGAGCACCGCGGCAAACGGAACGGATGGCTGGGCTGTTATCAGGGCAAGGTCGATCCGCGCCTCTCCCTGGTAGTACCGGGTGAGATAGGTGTACGGCACGTACAGGCGCCGTGCCACGAAGCTGAAGTCGGCGGGGACGAGGTCGAAGGTGATGGGTGCCACCACGCCGACGACGAGGAACCGGACCCCATCGATCGCGACACTCCGACCGATGGGGTCCATGGCGCCGAACAATGGACGCACTAACTCCGAACCGACCACCACCACGCGGGACCGGTTCCGGATATCCAGAACGCGCAGGCTGCGCCCGGCGACAATACGATAGTTGCGCATTTCGAGATACCCGGCATCCACGCCGTCGATCCGCACATCTCGCTGGCCGGCTGGTGCGCTGACGATGTACTGGCCACCGAAATTGCGGCCGTGGACCGACTCCACCCCTGGGAGTTTCCGGAGGGCATCGAGATCGCCGAGCTTGAGACCCGGGTGTCTGAGTGCATCGGCGGTCGCGGCATCCGACGGGGGCTCGCGGTCGATGATGGAAAAGCTCCGTGGAAAACCCATTGCGATGAGATCGTCGTGGGCCAAGGTTCGCATGGCCGCGGCGAGCGACGTCATCGAAACCAGCGAGGCGGCACCGAACACGATGCCGGAGAGGGTGAGGAGGGATCGCATGGGGTGCGCCCGAATTTCGCGGAGCGCATCGACGATCAACTCGCCGGCCTCGAAGACCCGGACCCACCGGCCACTCGCCTCACCCATAGCGTAAGGCCTCTACCGGCTCCAGCCTGGCTGCCCGCCATGCCGGATAGATACCGGCGGCGAGTCCAACCGCGAGCGCCGTCCCCGTCGCGACCGCTGCGATGACCGGGCTGACCACAGCTGGCATTTGCATGAGATAGGCGACGGTTCCCGTCAGCGCTCGGCCAAGGGCCAGCCCCAGGGCGGCTCCAATGATGGTGATGACCAGGACCTCAGCGAGGACATGGGCGAAGATGCTTCCCGCCGAAGCCCCGAGCGCCATCCGAGTGCCGAATTCGCGTACCCGCTCCACGACCGAGGCGAGCAGAACATTGGCAATGACGATCCCACCGGCGAAGAGAGACACGATGCCGACGACCAGAAAGATGTAATTGAACAGCTGCAAGAACCTCCCGCTGTCGGATCCGGCCCCCGCGCCCGACGGACGCAGATCGAAATCCTCGACGCCGTGTCGAGCAAACAAGAGGCTCCGTACTTCTGATTCCGCCGCCGCCCGCCCGGCCCGCGTGGCCTTCAGGGTCAAGAAGCTCAATCGGTCGACCCCGCCGAAGTGGCTAATCGCCGCGGTAATCGGGATGTAGGCGCGTTCGTTGCGATACTCGAGGGCGTTTCCCTCCCAGGACGCGAAGTAGAACTCTTCTCGTTCGAGCACCCCCACGACGACGAATTGCTTCCCCCCGATGGTGACGAGTTGCTCCAGAGCCCGAGTGGGCGCCCCGAACAAGGAGTCGGCGTATTTCCATCCCATCACGACGACCCGGGACTGATTGGCCACATCCAAGGCACTCAAATACCGGCCAACGAGAGGCCGGATATCATTGATGACGGCATAATCCGGCACGGTTCCGATCACCTGGCCACGAAAGCTGGTCGCCCCCACTCGGTAATCGAGGTCTTCCGACCAACCGGGGCTCACGGCCGAGAGCGTCCGAGCCCGCTGCTTGAGAAAGGCTGCGTCGTCGTACGTCAACCGTTTCGACGCTCGTTCGCGTGCGGTCGGTCGCGCCGGCTCGTCCCTGTTCGAGACGATCATGGTTCCGATGCCGCCCACCTCCTCCAGGTACTGTTGGGTCAGCGCCGTCTGGCCTCCGAAGAGGGCCAGGACCGTCACGATACTCCCCGTACCGAGGACGAGGCCGAGGAGGGACAGGAGCGTTTGGCCCCAATGGCGGCGGGCCTCATCGAGGCCGGCAAGGAGCGACTCGAAGAGGTTCATACCACCTTTCCGTCACTGATCTCGATGATCCGTTGTGCCCGCGCGGCATTGTGCGCATCGTGGGTCACCATGACGATGGTGTGCCCAGCGGCATGGAGTGCCTCGAATGTCTCGAGCACTTCGCCCCCTGCCCGAGAGTCGAGATTCCCGGTCGGTTCGTCCGCCATGAGAATGGCAGGGTCTCCCACGAGCGCGCGGGCAATGGCAACCCGCTGGCGCTGGCCGCCGGAGAGCTCATCGGGACGGTGGTGAATCCGATCGTCCAGCCTCAGGCGTGCCAGAATCTCGAGCGCGCGCCCCCGCCGCGCCCGGTGTGGTATCCCTCCCCGATACTTGAGGGGCAGCGCCACATTCTCCAGTACGTTGAGCCGCGGCATCAGATTGAATGTTTGGAAGACGAACCCGACTTTCCGGTTCCGTACCTGGGCCAGGTGTTTGCCGCTGAGTTTGCTGACGTCCTCTCCATCGAGGATGTAGGTCCCGCCGGTCGCGGAGTCGAGACAGCCGAGGATGTGCATGAGCGTGCTCTTGCCGGAGCCCGACGGCCCGACGATGGCGATGAACTCGCCGCTCGCCACGGCCACATCCACCCCGCAGAGCGCAGGCACGTCCACTCGGCCCAGGCGATAGACCTTTTCGAGATTGCGGGCTTCGATGAGCGCCGGCATCATCGGCGGGCAGGATTAGTGGCCCGTTCGATCGCGGCGACCGGATCTTCGAGTGCGACCGTGTCCCCCGGTGCGACGCCGCTCAGGATTTCGACGAAGGAGAGATCGCTCAACCCCAGCGTGACCGGCGTGCGCTCGTGGTCGTTGCCCGTGATCCGATACACGACCGGCTGCCCGTCGGTGATGAACACCGCTTCCACCGGGGCGCGCGCGACGTCATCTCTGCTCGGCCCGAAGATGGTCACGTTTGCTGTCATCCCCGGCCGAAGAATGCCGCCCCCGTCCGTCGCTTCGATCTCCACATCGAACACCCGGACCCGCTCATTCTGTCGAGCCGCCGGTGGGACCAATCGCACGATGCCGTGCGTCGTGTCGCCGGGGAATGCGTCGACGGTGAGTGATACGCTATCATCCAGTGCGACTTTGCCGATATCGACTTCGTTGATGGAGGCCTTGACCAGCAAGGTAGATAGGTCGGCGATGGTGAAGAGCTCCGTTCCGCCCCCAAAGGCGCTTGTCCCTCCGACGACGGTCTCGCCAACCTCGACGCCGCGGCGGATCACCACTCCTGATGACGGGGCCGTGATGTTAGCCCATTGGGCCGAGTCGACCGCCGTCACCCCGCTCAATTCAACGAGCCGCAACTGATCCATCGCGGTGCGGTATTGATTACGAGCTTGCTCGAGGTCCACTGTGCGCTGATCGAGATCCGTCTGGGCGATGCCTCCCGTTCGGCTGAGCTCGAGGGCACGCTGATACTCTCGTTCCGCATTCTCACGGGTGATGGTGGCGGTGGCGATTTCGCTGCGAATTCGAGCGAGCGCATTTGCCTGGGCGATATCCGGAATGATCCGCGCCAGGTGTTGCCCACGGCGCACGCGATCGCCTTCCCTGACACCCAAACGCTGCACCACACCAGAGATGGGCGACTTGACGATTACTTGGCGCTCAGGCTCCACAATGCCGGTTTCTTCCACCACGACCCGGATCGGCCCCCGATCCACGGTACCCACTCGGTAGGGGCGTCCTCCTTCTCCGCCATTTGCACTCGCATCGCGGCAGCCCTCTGCGCCGAACGCGAGGGCCAGAGCGATCAGGATGAGCCGTCGATCCGGCCGCATGCCATACCTCCAAGGGCGTCGCTGGGATGATAGGAGAATCTGTCGAGTTCCCGACGCACGGAGCGACCAAAAGTTTCATATTGCGACGGGCCCCGGTCGCCTGCATTCTTGGTGTACGGCAGCTATATATGGAGCCCGTTCCTCTAGCGGCCACGGCTGGCCGGGCAAGCCTGGCCCGCGGCCCACTGGCACCCCATGAGGTGCGGGGCACCTGTGGAGCTTCGAGCGCCCGCTTAAAAGCATGAGCGCGCCTCAAACCCGTTTTCCGACGG
>Ga0224512_10001369_pt1 | contig 23505 bp, 20 predicted proteins | sample SF_May12_sed_USG_4_FD_169103 | JGI IMG/M metagenome (GOLD analysis project Ga0224512, IMG submission 169103) | Sediment microbial communities from San Francisco Bay, California, United States - SF_May12_sed_USGS_13 | ecosystem: Environmental > Aquatic > Marine > Sediment | place: USA... | reverse complement strand
CTGATGGTTCCATCTCGCATCACGCGCGCGCGATTGTTCGGCGTCTCGAGTAGGATCCCGATGGAATTGGTCAGGCCCGTGTATACATGGTGCTTCCTCGGCTCGACCGACGTGGAGCCCCAGCCCCGGCGGCCCTCCTCCGTACGCACACCCGAGTAGTCGAACGCCGCATAGTCCTCGGCCCGGACCGCCTCGCGGATCCGCGGGAAGATCTTCTCATAGGGGTACGCCCGGAGCTGCGCGTCGCCGGCGGGATTGAGCGTGCCCTGATACGTGATGACGTACGGGGCCGACCCCCCATGGTGCCCGTCGACGTGGATGTCAGGCGTCCACTCGTTCATCACCTGGGTGACCAGCGCCTGAATCTCCTGCGATTCGAGCTTCACGTAGTCCCGGTTCATGTCGTAGCCCGCCTCGTTGGTTCGCCGCCGGACCTCTCCCCCGTCCGGGTTGATGAGGGGAACGACGACGACGATCACATCGTCGAGAACCGAGCGCAGCTCACCCCAGACCAGCTCCTTGGCCACGAGCTGAACCGCCTCCTTGGGCGACACTTCCCCACCGTGCACGGAGGGAGCCAGCAGCACGATCGTCTTGCCCGACCGGATGGCATCCTCGGGGTTCGTGATCGGCGGGTCTGCGATCGTCACCGTGACCATTTCTCGTCCGAGCAATGTGTGCGTGAGCGGGCGCATGCTCACGATCTCGCTCATCGCGTCGAGCTCGTGCCAGAACGCCATCAGCGGCTCGAAGGGCGTCGGGCCGGAGCGGTAGTTCTGCTCCTCCTGCCAAGTGAGCGGCAGCTCTTGGGCGGAGCTCTCGGCGGGGGTGACGACCCCGACGAGATGAGCGACTACGAGGGCGAGGAAGGCGGGGTTGCGGAGCATGGTGACCTGCACGGAGGACGGGTGTCATGGCGTTCCCGCACTGTACGCCGAGTCCTCGACCCGCGGCAACCGCTGGCTTCGCCGCTATGGCGTCCGGAACAGATGCGTCCAGTGGGTGCCGACGAGGCCCACTCCGTGCTGGGCAAGGGAGCAGTTCTCGATATTGGCGCGGTGTCCGGGGCTGTTCAGCCAGGCGTCGAGCACGGCCTCACCCGTCGGATATCCCCAGGCGATGTTCTCGGCCGCGTAGGAGTACGAGATACCGGCCGCCGTCATGCGATCGAAAGGCGACTGTCCGTCCGGGTTGGTGTGCGCGAAGAAGTCGCGGTCGATCATGTCCGCGGAGTGCGCCGTGGCGACCTCCGCGACGTCGACGTTCCACTCGAGCGGCGCGCATCCTACCTGGGTTCGGTGCGCGTTCATGAGCGTGACGAACGATGTCACCTCCGGTTCCAACGCCAGCTCGAGCTCGAGCTCGGGTTCCAGGATGCTGTCCCCACACGCAGCCAGCATCAACCCCACGATTGCGAGCACGGGAACTCTCGACATGATCTTCCTCCGATAGGCGGACGGGGCCTTCGAATCAAACGCGACGCGTGTCGCGTACTGAAAGGACCGTGCCAGCTGCGCCGGAGGAGCATGAGGCCGAGTTCAGCGGTGGTCGGAAGCTGGCCGAGGCCTTCGTCGAGGCACATGTTTGCCGGGCTTCGGTCGCCTGTGCACCAACGGGAGTAGGCCGCGGGGGACCACCAAACGAACGACGCCGCCGATCGAGTCCAGCGGCACTCAGCCAGCCCAACTGGAGCGCTTCGTATGCAGCTCGTGATCGAAAACCTCTCGAAGACCTATCCCGGGGGCGTACTCGCGCTCGATGATGTTTCGCTGACGATCTCCCCGGGCATGTTCGGCCTCCTCGGACCGAACGGTGCCGGGAAGTCGACGCTCATGCGGACGATCGCGACGCTGCAACGCCCGGACTCCGGCTCGATCCGACTGGGCGACCTGGACGTCCTGCGCCAACCGGACGAGGTCCGGAAGATCCTGGGGTACCTTCCGCAGGAGTTCGGGCTCTACCCGAATCTCTCCGCGAAGGTGGTGCTGGACCACTTCACCACCTTGAAGGGTGTGACCCGTTCGAGCGAGCGGAAGGAGCTGGTGGAATCGCTCCTGGTCAAGACGAATCTGTGGGACTCGAAGGACAAGGCGGTCGGAGGCTTCTCGGGCGGAATGAAACAGCGGCTCGGCATCGCGATCGCGCTCGCCGGCGACCCCAAGCTGCTCATCGTCGACGAGCCGACCGCTGGCCTCGACCCGACCGAGCGACACCGCTTTCTGAACCTGATCGCCGAGCTCGGTCGCGACATCGTCGTGATCCTCTCGACGCACATCGTCGAGGACGTGAGGGAGCTGTGCAGCACGATGGCGATCATCCACCAGGGTCGCGTCGTCCTCGAGGGCGATCCGAGCACCGTGCTGGAGGCGGCCCGGGGTAAGGTCTGGCGAAAGCGCGTCACCCGGGACGCGCTCGAAGGCTATCAGCGGGATTACTCGGTGATCTCGGTGCGGCTCCAGGCAGGTGAGCCGGTGATCCACGTATGGAGCGACATCACACCGGGCACTGGGTTCCAGGGAGTGGAGCCGGCGCTCGAAGACGTCTACTTCCACGAGGTCGGGGCCGCCGCGCTCGAGACCGAAGCTGCCGCGGCGGGGCGTTGAACATGTTCTGGCCCATTCTCCGATTCGAGCTGACGTACCACTTTCGGCGGCCCGTCACCTGGCTCTACTTCTCGCTCCTCTTCCTGGGCGGCTTCTTCCTGATCTCGTCCGACGCGGTCGTGGTCATTGGCGCGGCGGGGCTCGTGAAGCGGAACTCCCCCTACGCGCTGGCTCAGGCCACGGCCGTGCTCACGGCTCTCGGAACGGTCATCACCGTCGCGATCGTCGGCACGTCGCTCCTGCGTGACTTCCGCTTCAAGACGCACGAGCTGCTCTTCACGACCCACATGTCGCGCCTCGGCTACCTTGCCGGGCGCTTTGTCGGGGGCTTCCTGGTTATGGCCGTGGTGTACGCGGCGATCCCGATCGGGACTTTCCTGGGATCCCTGGCCCCGTGGGCGGACCCCGAGACGCTGCTGCCGCCGAACCTCTGGTTCCACGTCCAGCCGTTCCTACTTGTCGGTGTCACCACGCTCTTCCTCGTGAGCGCCCTCCTCTACGCCATCGGAGCGCTGACGCGCAGCCTGGTACCCGTGTACACGAGCGGCATCGCGATCCTGGCGGGCTGGAGCATCGCCGGCAACTGGACGCAGAGCTTCGACAAAGACTGGCTCAGCAACGCCGTCGACCTCTTCGGGCTCATCAGCCTGGACCTCACCACGCGCTACTGGACGGTGGCCGAGCGTAACAGCCAACTGATCCCGCTCGAGGGCTTCATGCTCACGAACCGGATGATCTGGATGAGCGTCGCCCTGCTCGTCGCGGGCGCGACCATCGCCCTCTTCCGGCTCGAGGTCGGGACGAACAAGGCGACCAAGAAGCGTCGAAGAGCCGCCGAGCCCGCACCGGCCGCACGCACCATTCGGGTGACGCCGAGCTTCGGTCCAGCGACCGGCGCTCGCCAACTGCTGGACACGACGCTCGCCTCGTACAGACACATCCTTCGCGACAAAGCGTTCATCGCGATTCTGCTGATCGCGAGCATCGATTCATCCATGAGCGCGTGGTATTCCGATCAGCTGTACGGGGTCACGACGTGGCCGGTGACATACTTGGTGGCGGAGGTCATCGCGCTCGAGTTCTTCCTCTTCATGATCATCCTCACCACGATCTTCGCCGGCGAATCGGTGTGGAGAGAGCGGGGCCTCGGCTCGGACCAGATCGTCGACGCGGCGCCCGTCGGCACGCGCACACTCGTGTCCGGTAAGATCGTGAGCGTGGTCATGGCCCTCGGGACCGTCTTCATGGCGATGGTGCCCGTCGGGATCGGCGTACAGCTCGTGAAGGGCTATACCGATATCGACGTCGGTCTCTACTTCGTCTTCCTCTTCGGGACGCTCCTGCCGTGGGCCCTGGCGATCGTGCTGTTCTCCTTCGCGGCGCACGCACTCGCGCAAAGCAAGTTCGTCGGTCACATGGTCCTGATCCTGTACTGGATCGGCTCGATCGTGCTCTCGAACCTGGGTGTGGAGCACCAGCTCGCGGGACCCGGATGGTTGCCGAGCTTCACCTACTCCGACATGAACGGCTTTGGGCACTTCGTGTCGAATATGGCCCTCTCCGGCGCCTATTCCGTATCCGTCGGCTTGATGGTCGTCGTACTGGGAGGTCTCGCGTGGGCCCGCGGCACCGACGTCGGCTGGCGGGCTCGACTGAGTACCGCCCGCGAGCGATGGACACCGCGCATGGGCGTCGCGCTCGGTGGATGCGCCCTGCTCGTGCTGACGCTCGGCGGCGCGATCTTCTACAACACGAACATCCTGAACGCCTATACCACGAGCGACGAGCGGGAGGAGCGGCTCGCCGAGTGGGAACGGACCTACCGACCCTTCATCCACCTCGTGCCTCCGCGCATCGTCGATGTCGACGCGACGGTCGAGCTTTGGCCGGAGCGGAGAGCGTACTCGATGGACGGCCGCTACGTCATGGTCAACAAGAGCGGCGCACCGATCGACTCGGTGCTCGTAAACTACGATCAGCGCCTCGTCGTGGAACGAATGGAATGGCAGGCCAGTGCGACGGCGCTGATCCTCGACACCATCTCGGGCACGCAACTGTGGGCGTTCGACGAGCCGCTGGCGGCCGGCGACACCACGTCTCTCTCCTACCGGTTCGCCTTCGAGGCGCGTGGGTTCCCCAACTCCGCACCCAACAACCGCATCGTCGAGAACGGGACGTTCCTCTCGGGCGTGGGCCCCTCGCTCGGCTACAACGAGGCGTTCGAGATGGGCAACCCGTCCGACCGGCGGAAGTACGATCTGCCTCCGAAAGACCGGCTACCCGACCTCGACGACCCCGCGGCACGAAACAATAGTCAGTTCAGCCTCGACTCCGATCTCGTGAACTTCGGGATCACGATCGCGACGGCACCGGAGCAGATCGCCGTCGCGCCCGGATATTTGGAGCGGGAATGGACCGAGGGCGGCCGTCGGTGGTTCCGCTACGAGATGGATCGACCGATCGCCAATTTCTTCTCCATCGTATCCGCCGACTACGCGGTCACCCGGGATCGTTGGAACGACGTCGACATCGCCATTTACCACCACCCCACGCACGACTTCAACATCGACCGGATGATCGAGGCGGTGAAGGCTTCGCTCGAATACTACACGGCGAGCTTCGGTCCTTATCAATATCGCGAAGTCCGGATCCTCGAGTTCCCCCGCTATTCGAGCTTCGCGCAGTCCTTTTCCGCGACCATCCCCTACTCCGAGAGCATCGGGTTCATCACACGCGTGAAGGACGACGACGACGACCTGGACATGCCGTTCTTCGTCACGGCGCACGAGGTCGCGCACCAGTGGTGGGGACACCAGGTCGTCGGGGCCCGCGCCCAGGGCTCAGCGATCATGGTCGAGTCGATGGCCGAGTACGCGGCGCTCACGGTCATGGAGAAGCGCTACGGCGCCTCGCACGCGAAGAAGTTCCTCCGCCACGAGCTGGACCGGTATCTCCGCGGCCGAACGGCGGAGCGGATTCGTGAACAGCCGCTCATCAGGACCGAAAACCAGGCGTACATCCACTACAACAAGGGCTCCCTCGCCCTCTACGCGTTGCGCGACTACATCGGCGAGGACGCCATGAACCGCGCCCTGCGGGCATACATTGACGACCACAGGTTCGAGGAAGCGCCGTACTCGACGTCGCGCGACTTCCTCGGCTACCTCCGCTCCGAAACGCCCGATTCGCTCCAGTATCTGTTCACGGACCTCTTCGAGACGATCACACTCTGGGACAACAGGGTCGAAGACGTATCGGTCACACCCACCGACGACGGCCGGTACGCGGTCGCGCTCGACTTCTCATCCCGGAAGGTCCGCGCCGACAGCCTGGGCAACGAAACGGAGGTGCCCATGTCGGACTACCTGGACGTGGGTGTCTTCGGGCCTGAAGAGCCGGGGAACGAACTGGGTCGCCCCCTCTCCCTCTTCAAGATCCACGTGATCGAAGGCTCGACGAGCGTCGAGATCGTCGTGGACGAGCCCCCCGTGAAGGTGGGCGTCGACCCGTACAACAAGCTCATCGACCGGGTGCCGGGCGATAACGTGAGGGACGCGCCGAACTCGGGCTGAGCGGAGCGCACCCGAGCAGGCTGCCGGGACCCGGAGGGGTCCCGGCACACCCAGCTAGAATCAGCCTGCGACGACCTCGAAGTCGACGCCGACCACGTCACCCGCCTCCTCGACGACCACCGTGACGGACGCGGGCGTTGTCACGAGGCCATCGGGCGTCTCGACCGTGACCGAGTACTCCCCGGGTGCCACGAAGTAGATGGTGTACCCTCCGGACGCGTCCGTGAGCGCGGTCGCCGTCTGCGTCTCGAACTCCTCGACGTCGCCCGGATCGACGGTTTCTGCCTTGACGACGAGGCCCTCGACCGGCGTGTCCGCCAGCGCGGTCGAGACCGTGCCGGAGATGCTGCCCGCGAGGTCGCTCACCACGACCCGGAGGGTCGGCTTGAAGCTCATGCCGTTGATGCCGGCAGAGGTCTCGGGATTGCCCTGCAGTCTGAAGCTCTGGTTCACGTCGAAGTCGACGACCAGGATCGTCTGCCCGCCGGCGATCTCGATCCCTTCGAACTCTTCGGACTCACCCTCGACCTCGGCCGGATCGTCACCCTCGGAGACGTGCTCGCCGCGAAGCTTGAGCTTGATCCCGGACGACGCCCCGCTGGGCACTCTGAGCTCGGCCGTCACGGCGCCGTCGCGGAAGGTGTAGGGCTCTGCGAGCACGACGCTCGCGGATTGCACGATCAGTCGGAGCTCTTTATAGAAGCCGGCAGGGATCTCCGTGTCGGCCAAGACCTCGGTTGTCAGGCCCTGGAGGTCGAGAAGGTCGACGGGACCATCGGTACCGTCCTCGGACAGGACGATGCGGTCGCCCTCGTCGGCCGGCAGCAATTCCACCCGACCGATGTCGACCATCGCGGCCGAGACGTAGTCGGAGGGCGCATCGGTCAGAAGCACCTGAACCTGCGCGGTGGACGGGACGCCGAGGGCATCGCCGCACGCGGCGAGACCCACGATCGCCGCGAAGGCGAGCGTGGATCGTAAGAAGAGGGAACGGCTCATGGCTGGCTCACTTGATCCGGGGGGAAGCAGTGCCTGTCGAATACTCATTACTCCAGGGACCGCGTTGCAAGATCTATTCCCCGTCGCCCGTATCGAGGCCGACGATGCGGAGCAGTTTGAGCGCGTTCCGGCTCGTCGCGAGGCCGGGTCGGAGCTTGTAGTCGAACGTCAGGACCTCTTCCCCTTCCTCGGAGACGGTTTCCCTGAAGTGCACCTTCGTCGAGGCCGGATCCAGCGTGGGGTCCTCGTGGAGCGCGAGGTCGTGCGTGGTCACGGCTCCGATCGCGTTGGAGGCGAGAAGGTGGCGCACGATACGGCGGGCCGCGACTCGACGCTCCTCGGAGTTCGTGCCTTGAAGCACCTCGTCGATGAGGTAGAGTAGCGCCGACTGGTCCCCTCCCTCGTCTGCGGCGTCGACCAGCGCCTTCAGCCTGAGCAGCTCCGCCATGAAGAGCGAGACGCCACCCGTGAGCGAGTCGTGGATCCGCATCGACGTAAACGTACGCAGAGACGACATTTCCGCCCGGGTCGCGCAGATCACGGACCCGGCTTGACCCATTACGGCCGCGAGTCCTAGGGATCGTAGAAGGGTGCTCTTGCCCGACATGTTCGACCCTGTCACCAGCAGGAACCGTCCGGGCGGGTCCAAGCGGACGTCACTGGTCCGTCGTTCATCGTCCGAGAGCAATGGATGACCGAGCCCCTCGGCTTCCAGGCCCGCCGTGCCGGTTCTGAGCTCCGGAAAGCACCACTCCGGATGATCGTGGGCGAGCGTGCCGAGCGCGGAGAGGGCCTCGAGCTCGCCGAGCGCCTCGAACCAGTCGAGCACGTGATCACGGACACGATCCCGCCACCGCTCGAGCGCGGCCGCGAGGGGCACGTCCCATAAGAGGGCCGCCCCCCCGGCCGCGTGGATCATGGATGCCCGACCGTCCGCCCAGTCCAGCAGCCGCTCGAGCAGGCGGATCTCGGTGGACGCGCGCAGGCCGGATTCCCCGGTCAAACGCGCTTGTAGGGCCCGGACCGCCGGCTCCTCGGCCCCGTAGGATTCCCACGCTGCGAAGAGTGGATGATGTCGACGGAGTCCGGGGCTCTTGGCGCTTCCCGGTTCGAAGTACTCGGTGAGCGCACCACCCCATCGCCAAGCGAGCACCGCCTGTATGGCCAGCGGCGCGCCCCAGCTCCACAATGGCGCGATCGAAAAGGCCCACGCGAGGAAGAGCCCTGCGGTTACGGGTGAGGCCACCCGCGCGAACGGTGCGGCCCATGTCGGGAGGGTGCGCGGCCCAGCCCCATCGGTCGACGGCGGCGCGAACAACGCCGGACGGTGGAGCCACGACAGGAAGGCGCGCCACTCGGACGTGCCCACCCGATCGACGAGGAGGGCCTCGATCGTGAGCTCCTCTCGCCCCCCCGGATCGACGGCAAGCGCCCCGACCGCAGCCTGACGCTGCTGAACCACATCGATCGGTGCCGGCGCGCTCAACCACCGCCCGAGGGTCTCACTTCCGGTAACGCTCGGCGTCGGGCCCATGAGCGCGCGCACCGAAGCCGGGCCGAAGACATCGAGGTCCATGACGTACGGATGCCCCTCGACCGCGCCCGCGGCTCGATCGAGCAACGGGTCGCGATAACCGAATTCGTCGAGCGCCACGTGGAGGCCCGACCAGTCCCGGCTCAGCCGCATGAGTCCGGCCCTCGCGAGCGTGTGCGCCGCGTGCGCTCGCCGGTGACGAACCCGGAGTCGACGGTGCCGCACCACGAGCACCAGGAAGAAGGTGAGCAAGGCTGCTGCGAGCAACGTCGGGATCGCAGGCGGGATGCCCAGGTCGTTTCGGAGGAGCCCCAGCACGGCGCCCACCACGAAGCTCACCAGTCGTCCGGTCTCGAGCTTGGAGATCGTGCGCTCGAGAGCGTCGACCGTCCGACCGTGGGCCGCGGTGGCGGAGCGGTACTGCTCTTCCGGCGTGCCGGCGGCCGAGCTTCCGTTCACGCTCAGGGACAACGATTCACTCCCGCTGGGGTGGGTCATCGACGGACACGATAGCGCATTCTCACCGCGCCGCCGTCCCACCGATCTTCGGTGACCCGTCCCGACACGTCATATTGCGCGCATGAGCGAAAAGGTCATCCGTGAGCTCGTCCGGCAAAACCCCGGCCAGGCCACGTTCGAAGAGTACAAGCTGGTGTACGACGTCGTCGTCGCTCGAGCCCCGTGTAACCTGTTGGTGTTCGGAGTCGGCCGGGACTCGGCGTTGTGGCTCACGGCGAACCAGGACGGCCGCACGGTCTTCCTCGAAGACGTCGCGGAGTGGGCCGGCTTCGCGCGAAACGAGGTGCCTGGCATCGACGTGCGCGAGGTGCGTTACGGCACCCTCCGGATCTTCTGGCACTTGCTTAAGTACGCTCCGTCGACCCTGATGATGAACGACCTGCCCGACGACGTCGCGACTGCGGGTTGGGATGTGATCCTGGTGGACGCACCACGCGGTACCCGATGGTACCGGCCGGGCCGAATGAAGAGCATCTACACCGCCTCCGTGCTCGGACGCCGCGCCGGCGCGGACGTGCTCGTGCACGACTGCCATAGGCGGGTCGAACGTGAAGCGAGCGACCGCTTCCTCGGAGCCGACCGATGCGTCGATCACGCCGGAAGCATGCGCCACTACGCGCTGCGCTGAGCCCATGCGGATCGGCATCGACATCCGGGTCGCCGATCCGGCGGACCCCGGTCAGCAGCGGTACCTGTGGAGGCTCGGCGCGTGGCTCGCCGAGAGCGGACACGAGACGCACTTCCTGTCGGTGAAGCGTCAGGCTCCCGGCGTAGAGGCACCGTCCGGAGCCGAGCTCCATGCGCTGTCGAGGGCGCAGCTCACGATGGCGATCTCCGATCTGGAGCTCGACGCGCTGCTCCTCAACCCCGAACGGTCACGGGCATACCGCGGCATCCGGGCCAATGTGCTCCGGGCCGCGTACGGAACCGACCACTACAGTCAGAAGCTGCGCTCTTTCCGACGTCCCGCGGAGCGCGCGCTCCGCGGCGTCTGGCGTAAGGCGCCCTGGGCACTCGCCGAAGCACGGTGGGAGCGAGGCTTCTACGAAGACACGCAGCCCCCGCCCCACGTCATCGCCCAGTCGGCGTACATGCGCGCGCAGATCCTGGAGAGCTACGAGGTTCCGGAAGACCACGTGCACGTGATCCACAACGCCGTCGACACGTCCGAGTTCTCACTGGAACGGCGGCTCGCCCTGCGCGATGAGATGCGCGCTCGCTGGTCGATCCCCGACGGGGTGTTCTGCCTCCTCTTCCTGGGTCACAACTACCGACTCAAGGGCCTCTGGCAACTGCTCCAGGTGCTGGGGCGCCTGCGGGGGGAAGGCATTCACCTCCTGGTCGCCGGAAGCGGCACCGGTGCAGGCCAACGGAAGAAAGCGGAGCGCCTCATTCGGGCGACCGGTCTCGAAGCCGCAGTGACGATTGCAGGGTCGGTCCGCCCGTCGCTCCATGCGCTCGCCGCGGCCGACGCCCTCGTACACCTCTCCTGGCACGACTCGTTCGGATTCGCGGTGCTCGAGGCGATGGCGTCCGGGCTTCCCGTCGTCACGACTCCCTACGCCGGCGCCTCGGAGCTGATCGAGAAGGGCGTTTCGGGCCTCGTCGTGGACCCGGCCGACGACGACGACGTGCTGGCGGCGGTGCGAATTCTCCTCGACCCAGAGCTGCGAGACCGGATGAGCCGGGCGGCCGCTGCGATCGGCGGGGCTCAGGACGAGCCCTCGAACTTCGTCCGCGTGCTCGAGGTCATCGAGCGCGCGGCGGTGGAGCGTGGCAAGCCCGTCCGCTGACAACCTTCGAGGCGAGGTCCGCTCCCGCGGGCACGAGCGCACACTGGGGGGCGCTCGCACGGCCTTCGGCCTAGATTCACCGCCTTCCGTTCCCCCACGTGATGGAGGTACCGATGTCGAACGATTCCCAAACCCGTACGGAGCGAGCGAAGCCCGAGACGCTGCGCCTAGCGAGCATCTCCACCGCACTCACCGTGGATGACATCCACGAGAGCCTGAAGTGGTACACGGACGTCGTCGGATTCACGGTCAAGGACCGCTGGGAGAATGAGGGTGAGCTGCACGGCGCGGAGCTCGTCGCCGGCGACACCCACCTCATGATCGGCCAGGATGACTGGGGTCGGGGCCGGGATCGAAAGAAGGGCGAGGGCTTCCGGCTCTACTTCATGACCGCCCAAGACGTGGACGAGCTCGCGGCCGCGATCAAGGAACGTGGCGGAGCGCTGGAGACGGAGCCTCAGGAGATGCCATGGGGCGGTCGCGCGTTCACGCTCATCGACCCCAGCGGCTTCAAGATCACCGTGTCGGATCGCGGCTGACCGACGCTACTTCGTCCGCCAGACGATCCAGTAGTCGTCGATCGAGTCGTCGTCCGTGGCCAGCTCGGACGCTCCCGCGGGAAGGTCGTTGAGCTGGAGGATGTACGTCAGCACGTCCGTGACCTGTTGGCGTGAAAGGCTCCACGGATCGTCGTACGGCATCCGGTCGTTGATGTAGTACCAGAGCTGGAACACGGACTGATCTTCCCAGCGGTTCCTGAAGCCGACCTCGGTCCAGTCCTCCTGGTCGTGACACTCCGAGCACACCGTGCGGAAGAGCTCGTGGCCCCGCTCCGCCTGCGCGACGGTGAAGATTCCGTCGGCGGTGGACGGCTCCGCGGACGGTTCTTCCACCTCCTCCACCTGCTGGGCGGGGGCGGGCGCCGCCACGCGCGCTGGCGCGGCGGAGCAGGCGGTCACCAGGACGAGCGCGAAAAGTCCGGTGAGACCTCGTAAAGGCTGGATCATGATGGCTTCGGGCAGGGTCGACGGCAGTACAACGATCAGAGGACCCCGAAGGTAAACGGAACGTTGAGCCGTAGCTGCCATATTCGAGGCACGCCGGCTCGGTCGGCCGCGTCCGAAGCCGCGCCAGGCCGAGCGCACCTCGACACTACGGACAGAGCATGGAAATCGGAATCTACTCGTTCGGCGAAACCAGAATCGATCCTCGAACCGGCCGCCAACTGGAGGCCCGGGAGCGAGTCGCTCATCTGCTCGACGAGATCCAGGTTGCCGACAGCGTTGGCCTCGACGTGTTCGGACTCGGAGAGCATCACCGACCGGACTACGTGTCGTCCACGCCGGCCACCATCCTCGCGGCCGCCGCCGCTCGGACCGAGCGTATCCGCCTCACCAGCGCGGTGACCGTTCTGAGCTCGGACGACCCCGTGCGGGTCTTCCAGGACTACGCCACCCTCGATCTCATCTCCGGGGGTCGAGCCGAGATCATGGTCGGGAGAGGCTCCTTCACGGAGTCGTTCCCCCTCTTCGGTCAGGATCTCTCGGACTACGACGAGCTCTTCTCACAGAAACTCGAGCTGCTCCTCCGCATTCGCGCCGACGAACGGGTCGATTGGCCCGGGGGCCACAGGCCGGCGATCGAGGGGCGGCTGGTGCTCCCCCGGCCCATCCAAGATCCCCTCCCCGTATGGGTGGCCGTGGGCGGGAATCCGCCTTCCGTGGTGCGCGCCGCGTCTCTGGGGCTTCCCATGGCGCTCGCGATCATCGGGGGCATGCCCGAGCGCTTCGTGCCCTTCTTCGATCTCTATCGAGACGCGGCCCGCCGGGCCGGTCACGATCCGAAGACGTTGCCGCTCTCCATCAACGCGCACGGCTTCCTCGCCGACGACGCCGAAGAGGCGGCGGAGCTGGCCTTCCCGCCGTTCGCCGAGACCATGGGACGGATCGGAACGGAGCGTGGGTGGCCCCCGCCGACCCGCGCTCAGTTCGACGCGGAACGTCGCCTGAGAGGCGCAGTCTTCTTGGGCGACCCTGATGCCTTCGTGGAGAAGATCCTCTTCCAACACGAGCTGTTCGGGCACGATCGCTTCCTGGTACAGCTCACCGTCGGGCCCATGGACCACGATCGAGTCCTGCGGGCGATCGAGCTCCTGGGGACCGAGGTGGCTCCGCGGGTCCGCGGGGAGATCCGATCCCGGCAGGCGGCGCACTCACCACCTGGCGGAACGGAAAAGGAGGCCGACGGGGCGAGGCCCCCGGCCTAACGGCTCAAATCACGACGAGAACGTCGGCTGGCACCCACCCGACCTTGCCGTCGTCGAGCACGATCTCGAGCCAGACGCCCGCGCGTTGATCGATCCGAACGCGGGTCCCCTCGTGAATCTCGAATAGCGTGAGGTCGTCGTCCGCCGCCGGTGCGGACCGGACCGCCACGGCCTCCGCGAGGATGATCCCCCGTTCGGGAAGCCCGAAGCCGGTCTCTCGGACGAGGAGGCTCGGTCCGAAAAGGACGAGCACGGAGACCCCCGCGCCGACGAGCCACCGGGCCGCACCCGCCGCCCCGGCGGACCGGGAGACGATTCCGGCCACCACCCCACCCGTGAGCACGAGCCAAGCGAGGCCCAGCGCCGCGATCAGCCACGGCCTTGGAAGGAGCCGAACCCACCACCGCACGACGGCAGCGCCCCAAAACGTCGGAAGAGGGTCGACCGCGTCCACCGTCAGCGACCGCGCCAACTCGAGGTTGGCTTGGATGTCCGGATCGCCGGGCGACGCCTCCAGTGCCCGTTCCCAGTGCAAGATCGCACGCCCGAGGCGGCCGGACTTGAAGTACGCGTTACCGAGATTGTACTCGAGGCCGGCGCTTCTGAAGCCTGCGTCGAGCACCGCCTGGTACGCCTCGATGGCTCCCGCGTAGTCCTCGTCTTGATACGCTTCGTTTCCCCGCACGACGATCTCGTCCTGCGCAGCCACGGGCGCCGCGAACACTCCGACGACCACGAGGGTCAGGATCGCGCGCACGAGCGGTCCGACCGTCATCGAACGGCCCGGTCGAGCGCGGTCATCACGTCGGCCGCGCGGTCGAGGAATCGGCTCTTCTCCGTACGATCGTCGTTCGGGGGGGCGAAGCGCTGCCGGTCCGTCTCCTCCAGACAAGCGACCAGCTCCGTTCGAAGGCTTTCGTCGATCCCGGTCTCTGCGAGGGCGTCCGCCAACTCCGACGTCTGAAGTCCCGCCTCGGCCAGATTGAGTCGATCGGCGACGAGACCCCGGAGTGCCCGCGCCACCTCGGCGTAGAAGCTGCGATGATCGTCACCGGCGGCGAGGTCTCTCGCGCGGGCCAGACGCCTGCGGGCCACCCGCCCCGCCCGTCGCCCACGGGCATACGCCAGGTCGCCTTCCAGCCGATCCTGATGCCGGCGCAGCACAACGGCACCCCCGATCGCGACAAGCGGGAACAGAAAGAAGATCCAAAACCCGACCCCGGTGAACAGGGAGCCCCCGCTGCGTCGGAGCTCCAACGAGCCGAGTCGGATGTAGCGAATGTCCTCGCGGAGCTGCGCGACGCCACCCCGCCCGAGAGAGCCCTGCCCCTCCGACCCGGTCCCGCTCACGACGAGCGCCAAGGACCCGGTTTCCGTCGTCCGGTACGCGTCCGCCGTGTCGTCGAAGTACGAGTAGCGGATGCCAGGGATCTCCCGCAGACCAGGCGCTCTGGGAATGAGGACGTACTCGAACGTCTTGTTCCCGACCAGGCCACCGTCCGCCACGCGGACCGACTCGGAAATCTCGGGCGGGAAGGCCTCGAAGTCGGGCGGCAGGTCGAGGACCGGCTCGGGAATCGCGCGCACGTTTCCGGTGCCCGAAACCTCGACGGTGAGCGTCACCGCGTCGTTGGAGGCGACCGAGTCACGATCGAGCTCCGCGGAGACCGCGAGCGACCCGACGACTCCGCTGAACGGGAGCGGCGCACCGCCCGGCAGGGGCAAGACCTCGATCGAGACCGGCTCCGCAAGCACGGTTGTTTGGATGGTGTTGGTCCCGAAGAGCGAGCTTCGTCCGAACAGATCCTCGAAAGGATCACGCCCTCCGCGGACCCGGACCTGCGCCTCGACCCCGATCGGATCGATCGTTCGATTGCCGGCTCCGGTCGGAACCAGCGCGATCCGTCGGATGACCGCGGTGGTGTACTGCACGCCGCTTCGGGTCCGCTGTTCGACCCGTGGTTGGCCTCCGGGTGTGACGTCCTCGACCCAAAAGCCCTCCGGCTCCGGCACGCGTGTCATGCCGAAGCTGTTGACGTCGATGCGCGTCCAGATCCGGTACTCGAGAATCAGCGGCTCTCCGTCGAGGACGCGCCGCTTCGAAGGCTCGGCCGTGATGAAGAGGTCCTCCGGCGCGACTTCGGGGCCGGTCGACGGGGCGACCGCGGCGGCACCCTCGGCCACCGTCAGCTCGATCGGGTCGGTACTGAACGTTTGCCCCGCCGCGGCGACCTCGAACGAAGGGATGGGAAAGGTGCCTTCCCGGAGCGCCTGGTACCTGTATTGAATCGTCAAAGAGACACTGGTTTGCCCATTGATCATCTGGACCGAAGACTGGGTGCTGCTCCCGAGGTACTCTGCGAAACGGGACAGGTCGGGCACCACGGGATCCCGCCCGACGTCCTGGGTGCCCGAGACCTCGACGTTCAGAATGAACGGGCGACCCACGGCGACCGTGTTGCCGGGCGACACGTACGCGCGCACGGAGGGATCCTGGGCCGCCGTGTCGGTGGTGATCGCAAGCAGGGCGAGCGCGGACGCGAGGAGGGGCGAGCGCTTCATCTACCAGGGCTTCCGGGGTCGGCGACCACGGGTCGACGCGGCGCGGCGGTTCACGTCTCCAGGATCCTCGTCGATGGCGTCGAGGAGTCGGCGCGCCTCCTCCTCGGTCATCCGGCCAGGCTCCGGCTGGGGCGTCCCCTCTCCGGTGGCTCCTTCCCGACCCTCCGGCTCTTCCTGCGGGCTCGACGGATCGCCGCCCTCCGGTTGCTGCTCGGGGGGCGCTCGACCCGGCTGTTCGTCGGTCGACGGGTCCTGCGGTTGGTCCTGTCCGGCCCCGCCCTGCTGAGGTGGCGAGTCCTGCCCCCCTTGTTGGGGATTCTGCTGATCCTCGCCGTCCCCCCCATCCTGCTGTTGCTGTTGCTGTTGCTGCATCTGCTGGAGGACGTGCTCCAGGTTGTATTTCGCGTCCCCGTTGGCGGGGTTCGAGCGGAGCGCCTGCTTGTACGCCTCGAGGCTGGGCTGCAGCTGCTGTCCACGATAGAGCGCGTTACCGAGGTTGTACCACGCGTCGCTCGCCAGCGAGGGGTCGCCCGACTCGATGGCCTGCCGGTACGACTCCAACGCGCGCTGGTAGTCGGCCCGCTGATACAGGGCGTTGCCGGCGTTGAAGGGGATGACCGGGGATTCCGGATCGGCGGCCATCGCCTCGAGGTAGCTCTGGTAGGCCTCTTCGAATCGACCCTCCGAGTAGAGGCGATTGCCCTCCGCGACCAGACTTCGCGGGGACTGAGCGTCCGCCAGCGTCGCGTGACCCAAGCTCGCTCCGAGGAACGCGATCGCAATCCCGATCGGTCTGAGCATGGTCCTGGTCATTCGAATCTCCCGACCCAGTCTTCGGAGCGCCGACGGCGATCCGTGATCAACCCGTCCGCAACGAGGAAGAGGAGCGCCATCGCCAAGAAAATCTGATACTGCTCCTGGAATTGTGTCACCTGTAGGGCATCGATCTCTTCGCCCTCGCCCCGGGCGATCTCGTCCACGAGGTCGTCGAAGGCCGTGCCACCCGCCCCCGCTCGCACGTATGTGGCGCCGGCCTCGCCTACGATGCGTTGAAAAGTCTCTTCCGTGAGGCGGGTCGTGACCACGTTCCCTTCCTCGTCACGAAGGAAGCCCTCACGGCTGCCATCCTGCCCGTACAGCGGAATGGGGACACCCTCGCCGGAGCCGACCCCCACCAAATACACCTGGACGCCCGATTCGACCGCTCGGCGGAGCTCCTCCGCAAACGCATCCTCGTGGTCTTCGCCGTCCGTCACCAGAACGAGAACCCGTGCATCCCTCGCCCCGGCCTCGAGGGCATCGAGCGACACCCGGAGGGCAGCCCCGAGATCCGTCCCCTGGATCGGCATCAAGTCCGGATTCATGGCGCCGAGAAACAGGGCAGCCGCGCTGTAGTCGACCGTCAGGGGACTCTGTACGAAGGCGTCGGCCGCAAAGGCCACGAGGCCGATGCGATCGCCGTCGAGCTGGCGCATGAGACGCAAGATCGCGAGCCGCGCCCGCTCCAGGCGGTTGGGCGCGACGTCCTCCGCAAGCATCGATCGGGACAGGTCGACCGCGATCACGATATCCTGACCGACGCTACGAACGGTCTCGACGCGAGTGCCGAATTGCGGACGGGCGAGCGCCACGCACAGTAGACCCACGGCCAGGAGCCGAAGGACCGTCTTACCCCGCCGTGCCGTGACGTCGACCGAGTCGGTCAGCTTCGCCACGAGGTCGGAGTCGGCGAACGCTCCGAGCGCTCTGCGACGACTGCGCGATCCGGCCAAGACGAGGACACCGAGGAGAGGGACCAAGGTCAGCGCCAAAAGCCACTGCGGATCCGCGAATCGGAACATCACGGCAGCTTCCTGAGGAGGGTCTGCGCCAACACGACCTCGGTCATCAAGAGGAGGAAGCCGAGGCCGAGCGGCAGTGGGAATTCTTCACCGAACTGCGTGTAGTTCTCGATCTCGATCTCAGTACGCTCGAGCTGATCGATCTCCTCGTAGATGGCTGCAAGACTTTCGGTGTCGGTCGCACGGAAGTACCGACCGCCCGTCGACTCGGCCACCTCACGCAGCGTCGGCTCATCGATGTCGACGCGCATGTTCGCGTATCGAGTCCCGCCCATGGGGTCACGGACCGGCACCCGAGCGGTTCCCTGAGACCCGGCCCCGATCGTGTAGACGCGGACCCCGAGCGCCTGCGCCATTTGCGCCGCGGTCACGGGACCGATCTCGCCCCGATTGCTACGCCCGTCGGTCAGCAGGACGACGACTTTCGAATCTGCCCGCGACGCCTCGAGCCGCTTCACCGCGGTCGCCAGACCCATGCCGACCGCGGTACCGTCTTCGATCATTCCCACCTCGACAGCCGCGACGAGCTGTTGGACCGCCGAATAGTCGAAGGTCAGAGGTGCCTGCGTGAAGGCTTGCCCCGCGAATGCGACCAGCCCCAGTCGATCGTTGCGCCGGCCGGCGACGAAGTCCGCGGCGACCGTCTTCGCGGCTTCGATCCGGTTCGGCTCGAGGTCCTCGGCGAGCATCGAGCTCGACACGTCGAGCACCAGCACGATGTCGATGCCCTCGGTGAGCACGTTCTCGGCGGATATGCCGGTCTGGGGTCGCGCGAGCGCCACGATGAACGCCGCCAGAGCCAGAAACCGGAGGGCGGACGGTCCATAGCGCACGAGGACGGCTTCGAGCGAGCCGGCCATGCGGGCCTGCGACACCCTCGAATAACGAATCGACGCCGAGCGCCCCCCTCGCCAGAAGCGCAGCAGGAACAGGGCGGGAAGGACGGGGAGCAGTGCGAGCACGGCCGGATCTTCGAATCGAAACATCAGGGCGTGGCCTCCTCGGGCTCGGCGGTGCCCGCGAGCTCGGGCTCGACAGGGGGCGCGGCCCGAGGTTCTGCCGCGGAGCGCTCCACGATGTCTCGCGCCAAGCTGAGCACCGCCCGCGAGGCCAAATCGTCGGGTCTGACCTTCGCGAACTTGACGAGGTCACACTGGTCGAGGAAGCGCCTGAGGTCCCGTCGCATTCCCTCGTCGACGCCGGCTGACGTCAGCCCGTCGATCACCTCCCAGGTGGTCATCTCGAGCGCTCGGACATGATGAACCTCCTCCACGAAACGCCGGATGATCTCCGACACCCGGATGTGGTACTCCTTGATCTGTCCCGACTCGAGAAGCCGCGCCTCCTGGACGCGTCGCAGCTGCTCCAGAGCGATCTCGTGGGGCGGACGGGGAGGAGGACCGGGCCGGATGCCTTCGTCGGCGTGACGCCCTTCCCAGTACCGGCGGAACGCGACCACCGCGCCGGCGCCGAAGAGCATGAAGAGGAGCGCCCATGCCAAGAGGGCCAGGAGGCTGCGTGGGATCGCGATGGGTCCTCGGATGTCCCTGATGTCGCCCGCCTCGTCGACGCCGACCGAAACGACCTCGACGCCGAACCGGTCGGTCTCCAACGTTTCCTCGCGCCCGTCCGGGTGAAGCACCGTGATCGAGAACGAAGGGACCTCGAGCTGGCCCAGCTCGAAGGCCGTGAGGGTGAAAGTCGAGCTCGAAATCGATCGGTCGCCCCTCGAACGCGTCGGTGCGGCCCGTGCCTCGAGTACCTCGAAGGGGGTCAGGTCGAGCGAGTCCGGCCACACGACCGCCGCATCGCCCGGATGATCGACGGTCACCTGGAGCGAGATACGATCGCCGACGGTCACGAGGGCGGTATCGAGGGTCGAAACGATTTCGGCCTGGGCCGACGAGGGCGCGGCGTCGAAGAGCATCGTGACGCCCACGCACAACGTCGCGACGGCCCATCTCGGACCGAGACCGCGCATCGTCATCATTGACGTCGCGCGCGCTCTTCGAAGAACCGCATGAGAGGCCGGACGTACGGTCGCCCGGTCACCAGATCCACGACGTCGACCTTACTACGCCTCAGCACACGGTCGAGGTCGGCCCGCTGCTCTCGAACGCGATCCGCGAAGGCCGTGCGAAAGTCCGCGTCGGAGGTATTCACAACGACCTGCTCACCGGTCTCGGGGTCTTCGAGCTCGAGGTAGCCGAGGCGGGGAAGCTCCTGCTCGCGCTCGTCGCCCAGTCGGATGGCCACCAAATCGTGGCGCCGGCCTGCCACCGCCAGCGCCCGATCGAAGCCCTGGTCCTGGAAGTCCGATACGAGAAAGCTCACCGCGCGCTTCCGTTGGACGTGGGTGAGGTATTCGAGTGCCCCGCGGATGTCGGTCCCACGGCCTTCGGGCTCATGGTAGAGCAACTCGCGAAGAACACGCAGGACGTGCCGGCGGCCCTTACGGGGCGGGACGAACTTCTCGATGCGGTCGGAGAAGATCACGAGTCCGACCTTGTCGTTGTTCTTGATCGCGCTGAAGGCAAGGAGGGCACAGATCTCCACCGCGAGCTCTCCCTTCATGCGCTCGCGTGTACCGAAGTTCCCTGACGCGCTGACGTCCACGACGAGCATCACGGTCAGCTCGCGTTCCTCTTCGAAGACCTTCACGAACGGGGTGCCGGTCCGAGCCGTCACGTTCCAGTCGATGCTGCGGATGTCGTCCCCGTAGTGGTACTCGCGCACCTCCGCGAAGCTCATCCCTCTTCCCTTGAAGACCGAGTGGTACTCGCCCGAAAAAACCTCGTTGACGAGCCCCCGCGTGCGGATCTCGATGCGCCGCACCTGCTTCAAGATCTCGCTCGGAATCATGCGACCCGCCCCGCCGGTGCCGTGGCCCCCATCGCGACGCCTCAGGGCACCTCGACGTGGTCGAGAATGCGTCGCACGACGTCTTCCGGAGTCACCTCCTCAGCCTCCGCCTCGTAGGTCACGAGCACTCGGTGACGGAGCACGTCCATGCCCATGGCTCGGACATCGTCGGGAGTGACGAAGCCCCGGTGCTGCAGGAACGCATGAGCGCGCGCAGTCTTCGCGAGGTAGATCGTCGCGCGGGGCGACGCACCAAACGAAATGAGCTCCTCGAGATCGTCCATGCCGTACGCTCCGGGGTCTCGGGTCGCGAGGATCAGGTCCACGATGTACCGCTCGACCTGCTGATCCATATAGATCATCTCGGTCGCGGCCCGCGCTCGGACGATCTCGTCCGGAGTCACGACCGGCTGCACCACCGGAATGGAGCCGGAAGACATTCGCCGCATGATCTCGAGCTCTTCGTCGCGGGTCGGGTACTCGACGTCGAGCTTGAGCATGAAGCGATCAATCTGCGCCTCCGGGAGCGGGTAGGTGCCCTCCTGCTCGATCGGGTTCTGCGTCGCGAGCACCAGGAACGGGTCTTCGAGCACGTAGCTGTGCTCGCCGATCGTGACCGTCTGCTCCTGCATCGCCTCGAGCAGCGCCGACTGGACCTTCGCGGGAGACCGGTTGATCTCGTCGGCCAAGATGATGTTCGCGAAGATCGGTCCCTTCTTCGTCTTGAACTCCTGGTCCTTCGGATCGTAGACGAGCGTTCCGATCAGGTCAGCCGGGAGAAGATCCGGCGTGAACTGAAGGCGCCGAAACGTCGTGTCGATCGCCCGAGCCAGGGTTCGGACAGTGAGGGTCTTCGCGAGTCCGGGCACCCCCTCCATGAGCACGTGTCCGTCGGCCAGGAGACCGATCAACAGCCTCTGCACCATCTTCTTCTGACCGACGATGACGCGCCCGACCTCCGCCTCGAGCCGGTCCACGAACGCGCTCTCTTGCCGGATCTTCTGCTGAATCACCTCGATGTCGAGGGTCTTCGTCTCGGTCATTGAATTCGACTCGATGTTGTTTGCCATGGTCCGATCGTGCACGACTCTGCGGTGTCGGTATGGTAATGGATGCGTTTCGGCGCCCAAGGGTTGGTCGCCCAGAATCTACGAGAACCGTGCAATCCGGCCGCGCACAGCCTATCGTCGGCCAACCGGAGTCCCGCCCTGGGACACCGCCGCGGAGCCGACCGCACACTCGCTTTCGGAGGCAGGGATGCGCCCTTTCTACGTCGCACTCACGAACTTGGTTCACGGGCTGTTCACCGCGCTCGCACTCCTCGTCATCGCGGACGTCCTCTCACCGACCTTCAACGTCGGTGGTCTTCCGATGTGGACCGGTAGTCAGGCCACCGTAGCGATCGTGGTCGTGCTGACGACCTCGCTCGCGCTCGGCATCGTCATGCACACGATCTCGCGGGGGCTGTTCCACAATCAGAAGATGCGCTGGAATCTGGAGGTGCTTGCCAGCCATACGATGGGAGAACGCCTCGCCGCCCTCGGAGACGTGGAGTCCTTCCCGGGCGCACCCACGTACGCGGCCCTCACGGAGGGAGAGACGTCATCTCGTCTGGTGAACGCAGCGGCCTTCATGCACGGCATCGAATACCAAGTCATGCTCCGGGCCCACCACGTGTTCGACACGATTCAGATGTACCGGGACCAGTACCGGATGGCGCGCGCCTTCGTCGTGCCGTCTGTCATCTTCGCCATCGCGCTGCCGTTTTGGGACCCCGTCGTCGCGCTCGACGGAGCCGGCGCCATCGGCCCCTTTCCGATCATCCGATCGCAGGCATTCCTGCTGAGCGTCCTCGCGGCAACGGTGAGCTTCGTCGCGTTCCGCGAGCGCGCGTACCGGTATGCCGCCGCCAAAGCACTGGCGTGGATCACCCTCGAGAGGTTCGATTTCGACCCGCACGAGGACGACCACTAGGTAGGTCAGCTTCACCCGTCGGCGTTCTCTGCGACCTTTCCGACGTACGCAGGTATGTCCTCTGAATAGGACATATTGAACTACGCCGTAGCTGCTTAACACAATACAGTATAAGTCTTTATAGAATTTGTATTCGGCTGGCATGGTCGATGCAACTAGTGCTCCCCGTGTGGGACGCCGACCATGGTGGTCGGCCGGCGCACAGGAGGGAACGCCCCTCCCGCCGCACCCCACCGGCAAACGGACCACGGGTCCGTTCAGAGAAGGGGGAGTACCATGAAACGCGAACTCATGTCGGTTCTCATCGGAGCCGCTCTGCTCGTTCCCGCAGACGCGAATGCCCAGCGCAATCGCGATCGCTCCAACGATCGTGGCGAGCGCGTCCAGAAGCTGGCGCCCGTCACCACCGGCGGCCGTGTGGCCCCGAGAGGCGTCCGTGCGGGCGTGCGTCCCCTCTACAACGGCCGCGTCGTGTACTCCGCCGGCCGGCCCGGCCGAGGCGCCCGCTACAACGGACGGATCGTATACCGGCCACACCGTGCCGGCTTCGTGACCGTCCGGGCCGATTGGGGCCGCGTGCGGCTCCACTTCGACAGGCGCCAGCGCTTCGACCGCCGGTTGGGGCAGGGCGAGCTGCGAAGGCTCCTCGGGCGTGAGACCGTCGATCGGCTGCGCTGGTCGGGACGACGCGTGGGATTACGGGGGTCGCTCCGCGGTCATTGGGTCGACACCCGCCGAAATGGCCTGGTGCTCGTAGTCACGATGGATCGGGTGGATATCGCGGAGTTCATCGACTTCGATCGAGACGGTTTCATCGACGACGCGTTCATCTTCGATCACGGTCAGAGACGCGGCTGGAACCAGGGATGGTGAAGCAGGTTTCGTGAGGCGACGGATGGGTCCGAGGCGTACCAAACGTCCTTCGCGAAGAAGCCCCGCAGGCCGAGAGGCCTGCGGGGCTTCCTTCGTGCAACGACTGA
>Ga0224512_10001367_pt1 | contig 23517 bp, 14 predicted proteins | sample SF_May12_sed_USG_4_FD_169103 | JGI IMG/M metagenome (GOLD analysis project Ga0224512, IMG submission 169103) | Sediment microbial communities from San Francisco Bay, California, United States - SF_May12_sed_USGS_13 | ecosystem: Environmental > Aquatic > Marine > Sediment | place: USA... | reverse complement strand
TTGACATGGGCAAACCGGTAATGGACGCGTACAACATTGACATTCCAGGCGCTGCAGGAATATGGCAATGGTATGCAGAGGCGACAGACAAGTTATTCGACGAGATCGCCCCGTCTGGCCCTGGTGATCTTGCGCTCGTGCGGCGCGAACCACTCGGTGTAATCGCTGCTATCGTAGCATGGAACTTTCCACTAGATTTGGCTACATGGAAGTGCGCACCGGCGCTTGCCGCGGGCAATTCAGTCGTACTGAAACCCGCAGAGCAGTCTCCGTTGTCTGCTCTCAAACTTGCAGAGTTGGCAGCAGAGGCAGGAATTCCAGAAGGTGTTTTTAACGTCGTGCCGGGCTACGGAGAGACGGTCGGCAAGGCTCTCGGCCTGCATATGGACGTTGATTGCGTCGCGTTTACAGGTTCAACAGAAGTTGGCAAATACTTTCTGAATTACTCTTCCAAGTCGAACATGAAGCAAGTTTGGCTCGAGTGCGGTGGTAAGAGCCCAAATGTCGTATTCTCGGACACGGCTGACCTAGATGCTGCAGCGGACATGGCGGCGTTCGGCATATTCTTTAATCAAGGAGAAGTTTGTTCCGCCAACTCACGCTTACTTGTTGAGAAGTCGATCAAAGATGAATTCACAAACAAGCTCATTGAGCGTGCACAGGCTGCGCAACCCAATGATCCCTTGCATCCAGATACAAAAATGGGCGCTATTGTTGAGAGTACGCACACGAAACGAATAATGGAATACATTTCAGTCGGTATGCGAGAGGCCCGACTGGTAGAGGGAGGAAGACAAGTCACTATTGGCGATTCGGATAATTTCATTACTCCAACCATCTTCGATGATGTCACAAGTGACATGGTTATCGCTCGCGATGAGGTGTTTGGTCCCGTACTGTCGGTCATGCCTTTTGATACCGAAGAAGAAGCAGTGGTGTTAGCGAATGACTCGATCTATGGTCTCGCTGCATCTGTATGGACGAACGACTTATCAAGAGCGCTTCGGTTATCCTCGCTTCTTAGAGCAGGCACAGTCTCAGTGAATACAGTAGATGCTCTTTCGCCAATGACGCCATTTGGAGGATTTAAACAATCCGGCTTTGGTCGAGACCTTTCCCATCACGCCATGGAAAAGTATACGGGTCTAAAAACGATCTGGATCAAGTACTGACGACTTTTAGACCAAGGAAAACACAGACCAGTGTGACGACTATTCAGGAAGGGCAGATTGAATTTTGGTTTTAATTGGAGTTTTTGCAAGCAGCGCCGGAATTACGAAGGCGTAGCACGCCAGGATCCAGCTGATCGCGTAAATGTTCACGCCATTCAACGTGTTTTCCGTGACGAATATCCCGGCAAACACCGGTGCAAGCGAGCTGCCGACTATCAAAACTGTGGCAGCAATGGGCATTATCGTTCGCGTATCATCAAGCGCGGCAATGGTTGCATACAGGTACGGAAGACCCAGCATCCAGGAGATGAAAAACAATGATGCGCCGATCGGATACAACCACAAATCACCGCCGTTCCAAAGCAACACCATACCAACAACGTTAAAAAATACAGCCACAAATAGTGGCAGCAAACGATTGAATCGGTCGCCCCACCAAATTGCAAGTGCCGGACCCAATATGCTTACGAGATTAGCCATTGCAATGTAGGTTGAAATCTGACTTAAGCTCAATCCTGCATGGTTACCCATTCTTTCAAGGTAAGAGGCAACGCCGGCGGTGTTGAATCCAAAACATAGCATCGCCATGAGTGCGAAAATTAACGGAGGTCTAAGACGAAATTGCGGGCGCACAACAGCCTTACGTGCAATATTGTCGGTATGATCTCCTTTAGGGAACCAAAATATAGACGGGATAATGCAGCCCGAAATCACAGCTAGACTGGCGAATATTCCGAATGAGCCGTACTGTGAAATCAGGGGCGATAACGCCAGAATATAGCCTGATGTAAAAACGATCTGTACGAACATGAAAATCCCGATTATCCGATCAGGATTCTTGTTTCGAGAAAATATAGTCAACACCAATGAATACATTCCACCTAGCGCCGCTGCGGCAACAAACTGAAACAGCAACGCCGTTTCGATGCTGTCGGCTACGTGCATTAGCAAATAAAATCCAATGGCGATCAAGGAATGAAAAAAGCAAGTACTCCGCCATTTCCACCGTGTTTGCCAATACATCGTGAAGAGTGTGCCTGCACCGAAACCGGCCATAACCGCTGTACCGACCCACCCTGCCTGTCTCCCAGTTAATGTAAATTCGTCGGCAAGGCTACCGACAATAAATGGAAGAGCATAGCTGGGCAGCGTTGTTACCGTGCCGGCAATGAGCGCGGCTGTAATTACCGGCCAGCGATTGAAGGAAGTTGTGCTTGCAGAGGATGAGGTCATGGACAGGCTGCCGGTAGAGTCACTGAATAGCTATCCACGGCGATTGAATACATCGATGAACAGATCTGAAACGGGCACCCGTCACCAGTCACTTTTTTATCCAAGTGATTGATGATTGACAATTCGATAATTCAGGCAAATATGGCTACTTCCAGTCGGTGGCAGATCGAATTTGTTTCATTAGAAGCCGGCTTGTCGTGGCAAGCCGGCTTCTAGTGCCCGCGGTGCTGTTAAGCACTAATCAAATTTGAGCATCATCAACGTCGCTTCAACCCTTGCGCGGGTTGTTTTTATAATACTGATTAACTCCGCGAGAAGCGCCTAGGAAATTGTTTCATATTCTAAAAATTGAACTGAAATTCCGCTGTAATTACACGTGGATATCCAGCCTTTACCGCATAATAACCGAGACCCTGCACATCGAAACCCGATGTGAGGTAGTCTTCGTCGGTTGCATTTTTCACTCGCAAAGCAATCGAATACCTTTCGTCCGGAGACGAATACTTGGCGAGAAAGTCGATAATCTGAAAATCGTCTTCAGCTAAAATAGGATCGTTTGTGGGCTGGAAAAACATATCACCCCGATGAACCATATTTCCCTGCAAGGCGAATACACCTCCACCCGTCAGCGGAAAATCGTATCTTGCCAACAGGGTTGCCTCGAATTCCGGAACGAATCCCGGACGATTACCGGTCAGATCGCCGATGACAGTGGCGGATACGTATTCATCAAATTCGGCGTCGACCCATCCCACTGCTCCTAGCAGAGTCAATTGATCGGTAGGGCGCCAGGTAACGTCCACTTCGAGACCATTGATTTTGGACTTGGCTGCGTTATCAAGAACGCCCCGAACGTCCGGATCAGTGATAAATGTGCTGACCTGTTGATCCTTGTAATCGTAGAAGAAAGCCGCCGCATTCAATCGCAGTCGTCCATTCAACCAGTCGCTTTTCAATCCAACTTCCCAGGCATCAAGAAATTCAGGATTAATCGGGTTTGTATCCGTTGGAACGCCCGGACCACCGTTTACTTCACTGCCTTTGAGCCCACGCGAAAAACTGATATATCCCAACACATCCTGCGTCATCGAATAGTCTAGCGAAATGCGCCACGTCGGTTCGTCATAATCTAATACTGGACTCACCATAAAATCAATCGGTGCCGGATCCGGGATAACGCTCACGCCTGGGATCCAACCGCGCAAAGCTGAATCGTCAAAAAAGTACGCGTCATATTTTTTGACCGATTTCTCCTCATAGGTCCAGCGTACGCCGGCACTGAGACGAAACTGATCTGTCAATTGATAGTCCGCTTGTCCAAATACTGCATAGCTTTCTGTGTCAATTGCACGGTCATACAAAATACCAGTAGGTGGGGCCCCGAATGCAATGAGCACATCCTGGAAGTTAGCCGTTACAAAACCTTCGTTTTCTTCGTGATAATAATACGCGCCTGCGTGCCAGCTGAGCTTTTCATTTCCCCCGAAAAGCCGCAGTTCCTGACTCCAATAGTCGAAATCATCTATGAAGCTATCATCCAAACTGATAGTCGGTGCGCCATCAACGTCATCAAAACGGATATGCTCGACAGAGTCGAATCCCGTTAAAGATTGCAACTGAAATGGCCCGAAGTCGTAGGTGATATCGATAATCCCGCCGACTGCGTCGACTTCCTCCCAGTCACGTGGTGTAAATGTCTCGTGTATATCTCCAGTGTCGACGAAGCCTGTGAAATCCGGGCAGTTAGAGCCGGCAGAGGTAAGTCCGGGTGTGATCCCAGCCGGACACGCGACACCAATATTCTTGAAGGGCTCAGTATCCGGATTGGCAAAAACAAGGTGTCCGTTTAGAAGTATCGACAGGCGTTCGTTTGGTTGAAACAGTAAGTGACCACGGACGGATGAATCATCGAATCGTCCTGAATTCTGCTGACCAGAAAGCGCGTTCGAATTTTTCCAAAAACCTGAGTTGCTGTTGTGCGCGAAGGCTATCCGCCCCGCTGCAGTATCCGAAATGGGAAAACCGACCGCCCCTTGAAAATTGGTCGTGTCATACTCACCAACTTCTGCTCTTAGGTAGCCATTGTAATCAGCATCGACATCGGGTTTTCGAGAGATGAAATTAACTAATCCTGCCGTAGAATTTCGACCGTACAGAGTGCCTTGTGGCCCTTTAAGTACTTCTACGCGCTCAAGATCATAGGCGGCAAACGCATGTACAACATTTGGACCGTGATATATATTATCCTGGTAGACCGCAACAGGTCCGGTATTGATAGGTGAGAAATTATTTGTGCCGACACCGCGCAGATAAATCTGCGGTGTGGTTTTTCCGTATTCCGAATTCCAGGTAAAATTCGGCGTATAAAATGGAATGTCGGCAGCGTGAAGGGCTCCAATCGCCTCCATCTGATCAGCCGACCACGCCGTAATCGAGATTGGTACACTCTGAGCTGACTCATCCCGTTTTCTGGCTGTTACAACAATTTCTTCCAGCAGGGAGGCACCGGTTTGTGCATACGATGGAGATAAAACAAACTGTGCTGCCACCGCCACTATCAGGACTCGCCCGATGCTGGAGAGATAGTGTTGAATGGGTTGCCGACTGAACAGCAATTCAGGAGTTCCGATATTTTTCATTTTGCTTCCCCTATTTTCTCACTCGTGTCCAATTAATCCCCAAGTCGCCCTTGATCGCGGGGAACCAAAAGGATTGTTTTGCTAGCTCGGCGTCTGGTACCAATAATATTACATACATTAATCCATCATAATTACATTCGGTATTTAGATTTTCCTATCTAATTCTTAAGGTTTTCCTATCTAACTCTTGACCGGATAATAGATCCGAGTGATTCCGTTGGAGCGCTCATACATCAGTGTGATTATGGCGACCGGCTATTTTTGCCGGCCGCAATTTTTTCTGTCATCGTCTGGAGCAAATAATAGGCAAATGAGGCAACTAGTATCGCATCAATAGCGGAAATCGCCGTGAACCGCAATGTGCCGATGTGGGTTAGGTACGCAACAACGGCTCCAAGCATCCAAGCTCCAAAAGCAGGAAAAGAAATTTTCGGAGCAATATATCGACTATCGTGTCGGAGCTTAATAAGCAAAAAGTGCGTTACATATATGCCACTTATCGGTGGAATTAAGATGCTGAGGAATGTGAGCCAATCCAGAAAATACTCAATCGAAAAGAAAACAGCGATTACCGCGGTGACAGCGGCAATTATAATTACGAGTTTCCATTTGTCGATTTTGAATAGAGCGGCCGCGGCGAGCGACGCGCTGTAGAGTTGAAAAGTGCCAGTCGTCAAAGAAGCGAACACGAGGAAAAAAAAACCTAGGAAACCTAATCCGAGCATTGCCACGACTTTCATCAGATCCATTTCTCCCGTCACGATGCTTGGGATGGCTGATAAAATTAATATGATCGGGTAACCAACCAAGAACGCGATAAACGATCCGATGGTCGCCTGTGTGCGGTTGCGCCCGTAGCGACACACGTCCGGAAAAACGGTTGCGCCCACAATGAACGAGCCGACAACTATTGAAGTGGCAGCTCCTAATCCAATATCAGTGGCAGTCGTCGGTGCCACGCTGGCGATAGTTGCTAAGTTTGCTTGCTTGAGCGCCCATGTCAGTATCACTAACAGAAATGCCAGCATCATAGGCACCATTATGAGCGATTGTTTATCCAGCGCCTTGAATCCGAAAATAGTGATTAGCGCCATAATCGAAGACCCTAGCGCGACGTAAAAGTCCCTGGAAAATGCGGAAAATTTCCAATTTGTTTCGAGCCCGGCGAGCAACGCGTCCCCGAAAAATGCTGCTAGCACAATGCACCAACCCATCATTACCAGGGTTAAGACCAAATTCACAAAAATAGCTCCGGATTCACCGAACGTTGTCCTGATGATCATCGCCGTGGATAATCGTGCTGATGCGCCGACCGCACCAGTGAATGCCGCCACGACCGCGAGCAGAAATCCACCTAGATAAAATGCATAAAGACTATCCCAAAAGCCGAGATTCAAACCCATCTGACTTCCCAAGATGAAGGCCGTTATCGTGATGCCGACACCTATGATGATAATCCCGATGTGGATGCCACCCACCGTTTTTTCTTCGGGCACTTGGTGACGCGAATAGTCTTCTACGAGTTCTTTAAACGAAGCCATGATTTGATGATGTCCAAATAATTAAATTAAAAAGCTTGTCAGGCGTTGGCGAGTGCTGTAGATAATTGCCGACGCGATGGCTCATGTAGGCTATCCACGCCAACGGAGTCTTCAGGTCGATTTTGCAACTCCGGGCGGCTCGACTGTGGGCCTCCAAACGAACGTTGTTTAGACTATTAACGATGGAGCGATTTCGGCCTGCAAGACACACGATTTAGCCTACAGAGCCTTGTATTTGGCTTTTTATTTGGCTTTCTCAATAAGACTAGCTATCTGAGAGTTCCTGAACCCACAAATCCTTTGACAATGAGTTGGTAAGAACCTCGCAGCCAGTCTCTGTGACAAGCAGTTTGTCCTCTACCATAAAAACGCCGGCAAGCCATTCATCGCCGTCCATCCCGGCAATCACTGGCTCGACACAAAACACCATTCCAGGCTCGAGAAGGGTGTCCGAGCTGTAGACGACGTCGCGTTCGCCCAGCCACGGAAGTTCGTGGATATCCATACCGACCGCGTGACCGACGATGTTAATGCAGTTGTATTTGCCGAGCCCGTAACGTTCGAATACTTTGATTCCGGCCTCGTAAACGTCCGCACCGCTAGCGCCTGGCTTGACGGCGGCGATACAGGCATCGTTGGCCTCAATCGCAATATCAAACCAACGACGCTGGTCCGAGGTCGGCGTTCCGAGACACGCCTGCCGGATGAAGTCAGTTGCGTAACCACCATACGTAGCGCCGCCATCCAGCATAACCACGTCACCACGGCACAAAGCATGGTCACTGGCCAGGGAATTGACCATTTTGGGGCGTCCAGGAAAACTTGATACATTCATCATGCTCGGGCGAGAACTTAATTCTGCACCCTCCTGGAACATTCTTGCTCCCAAATTTGCAGCGAGTTGCTTTTCTGTCATGCCTACATGAAGAGACGAAAATCCCTCTTTCACAGCGAGTTGCGAGATCTCGCAGGCCCTACGGATATTTTCGATCTCCAGCGGAGACTTAATCATGCGTACCGTCTGTATCAATGGCGTTGCACTATCAAAATTCGCTTTCGGGAGTCCTGCATACAGTAGCGCTATGTCTTCTTGTGTCATTCCAACTCGCTGGCCAAAGCCAAGCTCCATTCCCAGGCGCGCGTTTTGGAGTCCTTTGTCTTGCAACGCCTTTACCGCATATGGCACAACATTCTCCTGATCGGGATAGATAACCCGATCGGGTACCCAGGAGGTGCCGAAGGCGTTGCCGGCCTCTTGGCCAGGAATGAGGATCGTGGGACCTAACGTAGGATCGCGGGGCAAAATGAGGATTAACGAACGAAAGCGAGATTCCCACAAAATTGAGAGATAGCCTGCAAAATAGCGGACATTGATTTCGTGGGTGAGGATAAGCGCATCAAATCCGGATTCTTCCATCAGGCGAATCGCACGGGCATAGCGTCGCGCATATTCTGAGACGGGGAATTCTGCGAATTTGGGATCGTCAGCCCGAATATTGTATGTCGATCCATCGACGCCGTTCAGGTGACGAAGCATGCCGTTAAAATCTGGTGTACGTTTCATCGATAGCCCCTAAGTCTCTAGTGCGAAGTCAGCATAAGCCAATCCTTATTAAATGCCAAGCAAGGGCCAAGATCGACTATATTGTAAACACCTGAATGAACGTACAAGAAGCGCTGCATTGACATTTGTGATTCTCTTGAGAGGAAAACGCTATTTACCAGAATAGCGCAGTCGAGGACACTATGAGATTATCGCACCTAAGTGGAGGTGCCGATGGATCGGTTCGCTGCTCGAGATTGTCCCGATTGCTGGCTGGCATTGCTGTCAGCATTAACTAAGAGAGTGAGCAGATCTCAAGCTGGTCGGAATGCAAGCAAATGATGCAAGGCCCTTTTCCCACTAACGCACCGGACATCAGCGTGTCGGTCTCACAGACTTTTGGAGTTGAGAGCACATGGGTTGTACCGGCATTTGGTGAGCGCAGTGAATATGTGCCACCGGTCGATGACGCGTATTGTTTCGATCCGGATACAACGCTGTCCATACTGGCCGGCTTTGCGCACAACAAGAATGTATTAGTTCATGGTTTTCACGGAAGCGGTAAATCCACTCACATCGAGCAGGTGGCGGCGCGACTAAACTGGCCCTGTGTTCGAATCAACCTCGACAGCCATGTCAGCCGTATCGACCTGATCGGCAAAGATGCCATTGTGATCAAAGATGGACAGCAGGCAACCGAATTCCGCGAGGGCATTTTGCCATGGGCCTATCAAAACCCTGTCGCACTGGTGCTGGACGAATACGACGTCGGACGGCCCGATGTGATGTTCGTCATTCATCGGGTGCTCGAGGCCGAGGGCAGGCTGACACTACTGGATCAAAGCCGGGTGTTGCATCCGCATCCGTCATTCAGGATGTTTGCCACCGCAAATACGATCGGCCTTGGCGATACCAGCGGACTGTATTATGGAACGCAGCATGTCAATCAGGGGCAACTCGATCGCTGGAGCATAGTATCGATGCTGAATTATCTCGAGCACGACAGGGAAGTGGAGATTGTGCTGAGCCGGGAGCCCTCTTATGACAATGCCGATGACAAAGAGACAGTGCACAACATGGTGATATTGGCCGGGATGAGTCGTGCAGGCTTCAAGAACGGTGATCTTTCTGTCGTAATGAGCACCCGAACACTGATTAACTGGGCGCAAAACGCGCGTCTGTTTGGTGATTTGACGCGCGCATTTCGGCTGACGTTCCTGAATCGCTGTGACGAGCTTGAGAGACCGATAATCGCGGAATATTACCAGCGCTGTTTTGATGTTGAGTTGCTGGGTGACGTGGCCAGCGGAAATTAAGACATGCGGGCGCCTTGGCAGAAACCACACGAGCGTTATCGCGACCGCTTCGCCGCAACGGCGCGCGTCATGGCAGGTAGAACGCAGTTGGACGTAAGTTTTGAAGGCGACAAGCCAAGCGCCAGGGACGGCCTCATAAGCTTGCCCGTCATAGAATTAAAAAATGACAACGCGCTGCGTCGATTACGGGGTATGTGCGATTCATTGGCACTCCGGATTCGTCATCATGATCCACTGATTCATCACGAACTGGCGCCGGCTGGTCAGCTAAAACGGGCCATATTCGATGCGATAGAACAGATACGCTACGAATTCGTCGGTTCGACGCACTTGGCGGGTGCCAGGCGGAATCTGAGCTTCCTGATGGCCGAGCGGCTGCGAGCGCGTACAAAAAATGTTGTGTCAGGACACGCACATGCGCACACGGCTGATGTCATTGCGCTGCTGATTTACGAGATACTGGCCGACGGAGCGCTAGCGGAGTTTTCCGGCCCCATATTGCGGCCGTGGCGCGCGCATCTGACGCCAGTTGCCCGGGGTTTGCTTGCGGATCTGAAACGGCAGCAGTCAAAACAACGGGCGTTCGCGAAGACCTTGATCCGGTTTATCGGCGTCTTTGGAGTTATTGACGACAACCCACCGTGGGAATTCGACCGGCGCGTCATCGGCGATAGCCACGAGGATCAACCAGCGTCCCGCGGTGATAACCACGCATCCGACAGCTCAGGACCGGCCGACCACGATTCAGACACGACGTTTCACGTCGCCAGTAATGCCGAGATTCGTCGCAATACCCGCAATCTGGCCGGCCAGAACGCACTCGGTGTTGACGACGGCCGGGTAGCAGATTCCTTGGCCACCAGTGGCGTGCGAAAAACGCCGCTGGCGGGAGCGCTACCGAGTATGTCGTATCGGGTATTCAGCACCGAGCATGATCGAATTGTAGAGGCGCAGGAGCTTGTGGAGCCGCTCGAATTGCGGCGTCTTCGCAAGCGTCTGGATAGTCTATTGCCGGGGCTGCAAGGCATGGTTGGTCGCCTTGCCAATCGCCTGCAACACCGCTTGTACGTCAGGCAACTGCGGGACTGGGAATTCGATATGGAAGAGGGGATTCTCGATAGCGGCCGGCTGTGCCGCATCGTCACGGACCCACTGAATCCGTTGTCGTTCAAACAAGAAAAGCACGGCGACGTGGCCAACACCGTAGTGACGTTGTTGATTGATAATTCCGGCTCGATGGCGGGGCGCAAGATAGCGGTTGCCGCGATTTGCAGCGACATTCTGGCGTCCACGCTGGAACGCTGTGGTATCCGGACGGAAATTCTTGGGTTTACCACCGGTAGCTGGAAAGGCGGCCAGGTCAGAACACGCTGGCTTGAGCAGGGGTCGGCCCCGAATCCCGGGCGCCTGAATGAACTGTTGCATATCGTCTATAAGACGGCTGATGCGCCGTGGCGTCGATCCAGGATGAATCTGGGCGTCATGCTCAAAAACAGTGCACTAAAGGAGAATATTGACGGCGAAGCACTGCAATGGGCGCACAATCGACTGATTGCACGGCCGGAAGACCGACGAATTTTACTTGTAATCTGTGACGGGGCGCCGATCGATGATGCGACACTAACGGCTAACGGACATGGTTATCTTGAGCAGCACCTGCGCGAGGTGATCGCGGAGATTGAGACACGCAGCCCAGTGGAGCTGTCGGCCATCGGGATCGGGCACAATGTCAGCACCTTCTACGACGACGCGGTAACCATTAGCGACGCAGATGAGCTCGGCCACACAATTTTCGGGCAGCTGAGCCAGTTGTTCGAGTCTCATGGCAAGGCGCGATTTCACCGCGGCGAAACACGCCGGCATAGTTAGGTTGCATTAGAAAACCTGATTCAGAATAAATGGCAATAGTATTTTATAAATAAATCGTTCTGCTACAGACTAGACCTTGACTGCTGCAGTCCCGGCGGCGGTGTATCGGTATGGATCTGACTGGAGCTTTCGTACATGTCGACCACGGTGTCAAAAGATACGTTGCAAGCCAAGGACCTGAAATTCCATCTACATCCGCAAACAGAACTTTGGCAGCATGAACGGCAAGGCCCTCACATCTTCACGGAGGGTGACGGCATTTATGTGACCGATATCGATGGAAATAAATACATTGAAGGCTTGGCCGGGCTGTGGTGCGCGTCGTTGGGTTTTAGTGAACGCCGCTTGGCTGAAGCAGCCGATATGCAGCTCCGCACGCTGCCGTTCTATCACAACTTTGCACATCGAACGACGCCGGTCGCCGCGGAACTGGCGGAGCGGCTGATTCAAATAGCGCCGGGCTCACTGTCGAAAGTGTTCTTTACCAATTCAGGCTCAGAAGCCAACGATTCAATGGTGAAACTGGTCTGGTACTACAACAACGTTCAGGGGCGTCCGCAGAAAAAAAAGATCATTTCTCGTCATGGGGCTTACCATGGAATTACCGTTGTTGCAGCCAGCCTGACTGGCATGTCTTATGCGCACACGTTTTTTGATGCGCCAGTTGACGGTGTCTTGCACACGAACTGTCCGCATTACTATCATGGTGGTGAAGAGGGCGAGTCGGAGGAGGAATACGCGTCGCGATTGGCCGACAATCTGGATGCAATGATTCAGCGGGAGGGCGCGGACACCGTTGCGGCCTACATCGCAGAGCCGGTCATCGGTGCGGGCGGTGTTATTCCGCCTCCCCGAACCTATTTTGAGAAAGTGCAAAAGCTTCTGAAAAAATACGACATTTTGTTTGTTGCGGACGAGGTGATTTGCGGTTTCGGCAGAACCGGTACGATGTTTGGTTGCAATACCTATGAGATCAAGCCGGATATCTTAATCGTAGCCAAGGCGCTGTCGTCCGGGTACATACCGATCGCTGGCGTGTTGGTATCAGACGATATATATCGCGTGTTCGTCGAGGGCAGTAAGCAAGTCGGAACCTTTGGAATCGGCTTTACATACTCAGGTCATCCGGTGCCCTGTGCAGTGGCCCTTGAGACACTAAAAATATACGAGGAACGTGACATTGTTGGCCGCGTGCGAGAAATTGCGCCGCACTTTCTGGAACGTCTGCATGGGTTCGCGGATAACGCACTCGTTGGAGAGACTCGGGGTGTGGGCTTGATTGGTGGCATTGAATTGGTGAAGGACAAGACGAGCAGAACCAACTTCGATCCGGCGGGAAAAGTCGGCGCCCAGGTAGCGAGCTTCGCGCTAGCGGAAGGCCTTATCGTGCGGGCATTGCGCAATGACACAATCGCATTTTGTCCGCCTCTGATTATCAGTCATGAACAAATAGACGACATGTTTGATCGATTTACCGTTGCCATGCAGAAGGCTGCGCACGGCATACGTCGCAGTTAGACAGTATATGGCGGAAAACTGGAGAATTGGAATTGATATTGGTGGCACGTTCACCGATGTCATCGCAATACATCCGACGACCAATGAATACAGGGTCGGCAAGGTACGCAGTTGCAAAGAGAATCCGCTTTCTGCATTGCTAAGCGCGCTCAGCGCAGTTCGACTAAGTTGGGACAGCGTTGGTGAACTGGTGCATGCGACGACGATGGTGACCAATGCGATTGTGGAAGGGAAAACAAGTTCTGTTGCATTAATCGCCACGGAAGGATTCAGCGACTCGATAGAAATAGGGCGGCAAAATCGACTGCATTTGTACCGGTTGGACTTGTTGCCAAAATCGCAGCCACTGATCCCCAAGGAGTGCCGCTTCGAAGTCAAAGAACGTCTCGACTACGCTGGGAGCGTATTGGAGGTGCTGGAAGATTCCGCCATCGATGCAGTTTGCAAACAAGTTAACGATGTTGGCACCGATGCGGTTGCCGTGTCACTGATCCACGCCTATGCAAATCCAGCTCATGAGAGGCGGTTGGCTGCGGCGCTTCGGCAAACACATTCATATATTGCCTTATCGCACGAGATCAATCCCGAAGCGCGGGAGTACGAGCGCACCAGCACGACAGTGCTTAGCGCCAGCGTGATGAAGCCAGTATCAGATTATCTGGACAATGTTGAGGCCAGCAAGCCGGACGGCAAAGACCTGTATTTCTTCCACTCCGCTGGCGGCATGACGACGCCAGACGTGGTTCGCCGTATGCCGCTAGCTCTGGCTTTCTCGGGGCCAGCGGCCGGCGTTGCAGCCGCGGCAGAGCTGGCTCGGCGGTTGAATCTGGAGCACGCCATCAGTTTTGATATGGGTGGAACAACGACAGACGTCTGTCTGATCAGCGGCGGAAAAGCTGAGGTCAACAGTCACGGCGTTCTCGGTGATCGGCCGCTGCGGATCCCAATGGTTGCAGTCGAATCGATCGGGGCTGGCGGCGGTTCTATCGCTTGGTTCGACGACGGTGTGCTACGCGTCGGTCCGGAGAGTGCCGGAGCAGTGCCGGGTCCAGCATGTTATGGGAACGGCGGACGACTGCCGACCGTGACCGACGCGAACCTGGTTCTCGGCTATCTGTCCGCCGATCATGAACTCGGAGATGGGACGCGCTTGAATCGTCAAGCCGCAGAGCAATCGCTAGAGGAGATCGCCAGTAAGATAAATCTAACGATTCATGAGCTGGCGCTTGGAATTCTGGATGTTGCGAACGCCAATATGATTCGAGCGTTGCGCCGCATCAGTGTGGATCGCGGCGTGGATGGCAGGCGATGCGCCTTGGTGGCATTCGGGGGTGCGGGTCCGATTCATGCGGTAATGCTGGCTCGCGCATTTGAAATGGAAGCGGTCATAGTGCCGAACCATTCGAGTATTTTTTCGGCGTTCGGCTGCATCTCGGCGGAAAAGAGCCTGACGCAGCAACAAACGGTTCGCATGAACAGCAACCACTGGGACGGCGACAAGTTATCTAAGTTAAGAAACGGCATTGTCGAACAGTTAATGGCGGCGTTTCACGAGACCGACAACGTGATTCTCGATGATGTAGCAGCGATTCGTTATGTCGGACAAAGCTACTCCATTGAAATCGGGAACCCCGCATTGTCAGATCCGGATGTTCTGGGTCAGCAGTTTCGGCTACAACACAAGCACCTATACGGATTTGCGACACGGGAAGACTGGGAACTCGAGTCGCTTCGAATTCGCGCATCGATACCGCCGCAGTGTATTGAAGCGGTGCGCACTGCTAAAGTTGCGACAAAATCCAACTCGCAAGTACGGAATAGCAGCGACTGCTGGTTCGCCGCCGATGAACTGCTAAGCACACCGCGATACGATCGTGAACAGCTGACAACGCAGACTGAAATCTCGGGGCCTGCGATTATTGAAGACCAGTGGTCAACGACGGTATTGCCGCCCGGCGCCCATCTGCAAGTGGACGCGATCGGCAATCTGAGAATTGATGTCGGGGCTGCGCTATGACGTCATCAGTCGATCCGATCACGCTGGAAGTTATCCGCAACTCGTTGTCGGCAATGGCAGAAGAAATGTCCTTAGTGGTAATGCGGTCAGCACGCTCACCGTTATTGCGCGAGGCCGGTGATCTGTCGTCCGCCTTGACCGACGCTAATGGTGAACTCATATCGCAAGGTCGCGATATTCCGATGCACATGGGCGTGATGTGTTTCACCGTTAAGGAATTCCTGAAGCGTGTACCAATCGAAGTGCTAGCAAAAGGCGATGTATGGTTTCTAAATCTACCTGAAGTGGGCGGCAATCATCTTCCGGATGTGAAAGCCATTCGTCCGATCGTATGTGACGATCGCGTTCAGGGTTTCGCAGTGAGTCTCGCGCACTGGGCCGACATCGGCGGTGCTCAACCAGGCAGCTATGTATCTAACGCGGTCGATGCTTGGCAGGAAGGCTTGCGTATTCCACCGCTGCGGGTGTTTACACAAGACGGTCCGGACCGGGAAAAACTCGATATGATCCTCGCCAATGTACGCGGTGCCGAAGAGCGCGAAGGCGACATTTTGGCGCAAATGGCAGCAACACGATCCGCGGATAAGCGTTTTTGTCGTATGGTCGATCAGTACGGCAGCGATACAATTCAGCAGGCGATACGCCAATTAAATGATCGTGCCGAACGGCAAATGCGTGATGCCCTTAATGCGATTCCAGATGGCGTCTATAAAGGTGAAGACTTTCTAGATGACGATGCTGCCGGCGGCGGTCCGCTGGGCATTCGGGTAGCAATAGAAATAAAGGGCGATGGTGCGAAATTCGATTTTTCGGCTAGTGATGATGCAGCGATTGGTCCGATAAACACAACGCCATTTATCACCGCGGCGTCAGTCTTCTATGTCATGAAAACATTGTTCGGTGTAAACATTGAACCGAGCGGTGGCTGTTTTCGTCCTTTCGAAATTATTACACGACCGGGCTCGGTTCTCCAACCTAGCCTCCATAGCCCTGTGGTTGGCGGAAATCATGAAACGTCACAGCGAGTGGCAGACGCGCTATTCCGTGCATTTGCCTCTCTAGTGCCTGAGCGTCTGTCTGCGGGAGGATCGACGACCTCCGGCCTGCTGTTATTCGCCGGCTGCCGCGAAGACGGATATTGGAGCACGCTCTATGAAACGCACGGCGGTGGCGAAGGAGCGCGCCATGATCGTGATGGCATGTCGGTCATTCGCGTGCATATGTCGAATGTGATGAATACACCCGCGGAGGTTATCGAGGCAGAGTATCCCATACAAGTGCAGTGCCAGCGTTTGCGCGAAGGCTCGGGCGGCAGCGGCCGGTTCCGAGGCGGAGACGGTTTGCATCGTGAGTATCGGATGCGAGTTGATGACATCGTGCTGAGTAGCATGTTTGATCGTGCGATTGTGCCGCCGTACGGACTTGAGGATGGAGAAGACGGTGCGACGTTTGAAGTCTACGTCCAACCGGCTAGCGGAGAAATTTACAGATTACCGGGTAAAGCGAACGTCCGGTTAAAAAAAGGTGATGTGGTCATCATGGATAGCAGTGGTGGTGGAGGTTTTGGGAAGTAAGTCGATCGGCACTTTTTTAAGGAAAGGAATAGACAGATGAAAGTGGAAGGTAAGAACGCGATTGTAACCGGTGCTGCGAAAGGCATGGGTGAGGCCATTACAATGACCTTGGCACGAGAAGGCGCCGATATCGTGTTAACGGCGCGCGATACTGATGCACTGGACAAGGTTGCCAACAAAGTCGAACAGCGTGGACGCCGTGCAAAAGTAGTTGCCTGCGACGTATGCAAGGAAGATGAAGTTTTCGCATTGGTCGATTCCGCAAAGGATTTCTTCGATGGGAGGATCGATATATTGGTGAATGTGTCCGGTGTTACTGGGCCCATTGAAACACCGGTACAGGATATCGAGGTCGACGATTTCGACTACGTAGTTATGACCAATACGCGTGGTACCTATCTCCCTATCAAGCACGTTGTGCCAACGATGATTGCACAAAAAAGCGGTAAGATTGTGAATATCGCAGGGACATCGGGATTACGTGGTTATCCGATGCGCACCGCTTACAGTTGTTCCAAATGGGGCGTTCGCGGCATCACTCGTACCGTCGCATTGGAAATGGGAAAACACAACGTCAATGTGAATGCTGTTTGCCCAGGCATTGTGCGAACACCTCGAATGGACAAACTTTGCAAGGCCAAGGCAAAAACACGCGGCTGGACGTTTGATCAGGTTTGGGACGAGTACGTCGAAGATATGGCCCTGAAACGTATTACCGAGCCGCAGGATATTGCCAACATGGTGCTGTTTCTCGCAAGCGAAGACGCACGTCAAATCACGGGTCAGGAAATTGCGGTCGACGGTGGCTGGGACGTTTAGCACGATCCACTAATTGTCAAAGGCTGAAGCAGTGACGAATAAGAAATATTGTGCCCCACAGGGTTTACCAGACTACATGGTCATCGGCGGCCAGCGGATAAAGGCTTCCAACGCCGTCATCGAAACGTTCGATCCGGCCACTGGCAATAAAATAGGCGAGGTGCCGGCCGGAACCGAGGCTGATGTAGAACAGGCTGTGGTCAGCGCCAAAACAGCGTTGCGCGGTAGCTGGCGAAATACGACACCGGTCGAACGTGGCCGCCTGCTGGCCCGGGTCGCGAGTCGATTGCGCCGTGACGCAGAGCGATTTGCCATCGTCGAGACACTCGATTCCGGAAAACCGCTGGCAGAGGCTCGCGGCGATGTTGAAACCGCTGCTTATTACTTCGAATATTATGCCGGCATTGCCGACAAACTGCAGGGCGATAGTATTCCGCTTGGGCAGAACTTCATATCATTTACGCTACACGAGCCGGTCGGCGTAACCTCGCACATTATTCCATGGAATTTTCCATTGGTAACGGCCGCGCGTGGTGTGGCACCGGCACTGGCTGCGGGCAACACGGCCGTTGTGAAGCCGGCGTCGCAAACGCCGTTGACCGCAATCATGTTGGCAGAGCTAATGGAAGAAGAGGGTTTGCCTCAAGGCGTTTGCAATGTCGTGACTGGCTCTGGCAGGAAACTCGGTGCCTCATTGACCTCACTTCCCGATATCGCCCATGTCACATTTACCGGATCGGTGGCCACCGGGCAGGAAGTCATGCGTCATGCTGCGGACGCGATCGCCTCAGTGACGCTGGAACTCGGTGGTAAGTCTCCGGTTGTGGTATTGGCCGATGCAGACTTGGACGCCGCAGTCACGGGGATCCTAAAAGCGATCTATATGAATGCCGGGCAGGTGTGTTCGGCGGGTTCTCGCTTGGTTATTGAACGCAGTGCTCACGCGGCATTGATAGAACGTCTAGTTCCGGCCGCTGAGGCGCTCAGTGTCGGCCACGGGCTTGACAACCCGCAGCTCGGACCGTTGATTTCTTCGTCTCAATGCGACATCGTTGCTCGGTATGTCGACAGCGCGAAGTCACGCGGGGTCGAGATTTTGACGGGCGGTATGACACTGCATCCAACTGGCCTTGCCAGCAGTTGCTTCTACGCACCGACCATTCTCGATAACCTGCCCGACGACGACATCACCGTGCAGGAAGAGATCTTTGGCCCTGTGCTCGCCGTGCAGATCGTGGAATCCGCAGAGGAGGCAATTGCTGCGTCCAACTGCACCCGTTTTGGCCTTTGCGCGGGCATTTACACCAAGGATATTTCAAAGGCGATGAGATTCGCTCGCGATGTTGAAGCTGGTCAGGTGTTCATTAATCAATACTTTGCCGGCGGTGTTGCTACGCCGTTTGGTGGCGTCAAGCACAGCGGATTCGGTCGTGAAAAAGGTCTGGCAGCTCTGGCGAGTTACTACCAGATCAAGTGCGTAACGGCCAGAATTTAGTTTTGCATGTGAGGAATTATGTATCCTAATTTCGAATTAGTCGTGCCGACGACGCTAAGCGATGCCTTAGCTGAATTATCCGGCGATACCAATACGGTGACACCGATGGCTGGTGGCACCAATCTTATGATCGACATGCGAGCCGGACTCACGAGTCCTGAGAAGATTGTCAGTCTATCCAGCGTTGCCGATTTCGGTCAGATCGCGCACCGAGATGGTCGGGTCGAAATAGGCGGACGTACGACGATCAGCGACATTCTTTATGCGAACGACATGCGTGTACTGGCCCCATCGCTGCATGAATCAGCTAAGGTATTCGCCGGACAAATGGTAAGAAACACGGCAACGGTGGCAGGCAATGTTTGCAGCGGTTCACCGGCGGCAGACACGGTACCCCCGTTGTTGACGCTCGATGCCGTACTTACGTTATCCAGCACGTCCGGCGAACGGGAAGTGCCGTTATCGGATTTCTATACCGGATACAAGCAAGATGTGCGCAAGTCCGACGAACTGATCTCGAAAATCCACTGGAAGGAATTGCCGGATAACACCGCCAACTCTTTCTACAAACTCGGCTTGCGCAAGGGCGATGCGATCACGATCGTGGGTGTGGCTGTTTTACTGACAATCAATGGCGGTGTTTGTCAAAAAGCGCGCATCGCATTTAACTCGGTCGCGCCTGTTGTTAAGCGCGCGATTGGGGCGGAGGCAATCCTCGCGGGGCAGACTCTGTCCGTTGAGCTCATTGACAAGGCAGCGCAACATGCAGTGAGCGAGTCAAGCCCGATAGATGATCTGCGGGCATCCGCCACGTATCGACGGCATTGCACGGGCGTATTAGTGCGACGATTGTTGAATCAGGCATGGCAGGCAATAGCCAAGTGAGGGCTCAGGATATGAGACCGATGACAGTGCAATTGAACATTAATGGTGAGGAGAGCGAGCTAGCGGTCTGGCCCAATGAGACCTTGCTGGCTGCACTTCGGCGTTACGGCTACGTCGAAGTGAAATCCGGGTGTGAAAAAGGCGATTGTGGTGCCTGTGCCGTTCTCGTTGATGGGGCAGCGATTGACAGTTGTATTACGCTGGCGGGCACCATGACGGGTCGGACGGTGACGACAGTAGCCGGACTAAGCGCACCCGAAGAATTGCATCCCATCCATCAAGCATATATCGAATGTGGTGCATCGCAGTGCGGCTACTGCACGCCCGGTTTCGTCATAGCGACGCAGTCCCTACTGGACGAAATTTCAAATCCAAATGACGAGGATATTCGTGTTGGCCTTAGCGGCAACCTGTGTCGCTGCACGGGCTATGTCAAGATTTTCGATGCAGTCAAACAATCGGCCGCCACACTTAACCAGGATTAGCAGGTCATGAGCGCGAAACCTAAAGATGGCCAGCATGGCGCCAACGTCCGATTTCATCAGATTGGTCGGAGGCTGCCGCGGACCGACGCGCCTGGTAAGGTCACCGGGAAAACGAAGTATGCGGGCGACTATTCGATGCCAAGAATGTTGTATGCCAAGGTACTTCGAAGTCCGAAGGCCAGTGCCACTCTGACACGCATCGATGTATCGAAAGCTCGGGCAATGCCCGGTGTTGCCTGTGTGCTGACCGCGGCCGATCTACCTCATCGGGTAATGCCGAATGATATACCGGGGCAAACTGGAAAAGACCGCCTGAAAACGGACAATCAGATTCTCGTTAAGGAGCGCGTGCGCTATCAGGGCGAACCGCTGGCCCTTGTAGCCGCGGAAAGTTTGTCAATCGCGGAACAAGCAATTCAGCTGATTGAGTATGAACTGGAACCCTTTCCCGGAGTATTTGATCCGTTCGAGGCCCTTAAGCCTGGCGCGCCAATTGTCCAAGGTGAGGACAACGTCGTAGCAACCCATCAAGTGCGCAAAGGCGATATCCGCAGCGGTTTCCAAGCAGCAGATGTCATCGTTGAGAATACGTATAAGACGCAATTCATCGAGCACGCTTTTTTGGAGCCTGAGGCAGGACTGGCCTGGATCGACGAAAATGATGTCGTCAACATTCGCATGTCAACCCAAGTGATTGAACACTTTCGCTTTATTGCTGATGCTCTTGGTGTGCCTCACAACAAAGTGCGGATCATGGGAGCGATGGTCGGTGGCGGATTCGGCGGCAAAGAAGACATTACGATCGAAGTGTACCTGGCGCTGTTAACCAAAAATACTGGTCGACCCGTGCAGATGATTTATACGCGCGAAGATTCCATGTTCGGCCACGGGAAACGACATCCTTTCGATATCAGACTACGTACTGGCTTGACCAATGAAGGAAAAATTACGGCGGTACAAGCAGAGATCACAGCCGACGCGGGTGCCTATGTGTATTTGAGTCCGTACGTCTTGCTCTACAGTGTGACAGCCATTCAGGGACCGTATCAAGTTGATAACGTGCATGTGGATGCGAGGGCGGTGGCCACCAACAATATGTACACCAGCGCCTTCCGAGGATTTGGTGCCGCGCAGGCCTGCATTGCATATGAACAGCAAATGGATGAAGCGGCGAAACGTTTGGGTATAGATTCAGTGGAGCTGCGGCGGCGAAATTTCCTGCAGACGGGCGACAGCATCGCAACCGGCTACAAGGTTGATAGTGCTGTTTGGACCGAACAGTGCATGGATAAGGCGATCAAAGGCCTTGGTGATAGGCCTGCCGATGAGGGCCCGATAAAAATCGGTCGTGGGGTCGCCTGCTACCAACAAAGTTATGGGAGAATTACCTGGCTACACGATACGTCCGAGGCGTGGGTGGGGATCGAAGTCGACGGTACTGTCGTGGTTCGATCGGGCGTGACTGATATCGGTGCGGGACAAACCTCTGCATTGGCGCAAATCGCGGCAGAACTGTTGGGTGTGCATCTCGATGACGTAAAGGTTTATCACAGTGACTCGGCAGTGACTCCGTTGGCCGGCACAACGACTGCGACGCGCGCCTTATACATGACGGGAAATGCCGTTAAGCAGGCCGGTGAGGCGGTCCGGGACCGGTTGGTTCGTCGTGCAGCGCATGCACTGTCCGTGGATGAAGAAATTATCGTTTTGAGTGACCACCGGGCCTACGATGTCAATGACCCTGACAACGGAATCGAACTGGCTGATCTTGTCGCGCTGTGCGCTTCCGAGGGCATTCACCGATCAGAATTGGTTATTTTTAAGGCGCCTTTCACTGATCCTATTGATCGTGACACCGGGCAGGGGCGGGTTCACCCGGACTACGTTTACGGTGCTCATGCGATTGAAGTCAGTGTGGATACTGAGACTGGAGAGGTTACGATTCTAAAGAGCGTGGCCGCTCACGATGTCGGACAGGCAATTAATCCCCAAGCGGTCGAGGGCCAAATTGAAGGTGGCACAGCGCAGGGGCACGGTTACGCATTAACAGAGGATCTCATATACAAGGACGGCATTCTCGTTACACCCTCGTTTAGTGAATACCTCATTCCAACATCGATGGACGTGCCGATGCAAGTAGACAGCATAATCTTAGAGTCTCGGAGCGGCAGAGGTCCGTTTGGCGCGAAGGGTATCGGGGAGCCGTCTCTGACGCCTGTTGCGCCGGCAATCGCAAACGCAGTCGCAGATGCGATTGGATCGCGCATTCTCGATTTTCCAATTACGCCGGAAAAAGTCGTAAGAGCCTTACATCACATCGCCTAGAAACAAGCTCAGCCGTCGTTTCGGAAATAATTGGACAGAGTGTTCGGAACCAACACTCGAGAGTCCCTTGAACTGACAGAACAACATTTGCTGCAGAAGGCCAACGTTGCTTTGGCGATGGTTGTATACACTCGGGGATCTTCGACTTGCGGTATCGGAAGCCAGTTGTTCGTAAGCCCGAGCGAAGAATTATGGAACGGCGTAAATGCGCCAGAATGGTGATACCGAATTGTCATTCGTAGATGTACGAGAACTCCGAGATGAACATTCAGCCCACTATGTCATGAACATAGTTTACGAATCGACTACCGTTCATCGTTATCGATAATGAAAATGCCATTGCTGGTAACTCTCGTTATTCTTCTTTTAACAACTTTGATAGGTTGGTTTAAATCTATTGGATCTGATCCTCGTTAAAGGAAAGCATTCGTAGGGAAATCTCATCCTGATCAATAATTGCTCTGTATATGATTCCTAAAGTCTGTGATCGACACCGGGCTAAAAGGAAATGAATCCGGCACACGCCGTTTCATTCATCGACAATATACTGTGGGTTTACACTTTGCTTGCAGTGCTCGTAGAAAAGTGTGGCAGCGTGCGTAAATTCGTAGTCCGTCAACTTCAGAATGCCCATGACAACTTGCCTCAGCTTGTCGCGGAGTTCTAGTTTGACAAACTCTTTTCCGTCTAAAGAGTAATTACTACCGACGGGAATATTCATTACTGAATACCCTAGTTCATTCGCCACCATGGAACGTACCAAGTGCGGGGACAACGATCGATACTGGACATTTGGAGAAATGTTGACCTCGACAAAGAGGGATTCAAAATACTGCCGGCTGTGCGGTAAATCCAACAGCACCATTGGTTCATCCGCAAGCATCTTTAGTGAGACGGATTGCCGTGAAGCTAGTGGATGATTTTTGTGCACAATGACATAAGGATCGTAACGTGCTAAAGGCTCAAATTTGAGAATGTCCGGAATGTCCAACTCATAGGTAAGGGCCATATCGAATTTCGCGCGCTGAAGGCCGTCAAATATTTCGTCATGGTCCGCTTCATAACAATCAATATGAACCCTCTCAT
>Ga0224512_10001366_pt1 | contig 23524 bp, 22 predicted proteins | sample SF_May12_sed_USG_4_FD_169103 | JGI IMG/M metagenome (GOLD analysis project Ga0224512, IMG submission 169103) | Sediment microbial communities from San Francisco Bay, California, United States - SF_May12_sed_USGS_13 | ecosystem: Environmental > Aquatic > Marine > Sediment | place: USA... | reverse complement strand
CTTTCCGTGATTTGAACCTGTCCCCCTTCCCAGGCTTCGGCGTTCTGGGTCTTCGAGACCTGGCGCGAGGACGGGCAGCCTGTCCCATTTCGACTGACCGGTCGTCATTGGCGAGCTGTGGGTCGGCTTTCTGGGCGGCAGCCAGCGCCAGCGCAACGCCGAGGAGCTACGCGGCTTCCTGGCCAATTCGGTGGTCGAAGAACTGGTGGTCGACCGCGAGGTCGCGCGGATCTACGGCGAGATCCTGCACGCCCTCCGCCGGACCGGCGCACTCCTGCCCGCCAACGACGTCTGGATAGCGGCCACGGCCGCGCGGGCGGGCGCCACCGTGGTCACGTACGACAGCCACTTCGCGACGATCCAGCGGACCGGCTCGCTGATCCTGCGGCCGGCCAGCCAGGCCTGAAACCAAGACACTTACGGGGCCCTCCTGGCAAGAGTCGATGGAACCCCTCCACCCGTTCGCTCTCTAGAAATCTAGTTGACAGGTCAATAGTTGACGTGTATACTGAATGCCATGAGAAGTCGAAGCGCAAAGTCATCGCCCGAGAAGGAGACCGTCCTGGGGATCCTCGAGGCGGCCGACAGGGTCCGCCGTCACTTTCAGGGGATCCTGGAGCCGCACGGACTGACCGTGCAGCAGTACAACGTGCTGCGCATCCTTCGCGGGGCCGGCGAGGATGGGTTGGCGACTCTCGAGGTGGGGGAGCGCATGGTGGAGAAGACGCCCGGTGTCACGCGGCTCCTGGATCGGCTGGAAAAGAAGGACTGGGTGACCCGCGAGCGCTGTCGTCGAGACCGGCGTCGGGTCCTATGCCGAATCACGGAATCGGCTCGCGAGCTTCTTGCCGAGCTCGATGGACCGATCGCGGAGGGCGACAAGGCCTGTGCGGGAGGGCTCGTCCGCCGCGAGCAGAAGCAGCTGCAGGCGCTGATCGCTCGCGTTGACCCGTAGAGAGAGTTTTCCTCTTTAGCTGACTAGTCAAGAGTTGTGCAGTCATTGAAAAGAGAACGATATGAACCAGGAACAAGCCGCGATCGAGCTCGGACACGTCCACCTGTACGTGCGGTCTCTTACCCGCTCGATGACCTTCTATTCGCGGATCTTCGGACTCGAGCCGACCGAACGGGTGGATCAGGCGATGGCGTTCCTGACGTCCTCAGCCAAGCACCACACGATCGCCTTGCAGGCGCTCGGTGAGTCGGCGGGTCCTCCGGCTCCCGGTCGCGTGGGGCTGTACCACGTCGCTTTCGAGGTCCCTGATCCAGCGGCGCTCGAAGCGGCCCTCGGCCGATTGGATCAGGAGGGCGTGGGGTGGCAGGCGGTCGACCACGGCATCAGTTGGGCGGTCTACTTCAGCGATCCGGACGGCAACGGACTGGAGCTCTACGTCGATCGACGAGGTTCCGACGGAGGGCGCAACCGGTGGGGAGGAGCGAGTCGGGCGCTACCACGGGAAGTGATTCGGAAAGCGGCGACTTCGGAATCCTCCGAAGGGGCGCCAGGGTGGGCGGCACGATGGCGGAGGAGTGGCTCTTCTGGGACAACCAGGCCTTCATGAGACAGATCGGCCTGGCCGACTGAGCGACGGACTTGCATCGCTGCCGAAGGCTTCCACCAGAACTAAGTGGCTGCCAACCTCATCTTCGCCGACGGGTTCGAGTCGGGCGACGTCTCGGCCTGGTCGGGCTCGGTGCCGTAGAGAGCGCTCGGGGGCGCGACCGGCGTGGACATTAGGGACAGGTACAAATCAAGGACAGGTACAGATCAAGGACCTGGATGATCTCGATCACGGCTCAGTGGGGGATTTGTACCTGTCCCCAATTCCCCCAATTCCCCCGTCGGATTCCGCGGACCCGGCGGTCTCGTCCGAGCGGGGAGTCGTGCGCTTGGCGATGCCCTGAAGGAGACGACCGAGTATGTCGGCTCCCGTGACAATGCGCCGAGCGTCATCCGTCCAGTAGAGAACGACATCGCGATCGACAACCCGGTCTTCGCCGTGCTCGGCCTCGACGACGAACTGGTCGAGAACGTGATCGAGGGTCACCTTGGGATCGGTGACCACGATCGGCCGGTGGCAGTAGGCGTAGACGTCGACGTCCGCCCGTCCGGCCAACACCTCGCGCAGATAGCGATCGGTTTCCAGAACCAGTTTCGGATCGTCGGTCGCGTCCGTGATGACGGCCCACTTCAGGTGAGTCTCTTCGATCGCTTTCACGAACTCGTTGCCGCCCGGCTCGCCGGGGCCGGGGATGATCGGAAGATCGAGTCTGGCCGCAAAGGAGAACACCGTCTCCGGAGCGATTTCGGTGCCTTCCGCCGCGATGAACCGGTCGTCGAGCTCCAGGAAGTTCAGCGCGCCCTGTCCTTCGGTGGCTCCAATCTCCGAGTCGGCTTCGCGAATGTGTCTTTGGAGAACGATCTCCATGTCACGCTCGCGCAAGAAGGTAGGGCCTTCCGGTCCGACCCATGCGTCCAGGATGATCGCGGTCGGCTTGGCGACGAGGAACAGGACCACCTGGTAGAAACGGATCACCGGCGCGAGGAGCGCTCCGACGCGAATCCCGTGCCGAGAAAAATAGGCCTGGGGAAAGATCTCTCCCAACAGGGTGATCCCGACGGTGCTGAAGGCAAAGGCGCCCACTCCCGCCAGGACCGATTCGCTGAGGAGAGCGAGAAGCACGTTGACGCTGACGTTGCCCCAGAGGATCGTGCACAAGAGGAAGTTCGCGTCCTCGCGCAAGCGCAGGACTTTCTCTGCCGCTTTACTCCCGCTTTCCGCTTCCGCTTCGAGGCGCAGCCGGCCGACTGAGAAGAAGCCGAGGTTGAGCCCCGAGAACATCGCCGATTGCGAAAGGCAGAAGCCGATTCCGAGCCACGTCAATACCGTTGGCGAGAAGAGCTCTTTCAGCGAGGCAACGGTGAGGGCGAGGCCGGGAGTCGGCATCAGCTCCTGGAGGGCGCAGAGCATTGCCACGTGAAGCAGAGTCTGAAGGCTCACCACACAATCATTGCACGAGAGGAGAGGTACCTCTTGGCTCTCGGATCCGATGCCGCATGCGCACTTCGCTCAGCAGTTACTCGTGATTCCTAGCAAGTCGATCATCAGCTCTCGCGCACAGGTGCGCGCGACGCCAGCCGGGCCTCGACGAAGCCGGCGGTACCCGAAAGGTCACGTGGTCGTCTGATACTGTCTCGTGGGAGATCTTATGAGAGCGCGCTCGGTCCGGGAGTCGGTCGTCGCTGCGCTGCTCCTCGTCCTTCTCGCTGCGGCGAGCGCGCCGCGGGCCGCGCCGGCGGGGGAGCCGCGGACCCACTTCGACATCTTCGGCGAAGAGACCGGCTGCGCCGCGCCCAGCCTCTGCGGGGACTTCGGCAACAACGTGGCCTCGGCCGGCGACGTCAACGGCGACCAGATCCTCGACCTCGTGATCAGCGGGCCGACGGTGAGCGCCCAGAACCCGAGCGTCGGCCGGGTCTACCTCTTCTACGGGCCGTTCGACGGCGGGGACATGCTGGCCGAGGAGGCCGACGTCACGTTCACCGGCCTCGAGTTCGGTGACCTCGTCGGCACGCCCGTGAGCGGCGACCTCAACGACGACGGCCTGAGCGACATCGTCATCGGCTCCCGCGGGCCCGACGTCGGCGGCATCCTCAGCGGCCAGGTGTGGGTCTTCTACGCCCCGCTCGAGGGCGATCTCCTGATGTCGGACGCCGACGCCACCATCACCGGCACGGCCTTCAGCGAGCTGGGCCGGTCGGTCACCGTCGGCGACTTCAACGACGACGGCTTCGACGACGTGCTCGCCGGCGCGCCGCAGGGAGGAAAGGGCTCGGCGCACCTCTTCTACGGACCGGTTGTCGGGGAGCTGAGCTCGCTCGACGCGGACGCCATCGTCATCGGGGTGCAGGCGGCAGGGGCGCTCGGCGACTCCGTGGCGGCGGTCGACCTCAACGACGACGGGATCGACGACGTGGTCGTCGGTGCGTCCGGCACCGTCTCCGGCGGCCAGAGCGTGGGCGGCGTCTTCGTCTTCTTCAGCCCCATCAGCGGCCAGCTCCCGAGCACCGATGCGGATATCACGATCCTCGGCGAGGAGCTCGACGACGACTTCGGCAGCTACATGGCCAGCGGGGGCGACGTCGACAACGACGGTTCGGAGGATCTGCTCGTGGGCGCCTGGCAGCTGTTCCGGGACGCGCCCGGAAAGGCCTACGTCTTCTATGGCCCGATCGCCCCGGGGACGCACCTGGCCGCCGACGCGGGCGCGATCCTCACCGGCGAGTCTCAAGATCCCCCGAACGACCTCTTCGGCATCCTCGACGGCGCCGGCGACGTCGACGGCGACGGCTTCGACGACGTGCTGGTGGGCGGCCAGCTCGCGGGCCCCGAGAGCCACGGTCGCGCCTACGTCTTCCACGGCCCCCTCGCCGGCGCGATCCCGGCCTCGGCCGCCGACACGATCTTCGACGCCCCCGGCTTCGACCCCGATCAGGGCCTCGACTTCCTGGGCCGCGGCGTGGGGGCCGCGCGCGACCTCGACGGCGACGGCCTCGACGATCTCCTGCTGGGCGCCCCGGGGTCGGACGGCCCCGGCTTCGCGCGCGTCGTGCTGTCGGGGGACCTCATCTTCGCCGACGGGTTCGAGTCGGGCGACGTCTCGGCCTGGTCGGGCTCGGTGCCGTAGAGAGCGCTCGGGGGGGGAGAGCCGTTCGGCTCGAGGCTTCCGGACCTCCTGGCCTTGGCGAGGAGCCACAGGAAGAAGGCACCGTTCAGCAGAAGCCCCAGGTAGCCGACTTCCGGGCCGAAGAGGGGCGTGTTGGTGATGCCAAGGGCGCCGACCTTGGTCCCGAATCCAAACAAGGTGTACGCGCAGGAGTTCCAGACCGCGTGCGAGACGCTGGCGACGACGGCCGAGCCCGAGATGAGCCGCATGAGCCCCCAGATCAGACCCAAGAGCATGGCGTTGGCCAGATAGACCGGAACCTGTGGCCAGGGCAGGCCGTAGTCGGTCCCGGACGTCACCGCCGAGACGTGCCATGCGGTGAACAGGAGGCTCGTGATGGCAAGGGTCTTGGCATGGCTGAACTCGGCCCTCCGGAACGCTCCCCAGAGCCACCCCCGAAAGAAGCCCTCCTCGGTCAGCAGGACCATCAGAGAGGCGATGGCCGACTGGGCGAGAATGCCGACCCCCACCACCTTGCTCCAGTTCGTCTCCGCAGGGGAGAGAGCGCCTGCGAGAAAGGCGACCAGGACCGCCAGACCGAGCACCACCGCCGGGTAGGAAAGAGCCAGGCCGTAGTCCCTGGGGGAGCCGAGAACAAGGCCGATCTCCGCCTTCGTCTGGCGCTGGATCAGCCAGAACGCGAGCGTCAGGCCGAGAAGCGGCAGCGCGCTGAAGACCGTATAGCCCGTGAAGTCCATGGTCGTCGTGACGACGATCGCGAGGACCACTGCGACCAGGGGGAGCTTGACGTTCTTCGGCATCGGGTCGACTCCGGTCGGGATGGTAGCAGCGCAAGCCCGCGAGACGAACCTCGCCGGCGTTCGGCCCTCGTCTGGAGATGTCGAGCGCGAGCGCCGGCTTCGCGTGACCCGACCTTGTTTCCGCGCACTCCGCCAGATCTCCGGGCGCCGAGCGGCACGCGCAGTGGGCTCGGAGACCTTCAGCGGGAGAGCGTCTCGACCACCTCCCAGGCCCAGCGACGGGTGGGAGGGTCCTTCCCGGCCTCTTCGTTGACGTGAGACGCCCCGACGATGACCACGGCGCGCTCCGGCAGCACCAGCACGATCGCGTTCTCACCGCTCTCGTCCGTGCCCCGAGTCCACAAGACCGGCTCGCCGGCGGTGGTTGCCTCCTGGAACCAACCGTAGCCGACGGTAAGACCGGAGCGGACGTCGGCCTGCGGCGAGAGCATGCGGTCCACGCTCTCGGCAGAGACGATGCGACCGGAAGAGAGCGCCTGCCACCACTTGTAGAGATCTTCGACCGACGAGGCGATACCCGTGGCCCCACGGCGTCCCCAGTCGGACTTTCCGATCCGTCGTTCCATGCCCGGAAGCTCGGCGAGCGCGCCCTGTGGCGGCCGCGCCCAGAAACCGGTGTTGTCGAGCCCTGCTGCGGCGAAGAGCTCGTCGGCCAGGTAGTCCTCGTAGCTCCGACCGGAGACGACCTCGACCAGCATGGCCAATAGCGAGAAGCCGTCGTTGGAATAGCGCCAGCCCGCTCCGGGAGGATCGGCCAGCGGCAGCGCGGCGATGGCGGCCAGGGCACGATGGCGATCGTCCTTCCGGTCTGCCGCGTATTTCTGGCCGATTCCCGACGAGTGCGACAGCACGTGATGGATCGTCATCGTGTTCCAGTCTGCCGGTAGACCCTCGAGGTAACGAGTGACGGGTTGGTCCAGGGTGATCTTGCCCGCGTCCACGAGGTGGAGCACCGCCGCAGCGGTGAAGTTCTTCGCCACCGAGGCCGTCCAGAACGCGGTGGTGGGCGTGATCTCGCGCTCCTTCGCCGCGTCGGCGTAGCCGTAACCCCTGGCGAGCACGATCTCGCCGCGCTGGGCGATGAGGAAGGCACCGGAGAAACCCGATTCCTCGAGTCGCCGATCCAGTTGTTCTGCCGCCCCCGCAACGACGGAGTCGGCCGTGGACTCGCCGCCGAAGCATGCCGCTGCCGGGAATCCACAGAGGGCGATCGCGAGGAAGGCGCGCGTCTCGGACCATTTGCGGTGTGGCATCGCGAAGGACTCTACGTCAAGCGCTACTCCGTCTCTCGACCCGCCGCTCGAGCACGGCTCTGCAGCCAGGCCCGGCTTGCGGTCAGAAGCTCCAGAAGCGCGGGATGAAGAGGACCGACATGATCCAGAACAGGATGCTGAGAGGCACGCCCGTACGCAGGAAGTCCGTGTACTTGTAGCCTCCGGCGTTGTAGATCATCGTGTTCGTCTGATACCCCACGGGCGTCGAGAAGCCGGTCGAGGCAGCGAACGTGATGGCCATCAAGAACGGCCGTGGGTCGACTCCGATCTGCTCGGCCGTCGAGATGGCGATGGGCGCCAGCAGGACGGCAGCAGCGTTGTTGCTCATCGTGTCGGTCATGACCGACGTCATGAGGTAGACGACCGCCAGCACCGCCACGGGTCCCATGTCCCCGACCATGCCGACGGCGCGCTCGGCGACGACGCCGGCGGCGCCGGTCTTCTGCATGGCGATCCCGAGCGGCAGGATGCCGCCCAGCAGGAAGATCACCTGCCAGTTGACCGCATGGTACGCCTCCTCGAGTCGCAGACAGCGCGTCAGCACCATTGCCAGACAGCCCAGGATCGCGGTGACCAGGATCGGTAGCACCTCGAAGGCCGCGAGCCCGACGACCGCGGCGAGGATCCCCAGAACGAGGGGTGCCTTGTGGCGCAACGTGGCCCCGGGAACCTCGTCCAGCACGATGAAGTTCGCGTCCTCGCGCAGGGTCCTGATCTGCTCCTCGTGGGCTTGAATCAGGAGCGCGTCGCCGAGCCGCAGCGACACCGAGTTGAGCTTGTCGCGGATGGGCTCACCGCGTCGCTGGATTGCCAGGACGAGCGCCTTGTAGCGGTTGCGGAAGTCGACGTCCTTGAGGGTGTTGCCGATCAGATCCGAGCTCGGAGCGACCAGCGCCTGCACCAGTCGCAGATCTTCGGTCTGCAGCGTGTCGTCGCGCAGCTTGAAGGCGACGTTCAGCTCGAGCTTCGCCGTGTCCCGCAGGCGCATCAGCTCGCTCAGCTTGCCGCGCACGAGGAGGACGTCGCCCGCCTGCACCGCCTGCCTGAGCGGCGCCCACACCGCCTTCGTGACGTGCAGCAGGCGCAGCACGGTCACGTCGTGGTCCTCGCCGAGACGGCTCTCGAGCACCGACTTGCCGACGAGCGGCGAAGTCTCTCCGACCCGGAGCTCGGTGATGTACTCGCCGAGCTGGTAGGTGACCGCCAGCTCCTGCGCCTTGCGCTCCGGCAGCAGCCAGCGCCCGAAGAGCAGAAAGAACGTCACGCCGGTGGCGAAGAGGATCAGCCCCATCCGGCTGAACTCGAACATGCTGAATGCCCCGTACCCGGCTTCGTGCGAGATCGAGCTCACCAGGAGATTCGTCGAGGTGCCGACGAGCGTGCACACGCCACCGAACTGCGACGCATACGACAGCGGGATGAGCAGCCGCGACGCGGCGATCCTGCGCCGATTGGCGACGACCATCACCAGCGGGATGAACACGGCGACCGCGGCCGTGTTGTTGACGAAGGCCGAGAGCACCGTGATCGAGCCCATGATCACGACCAGCGCGGTGTAGTAGCTCTTGCCGAAGCGCACCATGAGCTGGCCGACGACGGCCGTGGCGCCGGTCTTCTGCAGCCCGGCGCTCAGGATGAACATCGCCGCCACGGTCACCGTCGCCGGATTGCTGAAGCCCGAGATCCCCTCCTGCGGCGTGACGAGTCCGAAGAGCAGGAGGACGCCCAGGACCAACAGCGCCACGAAGTCGATCGGGTACCTCTCGGAGATGAATAGGGCGACCGCTCCCACGAGAATCGCCAGCACCAGCACTGCTTCCACGGGCATCGTGGGCGTATTCTATTCAGATCGACTTGCCCACGGGCTCCCGGCAACCTGTCGGCGCGCGGGACTCTGGCACAGGACCGAAGAGGCGGGGGAGCAAGCAGGGGGCCGAGGCGTCGCGCGTGAATGCGTGGAGACGCAAGGTAGAATCCGAAGACGTATCATGCGACGCGATGGAATCGTAGCCGGGCTTCTGTTGGGCGTTCTGATCGCCGCAGGCGCGGCCAGGGCGCAGGAGGTCGTGCCCGTCGGGGAAGAGTTCCAGGTCAACACCTACACCACGGACGATCAGACCAATCCCGATGTCGCTCCGATCCCGACGGGCGGCTTCGTCGTGGTCTGGGACAGCTACGGCTCCGACGGCAGCGACCAGAGCGACTCCAGCGTCCAGGCTCAGCTCTACGACGAAGACGGAGCGCCAATTGGAGACCAGTTCCAGGTCAACAGCTCCGCCACCTTCTTCTATCAGGAGTTCGCTCGGGCAAGCCCCGACGGCTCGGACGGGTTCGTCGTGGTCTGGCGCACGAGCTACGAAGGGCAGTTCTTCTTCAGCGTTCACGGCCAGCGCTTCGACTCCGCGGGCACCCCCGTAAGCGGAGAGTTCGAGCTCAACAGCAACACCGGCGCCACCGCAGTGCTCTCGCCGACGGTGGCTCCCCATCCCGCGGGAGGCTTCATCACGGTCTGGACGAGCGAAGGCTCCCTCGGCGACGACTCGAGTGGCCGGAGCATCCAAGCTCGCCGCTGGGGCCCCGACGGGACGCCGGCCGGCCCCGACTTCCAGGTCAACACCACCACCCTGGACGATCAGGGCGGCCCGGCCGTGTCCCCCATCTCCGAGGAGGAATACGTCGTCGTTTGGTGGAGCTACACGTCGAGCGGAAGCGACGATGACGAGATGAGCATCCAGGGTCAGCGGTTCGACGGCTCGGACCAGCCGATCGGCGGCGAGTTCCAGGTCAACACCTACACCCCGGCGAGACAGTGGCGTCCCGACGTAGCCCCCCACGGCGAGGGAGGCTTCGTGGTCGTCTGGACGAGCGACGGCTCGAGCGGCGCCGACACGGACGGGGACAGCGTCCAGGGTCAGCGGTTCCTCGCGAGCGGCGCGCCGCTGGGCCCGCAGTTCGAGATCAACACGTATACGACCGAGTTCCAATCCTCGCCGCGCGTCGTCGCGGACGAGACCGGGGGGTTCGTCGTCGTGTGGTCGAGCAGCGGCTCTTACGGCACCGACGACGGGTCCAGCGTCCAGGGCCGCCGCTACGCCGCGGACGGCTCGCCCCAGGGTGGGGAGTTCCAGGTCAACACCTACACGACTTCGCTCCAGGGGAGACCGGCGCTGAGTCTCGACTCCTCGGGCCGCCTCGTCGTCGTCTGGCGGAGCTTCGGATCGAGCGGCAACGACCTCGACGGCTTCAGCGTTCAAGGGCAGCGCTACGAGCTGGGGATCTTCGCGGACGGCTTCGAGTCGGGAGACACGTCTGCCTGGTCGAACACGGTGCCCTAGGAGAGCGCCCCGCGCCAGGCGGATCGTCCGACCGGACCTGTCGGCGCGCGGGCCGTGAGAGGATCTTGTTCATGGAGGGTCCGCTCGACGGAAGAAGCATGATCACTCGAGTGAAGACGAGCTGGCTCGGCCCGGTCGGCATCGAGCTGTTCCGCGCCTCCCCCGGTCTTCGTCTGGCCGAGCACGGCCACGGCAGCGTGCACTACTGCCTTCCGCTCCGCGGGCTGCTCTACGAGACGGAAGGCAAGAGCGAGAAGCTTCTCTCGCCAGGCTGGCTGCGGGCTTCGCCGCCGGGCGACCGACACCGCATCCGGTTCGGCCTCGAGGGTGCCGAGTGCCTGCTGGTCTTCGATTCGAAGCAGCCTGGTCGGCCCCGCGATTGGGAGTCCGAATCCCGCCGATTCGTGCCGCTGGAACGGGGTCCCGCGCTAGCTCGAACGATCCTCGAGGCGTTTCGGGAGCCGGACCTGGCGACGCCTCTCGTGATCGAGGAGGCGCTGCTCGAGCTCTCGGCCCGGTCACGACGGCCGGCCCGCGCAGCAAGACGCCCGCCGGTCTGGCTGCTGGAGGTGCGGGAGCAACTCGAGGCCGACTTTGCGGAGCCCCCGTCGCTCGCCGCCTTGGCGCTGACCGCCAACGTGAACCGATCGCACCTCGCGCGGGCTTTTCGCGCGCACTTCGGTTGCTCGGTCGGGGAGTTCGTCAGGAGGCAGCGACTGCTGCGGGCGCTGCGGCAGATCACGGCCGGCGCCACACCGCTGGTCCGGATCGCCAGTGACTGTGGATTCAGCGATCAGAGCCATTTGACGCGGCAGGTACGAGCCCTCACGGGGGTGTCCCCGGGCGCCCTGCGCAGGAGAGCCCGAGATCAGTCGGCGGTTCCGGTGAGGGCGTGGATCCAATCACCGAGCAGCTCGAGGTAGCCCGGCGCCCAGGCGGCGCCGGCCGTGTGATGGCTCCCGCCGATCCGAAGGTCGTGGCCGGCTGACGGGAAGATCTTGACCCTGAGGTCAGTGATCCTCTCTCGGGTCAGAGAGTCGGCCCAGGCGGTCACGGTGCTCCTCAAAGGGAGCAGCCCATCCTCGGCGCCGAAGACGAGGAGCACCGGTACCCGGAGACGAGGAGCGACCTCACGGGGATCGAAGGTCGCGACCCAGCTCCAGTGGTGCCGATTGCGCTCGGAAACGAGAACTCGTTCCAGATCGAGCACCTCGGCCCAGGCCCCACCGAGCTCGAGCGCGCGGGCGAGGGCGGCTCTCCCCTCGCCCGTCTCGAGGTAGGAGAAGTAGTCTTCGACGATCTCCAGGGCCCGGGCCTTTTCTGCGATCGGAAGGCCGGCGTGGTCGAGCCGCTGACGGTACTGATAGGTCTCGATCTCTCGCGGGGACAGCCCGCCACCCGAGACCCCGATCAGGAAGGCGGCGCTCTCGGAGCGGGTGGCCGCCACGGTCGCCACCCATACTCCTTGAGAGTGGCCCCAAAAGCCGACCGGCAGCTGGCCGAGAGCGGGAAGGTCCGCCAGGGCCTGAAGCCCCGCGACGGCGTCCGCCGCCAGGTCGTCCAGCGAGGCTTCGATCCACGAGCCGCCCGACTCTCCACAGCCCCGCTTGTCGAAGGCCAGGGTCGTGACCCCGCGACCGGCAAGCTCGCGTGCGAGCGGCGCCATGTCTGCCCGCAGCGCCGGGCCCGATCCAGGGAGAAGCACCACTCCCGCGACGGGTCTTGCCGGCGAGTAGAGCGCCCCGGACAACCGCGTGAGGTCGGAGCTCGTGATCTGGATTGGACTCTCTTGGATGGAATCGGCCCGGGCCGGGCCGGCCGCTCCTGGAATGAGCAGCAGACCGAGAAGACCACTCAACGGAACGAGCGAGTTGCGTTTCATGTCGGTCATTGTCCTCCATTCGGCGCTCGGCGGTCTTGAACGAGCGGCGCATTCCGGGCCGCATTCCCGTCGGGCCAGGGCGCTCGACTCGTGCGAGACGCCGACCGCGTCGTGGCGGTACGCTTGGGATCATGCGGGAAGCCAGGGAGATCGACGAGGCCTTTACTCTCGAGGTCCTCGAGGAGCTCGTAGCGATCGATTCGGTGAATCCGGCGTTCCGGGCCGCGGATGGGTCCCCGGGACGGGGAGAGCGGGCGATCGCTACCTACGCGCGAGAGCTGCTGGACGGTCTCGGCCTCGAGACGCACGTCTACGAGGCCAACGCGGGACGGCCGAGCGTGGTCGGCATCCTGCGGGGTACCGGGGCCGGTCGCTCGCTGATGCTCAACGGTCACCTGGACACGGTCGGTCCGGGGGCGATGAGGGAGCCCTTCGCGCCGCGGGTGGAGGGTGGCCGCCTGCACGGGCGAGGAGCGTACGACATGAAAGGGCCGCTCGCCGCCTGTATCGGAGCGGCCCACGCGATCGCCCGCCAAGACCGCCGGCCGAAGGGGGACCTGGTCCTGGCGCTCGTGGCCGATGAAGAGGACGCGAGCCTCGGCACTCGAGAGGTGCTGCGCCACCATGCGGTCGACGGGGCCATCGTGGCGGAGCCGACCGGGATGCGGCTCTGCCTGGCGCACAAGGGGTTCGTCTGGCTCGCCGTGAAGACGCGTGGCGTCGCGTGTCACGGCAGCGACTACCTGCGTGGCGTGGACGCCAACACCCGGATGATCCAGGCCCTGGGGCCTCTGGTGGAGCTGCAGGACCGGCTGCCCGCCGGGGAAGCCCATCCGCTCGTCGGGCCGGTGAGCCTGCACCTCGCCCAGCTCGACGGCGGCGAGGGCCCGTCGATCTACGCCGGTCGCTGCCGTGGCCGGATCGAGATCCGCACGATCCCCGGAGAGGCGAGCATTCGAGCGCTCGAGGAGGTGGGCTCGATCGTCGAGTCGGCCCGGGCGACGATGCCCGCGGACGCGATCGAGCTCGAAGAGGAGCTCGCGCGTCCGCCGTTCGAGGCGGTCCCGGGCAGCGTGGTGGCCGCGAGCGTCGCCGACGCGACGGCGGCGCTGCTGGGCAGTCCCCCGGAGATCATCGGGGTGCCGTTCTGGACCGACGCCGCCTTTCTGCGCGAGGGCGGCGCGGACACCGTCGTCTTCGGGCCGTCGGGCGCCGGCGCCCACGCCGACGAGGAATGGGTCGACCTCGAGTCGGTCTTGGATTGCGCGGCGATCTTCGCGCGCACCGCGGTCAGTTTCTGTGGGAGCTGACGCTCTCAGTCGGAGGAGATTCGGAAGGGGAGGTCTGGTGCCGCGTATCGTGCCGGCTCGACGCCGCGCAGAGTCACCGCCGTCGCGAACACCCCGGCCGGCCTGCCCTCATCGAACCCCAGGTTCCGCCCGCGCTTCATCACCAAGAGCAGACCGAGCTCATCGCCGACGGCGGTGAACTGCTCACTTGCCCCGCGGTAGGGCAACAGTCCGAAAGTCCCCGCGACGTCTCTGGCCATTGCGGGCACGTCGTCTGCGATCAGGCCGATCTCGCTCGCGTAGAGGATGTCGCTGCTCCGGAAAGATCCATCGGCAGAGCTCCGTAGATCGTGGCGCGCGATGTGCTCGAGGAGGTTGCCGGCGGGATCCCAGAAGAAGACCGAATGGGCGTTCCAGTTGGCGAAGTGCACGACGTCGTCAGGGTATTGTGGATCGCGCAGGTTGGCGTAAGGCGCAATCAGGGGTGTCCGCTCCCTTTGCCATGATCTGGCGGCCAGGAGCTTGTTCTCCGGAATGTTGAACGCGAAGTGGTAGAAGGGCGCGCCGACCTCGCTCGGCGCCGCCGCCACGAAGGTGATGCGTGTCTCTCCGGCCCTGACCGTGAGCTCGCTCGCATCCTCGCCGAGGATCTCCAGCTCCAGCAGGTCCCGGTAGTACGCCTTCATCTCCGAAAGCGGCGCCGCAGTTTCGAGCCGAAGGCTCTGAATCCGCCCGCTGCCGTTCTTGGCGGCCGACGTGTCGCTTCGGCCTCGAACGGCGCCTCGCGAGCCGGAAGCATGCGTGGCAGCCAGCCACGCAGAAGCCGAGATGCCGGCGAGAAACTGCCTGCGGTTCATCGTCTCGCGGCGCTCCGCCTTCGTCATGCTCGGCCACGAGCATATCTCGCGGCCACGAAGTAGCCTCCGACCAAGGCGCTGACGAGCAACGTCGCGCTGCCGCCGAGGTCGAACCACAGGGGATCCGATTCCGGAGTGGCCCTGGCGATGATCGTGGCGGTGTCGAGCGCGATCGGGATCGCCAGCGCGGCCGCGTGCCGCAGCGGGTGGCTCGCCGCCAGCCAGGCGGCCACGAGCCCGCCAGCCAGGCCGGAGACGACCGCCCCGAGGGCTCCGAGCAGGAGATCGCGAGTGGCTCCTCTCGCCATCAAGGCTGACGCGGGAAGCTCCCGAGGCGTTGCTCGCGAGCCAGCAGGGCCTCTCGCCTTCCCTGGTCGCACCAGAGAGCTCGAAATGGCCGTGGTTTGTCGAGAAGTAGACTCGGCTTGTCGATCGAGCGCAAAAGGAAGGGGCCGAGGATGAGAAAGACGCTCTGCTACCTGCTCGCGGTTCTTGGACTCGCCTTGGCGATGTCGACGCGCGCGACGGCGCTGTCGATCCAGGAACGGATCGACGCCATCGTGGCTCCGTATCTCGAGGCAGGGGATTTCATGGGTGTCGTTGGAGTGCAGCTCGACGGCGGAGAGGCCTTGCTACTTCCCTACGGGCTCGCAAGCGTCGAATTGAAGGTGCCACATCGGGACAGTAGCGTGTTCATGATCGGGTCGATATCGAAGCAGTTCACGGCAGCCGCCGTGCTCGCGCTCGAGGAGGCCGGCAGCCTCGATATTACCGACTTGGTAGCCAAGCACCTGCCCGACTTCCCGCATGGCTCGTTGATGACGATCGAGCAGCTTCTCACCCACACGTCAGGAGTCGTTGACATCTACTCCCTCGAGCGGTTCGGCGCCAGCGCAGGCAGAGAGGGGAGTTTCGAGGAGATCATCGGCGATATCGGGCTGGCCGATCTGACTTTCAGTCCAGGCTCGGGATACGCCTACAGCAACGGCGGGTATGCGGTTCTGGCCGCGGTGATCGAAAGGGTCTCGGGAGTCAGCTACGGGGACTTCCTGAGGAGCCGCTTCTTCGAACGCCTGGGGATGTCGCAGACCGCACATGATGGCCCGTCTGCGGCCGTCACGGGCCGCGTGCCGGGCTATGACCCCTGGGGCCAAACAGAGCTGAGCCCTGCGGTTCCGGTGTCTGCCGCGTTCACCACGGGCTCGGGCTCTCTCTGGTCCTCGGCGAGAGACCTCTTGAAGTGGAGCGCCGCGCTGCACGGGGGCCAGGTCCTGGGCGAGAGCTGGTACGAGAAGCTCGCCCGGGACCATGGCCACGGCTACGGGTACGGGGTCAGCGTGTTCCAGAGGTTCGGGCGGGATGTCATCGGACATGACGGACGCGTAGCCGGATACTCGAGCGATCTCGCGCGGTACGTCGACGAGAAGACGACAATCGTCATTCTCAGCAACGTGCAGTCCGTTGCGCGGGACGAGATTCGCAGGCTAGTCGCGGCGGCGGTCTTCGGCGAGGAATACACCGTCCCGCCAGCGAAGCGGTATCCGGAGCCGCCAACCGCTTCTCTCGGGGAGCTGACCGGTGCCTACTCATTCGGCCCCGGCTTCGAGGTGTCGATCAGCGTATCGGGCAGCCGGCTTCTGGCCCGCGCGAACCAAGGCGGCTACTCTGAGCTGGTATCCGCGGGTGCCGGGACCTGGTTTTCTCGCATGCTCTACGCGACGGTCCGTTTCGGCCGCGACGGAGGAGGGAAGGTCGACCGCCTGATCTGGGGAGAAGGCGAAGGCGCACCCGTCGGGCGGAAGGTCCGGTAACGGGCCGGGCTTCTGCTACTCGGAGCCTTCGGTTTCGGGTGCGCCCGTTGTCAGCTCTGCGAGCTGTTCGCGAGCGTTGACGTACTCCGGGTGGATCGCCAGAGCCCTTTCGAGGCTGGCGCGAGCGCCTTCGACGTCCCCGTTGGCGCGGCGAGCGAGAGCGAGCATGTAGTGGGCGCTGTGATAGTCGGGGTAGGTCTCGGCGTACATCTCGTAGAGGCCGAGCGCCGTCGCCAGGCGTCCGGCGTCGCTGCTGATGCCGTCCTTGTCGTAGAGGAAGCCGTAGCCGACGAAGAAGGGCGTGTACTGGCTGAAGAGGAGCTCGTCCGGCCGCTCGGCTCGCACTCGATCGAAGATCACTCGGGCGCTTCCGACGTCGCCCGAGAACAAAGCTCGCTCCAGCGCAATGACCTCCTCACCGAGTGCGGCATAGTCTTCCTCGAGGCTCTGGAGCTTCGCGTCGAGCTCTTCGCGCGCAAACCAACGGCCGTCGAGCATGACGCCGACCAGATCGCGGAGCGCGGTGACGTCGGCGAGCGGATTCCGGTCGACCAGCAGGAGGTCGGCCTCGTAGCCAGGCGCCAAGCGACCCACGCGTGTCCCCAGGCAGCGCTCGAAGAGCTGCCCGGGATTCACGGTCGCGGCCCGCAAGGCTTCCGCCGGGGTCAAGCCGGCCTCGACCAGGAGCTCGATCTCGGTCGGCAAGGAGCTCCCGGGGAAGACCGCGGCGGTCGAAGCGTCCGTGCCGGCCAACAGCGAAACGCCGGCCTCCTGCAGCATGCGAGCGATCCGTTTCTCGATCTCGAAGCGCTCCTGCACGCTCGGCACCCACTCGTCGGCGTTTCTGACATAGCGGTTGTTGGCTCTCCGGAAGGGCTGGAGGATCGCGGGGTGAAGCCGGCGGGCCTCGTCCGTCGCGAGGATCGCTTCGAGATCTTGGCCCTGGCGGATCATGGCGTCCGTGAAGGCCAGATTCGGGGTAACGGTCGTGCTCGAGGCCGCCAGCTGGGCGACGGCTCGTTCGATGCCTTCCTCGTCGTCGTGACCGCTCAGCCACCAGCGGATGATGTCCTGGCCGTGGGCCAGGTTTGCCTGGCCGGAGGCGACCAGGTGCTCGAGGCCGTAGTTGCCGCTGCCGTGGCCGACGACACAGACGCCCAGCGCGCTCGCTTCCTCGGTGATGGCCGAGAGCTGCTCGGGCGTGAGGCGAGTGAACACCTTGATGAAGTCATAGCCCGCCTCGACCTGCCGCTTGACGGCGGCGCGAGCGGGCTCGGTGCCGTCCAGGGCCACCATGGGCTCCATCCAGGCCGGGTAGCCGTCCAGGTAGTCGCCGGTGAGATAGAGGCCGGGGCCGAAGCGCTCACCGGAGCGGATCTCGCTGCGCCATCGAAGATGGTGCGGAACTCCCCGCAGAACCAACGTCGAAGTAACGCCGTGGGCCGGGTAGAGGGTGAGCTCATCGGGATGGTCGATGTGGACGTGGGCGTCGATGAGGCCGGGAAGAACGTATCGACCGGCGCCCTCGACGACCTCGGTGGCCGGGCCCTCGAGCTCGGCGCCGGGGCCGATCGACGAGATCTTGCCGTCATCGATCCGGATCGATTGACCGGGACGGACTTCGCCGTGCTCGAGGTCCACGATCCGGACGTTGCGCAGCAGGAGACCCGCGGGCGGCGCGGGCGAGCAGGCGAGGAGAAGGCCGAGCGGGAGCAGGCCGAGGAATCGACCCGTCGACCTTGGTCTGCGCGCTGCTGCGCCCTCTCGGCTCATAGGCTCAATACCCTACAACGGCGGTGAGCATGGTGCGAACCCGGGTGCTTGGATCCGGGAGGCGGCAGCTGGCTCGACGATCGGAACGGTTGGCTGGTCCCGAGGTCTCGGACGGTGCGGTAACCTCGGCCGCTGAATGAGTACGTGATCTGGGGGGTGTAGATGCTCGCGAACGTCTCTCGCAGTGCTCTTGCGTTCCTGCTGTTGGCCAGCGGCATGACCGCTGATGCGCGATCCGGTGACGAGTCGGCGCCGCCCCCGCTCGAGCCTCGAGTCGACAGTTACCTCCAGCCGCATCTCGACGTCGGTCATCTCTCTGGAACGCTGCTGATCGCTCGCAACGGCGAGGTTCTCTATGAGAAGTCGTTCGGTCTGGCCGACCAGGAGCACGGGGTGCCGAACACTCCGCGGACCCTGTTCGGTGTCGGCTCGGTCAACAAGCCGATGACGATCGTGATTCTGGGCCGGTTGCTGGAGGCGGAAAAGCTGGCCCTCACGGACAAGCTGACGGAGTTCCTGCCCGACTTTCCGCGCGCCGACGAGATCACCGTCAAGGACCTGCTGAACCACAGCGCCGGGATTCCGCACCGCGTCACCGAGCCGATCGACGAGGTACTGCCGCAGACGCCCGCAAGCATGGTCGAGCTGGCGGCGCAGAGAGAGCTGGTCTTCGAACCGGGCTCGGACAGCGTCTATAGCTCCGCGGGCTTCTCGGTGCTTGCTCGGGTGCTCGAGCTGGCCGGCGACAAGTCCTACGCGGAGCTCTTGGAGGAGCACGTGATACGCGCCGCCGGCATGATCGACACCTCCGATGCCGGCACGCGCGCGATCTTGGAGCGACGGGCGGCGAGCTACTACTTCGACACCGGGGGGCTCGTCAACGCTCCACCTGCGGACATCTCGTACCTGGTCGGGGCCGGATCGGTGTTCTCGACGCCGCGCGATCTCCTGGCGATGCAGCGGGCTCTCCTGGTGGGCAAGCTCGGGGAACGTGCGCAGGAGGCCCTGGTGCAAGAGAGTGGGAATCTGAGCTGGAACGGACTGGCGAATGGCTATCGCGCATTCGCCGACTACGAGGCGGCGAGCGGCCTCAGCGTGATCGTGGCCAGCAACCTGACCTCGGGAGCGCTCGACAAGATCCGGGACGCGCTGCCGAGGATCGCGGCAGGAGAGGAAGTGCCGACGCCGGCTCCAATCGAGGCAAGGGCCGCCGACGTCGATCCGGCGGTGTTGGAGAGCTATCAGGGCGCCTACGAGCTGCGCCCGGGCAGGAACCTCGAGCTGCGGGTCATCGACGGCCGCGCCCAGATGAACGAGTGGCTGTTGATTCCCACTTCGGAGACGACGTTCTTCTCACCGCAGGACTACGCCGAGATCGAGGTGGTGTTCGACGAGAGCGGCGAGGTTGTGCGGCTCGACTGGACGACCGGCGGTCAGACCCATCCGTTGCCGAGAGCCGGGGTGCCGCCCTCGGGAGCGCGGTAGCCGAGTACCGTGGTGGCCGCGTCTTCAGATCCCGAATCTGATGGTAGCCTACCGACTCTTCTTTGCGAGGTGAGCCGATGCCTGCGTTTTCGATCTCGACGATTCTCCAAGCAGTGGTGGCTCTAGGGCTGCTGAACGTGTGGTTGGTGCGCTCGGGGTCGGCGACGGCTTATCGTGGCGGCAATGCTCGGTCGCTCAAAGAGGAGTTTGCCGCGTATGGCTTGCCGGACTTCTTCTTCTACCTCGTCGGGGCGCTCAAGATCGGTTCGGCGATCGCGCTGATCGCGGGCATCTGGAACGAGTCGTTCGTCCTGCCGGCGGCGGCTGGAGTCGCGCTGCTGATGCTGGGTGCGCTGGTCATGCACGTCAAGGTGAAGGACCCGCCAATCAAGTCGTTGCCGGCGTTCCTGATGCTGATCATGAGCGCGAGCTTGTGCGCTCTGGCGCTGGTGTGAGCAGCCGTCGAATCGTCGCCGGGAATGCCCGAGGGACCTGAGATCAGGCGGGCCGCCGATCGCGTCGCCGCTGCCGTCGAAGGCCGGATCGCTGACGAGGTGTTCTTTGCCTTCGAGAAGCTCAAGCCCTTCGAGAAGGCGCTGGCGGGTCGCCGGGTAGACGAAGTGACCACCCGCGGCAAGGGGATGCTGATCCGCTTCGAAGGCGGGCTGAGCGTGTTCACGCACAACCAGCTCTACGGTCGCTGGTATGTGATGCGAAACGGACGCCTACCCAAGACGGGGCGTCAGCTGCGCTTCGCGGTCGCGGCCGGCGACCGCCGAGCTCTGCTGTACTCGGCGTCGGAGATCGAGGTGCTCGACGCGGCCGCCGAGCGCAGGCACCCCTTCCTGAGCCGCTTGGGACCGGACGTGCTCTCACAGGAGCAGACCGTGGAAGAGCTCGCGGCTCGCTTGGCCGAGCCGCGGTTTCGTGGCCGGCAGCTCGGAGCGCTGCTCCTCGACCAGAGCTTCGTAGCCGGGCTCGGAAACTACCTTCGCGCCGAGATTCTGTTCGAGGCCGGCATCCACCCGAGGCGGAAGGCAGTCGAGTGCTCCGTTGGAGAGCGTCGCCGCCTGGCCAATAGGACGATCGCCCTGACCAGGCGGGCCTATCGCACGCGGGGGATCACGCTGTCGCCCTCGCTCGCGGCCGAGCTCGAGGCTGCGGGCGCCAGGCGGTCCGACTATCGGTTTTGGGTCTACGGTCGTTCGAATGCCGCCTGCCGGATCTGCGGGCGCACTCTGAGAGCAGAGGGCATCGGTGGGCGCAAGTGCTTCTGGTGTCCGGAGTGTCAGCCCCGAGAAGCCAATGACCGGAAGAGGAGGCCCTGATGGCCGCAGCGGCCTTTCGAGCCATTCTGGGCGAACGGATCTTTCCGAGATGGGTGCCGGTGATCCCCCTGCTGTTCCTTGCCGCCTGCGCGACTACGCCTCGCGGCCAACCAGAGGAGAATTGGATGGAGTATCTGGAAACACTTCGCTCGCTCGAGGTTGCTGGGGCAACCCTCGAGGAGGGGAGTGAAGAGGAAAGCCGGGCGATCGAGCGTTTTCGGAGCCTGCTGAGCGATTTCAAAGCGCCCGACTTCGGCGAACGGATACCGAAGGTCTATGCCGAGGACGTGTTCTTCAACGACACGATCAAGACGGTCCGGGGGGCTCGGAACGTTCAGGAATACCTGACGGCCACCGGCGAGGCCATCGACAAGGGTACGGTCGAGTTCCTCGACGTCGTAGTCGACAATGGGAACTACTACTTTCGCTGGGCGATGACGATCCAGTTCAAACGATTCGCGCGCGGCGAGGACAAGCGCTCGGTCGGAATGACCCACGTGCGCTTCGATTCCGCGGGCAAGGTCGTTCTGCACCAGGACTTCTGGGATTCGGCCGGCGGCCTGTTCGAACACGTGCCGGCTCTGGGCTGGATGCTGCGGCGCGTCAAGAGAGGGCTTTGAGCCTGCAGGAGCGGACCGGGATCGGTCGCATGAGATCCTCGAGTGACGCCGCGGCAAGGCAGACTGGAACCACGCCGGCGGCGCGTTGGCTCCGGATCAACGCCAGCAGGATCCCAGGTAGGATCGACTCGTGGCGCGCCATGAGTAGGATCGTAGAGATATGAGCAACGCGATCAAGCTGATTCGCGCCGTGGCGGTGCCGCTGGCGGTCGGCGGCTTGTCGGGCTTTGCGACGGCCTCGGCCGTGGATACCTGGTATCCGACGCTGGCCAGGCCCTCCTTCAACCCTCCGGCGTGGGTGTTCGGGCCCACGTGGACGGTGCTTTAGCCGGCCTGAGCGATCTCATGACCAACCACTCAGGAAGTCGAGCTTCCGACCGCACGGGGAGTTCCTCCACCAGCTGCCTCCTGATCGCGGGGCTCCTCGCTCTGGCGGTTCCCTCCCTCAGCGAGGCCGCCGACCTCGACGTCGCTCTCCGTGGCGCGCCGCCTGACGGCACGCTCGTGTTCCAGATCTACGACGACGCCGATGCCTTCGGGCGCGTCCGTGACCCGGCTCGCGAAACGGTGCTTGCCGCACAGGGCGACGGCGAGTACGTCCTTCGAGACGTCGAGGCCGGGGAGATCGCCGTTCTGGTCTACGTCGACGAGAACGGGAACGGCGTTCTGGACCGCAACTTCATCGGCATCCCGCGCGAGTCGATCGGCATTTCGAACGACTACCGGCCCAAAGGGCCACCCAGCTTCGACCGTGCCAGCTTCCGGATCGACGGCAACACCTCGATCGACATCGAGCTCTTCCGCGTGCTCGGTGAGCGTGGCCGGATCGGCGTCGGCCTGGGCGCCATCGGTCGCAGCAGCCCATATCTCGGCTCGACCGAGTCCGTGTACCAGCTGATCCCGACGATCGCTTACGTCGGCGACCGTCTTCAGTGGCTCGGACCCGAGATCACCCTCGGTCTTGCGGGGAGCGACAGGGCTCGACTGGCCCTGGGCGCCTCGTACCGAATCGGCAGCTACGAGGCGGACGACAGCCCGTTTCTTGCCGATCTCGGGGACCGGGAGAGCACGTTGCTGCTCGGTCCGGGGCTCGAGTTCGATCTGCCGAGGGGCTTCGAGCTGGAAGCCGCCTATCGACACGACGCCCTGGATCGAATCGGAGGCGGCATCGCCGAGCTGGCACTGTCCCGAGGCTTTCAAGCCGGAATCGTCCGATTCTCACCGGAGCTCTCGCTGTCATGGACGAGCAGCGACATAAGCAATCACGAGTTCGGCGTTCCGGAGGAGGCTTCCAGCCAAGACAGGCCGGCATACGCTCCGGGGGCCGCGACCACACTTGGCCTCGGTGTCAGCGGTGTCGGCGAGCTGACGGAAGATTGGCGAGCGTTCCTCAGTCTGACGGGTGAGCTTCTCGACTCGAAGGTGCGGAGAAGCCCGATCGTGGAGGGGGACACGGTGTTCTCGGGGTTTGTTGCACTAACCTACTCCTTCTAGAGCAGCTGGATGCCGCTCACGGCCCGTGAGTGAGGATCGCGCCGTTCTCGAGCGGATCCGTCGGCGGGAGAAAACGAGATCGAAGATGAAGTCGATGATCAGCCGGTTCCTGCGTTTGGAGTCGGCGAGCGGACTGCTGCTGATGGGCGCGGCGGTGCTCGCGCTGCTTCTGGACAACTCGCCGCTCGCGTGGCTCTACGACGGACTGCTCGAGGTCCCGGTGTCGGTGCAGATCGGGGCTCTCAAGCTCGACAAGCCGCTGCTTCTGTGGATCAACGACGGCTTGATGGCCGTGTTCTTCTTGCTCGTCGGCCTCGAGATCAAGCGCGAGATCCTCAAGGGCGAGCTGTCGAGTCGTGCAACGGCGGCGTTGCCCGCGCTTGCCGCCGTGGGCGGCATGGTGGCTCCGGCGCTCGTGTTTCTGGCCGTGAATCAGGATACGCCGGACAACCTCCGTGGCTGGGCCATCCCGGCGGCCACTGACATCGCGTTCGCGCTCGGCATTCTGAAGCTCGCAGGGCCCCGGGTTCCCCTCTCGATCAAGGTCTTCCTGACCGCGTTGGCGATCATCGATGACCTGGGCGCCATCGTGATCATCGCGATCTTCTACACCGCTCAGCTCTCGATGACCTCTCTCGGACTGGCCGCGCTCTTCGCGGTCGGTCTCTTCGCCCTCAACCGGCGAGGAGTCGTTCGATATACCCCTTATGTGCTGCTCGGCATCGGCCTTTGGGTCTGCGTGCTCAAGTCGGGTGTGCATGCCACGCTGGCCGGAGTCGTCATGGCGCTTGCGATTCCACTTCGAGGCGGAGAGAACGACTCACCTTTGGAGAGCATGGAGCACGCGCTTCACCCCTGGGTGGCCTTCCTGGTCATGCCGGTGTTCG
>Ga0224512_10001365_pt1 | contig 23548 bp, 17 predicted proteins | sample SF_May12_sed_USG_4_FD_169103 | JGI IMG/M metagenome (GOLD analysis project Ga0224512, IMG submission 169103) | Sediment microbial communities from San Francisco Bay, California, United States - SF_May12_sed_USGS_13 | ecosystem: Environmental > Aquatic > Marine > Sediment | place: USA... | reverse complement strand
CGGCGACGGCGTCTTCGGTGCCGGCGACTCGTTCGAGTTCGTCGCCGAGCAGCTGCACGGCGAGAGCTCCTACTACCACCCCTACGCCGCCCACAACGTGTACTGGCTGTCCTGGGACCGGGTCGCCGCCCGGCGCGTCGGGCAGGCGCCGGCGCCGGCGACGCCGCCCGACGGACCGCCGGTCCGGCTGGTGCGCAAGCTGCACCTGGAGAGCGATCAGCTGCTGATCCGGCTGGGCCGCGACGAGCTGGGGGCGGGAGCCCCGCCCGACCTGTGGTACTGGAAGAAGCTCTCCCACGCCGATCCGCAGCCGCTCGTGATCCCGATCGACTTCAGCGACGTCGACAACGAGACCCACGACACCGTGTCGGTGCGGGTCCAGCTGATGGGCCTGTCGTCCCAGGCGGAGTGGGCCGGACGGCCGCCCGCCTGGGACCACCGGGTCGACGTCAGGCTCAACGGCCGTCCGCGAGGGCGGTGGACGTGGGACGGGCGCACGGCGCAGCTGGCCGAGCTGCCGTTGTTCGGCGCCGTGCAGATGGAGGCCGCGCCCGGCGAGCTCGCCCTCGACATCCCGCGCCGGGAAGACCCCGAGGGCCAGCCGATCGTCGACGTCGTCATGCTCGACTGGGTGGAGGCCGAGTACCCGCAGAACGGCTCGGTGGGAGCCGAGCAGCGGCTGCTCCACGTCTCCCCGGCCGCCAATCGGGGAGTGGTCGAGCTCACGGCGGCGGCCGAGCGGCTCGTCGTCTTCGGCGACGAGCGGACGCGACGCGCCCTGTCTCGCGCGGAGGGGAGCTTCCGGTTTCCGGCCGCCGGCGAGACCCGGTTCTGGATCGTCCCGGACGGGCGCTTCCTGCGGCCGGCGGCGATCGAGGCGGACCGGCCGTCCGACCTGCGATCGCTCGACCGCCAGGCCGACTACCTGATCCTCGCCCACCACTCGCTGCTGGCGCGGACTCGCGAGCTGGCCCGCTTCCACGCCGCCCGCGGCCTGGCCGTCGAGCTGATCGACGTCCAGGACGTCTACGACGAGTTCAACCACGGCATCGAGGATCCGCTCGCCATCAAGAGCTTCATCGCCCACGCCTTCCACAACTGGCGCCCGCCCGCTCCCCGCTACGTGCTCCTGGTGGGAGACGCCAGCTGGGACACCAAGAACTCGACCGTCGACGACGCCAACTACGCCAACTGGACGCGCCGCCAGCTGCTCGACCCCGGCCGCTTCAGGGCGCGCGAGAACCCGCTCTACGCCGAGCGGCCGCAGTGGAACGAGCGCAACCTGATCCCCACCTGGAGCTACGCCTCGCCGGAAGGGCACTCGGCGAGCGACAACTGGTTCGTCTCGGTCGCCGGCGACGACCCGTATCCCGACCTGGCGATCGGCCGCCTGCCGGTCGTCGACGAGGCCGACCTCGGGGCGATCATCGACAAGAGCATCGCCTACGCCCTAGACCCTCCCGCGGGGCCGTGGCGGCGCAACGTGCTGTGGATCACCAACAGCTCGACCGCGTTCAAGCGGCGCAGCGACCGGCTGGCGGAGGATCTCGCCACGCGCGGCTTCTCCGCCATCAAGGTGTTTCCGGGCGCCGGCGAGGCTCTGGAGGAGCACCAGCGGACGCTGCAGGCGGCCTTCGACGAGGGGACGTTCCTCGTCCACTTCGTCGGCCATGGCGGGCGCTTCATCTGGCAGACCGGTCCCCCCCGCCTCGACTCGAACACCGAGCTCTTCACCCTCGAGCACCTCGACGCGCTGGCGCCCAGCTCCCGCCTGCCCGTGGTCTTGAGCCTGACCTGCCACACCGGACCGTTCGATCACCCCAACGCCGACTCGATCGGCGAGCGCTTTCTCCGTCTCGCCGGGCGCGGCGCCGTCGCCGTCGTCGCCGCCTCGTGGCGCAACCAGCCGACCTTTCCCCTGAGCCGGGCCTTCGTCGAGGAGTTCACCCGGCCGGGGACCGTCGGCGAGGCCTTCGTACGGGCAAAGCGCCGGCTCGGCGATCCCGATCTCATCGAGACCTACAACCTCCTCGGCGACCCGGCGCTGCCGTTGGCCCTGCCCGCGGCCCTCGAATAGCCGTCCGCGCGATCGGCGAGACGGCCAGCCCCGCCCGCTCGGCGGGGCCGCGGCGCCTGCGCTTGCGCTAGCCCCCATCGATGGTGTACGTTGGCCGGGCTCACTAGCCGAAGGGTGTTCCGATCTCGAGGGAGGTCCCAATGAAGAAGCTGACCGCGTGCTCTGCCGTATCCGTCGCCATGGTGGCCTTGCTCATCGGCCTTGGCATGCCTACCGACGCCCGAGCGATGTCGATCCAGGAGCTGATGCAGCTGCCCCCGTCGGCCTGGGGTGATGCCACCAGCGGTCTGTCCCCCGCCGAGCTGCGCTCCCTGCACGAGCAGTTCCGCGCCCTTCCCGAGAGCGTGCGGGCCCGCTATCTGGGCTCCCGCGGCAACTTCGCCGGTCGTCGGCCGTCGCGCGGCCCGAACCCCACCCTGCAATACGACACGGGGGTTCCCCACACCAACCGCGTCGGCACCACCAACTCCGTCGGCAACCAGTTCAACAGCGGCTTCGGCAATCCGCACACGCTGTCGACGGTGACCTTCCAGCTGGCCGGGAACTTCGCGGCCGCCGGAGACATCACCGTGTTCGGCGCACCCGTAGGCTCCGCGGCCCCGGTGCTGTTCTCGGCGACCCTCTCCGGCGCACCCATCAACACGTTGATCCCCCTGCCCCTGCCCGGGCTGACGAATCTCTCGGGCACGTTCCTGGCCGGGGTCAATCAGTCGGGCTCCATGACGACCATCAACACGACCTTCGTCATCGTGGCCGTCGACGTCAATTCGGGCGGGTTCGGCTTCCACGGGATGAGCATCCTGGTGGGCGGGGGCGGCGGCTTCAACCCGGCACCGACCGTGGTCCCGGGCGTCCCCTTCAACGCGATCATCCGCATGACCGGCAACAACCTGCCGGTGGAGCTGATGGACTTCGCGGTCGACAACTAGAAGCGGATTGCAGCGAGGACCCGAAAACCCCGCCGGGAGGCGGGGTTTTCTTTCAGGCAGGTCGACGAGGCGGGGGATGGCTCGGGGAATCATCGTGAGCGCAGCGTGCCTGGCCGCGTGCGCGCTGGCGCCGCGCCTGGCGGCGGAAGAGCCCGAGATCGTGGCGCTCTACCGCGGCGGCAGCGTGACCCGGAGCGAGGTCGAGAGCTGGCGCGCCTTTCGGCGCTCGAGCGGCGAGCAGCCGCTGCGCGAGCGTCAGGTGAGATCGGTCGCCCTGCTCGAGATCTACGAGCTGGCGACGGCGGACGCGGGGCTGCTCGAAAGCGGCCGCGGCAAGCTGCTGGCCGAGGAGCAGTCGAGGTCCCTGGCCGGCGCGGCGCTCGAGAAGAGCCTCAACGTGGCGGCGCGTCCCAGCGAGGAGGAGGTGCTTCGCTATTGGCAGGACCACCAGGAGGAGTTCCGGCGTCCGCGGCGGTGGAAGCTCGAGAACATCTTCCTGGCCCGGCAGACGGGCTCGGGACAGGACGCGGCGGCGGACCGGAGCGCCGAGCTCGAGGCCGTGCGCCGGGCCATCGTCGAGGGGGCGGACTTCGGCGAGATGGTAGCCCTCCACTCCGAGTCCACGACCCGTGACCGCGGCGGGTTGACGGGGTGGGCGTACGAGGATCGTCTCCTGGCGCCGGTCGCGGCGGCGCTCGAGCCGCTCGAGGTCGGCGACGTGTCGCCGGTGATCGCGACCGCGCGGGGGTGGACCCTGGTGCGGGTGGTCGACAGGACGCCGGCCGGAGTGTTGGACTTCGATCGGGTGCGGGGGCAGCTCCACAGCCGCCTCACGAAAGAAAGGCTCGGCCCACTGTCTGACGATCTCGACCGGGAGCTCTTTGCTCGCGCGGCGCCGATCGAGGTGACGCTCGCCACGGGAGACTCCGACGGATCGGCGATCGCTGTCTCGTACCGCGACGGGGAGCGCAGGGACCTCCTCACCGTCGAACAGGTGAAGCTCTTCCGCGCCGGCCAGGACCCCTCACCCGACTCGACCTCGCCGTCCGCCGATGCGTGGCGCCGCAGCTGCGAGGCGCTGGTGCTGGCCGAGAGCCGGGCGGCCGAGGCGGCGCGGCGGGGCCTCACCGAGACCGAGGAGTTCGAGAACGACCTGTTCTGGAGCCGGCGCCACCTCGTGGCCAACCTCTGGGTGTCGGCTCAGGTGGAGGGCACGCTGCCGCACGCGGACGACGGCGAGCTGCGCGCCGCCTTCGAGGAGCACGCCGCGAAGTTCGCCGTCCCCGAGAGGTCGCATCTGCGCCTGCTCGAGGTCGCTCTGGGCAAGGAGACGCCCGCCCCCGTCGTGGCCCGCGCCGAGGATCTGGGGCCTTCGCTCGCGGCCGGGGAGATGACGTTCGAGGAGGCGGCCGCGCAGATCGACTCGAGCGGGGCCTTCGCCAGGATCCGCGACCTCGGCTGGCTCGACGAGAAGAGCCTCTTCCATCTGGGCTTCCGTCTGCAGCCCCTGGCCGGCGAGCTCGGCGTCGGGGCGCGCACGCCGCTCGTCCAGCAGGGTCCCTATCTCCTGATGCTCGAGAAGCTGGCCACGCGGCCCGCCCACCAGCCCACCTTCGAGGAGGCGCGCGACCGCGTCGTCGTAGCGGTCAGGGCCCGGCGGCTCCACGAGGCTCAGCAGGCTCTCGAAGAGCGGCTGCTGCTGGAGCACGAGTTCACGATGGTCGCCGATGCCCTCTAGGGCCGCGTCGCCCGCGGCGTGCGCCGCCGTCCTCTTGTGCCTGGCCGCGGGCTGCCGGCAACCGGCGCAGTGGAACGTCCTGCTCGTCACCTTCGACACCACCCGCGCCGACTTCCTGGGACCCTACGGCCGGGCGAGCGCCCACACCCCGGCGCTCGACCGCCTGGCGGCGCGCGGTATCGTGTTCGAGCGCTGCTACTCGGCCGCGCCGCTCACGATGCCGTCCCATGCCACGATCATGACCGGTACCTACCCGCCGCGCCACGGCGTGCGCGACAACAGCCTCTTCGCGCTTCCCGACGAGGCGTCGACCCTGGCCGAGATCCTGAGCGCCGAGGGCTACCGGACCGGGGCCGCCGTGGGCTCCTTCGTTCTCGACGGCCAGTTCGGCATCGGCCAGGGCTTCGACTATTTCAACGACGAGGTCGGCCAGACCTACGAGGACTTTCGCGGCCGGAGGGTCGTCGAGAAGGAGGGGCTCTTCTTCGACGAGAGGCCGGCCTCGCACGTCAACGAGGCGATCCTGCCGTGGCTGCGCGACGAGCCCGGCAGGCCTTTCCTGGCCTGGATCCACTACTGGGATCCCCACGAGCCCCACATTCCGCCCGCGCCCTACCGGTATCAGTTCGCCAACGACCTCTACGCGGGCGAGATCGCCAACGCCGACGCCGCCTTCGGAAGGGTCCTCGACGAGCTCGAGGCCCTCGGCGCTCTCGAGACGACCGTCATCGTCATGACGGCCGACCACGGCGAGGGACGGGGCCAGCACGAGGAGCGCACCCACGCCACCCTGTGCTACGACGCCACCCTCCACGTGCCGCTGATCGTCAGCGTCCCCGGCCGGCCGGGGGGCCGGCGCGTCGCCTCGGCGGTCGGCACGGTCGACATCCTGCCGACGATTCTGGAGCTGCTCGGCCTGCCGGCGCCCGCGGGGGTCCAGGGCCGCTCCCTCGTCCCCGAGCTGACGGGAGCCCCGAGCCGCGCGCGGACGAGCTACTACGCCGAGACGCTCGCCCCGGCGATCGACTTCGGCCTCGGCGAGCTGCGGGCCTGGCGGCGGGGGCCGTACAAGTACATCCACGGCCCGCGGCCCGAGCTCTTCGACGTCGACGCCGATCCCGAGGAGCTGCACGACCTCGTCGCGGACGAAGCCGAGCTGGCCGCCGATCTCGAGCAGCAGCTGGCGGACTTCCTCGCCGCCGAGCCCGGCGAGCTCGCCGTCAAGGCGACCCACGCCGCCGACGAGGCCACGCTCCTCCGGCTGGAGGCTCTCGGCTACCTGACCGGCGCCGGAGTGGCCCCGGAGTCCCTCGCCGAGGTCCTGCGCGAGGGCGGCAAGCCGCCGCAGGACTGGGTGGGCGACCTCGGGCGCTTCAGCGGCCTCAAGAAGGCGCTCGCCGAGAACGACTTCCCCCAGGCGCGCGAGCTGGCGCTCCTCCTGCTGGCGGACGACCCGGGCAACGAGCACTACACGGCGATGCTCGCCACGGCCGAGCTCGGCCTCGGGAACCAGGACGAGGCGCTGCGGCTGATCGACGAGGTCGACGTGCCGCCGCGCGGCCTGACGCGCCTCTACCACGGCCTCGCCGTCCGCCTGGCCGCCGAAGACGAGGAGCGCGCCCTCGGGCTGGTCGACAAGGTCCTCGCCTACGAGCCGACGGCGGCCGGCCATCTGCTGCGGTCCGAGCTGCTGTCGCGGCTGGGCCGCGGCGATGCCGCCCGCGCGGCGCTCGAGGACGCGCTCGCGGCCGACCCGGGCCACGTTCCGGCCCGTCTCGACCTGGCGGTGGCGCTCGCCGGGCGGGGGGAGCCGGGGCGGGCCGAGAGCGAGTTCAGGACCGCCCTGGAGCACAACCCTCTCTACCCGCGCAGCCACTTCAACTACGGCAAGCTGCTCGTCGATGGCGGCCGGTTCGCCGAGGCCGAGAGCCGCTTCGCGCGAGCGATCGAGCTCGACCGGACCTACTGCAACGCCTACCTCGGGCTGATCACGGCCCAGATGGCCCGCGAGCGGCTGCCCGCCGCGCTGGCCACCTTCGACGAGCTGCAGGTTGCCTGTCCCGACTCCGAGGCGACGGGCGCGGCCTTCGATCTCCTGCTCGGGTCGTAGAGGATGGACGCCGGATGATGAGAGCTCGTCGGCCCGCCCCCTGGATGGCGATCGCCTGCCTCGCCATCGCCTGCGCGCGCCCCGCGCGGGACCCGAGCGCCATCGCCGCCTTCGACGGCGGCTCGGTGTCGATCGCCGACGTCGAGGCGGTCATTCTGGCGCTGCCGCCGGAGCGGCGCCTGAGCCTCGAGGCGTCGATCTTCGATACCTATCGCTCGGTGGCCCGTCAGCTCGCGCTCGGTCGCATCCTGGCGCCCGATCTGCCGGCGGCAAGCGACGGCTACGAGGAGTGGAAGGCCGTTTTTCCCGATCTCCATCGTCAGCTGGTCAATCGCCTCTTCGGCGAAGAGAACGCGGAAGTCGGACAGATCTCGGTCTCCGAGGCCGAGATCGAGGCCTATTACCAGGAGCATCCGGAACAGTTCCAGCGCCCCGAGAGGCGCCTCCTGAAGCACCTCTTCCGGCGCCACGAGGATGCGGACGATCCGGCCGCCACCCTCGCCCTGATGCGGGACCTCCGGGCTCGCCTGCTCGCCGGCGCCAGCTTCGACGAGCTGGCGCGCGAGCACTCCCAATCCGAGACCGCCGCCCTGGGGGGGCAGCTCGGCTGGGTAGGCCGCGGCACCCTGCCGCCGCGGCTGGAGAAGGTCGCCTTCGCGCTCGCGAGCGGAGGGATCAGCGAGCCGGTCGCGGTCGCCGGAGGCTACGTCCTGTTCCAGGCGTTCGAGGTGGTGCCGGAAAAACGCTTCACGCTGGCCGAGGTGCGCGACGCGATCGGCGCCGCGCTCCACCGCGAGCGGGTCGCCGCGCGCGTCGACGACCTCGTCGCCGGCGTCGAGCCGCCCGCCGGGGCGATCGTTCTCGACGCGGCCGAGCTCGCCGCGGCGCGAGCCGCCGCCGACCCCGAGCGCGTGATCCTGGCGATTCACGACCGGGAGGTGCGCTGGGGCCAGTTCGCGGCACAGGTCGCCGCGGGCGCTCCCGACTGGCCGGCCTACCGGAACCTCGTTCGGCCGCACCTGCTCTTCGAGCTCGCCGGCTCGAGCGGCTTCGTCGATCGCGAGGACGTCCGGCGAAAGGTCGCGACGGCGCTGCGCAACGCCCGCCAGAACCAGATCGTCGAAGAGGCCCTCATCGCCGCCAGCCGCAGCTCCGACGCGATCCCGGAAGAGACCCTGCGGCGGTTCCATCACGATCACCAGCAGCTCTATCAAACCGAGCCGAGAGCTCGCGTGCGAGTCCTGCGCGTGCCGCTGCGCGACGCCCCCTCCCAGGTGGCCGCGCTGACGGCCGCGCGCGAAGCTCTCGCCGCCGGCGAGACCGATCTCGAGTCGGTGGCCGGATCTCTCGGCGGCGAGGTGGAGGACCTGGGCTGGCAGGGCGCGGCGCTCGAGGATCTCGACCCCAAGGCTCGCAGCTACGTGCTCGAGGTGCCGGGCACCGGGTTCTCGACCCCCTACCACCTCGACGATCGGCTGGCCATGATCGAGGTGCTGGAGCGCGAGGCTCCCCGGCCCTTGCCTTTCGAGGAGGCGGCGGACAGGGTTCTCGACGACTACTTCGCCCGGCATCAGCAGGAGCTCTACGAAGCCGCGGTCGAACGGACCCTGAAGGCCGCCGACTTCGAGTACTTCGAGGATCGGGTGCGGGAGGCCCTGGCGCCGGGTTGAGCCCCGCGATGCGCAACGGCTGCCGGAGAGTCGTCTCCTTCGGAATCGGTCTCCTGACGCTCCCGGGCTGTCATCAGCCCGATTCCGCGGCCCCCGTCGTCGCGGTCGAGGCGACGACGTCCGGGGATTGGTTCGTCGAGATCGCCGCCGCCTCGGGCCTCGAGTTCGTCCACGACCGCGGCGCCACCGGCCGCTACTACTTCCCCGAGATCGGAGGCGCGGGCGCGGCGCTCTTCGACTACGACGGGGACGGCGACCTCGACGTCTACCTGGTCCAGGGCGGCGCGCTGGGCCCGGATCGAGCTGCGGCCGATCGTGCCGGCGATCGCCTGTTCCGCAACGACCTCGCCGCGGGCGTGCCGCGCTTCGTCGACGTGACGGCGGAGGCGGGGATCGACGCCCGCGGATACGGCGTCGGTGCCGCCACCGCCGACGTCGACGGCGACGGCGACGTCGATCTGTACCTCACCAACTTCGGCCGCAATCAGCTGCTGAGCAACAACGGCGACGGCACCTTCTCCGACCGCACCGACGAGAGCGGCACCGGAGAGCCGCGCTGGAGCAGCAGCGCCTGTTTTCTCGACTTCGATCGCGACGGCCGGCTGGATCTCTACGTCGCCAACTACACCAACTTCGGTTTCGACAACCACAAGGATTGTCGCTCGAGAACGGGGAATCACGACTACTGCGGGCCGCAGTCGTACGAGCCCGAGCCCGACCGTCTCTACCGCAACCTCGGGGACGGCCGCTTCGCCGACGTCTCGGCAAGCTCGGGAATCGTGTCCCACTACGGAGCGGGCCTGGGAGTCGTCAGCGCCGACTTCGACGGCGACGCTTGGCCCGACCTGTTCGTCGCCAACGACCAGATGGCCAACTTCCTGTGGATGAACCGGCACGACGGCACCTTCGACGAGCAGGGGCTGCTTTCGGGGACCGCTCTCGGCGCCGACGGCAGCATGGAGGCGAGCATGGGGGTCGACGCCGGGGACATCGACAACGACGGCGACGAGGACCTGTTCATGACGCACCTGCGGGCGCAGACCAACACGGTCTACGTCAATGAGGGCACCGGCTGGTTCTCGGACGCCAGCTACAAGACGGGCCTCGGCGGACCGAGCCTCGACTTCACCGGCTTCGGCGCGCTGCTGTTCGACTACGACGGCGACGGCTGGCTCGACGTGCTGGCCGTCAACGGCGCCGTCTCCGCCCTCGAGGCCCTCGAGAGAATCGGCGACCCGTTTCCCTACCACCAGACCAACCAGCTTTTCCACAACGCCGGCGCCGGGGTGTTCGAAGAGGTGAGCGCGGGGGCGGGGATCGCCTTCGACCTCTCCGAGGCCGGCCGCGGAGCGGCGGCCGGCGACCTCGACAACGACGGCGACACGGACGTCGTGATCTCGAACCTGAGCGGTCCGGTCCGCCTGCTGGAGAACCGGATCGGCGCGGCCGGTGGGTTCGCCGGCCTGCGCTGGCTGGCGGGCGCCGGCGGCGAGGCGATCGGCACCCGGGCCACCGTCCTGCGTCGAGACGGTCTCCGGCTGACGCGCCACGTGCGCACCGCGGCGAGCTACGCCTCCGCCAACGACCCGCGCCTGCGCTTCGGGCTCGGCGGAACCGGCGGTCCGGTCACCCTCGACGTCACCACGCCGGCTCGTTCGAGAACGCGCTGGAGCGACGTCCCGGCCGGCGCCTACCTGGTCGGCCGAGGGGACTGAGGGTGCGCCTGGTCGCAGTCGGAGCGTGCCTGCTGTCGGCGCTGGCCGCGTGCGACCGGCCGGGAGACCGCTCACCGGCGCCCGGCGCCGTGATCGAGCCGCGCGACGAGCGGCTGGAGCCGGTGACGCCGCCGGACCTCGCCAGCCTGGAGGCGAGCGCGCGGCAGGCCGTCGAGCGCCGCCAGCTGTTCCTCCGCGAGCGGCTGCGAGCGCCCGAGGTCTCCGACGCCGACCTCGGCGCCGCCTACGGCGAGCTCGGCAAGGCCTATCACGCGTTCGGCTACCCGGCGTCGGCGGTCGCGCCCTACCGCAACGCCCTTCGACTCCAACCGGCCGAGTTCCGGTGGCCGTACTACCTGGCCCACGTCCTGCGCGAGGAGGGAAGCAGCGAGGCGCTGGAGATGGCGCAGGCGGCCCGGGTGAAGCGACCGCGCTATCTGGCGGCGATCCTGCTCGAGGCGGACCTGCGGTTCGCGGGCGGCGAGACGGCGGCGGCCGAAGAGCTCTACCGGAGCGCGCTGGCAGTCGACGAGAACTGTGCCAGCGCCTGGGCCGGCCTCGGTCGCATCGCGGTCGAGCGGGGGGAGACGCACGCGGCGGTCGACGCGTTCGAAGCGGCCCTGGCGGCGAGTCCGGAGGCCAACTCTCTGCACTACCCCCTCGCCCTCGCCTATCGCCGGCTGGGCGAGATCGAGCGCGCCACCGAGCATCTGGCCCGGCGCGGCGAGCTGGTCCCCGGCGTTCTCGACCCGGTCCTCGACGAGGTGGTCCTCGGCAACAGCGAGGCGTGGGCCGCTCGCGGCCTCAACGCCCTGCGGGCCGGCAACCCGCGGCCCGCGGCTCGCGATCTGGCGCGAGCCGTGGCGCTGGCGCCGGAGCGGCACGACATCCGGCTGCATCTGGGCGCCGCCCTCGCTCGCCTCGGCGATCTCGAGGGGGCGCTGGCCCAGTACCGCACGGCCGCCGAGCTCGAGCCCGGGGCCGCGACCGTGCACTACAACCTGGGCTTCGTCCTCGGCCGCCTGGGACGCACCGAGGAGGCGCTCGCGGCGCTCACCCGCGCCGTCGAGCTCGACCCGACCCACAAGGCGGCGCGCTCCACGCTCGGCCGCCGGCTAACCCGGTCCGGGCGTCACGAGGAGGCGCTGGAGCAGCTCGACGCGCTGCTCGAGATCGATCCCAACCACCTCTCGGGCCGGCTCTGGCGCTCGCGGGCGCTGATGGGCCTCGGCCGCCACCGGGAAGCGCTGCGGGCGATCGAAGATCATCTGGCGCTTCACCCGCAGGAGCCCTTCGGCCGGCACGTGAGAGCCCGCTTTCTGGCGATCTGCCCGGACCCGGCCCTGCGGGACCCGGCGCAGGCGCTCACCGAGGCGCTCGCCCTGGCCGGGAGCGAAGGCACGTTCGAGCATCTGCGAACGGTGGCGATGGCGGAGGCCGCGGGCGGCGACTTCGCGGCCGCGATCGACTGGCAGCGACGGGCGATCGCCCTCGCCGAGCAGACGGGCGCGAGCGGCCTCGAGGCCGAGATGGCGGCGGAGCTCGAGGCCTACGCCGCGGGGCGCACCAGCGCGCGCGCGACCTGGTGAAGCCGCGACGGCGCGGGTCTCAGCTCTCCGGATCGGGACCAGCGTCCCGGCTCAGCATCTCCAACAGGGGCTCCGCCTGGTAGGTCAGGGGCCGGAGCCGATCGCCCAGCCTGGTGAAGACGGCGAGCTCGTCGACTCCGGCGCTGTGGACCACGTGGTGGCGCTTGATCCCGGCGGCATTCAGCCAGACGGACTGGCCGTCGCGCAGGGGGTTGTGGGAGACCACCATCGTCGCCTTCGGCGACAGACCGAGGGCCGCCTTCAGCGCCTTGACGTCCTTCTTGGCGTAGCCGCCGGGATTCCCCGGACCCAGGAAGCGATTCCACGTCAACTCGTGCACCAGGCGCCCGTGCTTGCCGGCGTTGATCAGGCGCTTGCGCGACACCACCCCCTGCGGCGGACCGGCATGGCAGGCCACGAAGTCGTCGCTCGCCGCGATCAGGGGGCTCAGGGCGTAGAAGACCTCGAAGTCGCGGAGAAAGTCGCTGCCTCGCGCCTCCTCGACGTGCTGCCGCCACAGTCGTCCCTGGGGCACGCCCTCCTTGGTCCACTCGGACGAGAAGCTGTCGTGGTTGCCGCGCAGGTAGACGACGTGATCCGGACAGGCCTCCATCAGACGGAGGATGAGGTCCATCATGAGGAGAGAGCTGTCCATGCTCCGGAGCTGCGACTCCTCTTCCGAGTGCACGGCGTCGCCGAGGAAGATCAGCACGGCTCGCCGCGCCTCGACCTCGGCCAGGAAGCCGTTGGCGCACAGGATCTTGAGCAGATTGTCGACGTTGGCGTGGAGGTCGCCGACGAGCACCGGGCAGAGCTCGGGGGGAAGCTCGATGAGAGCGCCCGGCACTCCGTCCCCGTTGATCGGGCGCCAGGTGCCCTGCCGCAGCCGATCGTTCACGGCCCTCAGGGTCCCGTGGGCCGCGGCGGCCGGCCGCGGCGCGAGAGGCCGGCCGAAGAGTCTCTCGAGCCGCGCCAGGTTGGAGGCGTGGCGCAGCCCGGGGAGGTTCTCGGACGAGCCGTCGCCGAGCGCGACGACCTCCGTGCCGCGCTCGGAGTGCAGATCCGTGATCACGATTCCCTCTTCCGCGTGCTCGATCTCGAGCTTCAAGTGGACGCCGGCGGGTAGCGGCAGAGACGCCTTGACCACCTTGTCGCCATGCGTCAACCGCACGAGCTCTCCCGGCGCGAGACTGGCAAAGCCGCTGACGCCGGCGTCGAGCTCGTCCGCGTTCAACAGAATCATCGATTCGCGCCACCGCTTCGCCGGCAGCACGGGAAGGTCCCGGTAGAGGCGCAGCCGCACCCCGCTCTGCCGGATCTCGAGCGGCAGGAGGCGATCGTCGAACATCAGGCTCTCTCCCGCGAGGCGCACCTGATCGAGCTGCTGGATGACCTGGTCGGGGCGGCGGCTCAGGAAGCGCCCGAGGAGCGCCCGGCGCCATCCACCTCCGTGGCTCCGCTCTCGCCCGTAGCGCAGCGTGCCGCGCGGCGGGGCGACGAACACGAGCGGCGCCGATTCGAAGCCGCTGCGGACCAGCACTCGCAGGCCGCCATCGTGCAGCATCTCGGCCACCCTAAAGTAGGTCTCGAGCTGATGCCGGATCTGCTCGAGGTAGATCGCGCGGTCGACCGGATGGGTGCCCACGGCCGCCCGTGCCTGGCGCACCGCCAGCACGTTCTCCGCCGGCGGCAGGAGGAACTCGAGAACGAAGCGGCGAGACCAGTCCCCGGGGAAGAGGCCCTGCCTCGTCGGCGGCACGCGCAGCCGCTGCGGCTCGAAGATCAGCTCGGGCGCCCCTTCCCGAGCCTCTTCGAAGAGCGCCAGGCCTTCCTTGTGACCGGCGAACGGAAGCCCGAGATGGACTTCCCGCGGCAGCGTCGCGAGCACCCGGTCGCGCCACCAGCCGGCCCGGGTGAGATCCAGGAACGCCTCGCCCGGCCAGCCGCCGAGCGTCTCGATCCGGGAGCTCTTGCCGCAGCCCGGGGGGCCCGTGACGATGAGCCGCCGGAACCCGACGTCCGACGGATAGGGAATCCCCTTGATCGATCTCAGGCTGGCGACCTCGCGGAGCTTGTCGAAGTCCATGCGAGGGAGGGGGAGACCGCAGGGCGGACCGCCCCTAGAGGAAGAGACCCTTGAAGAAGAAGAAGAAGAAGGCGGCCAGAGCGGCGCCGATGGGGAGAGTCACCAGCCAAGAGGTGACGATGCCCAGCACGACTCGCAGGTCGATCGCCGCCACGCCCCGCGCCAGGCCGACGCCGAGGACGGCGCCGACGATGATGTGGGTGGTCGACACGGGCAGCCCCAGGCGGGACGCGATGACCACCGTGGCGGCCGCTGCCAGCTCGGCGCAGAAGCCCCGGCTCGGCGTCAGCTCCGTGATCTTGGTCCCGATCGTGCGCATCACCCGGTAGCCCATCGTGACCAGCCCCAGGACGATCCCGCCGCCGCCCAGCGCGAGAATCCACAGGGGCAGGGAGGATTCCTGGGTCACCTGGTTGGTCTTCACCGCCGTCACGACCGCGGCCAGCGGGCCGATGCCGTTGGCGACGTCGTTCGAGCCGTGCGCGAAGGCCATCGAGCAGGCCGTGAACACGCACAGCGGCGCGAACACTTTCTCCACGCTGGCGAAGTGGAAGTCCCGGTCGGCCTCGGCGTCGACCCGTACCCGGTCCAGCAGCACCTTGCCGGCGGCCGCGACCACGAGCCCTACCGCCAGCGCAATGCCGACCGTCTGCCACTGAGTGAGCTCGAGATCGAGGTGCGTGAGACCCTTGAACAGCGTCACCAGCGCGATCAAGACGCCCATGAAGAAGACGTACACCGGGCCGTAGCGCTTGGCGTTGCGGAAGGGCTCTTCGGTGTCCAGGATGAGCTTGCGCACGCTCTGGGCCAGCAGAAAGGCCAGGGTGGCGCCGAGGATCGGGGAGACGACCCAGCTCGCGACGATGCTGGCCACCTTCCGCCACTCGACCGCCTCGGCCCCCAGCCCCACCAGCCCGAAACCGATCAACGAGCCCACGATCGTGTGCGTCGTCGAGACCGGCCAGCCGTAGTAGCTCGCGACCATCAGCCAGATTCCCGCCGCCAGCAGGGCCGCGAGCATTCCGAAGACCAGGATCTCCGGCGAGGGCATCATCGACGCGTCGATGATGCCCTTGCGTATCGTCCCCGTGACGTGCCCGCCGGCCAGGAACGCTCCCGAGAACTCGAAGATCCCGGCGATGATGATCGCGTTGCGAATGGTGATCGCTCCCGACCCCACGGACGTGCCCATGGCGTTGGCCACGTCGTTGGCCCCGACGCCCCAGGTCATGTACAAGCCGAAGACGATGGCGAGCGTGACGAAGACCATCCCGAATTCCATGCTCGCCCCTCCTCTACCGAGCGATGAGCAGGCGGATGCGGTCGCCGACGTTCTCGGCCTGGTCCGCGATCCTGCCCATCATGTGCACGAGCTTGTACCAGAAGAAGACGTCCAGCGGCTCGAGGTCGTCCTCCAGCTCGAACAACGCCGCAGCGAGCTCCATCCCCAGCGCGTCCGCCTCGCTCTCGATACCGGCCAGCTCATCGACCATCGCGAGGACCTTGTCCGCGGATCGGCCGCGGAAGCTGGTCGCCAGCAGCTCGTCGAGCTCGTTGATCACGTCGCGGCATTGAGAGACGGCAGCGATGTTGCGGGCGGCGAAGACCTCGACCTTGTCCGCGAGCTCGGCCGGGACCGCCATTCGCCTGACGCTCAGCAGGCCGGCGACGTCCTGGGCGGCGTCCGCGATGTCGTCCTGAGAAGACAGCAGGTCGAGGAGATCTCGCCGGTCCACCGGCAACATCATGAACCTGGGCAAGAGCGACCGGATCTCGTTCTTCAGGTCGTCCGCCTCGCTCTCGAGGGCGAAGATCTCGTCCTTGATCTCCGCGATCCGGCTCCAGTCGCCGACCTGGAGCGCCGCGACGAGCGGCCCGAGCCTGGCCGCGCACTCCGCGACCACCGCCATGTGCTTCTGCATCGGCCGGATGGGCGACTTGCCGAAGAGAGCGGCAATCGGATTCGTCGAACGCATTCCGTGACCTCCCCGTACCCCCGACTCTAGCCTTTTTCTCGCCGGACTTCCGCCCCGCCGGCAACCCACCCGCGTCCCTGTCGAGCATCTGTATGTACACGATTGACATACGGATGGCAGACCGGCATCATCAGCTCATGAAGCGCACGACGCTCGTTCTCGAAGAGGGCTGCATGGATGGCGTCCGCGAGATCGCCCACAAAGAGAGCCGTCAGATCTCGGAAGTGGTCAACGAGCTTCTGGCCGAGGGACTGGCGCGGCGAATCCCGCGGGTGGCGCCGCCCCTGGAGCTCCCGGTATTCTCGATGGGCCGACCACGAGTCAACCTGGCCGACCGCGACGCCCTCGAGCAGGCCATGGAGTCCTGAGTGGGAGGGGTGCTGGACGCCAATGTCCTCCTCTACGCTGCCAACGCAGACGCACCCGAGAACGCCGCCGCGGTAGAGCTCCTCACCCGGACCGCGGCCTCGGCCGAAGTCTGGTACCTGACCGAGGGGATCTGCTACGAGTTCCTGCGGGTCTCGACCCACCCGGCCGTCTTCCCGCGGCCGCTGTCGGCGGCTGAGGCACTGTCCTTTCTCGGCGCTCTGCTCGAGCGCGAGACCTTCCTGCTTCTCGCCGCGTCGGCCCGCCACTGGAAGACGCTCGGCGAGCTGGTGGCGGAGCTGCATCATCCCGCCGGCAACCTCTTCTTCGACATCCGCACCGCGACCCTGATGCGCGAGCACGGCGTGCGCAAGATCTACACCTCGGACAGGGATTACCTGCAGTTCCCCGGGGTGGAGACCGTGGATCCGCTGGCAGGTTGAGTCTCACCCGCGGGACCATGTCACGGTCATGCCGGGCATCCGATCTCGCCCTGCTCGAGGTCGATCCGGTAGGCTGAGCCCGAGGTCGTCGAGAGATCTCTGGGCTGGGAATAGGGCCCATGCGTCCCTTCGTGGCTCGGCTGCGCCGAGGACCCGGCCTTCCGTTCCATTCTCTGGAGGTCTTTTCTGCCAGTATCCTCTCGGAGTTCGACATGAGAGAGCTGCCCGACAAAGCGGATCTCGCAATCCGGACGCTCGGCGAGGCGACTCTGCCGCCGCCGCCGGCCGTGAAGCGCGAGGGCTTCGTCACCGCCGCCAACGACGTGCTCGTCGCGCAGGACGTCGGGCAGCAGCAGCCCTTTCTGGACCGCGGGGAGGCGCCCCCCTTCTTCGAGGCGGCGGGACCGCGCGCGAAGATCTTCTTCGCGCCGGAGCGCGTGGGCTGCGGCATCGTGACCTGTGGCGGCGTCTGCCCCGGCCTCAACGACGTCGTCCGCTCCATCGTGCTCACCCTCAACCACGCCTACGGGGTGCGCCGCATCCTCGGGTTCCGCTACGGCTACCTCGGGCTCTCGCCGGAGAGCCCGTGCCCGCCGGTGGCGCTGACTCCCGAGATGGTCGAGAACATCCACCAGCAGGGGGGGACGATGCTCGGCACTTCCCGCGGTCCGCGGGATCTCGGGCGGATGGCCGACCGGCTCGTCGAGCTCGATCTCCAGGTCCTCTTCACGATCGGCGGCGACGGCACGCTGCGCGGCGCCTCGGCCCTGGCCGCGGAGATCGCGCGCCGCGGCCTGGCGATCAGCGTCGTCGGCGTCCCGAAGACGATCGACAACGACCTCCAGTGGACCCAGCAGAGCTTCGGGTTCGCGACCGCCGTCGAGGAGGCGCGGGCGGCCGTGGTCGCGGCGCACAACGAAGCGCGCGCGGCTCTCAACGGCGTCGGCCTCGTCAAGTTGATGGGCCGCGCCTCCGGGTCGATCGCGGCCCACGCGGCGCTCGCCGACGCCGACGTGAACTTCTGTCTCATCCCGGAGGCGCCCTTCACGCTCGAGGGTCGAGGCGGCTTTCTCGAGCTGCTGCAGGCCCGCATCGCGGATCGCCGGCACGCCGTCGTCGTCGTGGCCGAGGGCGCGGGCCAGGAGCTGATCGCCTCCGGCGGCGAGGTTCTCGACGCCTCGGGCAACCTGCTGCTCAACGACGTCGGCGTCTTCCTGCGCCGGAGGATCCGCGAGCACTTCTCCGCTCGTGGGATTCCGATCGAGGTCAAGTACATCGACCCCAGCTACACGATCCGCAGCCGGGCGGCCAACTCGTTCGACTCGCGCTTCTGCCTCATCCTGGGCCAGCATGCCGTGCACGCCGCGATGGCCGGCCGCACGGACATGGTCGTCGGGTTCTGGAACCACCGCTTCACCCACGTCCCCATCGCCCTCGCCGCGTCCGAGCGCAAGCGGGTCGACCCGGACGGCGAGATCTGGCAGCGCGTGCTCGCCTCGACGGGCCAGCCGTCGTCGATGATGGGCACCTAGCCTGCATGACCGGCGAGCGCCCGGGGAGTAGGATCCATGATATGATCCTACTCAGGATATGACTCCCCGAGCCCGAGTCACCGTCACCCTTCCCCCCGCCGTCGTGCGGGAGATCGATCTTCGCGATCGCAACCGCAGCAGGTTCATTCTCGAGGCCGTCGAGCACGAGATCGAATCGCGGCGGCGACAGGAGCTGCTCGTCTCGATCGTAGAGCCCCATCCACGGAGTGAAGAGATCGCAGAGGCCGGTCTCGGCGAATGGGGAGCACTGGCCTCGCCGGGCGACGAAGATCTCCTCGACCCGGCGGCCGGCACCGCGGTGCGCTGGAGGCCCGGCGAGGGCTGGGTCCAGGTCGAGGAGTGAGGCTCACGCGCGGCACGCTCGTCCTGGTCGGCTTGGATCCGACGTTCGGTCACGAGCAGCGCGGAGCTCGGCCATGCGTCGTCGTCAGTGACCCCGACGTCACGGAAGACCAACGGTACCCGGTTCTGTGCGTCGTTCCCGTGACCAGCACCCCGGGCCGTGGCGCCCTGTACCCGCCGATCGAGGCCGGGCCCGGCGGCCTGACTCGACGCTCCTTCGCCCTGCTGGATCAGATCCGAAGCGTGGACAAGCGCCGCATCGGGAGGATCTTCGGGAAAATCGCGCCTGGCGAGCTCGCGTCCCTCGACGAGGGGCTGAGGCTCTTCCTCGGATTGCGGTGAGTCACCCGCGGGCCTGGCCGCTCGCCAGGTCGACTACGTCCCGCGGCACCGTCTCTCGACTTCGCGAATCGCGCGCCCGAGCCTGACCTCGCGAGAGCCGCTGACCTCGACGAAGCTCAGGTCACGGTCGATCAGCGCCTGCCGGAAGAGCTGCTGCATCTCCTCGCGGCGGTCGCCGCGGTCGCGCTGGCCGCCGTCGGGGACCCAGGGCACGTCGATGCCGGCCAGGAGATAGAGGTCGGCCGCGCGCGCACCGAGCGCCTCCTCGATCCACGGCGGGCAGTGGCCGTAGTAGTGCCGGCTGTAGACCACGGTGCTCAGCAGATCCGTGTCCTGGACGAGAAGCTCCGGAGCGCCGGCGGCCAGCTCGTCCTCGAGGCGGAGCTCGTCCTCGAGGAGGATCTGGCCGCGGGCGATGGCCTCGACGTCGCCCTCCTCGGGGGCGCGCCCCGCCTCCGCCACGAACCGGCGCGCGTACTCGGGCACCCACGCCACGCCGAAGTGCTCCCCCAGGGCCGCGGCCAGGGTGGTCTTGCCCGTGCACTCCGAGCCGGTGACGACGACCCGGATCATCCAGCCGCCTCCGGCACCGCGGGCCGGGCCCCCGCCGCCGGCCGGCCCATCGACCGGCGCCACTTCACGAAGCCGAGGGCCGCGAGCAGGAGGAAGACGGCGTAGAGCGCCGCCGTCGGGTAGAGGCCCTTGTAGAGGAACATGCCGACGTAGAGGACGTCGACCCCCAGCCAGACGATCCAGTTCTCGAGCAGCTTGCGGGTCTGCATCCACTGCGCGGCGATGCTGAAGGCCGTCAGCAGGGAATCCAGGTAGGGCAGCGAGGCGTCGGTGAAACGGCCCAGGACGCCCCCCAGGAGGGTGCCGCCGACCAGCGCCAGCGCGCAGGCGGTCGCCCGCAGGCGGTTGGACGCCAGGGACACCTCGAGCTCTCCGTGGTCCGTCCCGCCGTGGAGCCATGCCCACCAGCCGTACGCGGCCAGACCGAAGTAGAGGCCCTGGAGGCCCATGTCGGCGTACAGCCGGGCGTCGCGGAAGATGAGCGCGTACATGCACACGCTCGCCATCGACAGCGGCCAGCACCAGATGACCTGGCGCGTCGTCAGGTAGACCGCGGCCAGGGTGACGGCCACGGCGACGAGCTCGAGAGCGCTCACGATCTCGTCCCGTCGCGGCTCACAGGTCCACTTCGAGCGCGAGGAAGGCGGCGCGGGTCGCCAGCGGGTAGTAGTAGGAGATGCCGTCGAGGCGGTCGCCGCGCACGGCGTCGCGGTCGATGAACTGATAGCTGTAGCCGCTCGGAAACTGGTCGTCGCGGCCGAGGAGGTTGGTCACGTCGAGGGTGAGCCGCGGCCGCGCCGCGGCCCACCAGCGCCCGAGATCCGCAGAGGCCCGCAGGTCGAGGTTGGCGTAGGAGGGCAGCCGGAAGGCGTCGAGACCGGTGTTGTCGAGGTGGGCGTCGCCCACGTACCGCGCCGTCAGCCCGGCGCGCGCGCCCGCGCGCGACCACTCGAGACCCAGGTTGAGGATCGCTTCCGGCGACAGCAGCGGCGGCACGTCGCGATAGGTGATCGGCTCGCTGCCGATCCACTCGCCCCGCTCGCCGTAGACGTCGTAGAACTGCGTCCATTCGGCGATCCGGTTGCGGCTCAGGTTGGCGCTGTGGAGCACCGACCAGCGCCGGCTCGCCGCCCAGCGCAGGTCCACCTCCAGCCCCCGCCGGTAGGAGGCGTCGACGTTGCGGCGCAGCGGCAGCCCGACCTCGGAGAGCTCGCCGGTCAGGGCGATCTCGTCCGTGAACTCCATGGCGTAGAGGTTGGCCGCCAGGGCCAGGCGCGGAGTGCTCCAGTCGACTCCGAGCTCGAGGTCCACGACCTCTTCGGGGCGCACGGCTTCGAGGTCGTGGCGCACGGTGGCGTCGTCCTCGCCGAGCAGCAGGTCCATCCGCGTCGGCTCGCGCTGCGCCCGGCCGAGGGAGCCGTAGAGGCTGAGCCGGGGAGCGAGCCGCCGGCGGGCACCGATCCGGTAGTCGAGGAAGCTCCAGTCGACGGCTCCCAGGTCCACGTCTCCCGCGTAGGAGAACTCGGCGCGGCGCGCCTGCAGGTCGCCGAAGAGCAGCCAGTCGCCGGCGTCGTGCTCGAGCTTGGCGAAAGCGCTCGCCGTCTTCTTGTAGCCGGTGTTGGCGTAGCGCCGCTCGCCGGCGACGTCGAGGGTGTGGTCGCCCGCGAAGTCGTTGACGTGGACGCCGACCGTCGCCGCGAGGCGGCCGCGGCTGCGGCTCGCCGTGACCATCGAGCCGACGAACCGCTGGTCGATGCCGAACTGCAGCAGCTCGTCGCGCGCCTCCGGGTCGTCCCAGAGGCGGAACCAGCCGCTGGCGCCGTTGGCGTAGAGCGACGCGGTGACCAGGGTGTCGTCGCCCAGGGCCCGGGTGACCTTGAGCTGCGCGAAGTCCTGCCCGAAGTCGTCGCGCTCCTCCGCGGCGAGCGGGTTGAAGCGCCGGTTCGCGCGCAGCGTCTCCGGGTCGACGGCGAGAAACGCGAGCTGCGACTCGACGTCGCCGGAGAAGGAGACGAGCTTCAGCGACGACCGCTCGCCCTGCCAGCTCGCGTTCAGGAACAGCGTGCGGTGGCGGGTGCCGGAGCGCTCCCGGTAGCCGTCGGTGGTGGCGGCGGAGACCCGTCCGGAGAGGGCGAAGCCGGCGCCCAGGAGCCCCGATTCGTAGCCCACCGACCCGCGCCGCGTGTCGTAGGAGCCGAGCACCAGGCGCGCGTCGCCGCCGGGGCTCGCAGACAGGGGGCGGCTCGCGAAGTTGACGGAGCCGCCGAAGGACGGCGAGCCCACCGAGGACGTGCCCACGCCGCGCTGGATCTCGATCGAGTCGACGGCGGCGGCGAAGTCGTGGAAGTTGTTGAAGTAGAGCGCGTGCTCGGCCGGGTCGTTGAGCGGCGCGCCGTCGAAGGTCATGTTGATCCGCGTCTGCTGAATGCCGCGGAGGCTGAAGTAGGAGTAGTTGGACCCGGTCCCGGAGTCCGAGGTCCAGGTCATCGACGGCGTGTACTGCAAGAGCGCCGGCACGTCCTGCCCGTAGCTCGCCCGCTCGAGCTCCTCGCGCTCGAGGGTGCGCTGCGTCACCGGCAGCTCCTCGCCGGCCCGGATCCCCTGCACGGTGATCGCCTCCGACACCGCGAGCGGCGCCGCCAGCCGCAGCTCGACCTCGGCACCCTCGGGCGTGACCGTCACCCGGTAGACCCCCGCGAGGTAGGCGGGGTGGCGGACCCGGACGCTCCACTCCCCCGGCCCCACGGCGATCGCGAACCGGCCCTCGCCGTCGGTGACCGCCGAGCGCTCGCCGACCCCCTCCCGGCCGTCGACGGCCACCCTCGCGCCGGCCAGCGGCTCGCCGGCGGGAGCCAGGACGACGCCGCGCAGCGCCGGCTCGGGCCCGCCGCCGGCCGCCAGGCTCGGCGGCGCCAGGATCGCCGCCGCGAAGGCCACGGCGAGGCCCAGCGCGCTGCCGGGCCGCGGGCGTCGCCCGCCGCGAAGAGGTCGTTCGGCCATCTTGCTCGTCATCGTCCTTCTCCCGCCTCGGGAGCGGCCGATCCGAGCCGCCGCTTCGACTCCCTCGAACTGTCGTGGGAGCGCTGCGGGCGCCGCTGCCTACGCCGGTATGACCCGGGTCAGGTTCGAGGGTGTGATCTCAGGCCGGCCGGCCACCCCTGGGCAGCTGCCAGTCTCTACCGCCGAGCGCCGCAGGTCAAGGCCGCCTCGTGGACGAGTCACCGGGGCGCGAGGTCGAGCTCGACGCCGTCGATCTCGCCCAGCGGCTCGACCGCCAGCAGGGCGGCGAGCGTCGGCGCCAGGTCGACGGTCCGCACCCGCTCGCCGCGCGGGCCCCCCGGCAGGCCGGGCGCCGCGATCACGAGCGGGACGTGGGTGTCGTAGGGCCATGCCGTGCCGTGGCTCGAGGCGACGGTGCGGGTGGAGAGGAAGAACTCGCCGTTCTCGACGAGGAGGTCGGGACCGCGCTCCGGCGGGAAGCTGTGGACGAACAGGCGGCCCATCGGGTCCGCCGCCGTCGCCGGCGCCGTGAGCTCGGTCCGCGTCCAGACGTGGGCGACCGCCGGGCAGCCGGCCATCAGCTCCGCCGCCGCCCGCTCGACCTCCTCGACCTCGCGCCCTGCCGCCGCCACCGCTTCGCGATTGACGAACGGCCCCGGCAGGAGCCAGGCGCCGGCGCCGAAGCGCCCCTGCAGCCGCTCGTAGACCCGCTGCATGCAGAGCACGTCGGCGGTGTCGGCCCGCCGTCCTTCGAGCCCGCGCGCCCGCTGCAGCTCGGGAACCGGCACCGAGCCGTGGTCGGCGCTCAGCGCCAGGACGACGTGGTCGAGCCCGATGCGGCGGTCGAGGAGGTCGAACAGCTGGCCCAGGGTCGCGTCGAGCCGGCGCAGGGTGTCGAGCAGCTGCGGACTGTCCGGTCCGTAGGCGTGGCCGACGGCGTCGGTCGCCGAGAAGCCCAGGGCCAGCAGATCGGGGACCTCGTCGCCGCCGAGCGCCTCGGCGCCGATCACGTGCTCGGCGGCGACGAGGTCCCCGATCT
>Ga0224512_10001364_pt1 | contig 23570 bp, 20 predicted proteins | sample SF_May12_sed_USG_4_FD_169103 | JGI IMG/M metagenome (GOLD analysis project Ga0224512, IMG submission 169103) | Sediment microbial communities from San Francisco Bay, California, United States - SF_May12_sed_USGS_13 | ecosystem: Environmental > Aquatic > Marine > Sediment | place: USA... | reverse complement strand
ACGCCAGTATTGCTATCGATTCATATACTACATAATCACCATCTTTTAGTATTGGAAGCTGCCCTCGAGGATTCATCACCAATATTTCAGGTGCGAGATGTTCTCGTTTCGAGAATTCAAGTAATCTAGATTTGTACTTCAGCCTTTTATATTCAAGCGCCAGCAAAACGCACCAAGAGTATGGGTTGCCAGATCCCCAATATATTTCATAAGGCATTTCTGAAACCTCTCTACCTGGATAATTGGGTGTAGATAATAATATTCGCTAACGCTGCGCTCAGCGGCAAAGTGGCCGCGTAGCGGGCACTTTGTCCGACTGCAGCGCCTTGTTAGTGTGCGCCTGGCTTGCGCGCAACATAAGCGTAGTAGTTACACGATGCGAAAAATGTTCCGTTGTCTGACTCCTGGCTACGATCATTGGCCCAAGTGTCTGCCTCTTCAGCGGACATGGCATTTGCTGCGGGAAGAAGTTTTCGCATTGATTCAACACTTGATGCCCAGAACTCAGCCTTACCTACGTCCGTGACCACATAGGAAAAAGCTTTTTCTATTTCCAAGCCTGAAGATTTCAAGAAAAGAGGTAATTGCCTCAAAATACGGGACTGAGTAACGATAGAGCTGATGATTAACTCGTCGATTGCCTTACCTTTTTCTGCATCTGGGTGACTAAACGTCAATGAGGCGTAGTCACCGTCAAATATAGCTACGAATCCCCCCGGTTTTGACAGTCGTATCATTTCGTTAATCAAAACCTGGGGATCGGGAAGATGACTAATTAGTGTATGGGCTATGACCGCATCAAATGACTCATCACTATCTTCGAGATTACGCGAATCTCCCACCCTAAAGTCGACTCGACTGCTTAGCCCCTCATCAGCGGCGAGTTTTGATGCCTGGTTAATGAGTGCGGAACTTATATCTACTCCGATAATATTGCCTGAGAAATTTGGGCGTTTTGCTATTTCTCGAGCTGCAAATCCGGTTCCACATCCCAAGTCGAGTACGTCATGCAAGTTATCGATATTCATACAGTCGAGGTACTCATAAAGCATTTGTTGGAATGTCGGGTGTTTGCCGCGTGCTTCTAATCGTGTGGCCACCACGTCAAGCACTGGTTCATCGAGTGTCTCTGTATTGCCGTAGACATCGAATGTTTTAATTGATGATTTCATGCGCTCCTCCATTGGCTGGATTTGAAATTCTTCCGTGTATTTTTTAGCTTCCTCCTACTACTCGATTCTAAATTCTACTCCTATTGCAATTTTATTCAGCACCCTAACGCCTCGCATCAGCGGCCGTTTCACTCGCGTAGCGAGTGGAACGGTCCGACTGCATGCGCTTGTTATGTTTCACTTATGGTTAAATTTTTTAGCCCATTTTTCGAAAACTCATCAGCATATCTATTCTCATGCGGAATGCTGAGTTTCCAAAAATCTTCCACGGATGAAATGTCTTGATTTGAAGCTTTAGCCTCAGCACGAGTATCACGCTCCGCTAGTCGATTAACTAATTCATCCCAAAATGTGTCGTCATTATATTGATCAATAATGTCGTGAATTCCACTTTTATCTTCATATATCCGAGATGGATAGAACTTGTTTAACTTTTTCTCCGGTATGATCAGATCGTCGCAACCCATTTCTTTACCGAAAGAATAAATTTTCTGCACGAGCATTTCGTATTCGTCATCTTCTTCTTCGTCGCCGAGTTTGTGGGCTTCTATCATCCACTGCCCTAGATAAACGATATCCAATAGGAGCCGGTATTCTCGTTTCGTGAAATTAATTTTCATTGTATTAAGTCAACTCATGGATATTTTTGCGTGTGAAACATAACGCTCAAATCAGCGGCCCGGCGTTAGCCGGGTCCGACTGCATTTGCTTGTTATGTGGCAAGTGTACACTGCTTGAGTATAGGCGGTAAAAGCGAGCCCTTAAAACCTTAACGTAGGAGGCAAACTAAGGCCAGAAGCTGAGATTAGTTGTGCATAGTGTGGATTTCGAGCGACACGAATTATTCTTTTGCCCAATCCAGAATTCGCTGATCGAAATCGGCAGCGATATCGGCCGCCTGTTTTTCATGTTTGAACAGGTACGGATCGCAGCTCACCACATTACCGCGGTTGTCGAGGAAAAGTAGTCGGATTTCCCCTTTCCGAAAGTAGTGCCCACCGCAATGGTCGTCGTCGTAGTTAATTGTTCGAAATGGCCGGCCACCCAGGTTTCCTTTCCAATTTTTTTTGATATCAAAATAAACGTCCACGACATCACCCGTGTTTGGCACGCGAGCTACTTGTTTCACATCTACCACCCTAGCAAGAAACACATAGTGGGCACGTTCAAAGTCACCGATCGGGTCGGGCTCACAATAATACGAACATGCCTGTGCCGCGGAAGAGGCTAACGTCAAGCACAAGACGAGACTAGCGAGCACACGATTCGAAAACATTTTAATGTGTTTGCAACATAGTGAATTCTTCAAAAGACACATAACGCTTCGCATCAGCGGCCAAATACACGCGTAGCGGGCATTTGGTCCGTCTGCATGCGCTTGTTAGGTTGCTCTGTTGGATTACAAAAAATCATCATTTGGATTCTCTTTCCTAAAACATTCTGCGATTTTCATCGCTTCCGAATTTTCGAAGTAGAGTAATGAGCTGTAAGCCCAGCTTCGGACTTCGCTGTGATGACTTTTTAACTCTGCTTCTAATAAAGGTATTACTTTGGGATTCTTCGAGTTTCCAACAAGCTCAACAAACTTCGATCTCATATTTGGATCGGTTTCTCGAAGCATCAGTTGTACTAATTCGTCTATGTATTTATCCAGGCAACCCTGGAGCCAATGATAACCATCCTCGTATGTCAATGAATCAGAGCTTCTAAGCATCTCGATACATTTGTCAAACTCCTGTGAGTTCATCTGTGTGCCCAGCAACCTAACGCCCGGCATCAGCGGCCAAATTGCACGCGTAGCGGGCAATTTGGTCCGACTGCATGCCCTTGTTAGGGTGCGGTTCTGCTATGCCACTTATGTGTTTCTGTAACATGTGCTCTATAAGCTTTTTCTTCAGTGACAAGTTCACTATTACATTCAAAGGAAAAACAAACGACTTTCTTTCTGTTTGTTTTCACCAGGTCTGTCTTAATATCTACCAACAGCGTTGCCTCTCTCACCCGGGATAAGTCAACATTGTCCTTTGTGCTCTCGTGTTGAAGCCAAGCCTGAATTTCTTTTGCGATATGGAGATCTAAGGATCCCGCGGTGCTATGTGAAGCAGTTCCCGTTAGTAAATTCAAATTTAGTATCCCGTCGGGAAGACCCGCTAAAGTTTCGAGATCTGTATGCATTCTCCAGCCCATAAACATTCGGCACGCAACATCAGCATAATGTTTAATTCGCTTTCGTTGCATAGCTGGTTTATGGCACCCTAACGGTTCGCATCAGCGGCCAAATGCGCGCGTAGCGGGCATGCTTGTCCGTCTGCATGCGCTTGTTAGGCGTCGCCCGAGTCCGGTTTCTACCTAGCTCCAAAAACATCCGGCGCCGCCAAATTCTTCATGCGAAATTTCTACATCCGAAGGACGCAGGCCATCAATCATTCGAGCATTGATGCCCATTACCGTATATTTCTCATTCAAGGGCAACCAATGCGTCGTGCAGCCACAGACTTTGCAACGATGGAATTCGAGGGTTTTATCACCCCAAGAATACGTGGATGTGGCTCCTTCAGCATAGATAAGCGAAACTTCTTCCAGGGCACGATAGACCCAAAGGGCACCAAGCCTTCTGCAGATTGAACAGTTGCACTCGGCGACCTTCTCGGGCGCACCGGAAAACTCAATGACAACTGCGCCACAGTGGCATATCGCTTTGGAGGTCAATTTGGACTGGTCACATTTCGTCATCGAGGTCATCAAGACGCCTAACGTCTCGCATCAGCGGCCGACGAAAGCGCGTAGCGCTTGAGGAGGTCCGGCTGCATGCGCTTGTTATGTGACTTTTGCTCAATGCTTTTCTTTGGATTCATGCTGAGTCTTCGTCACATCTCTCTTTTGGCAAGTCGTCGAAAGGCTGATACCAGGGAATTTGGCTTTCAACACAAATGTGTCTAACGGGAACTGCGTGCTCCGGATGGTCAAGTGTCCCGACAGCAACGTTCGTCCATTCTGGGTGATCTGGGCACTTCCAGATCACTCTTGAGCCACAAGTCTTGCAAAAGTAACTAAAGCCAAACGAAGAGGTTTGAAACATTGAGACTCCATCTTCGTTGTACGTTAACGATTCTGGATTCACGAATACGCCCACATGGGCGGGAGTGCCAGTTCTTTTCTGGCATCCTTTACAGTGGCAGAAGTACGCTTCCTTCGAATTCGCTTCTGCCTCGTAACGAATTGCTCCGCAAAAACATCCGCCTGTTACCGATTCGAAACGTGCTGACATTTTGTCTCCCCTTAGTTTGGAAGCGGATGCTCATTTTACACGATAGAGTTTAGGGATACCTCAAGTCACATAACGCCTCGCATCAGCGGCGTGGCCGTAGGCCACGTCCGACTGCATGCGCTTGTTATGTGGCGCTTGATTCATTTCGAACTCTCTTTTAGCCGATGTCTTAGCCTTCTTATTTCTTCAATTAAACAGGGCACATCCTGGCGTGCACTAGCTATAAAATCTTGATCCTCAACTGTAGCGCCTATCAATTCAATATCCGGGCTGTCTGGATCATCTCCTCCGGTTTGGATGATATCGCTTCCACTCTCGTGATCTCGACCTTCGACAAATGATTTCCATGGTCCTTTCGTGGCAGCAGCACACCGTTTTTCTATTAATTGAATTTCTTCTTCAGTCATCTCTAATTACCGATTTGCTTCAAGCCACATAACAGCTCATTTAGAAGGCCTTCGGCCTTCTAATATATATTAGCGGGCAGGCCTTTTTAATTTTAGCGGAATTTGTTGGTGTTGTAGGTGCTTGGTTTCCCACATGAAAATTTGGCACGGAAAAAACGGGTCTTGTTAGAGTGGAACAGGTCATCTTAACGTTTTGATTTGTCGCGTTATGCTGGTAGGATTGGGACTCAGTGTAAACGAAAGGATTCGTGATCATGAGCAGGCATACCTCCCCTTTTATTGATTCCATTGCTCGTTTCATGTCGGTGCGCCGCTATAGCCCTCGTACCATAGAAGCATACCTTTACTGGATCAAGTACTACATCCATTTTCAAAACAAGCGCCATCCGCGGCAGATGGGAGACCGGGAGGTCGAGCAGTTCTTGACCTTCCTTGCAGTTGAGCGGCGGGTTTCCGTCGCGACACAGCGGCTGGCGTTAAACGCGTTGGCGTTCCTGTACAATCGTTTTCTGGATTTGCCCCTGGGCGATGTGCGGGGCTTCTTGCGTGCCCGGGTTCCGGCCAAACTTCCCGTTGTGCTGACCCGAATCGAGGTATCCAGGGTGCTGGCACAGTTGAGCGGTGTACCGCTGATGATTGCGTCCCTGCTCTACGGTTCCGGCCTGCGTCGTCTCGAAGTAGCACGGCTGCGGGTCAAGGATATCGATGTCGACCATTTGCAGATCCGGGTCTGGAATGGCAAGGGTTATCAGCACCGGTTGACCACGCTGGCGCCGGAGCTGGTGCCAGTACTGGAAAACCAGATCGAACGTGTTAGGTTGTATCTGCACGAAGACAGCCGGCAGGAGCAGTACGCGGGTGTCTGGTTGCCCGCCGCAATGGCCAGGAAACATCCCGATGCGTAGTTCACGCAGGGCTGGCAGTATCTCTTTCCGGCCTCGAAGTTGTCGCTGGAACCGGAAACCCGGCGCCTGCGGCGGCATCATATCGATGAATCGACCATCAACAAGTTCATCAGGAAAGCGTCGGTCAGGGCCGGCCTCGACAAGCACGTTACCAGCCACACCCTGCGCCATTCCTTTGCCACGCACCTGCTCGAATCGGGTGCCGATATTCGCACCGTACAGGAGCAGTTGGGTCATCGTGACGTCAAGACCACGGAGATTTACACCCACGTGCTGAATCGAGGCGCGCGCGGGGTGCGCAGCCCGTTGAGTGACCTGAATAAAACGTGATGGAACAGTGTGGCGCCGTTATAATCCGACCTTTATTTAAAGCGAGACCCGTAATGGCCGACGAAACCCTGGTAATCGAAACCGGCGTGCACGCGCCCGACTCGAGCGTGATCTGGCTGCATGGCCTCGGCGCTGACGGCCATGACTTCGAGCCGATTGTTCCCGAGCTGCGGCTCGACCCGGGCCTCAATATTCGATTTGTTTTCCCGCATGCGCCGATGATGCCGGTCACGATCAACCAGGGTTTCGTGATGCGCGCCTGGTACGATATACGCGCCGCGGACATTGGCGCCGAGACTGATGAGAAGGGCATACGCGCATCGGCGGAACTCGTCGACGATATGATCGAGGCCGAGATGGCGGCCGGCATCGCGCCGGAACGGATCGTGCTGGCCGGTTTTTCTCAGGGCGGGGCGGTCGCGTTGCAGGCGGGTCTGCGCTTCAAAAAAAGGCTGGCGGGTATCATCGGTTTGTCCACCTATCTTCCGCTCGACGATACCCTTGAATCGGAAAAGTCCGATGTCAACGCCGATATCCCGATACTGCTCGCACACGGTTCCGCCGATCCGGTGGTCCCGGTCGAACTCGCCTATCGCTCGCTGAAAAAACTGGAGCAGGAAGGCTACGAGGTCGATTGGCATGAATACAAAGGCATGCAGCACAGCGTCTCCGAGCAGGAAATTTTCCATATCGCCGAGTGGATAGAAAGAGTCCTTATATGACGTCATCGCCGCCAAAGCGGCAGCGACTCCCCAAACCGTCATCCGGACAACTTAAAGTGTTACCCATGTGACCGGTTTCAACTGTTACCCATCTGCCCGGTGCTGCAGCCTAACGCTACAAGATTCCCGCTTGCGTGGGAATGACTTCAAATAGCCCCGACAACCCGGCTACGGTTTACCAACCCCATCCCTGCGCTCTCCGCGTCCCCGCGCCTCCGCGAGAAACAACATCCCTCGGCCCGGACCCTGCTCCCCGCGAAAGCGGCGAAGCCGTTATCCCTTGATCCGCTCCCGCCCCGCGTTGATCTGAAACATCACCTGCTCGGGCGCGGTGCCGCCGGTGATATTGCGCGCGTTGAGCGATCCCTCCAGCGACAGCACGTCGAACACGTCTGCCTCGATGCGCTTGTCGAAGCGCTGCAGCTGCTTGAGTGTCAGCGCGCCGAGGTCTTTGCCTTTTTCGATTGCGAACGCTACCGCGCTGCCGACCACTTCGTGCGCGTCGCGAAACGCGACGCCCTTTTGCACCAGGTAGTCGGCGAGGTCGGTCGCGGTTGCGTAGCCCTTTTGCGCGGCCTGGTACATCCTGTCCCGATTGACCTCGAGCGCCGGCACCATGTCGGCGAACGCGCGCAGCGATCCGATCAGCGTATCGAGCGAGTCGAACATCGGTTCCTTGTCTTCCTGGTTATCCTTGTTATAGGCAAGCGGCTGGCCCTTCATCAGCATCAGCAGGCTCACCAGGTTTCCGCTGACGCGCCCGGCCTTGCCGCGCACCAGTTCGGCGACGTCCGGGTTTTTCTTTTGCGGCATGATCGACGAGCCGGTGCAGTAGCGGTCCGGCAGGCGGATGAAATCGAACTGCGCGCTCGACCACAGCACCAGTTCTTCGGCCATGCGAGACAGGTGCGTCATGCAGATCGCGGCTGCGGCGCAGAACTCGATGACGAAATCTCGGTCGCTGACGGCGTCGATCGAATTGCGGCTGGGCATGTCGAACCCGAGTAGCTCGGCGGTGTACTCGCGGTCGAGCTCGTAAGATGTTCCCGCCAGCGCGGCGCTGCCGAGCGGCATCTGATTCATGCGCCTCGCACAGTCTTCGAGCCGGCCGTGATCGCGGTCGAGCATTTCGAACCAGGCCAGCATGTGGTGGCCGAAACTGACCGGCTGCGCCACCTGCAGGTGGGTGAAGCCCGGCATGATGGTGTGGGCCTCGCGCTCGGCGAGGTCGAGCAGACCGTTCTGAAAAGCGCGAATACCCTGCATGCAGGTCTCGATCTGGTCGCGCAGGTAGAGGCGGATATCGGTCGCGACCTGGTCGTTGCGCGAACGCCCGGTGTGTAGCTTCTTGCCGGCGTCGCCAATCAGCTCGGTGAGGCGCGCCTCGACGTTCATGTGCACGTCTTCGAGCGCGACCGACCATGCGAACTTGCCGTTATCGATTTCCTCGCGAATCTGCTGCAGGCCGTACTTGATCGCGGTCAGTTCGTCGGAACTCAATACGCCGATGCGCTTGAGCATCATCGCGTGCGCGCGCGATCCCTCGATATCGGCGTGCGCGAGCCTGCGGTCGAAGGTGACCGAGGCGGTGAACGCCTGCACGAATTCGTCGGTGGGTTCGTTGAATCGCCCGCCCCACATGCGGCTGTCTTTTTTGCTCATCGGTTTCAGGTCTTTCGGCTTCTCTATGCGCGCGCAATACGTCGACACATTATGGCGATTATTGTTGTATGCTTGCAGTGCACGTCAAACAAATCAACTCTTTATGCCAGATAATACGGAAAAAAGTATAACCGGCACCGATATCACGTCTTACCTGCCCGATTTTTGCGATGGGGATGTTTTCCTACGCCTGTTGCTGGTCATCGAGTTGATCGCGATCGTGTTCGCGCTGGTCAGTTTCGGCGACGGCAGCCTGTTCGTGCATATCGCTTTGATCTCGGTCGCGATGCTGTGGGTCGGTCTGACCACGGCCGCGCTATTGTGCCTGGTGACGCGCCAGGGCTGGCTTGGCGATCATGTTCGCACCACCGTAATCGCGATCGTCATCACGCTGATGATGACGCTGCTGGTCAGCTTCCTGAGTCTCGGGCTCGGCGGCATGCTGAACTTTGGCCCGACCGCGCGCGACGTCGGTTTTACGCTGACGCGCAACCTCTCGATAGCGATCATCCTGATCGGCATGGCGCTGCGTTACTTTTACCTGCATTACGAATCGGACCTGCGCCTGAAGGTGCAGGCCCAGGCTCGTTTGCAGGCCCTGCAGGCGCGCATTCGACCGCACTTCCTGTTCAACAGCATGAACACCATCGCGAGCCTGACGCACGATCAACCGGACCTCGCCGAGCAGGCGATCGAAAACCTGTCGGACCTGTTTCGCGCGAGCCTGTCGGCGGAGGCGAGCATCTCGCTGCAGCAGGAGCTGGAATTGACGCGCAGCTATATCGATCTCGAGGCGCTGCGCCTCGGCGACCGTCTCGAGGTGAAGTGGCGACTGCCGCCGCGAGAACCGAAATTGAACCTGCCGGCGCTGACACTGCAGCCGCTGGTCGAAAACGCGATTTATCACGGTGTCGAGCCGCTGCCTGGCGGGGGCACGATCGAACTCTCGATCGACGAGTCCGACGAAGGTATCGTGTTCACAATTTCCAACCCGTTGCCCGCGCATCAGCAACCGAATCACCGCAAGGGCAACCGCATGGCGATCGACAATATCCGCGAACGCCTGGCGCTGGCCTACGGCGGCGCGGCGTCGATGGAGTTATCCGAGTCCGACTCGCGCTATACTGTGAAACTAACCATTCCGACTACGGAGGCTGTGTGAAAATACTGATAGTCGACGACGAGAAACCGGCGCGCGATCGACTCGCACGCATGGTGGGTGAACTGAAAGAGCACGAGCTGGTTGGCGAGGCCGTAAACGGGCTCGAAGCGCTGGGCATGGCGCAAAGCCTGGAGCCAGATATCGTGCTGCTCGATATACGTATGCCGGGCATGGACGGCATCGAGGCGGCGCGCCATATCGCCAGGCTCGACGAGCCGCCGGCCGTCGTCTTCACCACCGCGTTTTCCGATCATGCGCTCGAGGCCTTCGAAACCCACGCGGTGGACTACCTGCTCAAGCCGGTCAAACAGGATCGCCTGCAGGCGGCGATGGACGCTGCGATACGGCCTACGCGCGCCCAGGCCAGCCGCAGCGACGGTGTGTTGTCCGGTCTGGAACCGCGCCAGCACATCTGCGCGCGCGTGCGCGGCAGCCTGGTGCTGGTGCCGATCGAAAACATTTATTACTTCCATGCCGAGCAGAAATACGTCACCGTGCGCCATGCCGAGGGCGAGGTCCTGATCGAGGATGCGCTGAAAAGCCTCGAGAAGGAATTCGGCGACCGCATCCACCGCAACGCGCTGGTGAGCCTCGCGTGGCTTGCCGGCATGCAGTCCGAAAACGATGGTCACCAGGTGACCTTTCGCGACATAGAAGATACCCTCGAAGTCAGCCGCCGGCATTTGCCGGGCGTACGAAAAATTATCAAGAACCTGTAAATGACAAGCTCCCGAACAGAACTACGTATCGCCACGCGCGGCAGCCCGCTCGCGCTATGGCAGGCCGAGCACGTCAAGGCGCGCCTCGAGGCGCTGCACCCGCGGCTCGGCGTATCGCTGCTGACGATGAAAACCCGCGGCGACAAGCTGCTCGATGCCCCGCTCGCCAAGGTCGGCGGCAAGGGACTGTTCGTCAAGGAGCTCGAGGCCGGGCTACTCGACGGGCGCGCCGATCTCGCGGTGCATTCGCTCAAGGACGTGCCGGTCGAGTTTCCCGACGGCCTCGTGCTGGCGCTCGTCATGGAGCGCGAGGACCCGCGCGATGCCTTCGTGTCGAACACCTGGGACAGCCTCGCGGCGATGCCCGCGGGGAGCCTGGTCGGCACCTCGAGCCTGCGCCGGCAGACGCAGATTCGCGCGCGCTACCCCGAGCTAAAAGTTGACTGGCTGCGCGGCAACGTCAACACTCGCCTGGGCAAGCTCGATGCCGGCGAATTCGACGCGATAATCCTCGCCGCGTCCGGTTTGCAGCGTCTCGGTTTCGGCGCGCGCATCCGCGCCGCGATTCCGCCCGAGGAATGCCTGCCGGCGATCGGCCAGGGCGTACTCGGGATCGAGATCCGCAGCGACGACGATGAACTGCGCGCGTTGATCGCGCCGCTCGCGCATGCCGAAACCACGCTGCGCGTCACCGCCGAGCGTGCCCTCAACCAGACCCTGAATGGCGGCTGCCAGGTGCCGATCGCGGGCTACGCGGTGCTCGAGCAGGGCCAGCTGCACCTGCGCGGCCTCGTCGGCGAACCCGACGGCAGCAAAATACTGCGCGCCGAGGTGCGCGGCGACAGCGCCGCGGCGCACCAGCTCGGGGTGCGGCTGGCGCAGCAGTTGCTGGCACAGGGCGCCGACCGGATACTCGCAAGGCTGCGGGAATAGCGATGCCCGGCAGGCTCGACGGCATGGTCGTGCTGAACACCCGGCCAGCCCGGCAACAGGCCCGGCTGAGCGCGCTGCTCGAGGCCGAGGGGGCGACGCTGCTGTCGTTTCCGGTGATCGAAATCGTGTCGGCAGAGGCAAACCCCGCGCTGCGGCGGATCGCGGGGGGCCTGGCGCAATACGACGTCATGATATTCGTCAGCCGCAATGCCGTCGACGGCGCGTTTGTCTTCATCGACGCCGCCGCTGTGCCCGCGAAAATGCGATTCGGGGTTATCGGCCCGTCGACCCGGGAGGCACTGACCGGGCATATCGGTGATCCGGGCGCGCGCCTGATCGCTAGCGAACCCTATAACAGCGAAGCGCTGCTCGAGGCCGATGACCTGCAGCGGGTCGATGGCAAGCGTATCCTGATCCTGCGCGGACAGGAGGGGCGCAACCTGCTCGGCGACGAGCTCGCGGCGCGCGGCGCCGCCGTCGACTATTGCGAAGTTTACCGGCGGGAACTGCCGCGGCGCGATTTCGACGCCTTCAATCGCCTGGTTGCGGCGGCGTTTCCGACCCTCGTTATCCTGACCAGCAACGAGGGCATGCATAACCTTTTCGAACTGGTGGATGACACGGCTGCCGGGCGTCTGCGGCAAATCCCGTGGCTCCTGATCAGCGAAAGAATGCGTGAATCGGCGCTGAAACTGGGACATAATGCCTCCATCATCGTCGCCAGCAGCGCGAGTGACAGCGGAATCAGGCAAGCGATTTGTGATTGGGCTAATCAGCGATAAATCGATTTATGAGCAAAAAAGATTCATCCAGTGATACGGGTAAAGGCGACGAGGTCGAGGTCGTCGACAATACCGACGCGGTCGAGTTCGATGCCGCAGCGGACCCGGCGGATGACACGGGCGACAAACCCGGACCGGAATCCGATCCAGGTGGCGACAGCAAATCCGCCGGCGGTGACAAGACCAACGCCAAGCTCGGGCCTGCAGCGGATGACAAGGCCGAAACCGCAGCCATCGATAAATCCGGCGACAAGTCTAAGGCCGAGGCCGGTGCCAGATCGGAGTCTAAAGTCGAAGTTGACGACAAGCCCGGGTCCACGGTCGAGCCCGCGGCCAAACCCCCGTCGAAATCCACGGCCGCCATGGCGCCGAAACCGCGACGCGCCTGGTTCAGCCTGTTCAATTTCCTGCTGATCATCGTTCTCGCCGTGGCCGCCGGCTATTACTGGTGGCTGCAACAGCAGGCCGCGCGCGATTACCAGGATACGATCAGCGATCTGCGCCAGCAGCTCGACGCCAAGGCCAGCAACAGTCGCGTCGATTCGAGCCTGGCGCCGTTGAAATCGGAAATCGGTGGTCTCGATTCGAAAATCGATGCGTTGACGCTCGAACAGCAGGGCTTGCGCGAGGCCAGCGAAAAGCTCTTCGAACTATACGGTCGTGACAGGAACGACTGGCAGTTCGCCGAGGTCGAGTACCTGATGCGGGTCGCGCAGCACAAGCTGATCCTGCAGGACGATTTCGAGGGCGCCGCGATCACGCTGCAGGCGGCCAGCGACAAGATCGCCCAGACCGGCGATACCGGGCTGTTGCAGGTGCGGGTCATGATCAGCGAGGAAATCGCCGACCTGAAGACGCGCAAGCGTCCGGATCTCGTCGGCATGACGCTGATTCTCGCGCAACTTGCGCGCCAGGTGCGGGTGCTCGAGCCGGGTTTCGCGGTGCGTGTCGAGGAGACGACCACGCAACCGCAGCAGTTGCAGGCGTCGAAGGACTGGCTGGAGCGCCTGGGCGCGTTTATCGATTCGCTCGTCGAAGTGCGCCACGAGGCCGTAAAACCGAGCGAAATCGAGGCCAGCATCGCCGATGTCTCCGAAACCCTCGAGGACAATCTGAAGCTGGCGCGCTGGGCGGTGCTCGACCGCGACGCGCGCCAGTACGACCAGCTGATTTCGCAGAGCCTGCGCCTGTTGCGCGAGTTTTACGATCTCGACAACGTCGCCAACAACGATTTCATGAGACAGTTGCGGGATTTGCAGAAAATGCAGCTAAAACCCGAAAAACCGGATATCACCGGCTCGCTGCGGGAACTGCAGCGCATCCTCAGCCAGCGTGACAACGCGCCCGAACCCGCCGCCCCGCCGGCAACGGAGTCCGGTAATGGTTAAGCTTTTTGTCAAGCTGCTGATTCTCGTCATTATTGCGCTCGCGGCGGTTTTGGTGGTGCGCGACGATCCCGGCTTCGTGCTGTTGCGCTATCGCGACTACTCGGTCGAAACCAGTCTCGCCTTCGCGCTAGGCGCGTTAATCGTGTTCATGATTGCGCTTTACTACCTGCTGCGTTTGCTGCGGGGCCTGTGGCGTCTGCCCGCCGCGGTGCAGCGCCAGTCGCAGAACCGGCGCTACGCCAAGGCGCGGCGCCAGCTCAACGAGGGTCTGATCGATCTCGCCGAGGGGCGCTTCGAGCAGGCGGAAAACCACCTGATGCGGCTCGTAGAGTACAGCGAAAGCCCGCTGGTGCACTACCTTGCCGCGGCGCGCGCGGCTCAGCTGCAGGGCAAGCACGATGCCCGCGACAATTACCTGAAGGCCGCCCACGATGCCAACCCGGACGCCGAGCTTGCCATCGGCGTGACCCAGGCCGAACTGCAGCTCGCGCACCTGCAAACCGAACAGGCGCTCGCGACGCTGAGCCATTTGCACAGTATCGCGCCGCGCCATGATTACGTGACCATGTTGCTCGCACGCGCCTACCACGAGCTCGAGGACTGGCCCGCGCTGGTCGAAATCCTGCCCGATGTGCGGCATAAAAAACTGATCAAGGACAGCCGCTTGCGCGAGATGGAGCTTGCGGGCTATTGCGGCGTGCTCGAACGCGCCGCCGGCAACCAACAGGATTTCGAGCGGGCCTGGGGCAAGGTTCCGAAGGCCCTGCAGTCCGACCCGGCGATGATCCGGTTTTACCTGGACGTCATGGCGCGGAAGGGCTGGTATAGCGGTAGCGCCGAGCAGCTCGTGCTGAAGTCGCTGGATAATCAATGGGACGACGCGTTGATCGAGGTCTACGGTCGCTTCAAGGCAAAGGACCCGACGGTACAGTTGTCGCGCTGTGAAAAGTTGCTCGATGATTACGGCCACAACGAAAACCTGTTGCTGGCGCTGGGGCGGATTTCGATGCGCGCGCGCCTGTGGGGCAAGGCGCAGGGCTACTTCGAGGCCAGTATCGGCGCGAAGGCGACCCCCGGGGCCTGCCTGGCGCTCGCCGCGCTGTTCGATCAACAGTTGAAACAGCCGGATAAGGCCGCGCATTACTACCAGCAGGGACTCAAGCTGAGCCTCGGCGAAAAGGGCTGATACCTGCCCCGGTATCGATGGAGAAGTACGACAAGAAAGCGGCTGAACTGATCGAGCGCAGCTACCAGACTCCCGAAATCGTCAACCAGCGCCTGCGCACGCTTGCCGCGCTGGCCTTGACGCGTGGCGAAAGCGTGCTCGACGCCGGCTGCGGCACCGGCCTGTTGCTGGAGCAGCAAGCCCTCGCCGTCGGGCGCGAGGGTCGCGCCGAAGGCGTCGATTTCAGCGACGACATGCTCGCCCATGCCAGGGCCCGCTGCGCCGGTCTCGAGCAGGTGCACCTGCAGCAGGGCAGCATCGAAACCCTGCCGTTCGACGACGCCAGTTTCGACGCGGTAAGCTGTACCCAGACCCTGCTTTACGTCGATGACCTCGGGCGCGCGTTGCGCGAATTCTACCGCGTTCTGAAACCGCGCGGTCGCATCGCGCTGCTCGAAACCGACTGGAGCGGCGCGATCATGAACAGCCACGACCAGGCCCTGACACAACGGGTTTTCGACGCCTGGGATGTCGCGCTGGTCAATCCGAACCTGCCGAAGCGGCTGCGCCCGCTGCTGGCCGGTCTTGGCTTTGCTAACCAGCGGGTCGAGGCCATACCAGTATTGAACGCGAGTTATGCCGAAAACAGTTTCTCGGCGAACATGCTGCAGAATTTCGCCCGCACCGCGCACCGCAGTAATATAATCACGGCCGGCGAGGCGGAACAGTGGCTGGACGGGATTGACCGACTGATCGCAGAGGATGCCTATTTCTTCTGCGTGAACCGCTTCCTGTTCACCGCGTTTAAATAGGGCCAAAGTTGCAACAACGGAGAGAGTTATGACACATCATTACGAGGGCAGCTGCCATTGCGGCGCGGTCAGGTTTTCCTACGATGGCGATGAAATCACCCAGGGCCTGCGTTGCACCTGTTCTATTTGCCGGCGCAAGGGCGCGTTGATGAGCCCCGAGGCGATACCGGTGACAGACCTGAAAATAGATGCCGATCCCGCGGATCTCGGCCTGTACGAATTCGACAGCAAGATTGCGAAACACTATTTCTGCAGGCATTGCGGCATCTATACCCACAACGTGACCGCGCGCTTTCCGGACAAGTGTCGCGTCAACCTGGGCTGTATCGACGATCTCGATACCGACGGTTTCGAAGTCCTCGTATTCGATGGCAAAAACCTGCTGTAAAATCTGGCAAAAGGGTACGGGCGGGAGATGCAGAATATTCTGGTAGTGATGGCCGATCAGCTCAGCGCGCTGGCGCTGGGATGTTATCGCAACCCGGTCGTCAAAAGCCCCAATATCGATCGGCTCGCCGACGAGGGGGTGCTGTTCGAGTCGGCCTACAGCTCCAGCCCCCTGTGTACCCCGGCACGCTACGCCTTCATGACGGGCCAGAATATCTCGGCCTGCGGCGGTTACGACAACGCCGCCTACCTGCCCGCGACCATGCCGACCTTCGCGCATTACCTGCGCCTTATGGGTTATCGCACCTGCCTGTCAGGGAAGATGCATTTTGTCGGCCCGGACCAGCTGCACGGGTTCGAGGACCGCGTGACCACCGACATCTATCCTGCCGACTTCGGCTGGGTGCCGGACTGGCATCATCCGCAGGAGCGCATCGATCTGTGGTATCACAACATGTCGAGCGTCAAGCAGGCCGGGGTCGCGGCGATCACCAACCAGCTCGCCTACGACGACGAGGTCGGCGCGCAGGCGATGCGCGTGATTTACGATCATGCGCGCAGCGAGGACCAGCGGCCGCTGTGCCTGGTGGCGAGCTTCATCCATCCGCACGATCCCTACGCGACGCGCCAGCGCTACTGGGATCTGTACGAGGGCATCGATATCCCGTTGCCGACCGTGTCGCGCCCGGCCGTGCAGGATGCGCATAATGCGCGCCTCGAAAAGGTCATCGCGCTCGACGCGGTGGACCTCGGCGAACAGGACATCATCAACGCGCGCCGCGCTTACTACGGCAACGTGAGCTATGTCGACGAGTGGCTGGGGCGCCTGCGCGCGGCATTGGCCGAATGCGGCATGGCCGACAACACGACGATCCTGTTTACCTCGGACCATGGCGATATGCTCGGCGAGTTCGGGCTCTGGTACAAGATGAGTTTCCACGAATGGTCGAACCGCATCCCGATGATCGTGCATCAGCCGTTGCGGTTTGCGGCGCGCCGCGTCGCGGCGCCGGTGGCGCAGGTCGACGTGCTGCCGACCCTGGTCGATATCGCCGCCGCGGCAACCGGTGCAGCGGCGCCCGCGCCGATCGATCCGCTGCACGGTCGTTCGCTGGTTCCGTTATGCGAGGGCGATAATGCAAACGATCCCGGCGCCTGCGTCAGCGAATACCTCGCCGAGGGCACCGGCGCGCCGATGCTGATGATCCGGCGCGGGCGCCACAAGTATATTTGCTGCAGCACCGACCCGGATCAGTTATTCGATCTCGAAGAGGACCCGAACGAACTCGAAAACCTGGTCGACCACCCGCTGCTCGAGGACTTCCGCAACCAGGCCGCGGCCCACTGGGACAGCGACGCGCTGCGGCAGACGGTGATCCGCGACCAGGACCGCCGCCGCGCGGTGCATGCCGCGCTGCGGCTGGGGCGCTACCAGGGCTGGGATTTCAACCCGCCGCGTGACGCCTCGGAGGAATACACCCGCAGCCACATGGATTTGACGAAATTCGACATTACCTCCCGTTTCCCGAGGCCGGAAGCGTTTAAACCGAAGTTCAAGTGAGTTGTTAACGTCGCGACAGGTCCTGCGGCCCGCATTCGACTCGCGCCCCGGATTCGCGTTTGCTGGATAATCGCAGGCGGATACTGGATCGATTCGCGCGGCGATGGACAGGCCTGTCGTTTTTGTTTTACGCTACCGCGTCAGGGAGAAAGCTGATACATGAGTGCAGACGCCTTAAGCGAACCGTTGATACTGCTGCTGGTCGAGGATAACGATGCGCATGCCGAAATGGTGAAACGCAGCTTCGAGCAGCACAAGGTGCCAAACGTGATTCACCATGTCGACGACGGCCAGAAGGCGCTCGACTACGTTTTTCGCGCCGGCGAATACGCCGATATCGACAAATATCCGAGCCCGCACTGTATCCTGCTCGACCTGCGCCTGCCCAAGGTCGATGGACTCGAGGTTCTGCGCCGGATCAAGAGCGACGCTAACACGCGCAAAACCCCGGTCGTGATTCTGACGACTTCGTCTGCGGACAAGGATATCGCCCAGTCCTACGAATACCACGCCAATAGCTACGTCGTAAAACCGATGGATTTCGCCAGGTTCGAGTCGCTGATGGACGATTTGGGTTACTACTGGCTCGCCTGGAACCAGAATCCCTGGCGCTGATCGAACTGGCCTCGTCGTTGCGAAAATCCCTCGCCCCGGCTTTCTCGATTATCCCGGCTATACTCATCGGCAAGCACCGTAACCAGCCATTCAGCCATGCAAAACGCCGTCCGCAACACCACGGCACAGTCGTTAGTCGAGAACGTCATGCAGTTGGTCTCCCTGCCGGAGATATACCTGCGGCTGCAGCAGGTCATCGACGATCCGCTGCACACCCGTGAGCAGTTTGCCGAAATCATCGCCTGTGACCCATCCCTGAGCGCACGCGTGCTAAGAATCGCCAACAGCAGTTACTATGGCTTCCCGCGCCAGATCGAAACCGTCAACGAGGCAGTCGGTATCATCGGCGAGCTGGATATCCGCAACCTCGTGCTGGCGACCACCGTGGCAGGTTCGATGAACGCATTAAGTCACCAGGGCGTCGATATCGGCGAATTCTGGCTGCACAGCCTGCGTTGCGGCGTGATCGGACGACAGCTCGCGCGCAAGACCGGTATCTTCAATCCAGATGTCATGTTTCTCGCCGGGATCCTGCACGATATCGGGATTCTCGTCATATACCAGCAGGATGCCGCCCTGGCGGGCGCGATAGCGTGCCAGATAGACGAAAAGCACCAGTTTCGCGACCAGGCCGAGCGCGAGCTGCTGGGCTTCGATCACGCCGAGGTCGGCGCGTTGCTGATCGAAGCCTGGGGTTTACCGGCGGAGCTCGCGGAACTGGCGCGCTGCCATCACCAGTACCAGCTGGCGCAGCAAAACCGCGCGGCGGCGCTGATGCTGGCGCTTGCCAACCGTTTGGCCGGAGATGCCTTGGCAGAGGCCGCCGACTCCGACCCCATGTTGGCATCGATGATCGAGCAGCTCGAAATCGGCAGCGCCGCGCTGGCGCTTATCGTCGAGCACAGCGAGCAACAATGCGCCGAGATTAAAAATATTATCTTAGGATAACCGGCAACGGGCCGATACAGCGCCTACGACCCAGTTTTAATGGAAAAAACCGGCGTAGCCGTATGCGCAACCAGCCTGAATACAATGTCTTGCTTGTCGAGGATGATCCCAGGCACGCCGAACTGATCAATCGTGCCTTCGCAACCGAGACACATTGCCGCTTGACGATAACCGTCACCCTCGAGCAGGCCAGGTCGCTGATCGGCAACCAGAGCCCCGACCTGATCATCACCGATGTCAGGCTGCCCGACGGCAACGGCACCGAGTTGCTGGACTATGTCCCCGATTGTCCAACTATCGTCATGACCGGTTACAACGACGAGAACTCTGCGGTCAGCGCGATGAAATCGGGTGCCGCCGATTATATCGTCAAGACACAGGAGACCATGGCGTCGCTGCCGCGCACCGCGAGCCGGGTGATACGCGAATGGCGTCTCGTCATCGACCAGAAGCTCGCGCGCGAGCGTCAGCAACGCCTTACCGCGATTCTCGAAGCGACCCCGGACCTGATCTGTATCGCCAACCTCGACGGTTTCGTGAGCTATATCAACCAGGCGGGGCGCAAGCTGCTCGGCATTGGCGAAGACGAGGATATCAAACGCATCCGGCTGGCCGATTTTCATCTACCGGCAGATGGCCGGAAAATTCTCGGCGAAGGCATCCCGCAAGCGATCGCCGAGGGCATGTGGACCGATGAAACCACGTTCGTGTCGCTCGCCGGCGACAGGATTCTGACGTCGCAGGTGCTGATCTCTCATCGCAACGTTCACGGCGAAATCGAGTTCTTTTCCACCATCGCGCGCGATATCCGCCACCTGCGCGCGGCCGAGGAGCGTATCGAGTATCTTGCCTACTACGATACGCTGACCGGGCTGCCCAATCGCAACGAACTCGTCAAGCGGCTCGACATCGAGATTGCGCGCGTCAGGCGTAACCGGAGCCACAGTGCGCTGCTGTTCATCGATCTCGATAATTTCAAGTACATCAACGACTCGATGGGGCATCCGGCGGGAGACCTGGTGCTGCAGGAAATGGCGCAGCGCCTGCAGGCGCACCTGCGCGGCGGCGATACCGTCGCGCGGCTGGGCGGAGACGAGTTCATCGTGATCCTGGCGGACCTGAGCCGGGATGGCATGGAAGCGATAACGCAGGCGCGCGAGATCGCCAACAAAATCCGCGATACCATCGCGATGGAATGCCGAATTCACGCAACCGAGCTGCAGGTGACCGCGAGCATCGGCATCTCGATGATCACCCGCGACGATACCAGCGGCCATGACCTGCTGCGTTTCGCAGATACCGCGATGTACCAGGCCAAGCGCGAGGGCCGCAACCGGCTCGAGTTCTTTACCGAGCGCATGGGCAGCGACGTGACGCGCCAGCTGGAACTCGAAAACCAGCTGCGCCGCGCGCTGCGCGAAGACCAGTTCCGCCTGTTCTACCAGCCCCTGGTCGACGATACGCGGCAGGTCATCGGCGTCGAGGCCCTGATTCGCTGGCAGCACCCCGAACTCGGTGTCATCGCGCCCGCCGAATTTCTCGACGTGCTCGAATCCTCGGGCCAGATTGTCGAGGTCGGCGACTGGGTGATCGAAACCGCGCTCAAGCAAATGACGCTATGGGCCAGCGATGGCCTCGTCGGCGACGACTTCCTGCTTTGCATCAACATCAGCCCGCGTCAGTTCCGCGACCCGCAGTTCGCGGAAAACATCAACTGCCAGCTGGAGCGCATCAATGTTCCGGCGCGGAATATCGTCATGGAAGTCACCGAGCATAACCTCATCCACAATATCGACGATGCAATCCAGCGCATGCAGGAACTGATCGGTCGCGGTATCCGTTTTTCGCTCGACGATTTCGGCACCGGCTACTCGTCGCTCGCGCATCTGAAAAACCTGCCGGTAAAACATATCAAGATCGACCGCAGCTTTGTAAAGGACATCTGCAGCGATGGCGGCGACCTCGCAATGGTCGCTTCGATCCTGGCCCTGTCCGGGCATCTGGGCCTGCAGGTCGTCGCCGAGGGCGTCGAGGAGCCCGCGCAATTCGAAATGCTGCGGCGCCTCGGTTGCCGCTATTTCCAGGGCTATTATTTCAGCAAGCCGTTGTCCTTCGAAGATATGGACGCTTACCTGGCCGGCGCCAGGCAAGCAATCTGAAACCTGGGGGGATCCGCCGCGGGTTCAGCCTTGCCGGTAAAGCACTTCGATCGCGGGCGCGGCATTGCCGAGATAAGCCCGGTATAGTCGCCGTGTCTTGTGTTCCGACGCGATCGATCCCTGCGCCACCAGTTCTACCGCCGCGTTGAAATTGCATCGTTTCTTGATCGTCGACCCGATCTCCTCGACCAGTTTGGCGTAGCGGCTCGCATCGGTGGATGCGGCTACCTCGATGCAGACACGGGGCCGGTAATCGATCGGCGGCGGGGCCGCGAGCTCGACGAAGAACTCCGCACTGATCGAAGGCCGGTGCTCGAGTAGCGCCGCCTGGATGCCGAGGGGGAACACGTTGACGCCCCTGACGATGAACATGTCGTCGCTGCGCCCCAGCGTGTGCAGCCGGAAACTGCTGCGGCCGCAGTCGCAGGGCTCCGTATATATGCGCACGATGTCGTGGCTGCGCAGCCGCATCAGCGGGCAGGCCTCGCGCCGCAGCGATGTGAATACCAGTTCGCCTTCGCTGTCGTTGTCGAAGGTTTTAACCTCGCCGCTGGCGGGGTCGATCAGCTCCACCGCGACCAGCCCGGCGCCGCAGTAATGGTGCCCGTTACGATGTTCGCACTCGCCGCTCTGCACGCCGAGTTCGGCGGTGCCGTACATGTCCATCGCGCGCATGCCCCAGGCCTGTTCGATCTTGTCGCGATAAGCGGGAACCTGCAGCCCCGCCTCGCCGGAAAAATAGCCCCGGGTTACGTTCAGGCTGCGCAGGTCGATATTCAGGGTCCCCGCGATGTCGGCCAGCCTGACCGCGTAGGACGGCGTCATGAACATCGAGTAGCCCTCGTCGCGCGCGGGGAATCGCGCCAGCATTTCCAGCAGGCGCTCGCTATTGCCGATGCCATAGGGCAGGATGCCGGCGCCGAGGGTCTCGAAGGCGCCGTGATCCATGATACCGCCGGCATACATCGAGTAATTGAGACAACTGATGACCAGGTCTCGCGACCGGCAGCCCATCGTCCACAGCGCACGCGCGCCCATTTCGTTGTAGGCATCGATGTCGTTGCGGCTCCAGCCGAGCCGTGTCGGTTCTCCGGTAGATCCGCCGGTACAGGTCATACGTATGATATCTTCGAAGGCGGCGCACTGGTTCGGGCCGAACAGGTCTCCCTGCCGCTGGGCCTCGGCGATATCGGCCTTCTCGGTAAACGGCAGCGACGCCAGCGCGGCATGCGAATCGATGCCGCCGGGATCGATGCCGGCGCGGACGTACTTGTCTCGATAGTAGGAACTGTGCTGGTATACGTAGCGGACCTGCGCGGCGATGAGCGGTGCCTCGAGTTCGCAAACCTGTTCGCGGCTCAGCGTTTCGACGGCTTCGTTCCAGTATTTACGCGGCATGATTTAATCCGGTTGATTCCGGGCAATGGTAACCAAATGGCACTGCCGAAGCAGCAAAAACAGAATTTCGCCCTGGCGATGCTCGCGCTTTGCGGCCTCGCGGCCGGCTGCGGCGCATCGACGGGGGTCGTGTTCGACCCGAGCAAGGCGCACCATGGCGATGGCGAATTCGTCAGCGCCAAGCGGGGCTCGTTTTTCGGCCATTTCTTGATGCGCCTGCGCGAGGACGACCCGCCGCCGCGCGACCCCGCGGAGATCGCGTCGATTGTCGGCAGCGCCGACCTGGATTTGATCCGCTCCTACGCGGAGCAACCGCGCGTGACCTGGATCGGGCACGCCACCGCGCTGGTGCAGTTCCGCGGCATCAATTTCCTGACCGACCCGCACCTGACGCAGTACCCGTTTTACTACGAAATGTTTGTCGAGCCCCGCTACACCCAGCCGGCGCTCGACTTCGAGCAGATGCCGGCCATCGATTTCGTCGTCATCTCGCACAACCATTACGACTCGCTCGACCACCGCACCGTCGACAGGTTTGGCGATACGGTGCTGTGGTACGTGCCGCTCGGGCTCAAGGCCTGGTTCCTGGACCGCGGCATATCCGCCGACCGCGTGGTCGAACTCGACTGGTGGGAAAGCCACCGCTATAACGACGAGGTCGGCATAACCTTCACCCCGGCGCAACACTGGTCGAAGCGCACACCCTGGGACACCAACGAGAGCCTGTGGGGCGGATGGGCGGTCGACATCGCCGGCTTCAACAGCTGGTTCGCCGGCGACACCGGCTACAACGATCGCTATTTCCGCGAAATCGGCGAGCGCCTCGGGCCCTTCCGCCTGGCGATGATCCCAATCGGCGCCTACGCGCCGCGCTACTTCATGGGTAGCGCGCACGTCGACCCGGCGCAGGCGGTCGACGTCCATCTCGAGGTCAGGGCGCAGCAATCGCTGCCAATTCACTGGGGCACCTTCCAGTTGACCATCGAGCCGATCCTCGAGCCCGCGCAACGGCTCACCGAAGAAATGCAGCGCCGCGGCCTGCCGCTCGAGCAATTCCGTCCCGCCAGGATCGGCG
>Ga0224512_10001363_pt1 | contig 23573 bp, 18 predicted proteins | sample SF_May12_sed_USG_4_FD_169103 | JGI IMG/M metagenome (GOLD analysis project Ga0224512, IMG submission 169103) | Sediment microbial communities from San Francisco Bay, California, United States - SF_May12_sed_USGS_13 | ecosystem: Environmental > Aquatic > Marine > Sediment | place: USA... | reverse complement strand
CAGGGTGGCAGGCACATCGAGAGCCACACCCACCGGGACCCCTGCAACGCTACAGGGACAAACCCCGCAGCACCCCTACAGACCTATCAGATGCCTCGGCGCTCGTTACGTCGGCGACCCGGGACCGGGGCGAGGTTGCAGATTCTTGCGTCCCCTGCGTGCGGAGAGGCGCGACTCCCTACCAGGCGCCACCCCCACCGCCGCCACCACCGCCACCACCACCGCCGCTAAAGCCGCCTCCACCGCCCGATGAACCCGGTGGGGCGAAGGCTCCACTGAGGGCCGACTGCAAACCGGCAAGGGCGTTGGTCGAATGCCCGCCGGAGAATCCGTGGTTCCCGTACCAGTAGAGGTGACTCGAACGAGCGAGTTCCTCCGGGGCCTGGATCCGGGCTGCTTCCAGAACATCGTCGGCAACCCCGAGGGTGATGGCGTAAACGAGATACGCATCCCACAGGTCCAAGGCGATCGGGGGTGCCTCATGCAGACGACTGAAGTCCTGCAGGTACCTCTTGAACGCCTGCCAGCGCACCGCCAGCAAGGCACCCTGGTCGGAGCGCTTCACCCATCCCGTCTGGCGGATTCCAAAAGTGGCCACAATGGCCGCATTGATGACGAATGCGATGATCAGCCCGGGGGTGAGGAAAGGCGCCCATCGCGATCCGACCACGGCCCTCCAGAACAAATACACAAAGGCGAAGATCAGGATGAGAATGCCGATCGCCCAGGCCAGAGGCTTGCCACCGCTCCGATCCAAGAGACCCAACCGGACCTGCTCTTTACGAGCTTCGCTCTCGAATTTGTCATAGCTGCTGGCGTTGGCCGCGGCGTCCTCACGGATCTCCTTTCGGAACTCGGTTAGCGGCAATGGCCCCTCGGCCAGGACTCTCGTCAGGATGTCCATCACCGGCTTCTCGACCGCACCTTCGGCCCGGTTGACGTCGGCCAGCCCGATCTGGAGGTCGGAGATGTCCTCCCGGCGGAGCCCCATCCAAGTGCTCTTCTCGACGGTGACCGGTTGGGCGCTGAGCGCTCCCCGACGGATCAGATCGAACATCGTGGCGACAAAATCCTCGGTGCCGACCGGACCTTGCCGCAGCAGCCCGCCGATCACGGCTGGAGGATGATTCGAAGGCGGCTCTTGTTCGTATTCCCGATCGTAGGCCACATCGGGCTCACGCCCGTGGCGACGGTAGATGACCAAGACGGCAACCGTCGCAGGCAGGAAAGTCAGAAGGGCAAGGGTAGACACCAGAAAGATGAGCAAGGTTCGATCGGTGGCAGCCTGGCTGTCCTGGGCCTCTTCGTAGCCGAGGATCTCGTCCAGACCATTCCCGGCGACAACCGACGCACCATCGCTCGACTGCAATCCTGAGCGAGGGAATACGACGCGCAGTTCGACCCATTGGCCGGATGGGATGCCTTCCGCAGTCAGGATCGGAGAGACGCCGTCAGATCCCAGTGAAGTGGACCCGTTCACCGAACGGGGGTGTCCCCACACGAGAACCTCCCCCGACGAGAATACCCCTGGAAGCTCCAGAGTCGCATAGAGGTGACCGAGGGGTTGGTCCCACTGATCACCCCAAACTTTCAGGTTGACATCAACCACATCGTCGTAGGCGACGGCCAGCCCCAGCATTCGATAGCTGATGCTGAACGTTCGAGGCTCGTTGAAGGCTTCGTAATGCCATACAACCCGCGTGAAGCCGGCCCGGCGCTCGACTCCAAACGTGCCGGAATCGCCCTGCGAGCCCAGTTCTGTCGGTGCCCCCGGTTCGTAGGAAACACCTGCTTCGCCGACCTCGACATCAACAACGTCCTCGCCTGCTCGCAACGGAATGTCACGCCAGGCCCCCATATACAGACCATCGAAATCATAGGTGAGGTGCTCGACGACGCGAACAGACCCGTCGGCTTCGACGACCACCTCGACGTCTGCGTTGGTGAGATTGAACGACTTGGCAGCCGCCGGAACGGCCGTCAGCATCGAAAACAGCGCCGCCAGGATTGCGACGAGACCGACGGATCGAAGCCGCCCGACTCTGCTCAGAAACGCACCTCCGGCGTCTGTTCCGCCTCGTCGGGAGCATCAAAGAACGGCTTGACGGAGAAGCCGGTCATGGCGGCGACCATATTGGACGGCACCGTCTGTACCCGGTTGTTGAAGGTCAGCACGGAGTCGTTGTAGATCTGTCTGGAAACAGCGATCTTGTTCTCCGTTTCGGCCAGCTGTGCCTGCAACTCGGAGAAGTTCTGGCTGGCTTTCAAGTCCGGATAAGACTCGGCAAGCGCAAAGAGTTGCCGCAGGGCACCCGTGAGGAGATTCTCGGCTTGGGCCTGTTCTTCAACCGTCCCGGCCGCTACCGCCTGGTTCCGCGCCTCTACGACCTGCTCGAACGTGGATCTCTCATGGCTGGCATAACCCTTGACTGTTTCAACCAGATTCGGAATCAAGTCGTAGCGCCGTTTCAGCTGGACATCGACCTGCGCCCACGCGTTGTCCGCCCGGTTGCGCAATCGAACCAACCCGTTGTAAATGCCGATGACCGCCACCACCAGGACGACGACCACGACACCCGCAATGACATAACCCACCCATCCCCCTCACTTCGACTCGTCACGAGTCTAGAGATCCGCAACGCTCCACATAGTGCGGCGCGCCACCAACATACGCCCCGGAGATTGGAGTTCCCAGGGCCGAACGTCACGGAGCTCGCTCCCCGTACCGCCTTCCTGGCTGCCGTAGAATTCGCCGCATGAGCGAATGGGACCGCCCTATCACGGTTGAAGCGATGTATGGGCCGTGGGGCATTGATCACGACGATATCGACGCCGCTCTCGACCGGAGCCGCGCCCCGCGCTCTTCGACCATGCTCTACGATGCGTTCGCCGACCTCGACATCGGCCCTTCGCATGTGGTGCTGGACGTCGGCGCCAGAAACGCCGTGCACAGCCTGCGGATCGCCGAGCGTTTCGGCTGCCGGGTCGTAGCGGTCGACCCCATCGAGATCAACGTGCGGGACGCGCGGGCCGCCATCGCCGAGCACGGGAGCGGCTCGCTGCTGGACGTCAGGCAGGGTTCCATCGAGGCCATCCCCGCCGCCGACGGCGAGTTCGACGCCGTGCTGTCGCGGGATATGCTCAACCACGTCGTCGACATCGACGGGGCCCTGGATGAGTGTGGTCGAGTGCTGGCCCCGGGAGGGGCGATGGTGGTGTATCAGACGTTCGCCACACCGCTGTTGGAACCGGCTGAGGCGGCGCACATCTACGCCGGCCTGGCGATCGTCCCCGAGCGCATGTCGGCGCCGGCATTCGAGGAGGCCGCCCGGCGCGCCGGGCTCACCGTGGAGGTGGCCGACCCGATCGGCTCCGAGTGGCGCGAGGCATGGGAGGAGGACGGCAGCGGCCTCACGTCGCGCCAGCTCCTTCACGCGGCGCGGCTGCTCCCCAAGCGCGAAGAGTTACTCCACGAGCTGGGTGAGGTGCCCTATCGCGTCCAACAGGCCAACACCCTATGGGCGTGTACCAGATGATCGGCAAGCTCGAGCCGCGGATGTATGTGTTGCGACGCTAAGGAACCTGGCGCCCAGCCGGGGCCGTTGATCTCTTAGGAGCATTGGGGAGGGGCCGTCCGATCACACCGCTAGATTCTCGGGAAGAGGAGTATCTGCATGGCCAAGCGGGGACAAACCCGGCCTAGCTGAATCGACCGGCAAAGACCTGCCAGATCAATACACCCCCGAGAAGGACGAGCAATACTCCGCTGGCGGCCAGGATCCGGCGATACCAGGCCAGGCTGAGCAGCCCTCGGCCATGAGCGACTCCCCAGGCCAGAAAGAGCTTGCTTCCAACCAATAACCCGTAGAAGCCCAGTAGGAAGGCAGCCGCCCGGACAGCCCCAATACCCCACGCCGACACGAGCAGAGGTCCGCCAACCCCCATCCAAAATAGCCACGGGTGAGGACTCAGGATATTGGTGATGAAACCCCGCCGAAGATCCCGCCTGTCGGTCGGCGGGTGTTCGAACGACGCTCGATCCGCCGTCCGGCTGGTGTTGACCCCCAGGACGATAACAAATACGCCACCGGCGGCCGCCAGGTAGGGCAGCACCCGGGTCGGAAAGGAGCCGACGGCCAGGACGCTCAAGGCAACGACGGGCAAGTCGGTCAACAGGGGAGCTATCGCCACCCTCACACCGGCCGCCACGCCCCGCTGTAGCGCGGTCGATATAACCAGGGCGCTGAGCGGCCCCGGACTGACGCCGGCCGCGAACCCGAGGGAGATGCCGAGCAGTAGCTCAGACACGGCCGGTTCCAAGTTTCACGTCTTTGCCTCCCCCTCCAGGCGGGAGAGGCGCCAGCCCGGCCGGACGGAGGGGGTGCCGGCTGCCCGCGTCACCGTGGCGTACTACCCCAGGGCATCCGCCATGGCACGGCCGATCTGGGTCGGATCGTCCAGCACGACGGCCCCGGCCGCCCGCAGGGCCTCCATCTTGGCGCCGGCAGTTCCCTTCGAACCGGAGATGATGGCTCCCGCGTGTCCCATCTTCTTTCCGGGCGGGGCGGTGACTCCGGCCACATACGCTACAACCGGCTTGTCGACATACTCCTCGATGTAGGCGGCGGCTTGTTCCTCGGAATCCCCGCCGATCTCCCCGATCATCACGACGCCTTCGGTCTCTGGATCCGCCTGGAAACGAGACAGCACATCGATGAACGACGTTCCCGGAACGGGGTCACCGCCAATGCCCACACAGGTGGTCTGACCGATATCCAGCATCGTGAGTTCGTGGACCGCTTGATACGTGAGGGTGCCCGACCGCGATACGACCCCGACGTTCCCCGGCAGGGTGATCTCATGGGGCATTATCCCGACATTCGACTTCCCGGGAGAGATCAAACCGGGACAATTGGGACCGATCAGCACAGCGTCGGGAGCCGTCTGCTTGATGTAGTTGTAAACCCGGGCTTCGTCCTGTGCCGGGACACCTTCAGTGATACACACAATCACGGCGCACCCGGCAGCGGCGGCCTCCATGATGGCGTCGGAGGCGAACGCCGGAGGCACGAAGATCAACGACGTATTCGCTCCGGTGGCCTCCACGGCCTGAGCCACCGTGTCGAAGATCGGAATCCCGGCCACCTCATCGCCGCCCTTTCCGGGTCGGGTGCCCGCCACGATATGGGTGCCGTAGGCGCGGTTACGAAGCGCGTGATATTGCCCTTCCTTGCCGGTTAGGCCCTGTACGACGACCTTGGTTGAGGCATCGATCAGAATCGCCATGTCAGGCCTCAACCCCCTTCGCCAGATCAACGGCCTTCTCGGCCGCTTCCCGCATGGTGGAGGCCGGAATGAGCTTGTCCGACTCGACCTTGGCGAGGATCGCCCGGCCCTCTTCGGCGTTGGTGCCGTCGAGTCGGACGACAATCGGCCAAGGTAGATCAAGGCGTTCAAACGCTTCGAGGATGCCCTGAGCGACCAGATCGCCGCGGGTGATACCGCCGAAGATGTTGATCAGGACGGTCTTGACCGAGGAGTCCTGGATGAGGATCTCGAGAGCGGCGCTGATCGTATCCGCGCCGGCCCCTCCCCCCACGTCGAGGAAGTTGGAAGCGCTTCCGCCGACCAGCGACACCACGTCGAGCGTTGACATCACCAAACCAGCCCCGTTGCCGATGATGCCGATGTCGCCGTCGAGCTTGATGAAGTTCAAATCGCGTTCTTTGGCCATCTTCTCGACCGGTGGGATCACGTGGTCGTCAGCTAGCGCAGGAAAATCGGGATGCCGGAAGAATCCGTTCTCGTCGAGCGCGACCTTGGCGTCGAGGGCAACCACATTGCCTTCGTCGGTAAGGATCAGCGGATTGACCTCGACAAGGTCGCAGTCGAACTCCACAAACGCCTCGTAGAGCTTCTTCAACAGGGCAACCGTTCCGCGGGCGGCTTCCGCGTCCAGCTTGGCCCGATAGACCATCTCCGTCGCCTGCCAGTTGGCAAGGCCGAGCACCGGATCGATATACATTCTCACCACGGCTTCAGGCTCGCTAAGGGCCACTTCCTCGATGTCGACGCCTCCCTTGGCACTGATCATCCCCAGGTGTTTCTTGGCCGAGCGATCAAGCGTAAAGGAGGCGTAATACTCGGATTTGATGTTGGAAGCACTCTCCACCCAAACCTTATTGACCGTGTGCCCCTTGATATCCATGCCGAGAATGGCCAGAGCATGGTCGTGGGCTTCATGCGGGGTCTCGGCAAGCTTGATACCTCCCGCCTTGCCGCGTCCGCCAACCTGCACTTGAGCCTTCACCACGACCCGGCCACCGATTTCCTCAGCGGCGCGCTGGGCCTCGGTCGGTGAGGTGGCCACCCGTCCGTCTGGCACCGGCACTCCGATGCGGGCGAACAAGGATTTCCCCTGGTATTCGAGTAGGTCCACGGTCTCTCCCGTCAGCGTTGTGGTACGTGGGTGTCCACCCAATCGGTGATCTCGGTCAGCGGCGTCCCGGGCGTGAAGATCCCGGCGAGACCCGCGCTCAGCAGAGCAGCGGCATCCTCGTCGGGGATGATGCCCCCTCCAAACACGACAATGTCACTGGCTCCTCGCGCCGCCAGCAGATCGACCACCTTCGGGAAGAGAGTCATGTGGGCTCCCGAAAGAACCGAAAGGCCAATCCCGTTGACATCTTCCTGGATGGCCGTTTCGACAATCTGCTCGGGCGTCTGATGAAGACCTGAGTAGATCACCTCGTTGCCGGCGTCCCGCAGGGCCCGGGCAATGACCTTGGCCCCCCTGTCGTGGCCGTCCAGTCCCGGCTTGGCGATGAGGATCCTGCGTGGCATGGCGACCCCGAGGTTACCGCAATGCGCCGCCGTCTGATCCGGGTCGGGCGCGGGTGGCATGTATGTCTAATGGATTCCGCCTCTCCCTCGACCGCACCCGCACACCGCGACGGTGCTTATCCGTTCGCCGGTCTTGGGTACGACGTGGATTTCGAGACCGCACCCCGACTACCACCGTCGATACGGCGGTGACCCTCCGCACACGGCCCGGTGTATTCCCCGGTAAGCGAGGGGGGCGTTGGTGAGGTCTTGCGAGGATGGCGGACGCTGGAGGAAGACAGAGCTGCTCCGGGTGGCGCGGCTGGGAAGCAAGCGGCCCCGGCTACGGTTGAAAGTACCTGAACCACCGCGAGGGAGACCGCATGTCCAATATCCACGGAGTCGCCGCCCAGGGTCAGAGCATCTGGATGGACGAGATCTCGAGGCAAGTGCTCGAACCGGACGGCTTGTCCGCTCTGGTTAACGGCGCCGCCGTCACCGGTGTGACCTCCAACCCGACCATTTTCGCCAAGGCCATCGTGGGGTCGAACGACTACGACGAGGCCCTACACGATCTCGTTGGGCGTGACGCCGACACCCTCGAGATCTATACCGCGCTGGTCACCCGCGACATACGCGACGCCTGCGACGCCCTCAGATCGGTATGGCAGGAAAGCGGTGGCGCCGACGGGTTCGTCTCCGTTGAGGTGTCCCCCGAGCTAGCCGACGAGACGCAAGCAACGATCGAGGAGGCCCGCGAATGGTGGAAGAGGGTCGACCGGCCCAACCTCCTCATCAAGGTACCGGCCACCCCGGCGGGAATCCCAGCCGTGCGACAGCTGATCGGTGAGGGCATCTCGGTCAACGTGACCCTGATCTTCTCGCTCGATCGATACCGGGAGGTCATGAACGCCTATCTGCACGGCCTGGAGACCTATGCACAAACCGGTGGGGACCTCTCCCGGATCAACTCGGTCGCCTCGTTCTTCGTGTCACGAGTTGATACGGAAGTGGACAGGCGCCTCGAGCAGATCGGCAGCAGAGAGGCCCTCGACCTGCGTGGCAAAGCCGCCATCGCCAATGCCCGGGCGGCCTACGGCCTGTTCTTGAACACGTTCGCCGGCGAACGCTGGGGATCTCTTTCCTCGCGAGGAGCCCGCATCCAACGTCCTCTCTGGGCGTCCACGAGCACCAAAGACCCTGACTATCCGGACACAATGTACGTCGACGAACTCGTCGCCTCCAACACAGTCAACACCGTCCCCGTCAAGACCATCGAGGCATACCAGGATCATGGCAATCCGCGGCCGGCGGTATTCGGGGCAGCCGAGATAGCCGAAGCCAAGGCCACGCTCGAGAGTTTGACCGCCGTGGGAATCGCCTACGACGACGTAGTACGGGTCCTCGAGGGCGAAGGTGTCCAGAAGTTCGCCGACTCCTACCGGGAGCTGCTCGACTCGATCGAACAAAAGCGCTCCGCAATAAAGGGATAGGGTTGTCCGGCCGGACGTGAGATGGGAATGGAATACAGACTCACGTTGCGGTCAGCGGGACGGAGCCGTCGGTGCGGTGATACTCGTCGTGAGCGGCAATGAGCGGCTCCCAATCGGGATGATCGACATCGAGGGCAACTAAATGACGGCTGCGAGGACCGTCTCTCCTGTCAAACGAGCGCGCCGTGCGAATCAGCCTCGCCGAGGCATCGTCGATACGGCGATGCTGGGCGAGATGCTCATCCCATGAGACACAGACAAACACTTCGGTGATGCGATGCGGGTCTTCGCTGTTCCGGTACAGCCGCCAACGGTACGCCCCCGTTCGTAACCGCACCTTGCGTATCTCGCTCATCAACTCCACGAACTCCTCGAGATCGGCCCGGTCAATCTGCCAGGTATTGGCAATCATCACCGGCCCTCCCTCCGTGTCGACGTGGAGGCGCGTCGGTCTTACTTCCGTATATTCGGGAGCATCGATCTCATCAAGCGAAGGTATCCGGAAGAGAGGCGCCAGAAGCCCCAGGACCATCGCGGCACCCGAAATCGCCACCATGGCCCCACCGGCCCCGATGGCGTCGGCCAACGCCCCCGACATGATCGAACCGACCGGGTAGACACCGGAGAAGGCAAGGGTGTACAGGCTCATTGCCCGACCGCGTATCCACTCCGGAGCCATCAGCTGGCTGCTGGCATTCACGGTCGTGAGGGTCAACACCCAAGAGGCTCCCGCCACCATCATCCCGAGCGCTGCTATGGGGGTCGACGGCGCCAACCCGACCGTAACGCCCGCTGCGCCGAAAACGACGATGGTGGTAGGCACCGACCGAGCCCCGAGTTTCGCGCCCGCGTGCGGACGCAACAGAGCTCCAATGAGAGCACCGGCCCCCATGAAGCCGAGCAGGATTCCGTAGGTCGTCTCCGAGCCACCCAGTTCGCTCGTTCGGTTTGGCAAGGTGGCCTGCACGACGGCAGAAGTGATCGCGAACAACGCAACCAGGGCAAGGAGACGACGGAACGCCGGCGTGAACCGGGCGTAGCGAATGGATTGGGCTATCGCGTTCGTCATCGACGTGTGCTCCGGTGCCGAAAGGGCGAGCCGGCTCCCGACGACGGCTATGACTGCAATCACGGCCACGTAGGAGATTGCATTGAGGCCGAAGCCCAGTTGGGGACCGGCCGTCGCGACGATCACCCCGCCCAACGCCGGTCCAACCGCTCGGGCAACGTTGAATCCTGCGGAGTTGAGGGCAACGGCGCTGGCGACCATCCCTCTGGGCACGAGGTCTGGAACCAGTGCTTGCCACGCCGGTAGGTTGAACGCGACCCCGACTCCCATAACCAATCCCAAACCCAACAGCAGGCCCGGTGTGATGAGATTGGTGACGGTCAGGATCGCCATAGCAGCGGCGGCAGATCCCATCAGCGACTGCGCGACCAGCATCACCTTGGTCCGATCCACGGTGTCGGCTACTACGCCCGAAATGAGGGCCAGGAACAGAAGAGGCAGCAGATTGGACGCGAGCATCAGCCCTACCCACATTGCAGAAGAGTTCGTGAGTTCCTTCATCAACCAGGCAGCTGCCACCGTCTGGAAGAACGCGCCGATGTTGGAGAAGAGGGCAGCGAGCCAGACGGCCCGGTAGTAGGGCAGCCGCAGCGGAGCGATAGCTTGTGACATGTTCCCGAGTGTAGGAGGCAGCTCGGACTGGTCTGATCGGACTCGCTGGGAGCTTGCGGAAAGGGCATCGCGGACGACCATCTCATGACTGGGGAGCCGGACATCTCATCGCCCGAACCCACCCGTCATGCGTTGAGACCCTCCGACCAGCCGGGCACCATCCGATCTCGTTCTCGCCGAGCCGCCGACGTCACTTGATGGAGGCCGGGCGGGACAGCTCGGGCACCCGGAGCAGCAGGACCAGCGCGACTCCGGAGAGGGTCGCCCCGGTGGCGAAGGCGGCGGCAGGCCCCACCGCTGCGTAAATGCCGCCGAAGATCAGGCTCGCCGGCAGGGCGGCGAGCCCGATGGCGCCGTGGTAGAACCCGAAAGCACTCCCGCGCAAGTGCTCCGCCGCCAGTCCCGCTACCCATGCTCGCTCGACCGGTTCGGTGAGCCCGAAGTACAGCCCATACGCCAAGAAGACCACGATCAGCCCCGCCTGGCTCGTGACGGTGGCAAACGAGAGATACACGACCCCGTAGACCATCCAGCCGGCCACCATCAGAGGCCTGCGTCCCACTCGGTCCGAGAGCCCGCCGCCGACGTAGTTGGCGACCATCTTGACCACATGATGGGCTGCCCACAGGAGCGCTATCGATCCGGCCGCCAACCCAGCATCGGAGAGACGCAAGATCAGGAACGCATCGGTGCTGTTTCCGAGCGCGAAAACCAGAAGAGCCAGCAGCAGTCGTCGGAAGCCGCCGCCCATCGCCGACCAGTCTCTCGACAACGAGCTGTGGGCCGCGGTCGTCCGTTGGCTCGGCCGCGCCGGTTCCCGCACGGCCACCGCCAGAACGGCCATGACGACCACCGCCGGGATAGCAGCGAGGAGGAACACGCCCCGCAGCGTCATCGCCGGGATTAGCAGGAGACCGGCGGCCACAAGTGGACCGGCCACCGCACCGGCATGGTCCATCGCCCGATGCAAGCCATAGGCTGCGCCCAGCCGGTCCGAAGGAGTGACATCGGCAATGAGCGCGTCTCGAGGCGAGGTGCGGAGCCCTTTGCCCACCCGGTCGGTGAACCGGAGCAACGCCACCACCGGCCACGCAGCCGCAGCTCCGATCAGTGGCCGAGCGGCGCCGGACAGGCCGTACCCGGACATTATGAGGGGCTTGCGTCGCCGGGTGCGGTCGGTCCAGCGACCGGAAACCACCTTCAGCAAGGCGGCCGTAGATTCGGCCAAGCCCTCGATAGTGCCGAGCGCTACTGCGCCAGCTCCGAGCGTGCGGAACAGGAACACGGGCAGCAGCGGGTAGATCATCTCACTAGACAGGTCGGTGAAGAAACTGACCACGCCGAGAGCCATCACCGCTCGGGGAAGGCGCCGGACTCGATGCTGAAGTGGGCCGCTCACCCGCTCATTCTGGCCGCGCAGAGCAGGGCCATGCGTAGCCGCCGGAGCGGTGCTAGGCCTTCTTCAAGGGCGCCCAGGCCAGCAGTAGTCGTTTCTCTCCCTGATCATCGAACTGAACGGTGGCCTCGGCGCGATCGCCCGTCCCGCTGATGTCCAGCACCACACCCGTCCCCCATTTGTTGTGAAGGACCCGGTCACCGGGTGAGATGTGCGATGCGTCGACCGTGGAACGTACGGCGGACGAATTGGTTTCGTGCTCCGCTCGCCGGCGGCGTTTGTCGATCTTGGTCACCAACTCTTCTGGGATCTCGGATAGAAAGCGGCTGGGTGGGTTGTAGTTGGTGCCACCCCACAGCATCCGGCTCCAAGCATTGGTCATGAAGAGCCGGTCCTGGGCCCGGGTGATGCCGACGTAACACAGCCGCCGCTCCTCCTCCAACTCGTGGGGGTCGCCCAGGGCACGAACGTGCGGGAACACCCCGTCGTCGAGCCCGATGATGAAGATGATCGGGAACTCAAGACCCTTGGCATTGTGCAGTGTCATCAAAGTGGCGGTGGTAGAGCCTTCCTCCAGCTCGTCGATATCGGTGACCAGGCTGATCGACTCCAGGAAGAGTTCCAGCCGGCGTAACCCGCCGAGTTCGTCCCAGGCCTCGTCGCCTATCATCGAACCCTCTGAGCCGATTTCATACTCCTCGGCTACGGTGACCAGCTCCCGCACGTTCTCAACTCTTCCCAACGCTTCGATCGTCTGCTCCACCTCCAGCTCTGCAAGGTAGCCGGAGCCCTCGAGTACTGCCTCAACGGCGGCCTGCGGGCCGTCCTCAGCCTTGGTCCGGAGCACATCGATCAAAGCGAGGAACTCTTTCACCTGTTTGCGAGCCCGGGCCGACAGGTTTGGTTCGTTGTCGACCTGGACCAGGGCATCATGGAACGACACCTCGAGACCCTGTGCAAAGCGATCGAGGTGTCCGATCGATGTGGTGCCGAGTCCCCGCTTCGGAACGTTGATGACCCTTTTCAGAGCAACCTGGTCGTCCGGATTCACCAGCACCCGCAAGTAGGCGAGAACATCCTTGACTTCGCGCCGCTCGTAGAACTTGACGCCGCCCACTACCGCATAGGGGATGCCGTATCGGACGAACACCTCTTCAAGCACTCTGCTCTGGGCGTTGGTTCGATAGAAAACGGCGATGTCCGAAAGGGTCCGGCCCGCATCCTCGAGAGCGTTGATCTGCTCGGCAACAAAAGCAGCCTCGTCGTGCTCATCCTCGGCTTCGTAACGGGTCAACGGCTCGCCCCGTCCCCGATCGGTCCAGAGATGCTTGGGTTTTCGCTCGTCGTTGTTGGAAATGACCGAGTTGGCCGCCTCCAGGATTACCTCGGTCGATCGGTAGTTCTGATCGAGAACGACGACCCGGGCGTCGGGGTAGTCGCTCTCGAAGTCGAGGATGTTGCGGATGTCGGCGCCTCGAAATCTGTAGATCGACTGGTCGCTGTCTCCGACGACACACAGGTTGCGGTGTTGGGCAGTCAGTTGCCTGATCAGCGTGTACTGAGCGCGGTTGGTGTCCTGATATTCGTCGACCAGCACATACTGGAAACGGCGCTGGTAATGGTCCAACACGTCGGGAAATGCTCCGAACAACTCCACCGTGATCATTAAAAGGTCGTCGAAGTCCATCGCCGACGCCTCCAATAGCCGCTGCTGGTACAGCCGGTACACGTCGGCCACCTGCTCGTGGTAGAAGCCGGTCGCCTGCTGGGCAAAGGACTCATAATCAATCAGTTCGTTCTTGGCGTCGGAGATGGCTGCCCGGATGTTGCGAGGAGGGAACCGTTTTGGATCCATGTCGAGGTCACGCACACACATCGTTACCAATCGGAGGGCATCGGCATCGTCGTAGATCGAGAACGAAGAGCGATACCCGAGCCGAGGAGCTTCCCGGCGCAGGATCCGCGCACAGGCGCTGTGGAACGTGGACACCCACATGGCCCGCACCGCTCCGCCGACCAGACGCTCGACCCGCTCTTTCATCTCATTGGCGGCCTTGTTCGTGAACGTAATGGCCAGAATCGCCTGAGGGGCGACACCGAGGTCCCGGATCAGGTGAGCGATCCGATAGGTCAACACCCGGGTCTTACCGGATCCTGCTCCCGCCACGACCAAAACCGGACCCTCAGTGGCCGCAACCGCTTCTCTTTGGACTGGATTCAGGGAGTCGAAGAGCGGAGATTGGGCCGGGTCGACATCAGCCGCGAATAACGCGTCGTCGGATGAAGCAAAGGATTGCATGGGTCGATGGTACCCCTCCCCGGCAACCTAATCACACGCGTGTAAGCGGAAGAAGAAGCCCGATCAGCGGATCGCCACTTCGACCGTCCCGTCGGGCCGGACGACCCGCCCTTCCTCGTTGCCGTCGGCGACCGGGTCGGGCGGCGAGGTTCTGATGGTGAAGCAGAAACGGCTGCCCGTCGGAAACCGGTGCTCGTACCAAAGGTCGCCGGCCATCGCTCGGGCCAACCGCAGAGCTATCGGGAGCCCCAGGCCGATGCCCTTGTCCGATCGGGCGTCACCCTTTGAGAGCTGCTCGAAGTGCGTAAACACCCGATCGACATCTTCTTCCGGAATGCCCGGTCCGTTGTCCGACACCACAACCAGATAGAACTCACCGTACGGACTTCCCTCAACGAGGATCTGATCGCCGCCGTATTTGTGCGCATTCTCAACCAGGTTGCGAAGGACCTGCTGAACCCGCCGCTGGTCGGCATACACCGACACCCCGCCTGGAATCGCCACCGCTGCGTCGCGAGCCGACCCCGGAGGAAGTATCGCGTTGGTGACATCGTGAGCTATATCCGCAAGGTCGAAGACCCCCATATCCAGGCGGAGTCGGCCCGCCTCGAGCCGGGGGATCACCAGTACGTCCTCAACCAGCTCCGAAAGATGCACCGCTTGCTTGTTGATAATGGTCAAGAACTCATCGACCTCATCGGCGGGCAGGTGTTTCCACGATTCGAGCAACGTGTCTGTGAACCCGGCAATTGAGGTCAGAGGGGTCCGCAGTTCGTGACTGACCATGGACACGAACTCGTTCTTCATACGCCGCGCCCGATCGGCGGATTCGGTAGCGAACTGCTCCCGCCCCCGGGCGGCCCGCACCGCACGGACTGCTGCCAGGACGGCAAGGACAGCCACCAGTAAGGCGCTGCCGCCTATCAATTCAGGCAGGTGCTCCATAGCGTTTCAGCCTCCAGCTGAGCAGCGGGATTGCTGCCCATATGAGCTATCGACACGAATCCCGCCGAGGTTGAGGCCTTCGGAGCCCGCCTCCTCCCATAGAGACCGTCTGAACAGTGTGACCTCCACCCCCATTCCAAGGGATGTCAATCGGGATCACCGTATAGCGAGGACAGGCTGAGCCGGGCCTCCTGCTCGAGCAGCTTCTGGTGGTGGTAAGCGGAGTCGACGACAGCCGCCAGGGGGAACTCCACCATCCGCAAGGTGCGGGCAACCTGCGGGGTAAAGACTCCTGGACGGCGCGAACCGACGGCGAGGACGCCGAGCACTTGTCCGCGAGAGCGCAAGGCCATCGCAAAGAACGACGGCCATCCTGCGGCTGTGTCTGACTCTGCGTCGGCGAACTCCTCCGCGCCAAAACGCCATACCCCCAGCTCCTCGGGACTCACCGAAATCGAAGCCAGCTGCTCGAGATGACCGGCCGTCAGGGCGCGGAAGTGATCGAACTCGGGTCGCGACAGAAGGGGGTCCGTGCGGATGGCAAGACGTCGTTCGGCAGACAGTGCGATTCCGGCCAGGTCGTAGTCGACAAAGCGGCGGAGGATCAAAAGAGATTCCTGCAAGGTGGTGGGAAGGTCCATCGCGCGGGTGGCCATCGTGACGATGTCGTTGACGATCGTGGCATCGAAGAGTTTGCGGTCCAGTAGTTCCGTGACCCGGGCTAGCACATCGACCTGGTCGAGCTGTTGAGAAACCACTTCGCCCGTGCTCAACTCAGAAAGAGCCCGGGTAGCCCTGGCCGTCCGAATCGCTGCCAGCAACTCTTCTCCAAGTGACTCCTTGGTCAGGTACCCGTCCGCTCCCGACTTCTCCGACCAATAACGATCCTCGGCAGAGTCGAGAGCCGTCAGAATCAAGACGGGTATGTGGGCAACCGACCAATCCTCTTTGATGAGCCGGCAGGCTACGTACCCGCTCATGCGCGGCATTTTGATATCGAGCAGCACTAGATCCGGAGCTTGCGAATAGAACTGCTGGATTGCTTCGATCCCATCCTCGGCTATAACCACTTCGTACCCAGCTTCCCGGAGAAGTGACGTCACCGCCGCCCTGATGACCGGGCTGTCATCGGCAACCAGAATCCTCACCGATTCACCTCCGTCCGATCGTCTGGTTGCGCAACCGTGCGCATCTCCAGCAGAGACTGGAGTGTGGTAGCCAGCAATCCCTGGCGTAGATCGGCCTTATCGAGATAGGCGTCGACTCCCGCCGACCATGCCCTGGCCTGGTCTTTCTCATCGGCAACTGCCGACACCATCACCACCGGGAGGGACGGGAGGATATTGCGAACTGCTCGCACGAGCTCAACGCCGTCCGGGCCCGGCATGGCATAGTCGACAACGAGTGCATCGAAGCTCTCAGACCTCAGTTTGGCAATGCCCTCGTCGGCGTCGGCGGCGACGAGGGTCTCGAATCCTTGACCAGTGAGAACCGACCCGACCAACTGGCGCGCCCCGCGCGAATCGTCGACGACCAGGACGCGCGGTCTCGACACAACCGGAGTCGGAAGCGACCGGACCCGGTCCCCCAAACGGTTAGGCTCGATGACCACGACGACCTCTCCCCCACCGAGCACCGCCGCGCCGGTCAGGTGGGGCACTCCGGCCAGGACCGGGCCAAGTCCTTTCACAGCGACCTGGCGTCTCCCGATGATGCGGGGCACGGTGACGGCAAGGAGTCCGGACCGGGTAGCCAGCACGATGACCTCGCTGACAGGCTCCGTTTCCGGGAGACCAACCGCGGAGGCAAAAGACGAGATCGGCAATCGTTGGCTTTGGTGGACGAGTTCCATCCGTTCCTTGCCGGGCCGCACCTCGGCACCGGAAAGGGCGAAGGCCGCCACAACGGCAGCGGCCGGGATCCCCCAGTGGCGCTCCTCGGCTTCGAGGAGCAACATGTCCTGCAAGGCCCAGGACGCAGGCAATGTCAACATCACAGACGTCCCGCGACCTGGACGCGATTCGAGGGTGATCCCTCCGTTCAACATCTCGGCTGTTTCCGCCACCAGAGACAGCCCGGCCCCGTCGCCACTTAGATCGGTGGCGTCGCTCGAGGTTGTGAACCCTCCCCCGTAGAGAAGCCGGGTCAGGTCGCTTTCGGAGGGAACCTCGCTATCGGACGTCAACCCTCGCTCCCGGGCGGACACGCGCACGGCCTCCCAATCAATTCCGCCGCCGTCATCCTCTACCATGATGACCAGGCTGTTCTTGGAGACCTGAGCGCGGATGGCCAAGGTAGCGGTAGCAGGTTTACCTGCCGCTTCCCGATCCTCGGGCGTCTCTATGCCGTGATCGATAGCATTGACCACCAGATGGCGCAGGGGTTCGCGAAGGTGCTCGATTATCTGACGATCGACCTCGACGGTGTCCCCGGCCAGTTCAAAGCGGACTTGCTTTCCGGTACGCCTGCTCAAATAGCGAACGAACTGATGAAACGTGTCAGTGATCTCCGATAGCGGCGCAGCAACGAGTTGCAGCGCACGCATTTGGAGATCTTCGACCGCTAGATCCAAGGTTTCGACGGCAGATTCCCAGCTTGTAGCAAGCGAGGCGACTTCGCGCGGATGGCTGGACGCTGCCAACCGCAACGCCTGAACCGCTCCGGCCAGCGCGGCTGCGTCGAGACGCACCTCAGCAGCCCGGTTGATCAGCCGGTACAGCCGGGTTGTCTCTACCCGAGTGGCGGGCCCAATCAAACCCGATTCGACTGAAGACAGCAGTCCGCCAAGATCGAGGAGTTCAGGATTGCCCATCTCAGGTACCGGATTCGGTAACGGCGGAGGAGGCGGCAAGGGTAGAGATGGGGCCGCCTCGACCTTGACGGGCGGCGGGGCAGGTCGGATGGTCGCGTCTTCCGGCCCGCCGAGGTGATGCTCCAAAGCAGCCACGGCCGCCTGCAGACCGGCAGGGTGACCGTCGCTACCCTCATCGATTGCACCCGCAAACTCTGCTGCCACGCCCCTCAGAAGCTCACCGAGCTCGCCGCTTGGTTGCAGCACCCCCTCGGAAATGTCACGCCAGGCTGCCTCAAGAACCCGAGCCCCCTCGCCCATGTCGACAAACCCCATCACTCGAGAGGAACCCTTGATGGTGTGCGCGTCCCGGAAAAGCGTCGAGAACCGCTCGGGATCCAGTTGGCCGGCCGACATCGCGGAAGAACCCTCGACCAGATTGGCGGAGCGTTGCATCACTTCTTCGCGGAAGATGGCCAGGAGTTCTGCGTCGTTGCCCAACTCCAAGGTGAACCTCTCTCAGTTGAACGGTCGCCTGCCCTAGGAATATCGGTCGACCGCGAGATCGACTTGAGAGAAAGGAAGGACTATTCCCACTCAATGGTGGCGGGGGGTTTCGAAGATACGTCGTAGGCCACTCGGTTGATTCCGACCACCTCGTTTATAACCCGGCTAGAGATGCGTTCGAGGAGTTCGTAGGGAAGGCGCGCCCAGTCGGCGGTCATGGCGTCATCGCTGGTCACCGCCCGAAGAATCAACGGGTAGGCGTAGGTGCGTCCATCGCCTTGCACGCCGACCGTCTTGATGGCGGGCAGTACTGCGAAGGACTGCCACAGCTGCAGGTAAAGACCGGCCCGGCGAATCTCTTCGAGCACAATGGCGTCGGCGGCCTGCAGGATCGCCAGCCGCTCCTGAGTGACCTCACCGATGACCCGAACGGCCAAACCGGGACCTGGAAACGGCTGGCGCCACACGATCTCTTCCGGCACTCCCAGCTCAGCACCGATCGCCCGAACCTCATCCTTGAAAAGATCGCGCAGCGGCTCAACAAGCTCGAATTTCATGTCATCGGGCAGACCGCCCACGTTGTGGTGGCTCTTGATCTTCGCGGCGTCCTTGGTGCCCGATTCGATGATGTCGGGATACAGGGTCCCCTGCACGAGAAAGCTGATGTCCGCAAGGTCCGCGGCGACCTCTTCGAAGACACGGATAAACGTCTCGCCGATGATCTTCCGCTTGGATTCGGGATCGGTTACCCCGGCCAGGGCTGCCAGAAAGCGATCTTGCGCCTTGACGTGAACGAGGTTGATATGAAAGGTGCGCCGGAAAGTCTCTTCCACCTGGTCGGCTTCGCCCGCTCGGAGGAGGCCGTGGTCGATGAATACGCAGGTCAGTTGGTCGCCGACCGCATGGTGCACCAAGGCGGCGGCTACCGAAGAGTCGACCCCCCCGGACAATCCGCACATCACCTTCTCCGACCCCACCTGGCGGCGAATAGCGTCCACCGACTGCTCGATGATCGAATGATGCGTCCAGCTGGGCCGAACCTGGCAGACGTCGAAGAGGAATCGTTTCATGATCTCGGTGCCACGCGGCGTATGGGCCACCTCGGGGTGGAACTGCACCCCATAGCTGCGCCGCTCACGATGCTCCATGGCAGCCACCGGCGACCCCGATGTCGAGGCAACGACCCGGAACCCCGGCGGTGCCTCGACCACCGCGTCGCCATGGCTCATCCACACGTCCTGGGTATCGGGGAGTTGCGCGAACAGGCCGGAACCGTCGGACACCGTGAGCTTTGTCTTGCCGTATTCGGCACTTCCCGTCCTAGCCACCTTGCCGCCTCGCATATGCGCAAGGAGTTGATGGCCGTAGCAGATCCCCAGCACGGGGACGTCCAGATCGAAGATGTCCGGATCAATCTCGTAGGCATCGTCGGCGTAGACCGACGCCGGGCCACCCGACAGGATCAATCCAGACGGCCGACGAGCTTTGAGCTCCGCAGCGGTGATATCGCGTGGAACGATCTCCGAGAGTACGTGGGCTTCGCGGACTCGCCGGGCGATCAACTGGGCGTACTGGGCACCAAGGTCGACAACCAGAACCCGATCGAAATCCCCGGTCGACGCTTGCCCAAAGGAAATGTCCTGGCTCGTCACTATCCCTCTATCCCATGCCGACCCGCTGCGAACGCTGTAGCGCTTTCCCTTCGGTCTGCAACGACGGCGCGATCATCACCTCAGCCTTCTGGAACTCCTTCAGGTCGGCATAGCCGGTGGTCGCCATCGACACCCGCAGCGCACCAAAGAGATTGCGGCGACCGTCGTTTTCGTGGGCGGGGCCGACCAGGATCTCCTCGAGGGTACCGAGGTTGCCGACTTGAACACGGGCGCCACGCGGGAGGGTCGGATGGAACGCGGCCATGCCCCAGTGGGCTCCCCGACCCGGGGCTTCGGCGGCGGCGGCCAGCGGCGAACCGATCATCACCGCATCGGCCCCGCAGGCAATGGCCTTGGCAACATCTCCGCCGGTGCGCATGCCACCGTCGGCAATCACGTGCACGTACCGTCCGGTCTCGTCAAGATATCGAATGCGCGCTCCGGCCGCATCTGCAATTGCCGTCGCCTGGGGGACCCCCACCCCGAGCACGCCCCGGGTTGTGCACGCCGCGCCCGGCCCAACCCCGACCAGAACCCCGACGGCGCCGGTGCGCATCAAGTGAAGCGCCGTTGCGTACGACGCGCACCCGCCCACGATCACCGGCAGCTCGAAACCGGCGATGAATTCCTTGAGGTTGAGAGGCTCATCCCGCGAAGACACATGCTCGGCCGAGACGACCGTACCCTGGATGATCAGGATATCGAGACCGGCCTCGACCGCCAGCTGGGCATAGGAACGTACCCGCTGGGGGGTGAGGCTGGCTGCTGCGATGACGCCCCTGTCTTTAATCTCCCGGATCCGCATACCGATGAGATCTTCCTTGATGGGTTCCCGGTATACATCCTGCATTCGCAGCGTGGCCTTGTCGGAGGGGAGTTCCGCAATCTCCACGAAATACGGCTCGGGATCTTCGTATCGGGTCCAGAGACCTTCCAGGTTGAGCACCCCGAGCCCACCCATGTTGCCGATTGCGACTGCCGTCGCGGGGCTGATCGCCGAATCCATCGCCGAGCCGAGCATCGGGAGCTCAAACCGGAAGGCGTCGAGTTGCCACGAAATGTCCACATCGTCTGGGTCCCGCGTGCGCCGGCTGGGAACGATTGCGATGTCATCAAAGCTGAACGCCTGTCTGCCCGACTTACCGATGCCGATGTCGATTTCCATCAGAACCCTCCACCCTACGAGGAAGCCCTACGGTAGTCGCTTTGCTCACAGTTCTAAGTTGCAGGAGCGAGCGACCTGGCGAGTAGCCACGGCGGAGGAATGCTTCGAGCTGTAGGGGGGCTTTCCAGGTGGAACCAGTAACTGGAAACTGGAAACGCCTTGCCACCCACTAGCCTTTCTCCCCGTGAACCTCCCGCCACTGTCCGCCCCTCCCTCCCATCGCTGGCGTTTCAGCGACTTCTTGCTGGTCTGGCTGGCCGCCTTCGTCGCATCGCTGGTCGGCACGATCATCGGCCTGGCCCTCGGCGTGGGAGGCTCGAGCGAAGACCTGACGCTGGCCATCCCACCCGAGCTGCTGTTCTGGGTGGCGCTGCCCGCCCAGTTCTTCGGCATGCTGTTGGCCCTCGCCTGGGTGAGCCAGCGGCGCGGATCCGGCAGCTTCATAGAGGATTTTGGTCTCGCGGTCCGGGTCCAGGACCTCGGCTTTCTGATCATCGGCATGGTGCTGGCGCTCGGGCTCGCGCTGGCCCTCGCACCGCTGGCCGAATTGCTCGGCTCCGATGAGACGCCGCAGGTCACAACGGAAGCCATCGGGATGATCGGAGACCTTCCCACCCGGATCATCGTGGTGCTGATGCTCGTGGTGGCGACACCGGTCGTGGAGGAACTGACCTTTCGCGGATTGCTGCTCAGGTATCTAGCGGAGCGTATGACACCGCGTAGGGCGCTGGTGATCTCGGCTGGGTTGTTTGGAGCGTTTCATGCGCTTGGCACGACCGGAACCGCGGGGTCCGTTATCGCCCTACTCCAGACGTTCCTGGCCGGACTGGTGTTGGCCTATGTCACCCAGAGGTCGAGCAAGCTCAGCCGCGCCATTTTCATCCACGGCGGATTCAACCTGATCACGATCCTGGTCCTCTTCTTCCTCCCGGACCTGCCCGTCTAGGCGGCTACGCCTGGCCACCCAGCCGGGCATCAAAGCCGAGCTTCTTGCGGACCGAGGCCATCTCGCCTTCTGCCCTGGTGCGGGCGTCAAGGGCGCCCTTGACCATGAGTCGCGTAACCTCGTCGTCGTCGAGCGAGTTGAAGGCCGAACGGATGGGGCTGAGTCCTTCCACAACTGCCTCGGCCACGGTCACCTTGAAATGGCCGTAAGGAGTGTCGTGATACTCCTCAACGAGTTCGTCGATCGAGCGCTTGGTGAAGAGCGACAGGATGTCCAGGAGGTTTGAGACCCCTGGTTTCTTCTCCTGATCGTAACGAACCTCTCGCTGCGAGTCGGTCACAGCCGACTTGAAGCGATTGCGGATCGTGTCCGGGTCATCCAATAGCAGAACCCGCGTATTGGGGTCCTCGTCAGACTTCGACATCTTGGCCGTCGGGTCCTTCAGCGACATGATCCGGGCGCCGATCTCCGGCGTGATCTGCTCAGGAACCGGAAACTCAATACCAAAGCGCGAATTGAACCGCTCGGCTAGATCGCGAGCCAGCTCCAGATGCTGGGTCTGATCGTCACCGACCGGAACCGCATGAGCCTTGTGCACCAGAATGTCGGCAGCCATCAGGACCGGGTATGCGAACAGCCCAAGATTCTCGCCGGCTTTGTTGGCCTTCTCTTTGAACTGGGTCATCCGATTGAGGGCACCGAGCGAAGTGATCGTGCTCAGCATCCACGACAGCTCGGCGTGCTGGGGAACCTGACTCTGGAAGTAAAGGAGCGAGCGGTTAGGATCGACCCCCACTGCCAGCAGCAACTTCGCTGTGTTCAACCGACTTTGGTGGAGCGCCGCGGGGTCGTACGGGACCGTGATGGCATGTAGGTCGACGACGCAGTAGATCGCGTCGTAGCTGTCCTGGAGCTTCACCCAGTTACGCAACGCCCCCAAATAGTTGCCGATGTGGATATCACCGGTCGGCTGGATACCGGAGAACACCGTCTTCTGGTCAGTCACCTTATGCTTTCCAAGAAAACGCCGGGGCCTGAAAGCCGCCGGCGGGTTCATCACACGCGAGTCGACCGTCAATTCCCGGGCAGACACCGCACGCGGTTCACACACACTGCGTCGAGAGCGTACCGCAACGATCTAGATCGGACCAAGTCGACGCTCCTCTCGGCCGAGTCATCCACCGACTGAGAGATAGTGGCCGCTGACATTGACTCTACCGGAGCCGCAGGTTCCGGAGTCTTTCGTACGTCGCGGCGCACTGAAGCGACATCACTACACGTTACCGAGCACACGAACGTTGCCATCGGACAGTCCTGTCAGCACCTGACACCTCCGCCCAGCGATCCGAAGTAGCCGACATAACGAGCGCCGAGGCATCTGATAGGTCTGTAGGGGTGCTGCGGGGTTTGTCCCTGTAGCGTTGCAGGGGTCCCGGTGGGTGTGGCTCTCGATGTGCCTGCCACCCTGTTTGGGTTGGCTTTCGAACGAGCTGCCGTGCTCGCTGGGATTCTTGCTGGCGGTGTGGCTCGAAACAGGCGTAGCACGCATAGCCGTATCAGGAGTGCCCACCGTCAGGTCCACCGATCCCCAATCTGAGGAGGTGTGTGATGTCGGTGATGATCGGAATTGACCCCCACAAGGGATCCCATACGGCCGCCGCGGTCGATGCAGGCGAGGTGGCGCTGGCGGAGCTCGAGGTTCGTGCCACTAGCCGCCAGATCGGGGAGCTGTTGGCGTGGGCGGAGCGTTTCCCCACTCGGGTGTGGGCTATCGAGTCCGCCAACGGCCACGGCTATCTACTGGCCCAACAACTGGTGACGGCGGGAGAACACGTTGTTGATGTGCCCTCCACGCTCTCAGCGCGGGTCCGGGTGT
>Ga0224512_10001362_pt1 | contig 23577 bp, 20 predicted proteins | sample SF_May12_sed_USG_4_FD_169103 | JGI IMG/M metagenome (GOLD analysis project Ga0224512, IMG submission 169103) | Sediment microbial communities from San Francisco Bay, California, United States - SF_May12_sed_USGS_13 | ecosystem: Environmental > Aquatic > Marine > Sediment | place: USA... | reverse complement strand
TTCCGATCTCCTATCGCAATATCGCCGAGGGCCGAGCGGTGGCCGGGGGGCGGGCCGACCTGGTCAGCGAGACTCCCTATGATTCCGGCGCGCGCTATTGGCTCAAGATGGCGTCGGGCGTCGTGCCCGACCTCGAGGTCGGCACCATCCGCATCAATTCCGACATCGTCACCTGGCCGCGGGACGGCAACAAGGTGCGCCGGGTCAAGGCGCCGCTGGCGCCGGGCAACCGCTGGGTCGGCCTGGTGCTGCTGTTCTCCTCCGCCACCGGCGAGCCGCTCGCCATCTTCCCCGACGGCGCCATCCAGCGCCTGCGCGTCGCCGGATCCACGGGGCTATCGATCAAGCACATGGCGCGCCAGGATTCGGAAACCCTCGGCCTGCTGGGCACTGGCTGGCAGGCCGGCGCGCATCTGGAGGCGGCCTGTGCCGTGCGCCCGATCGCGCGCGCACGGGTTTTCAGCCCCAACGCCGAACACCGCGCCGCCTTCGCCGCGACCATGTCGGAACGGCACGGGATCGAGGTGATCGCCGCGGACGCGCCGGAGGATGCCGTGCGCGGCACCGATATCGTCGTGACCGCCACCAATTCCATGGACAACATCTTCTTCCGCGATTGGGTGGAACCGGGGATGCACCTCGCCACCATCCGCGACGGCGAATTCGAGACCGCGGTGCTGGAGCGCGTCGACCTGCTGGCGATCCACGATCCCGGCAACATGGGCGACGACCATATCCTGGCACCTCCGGGACTGACCATTCCCGATCTCGGCAAGGAGATCGCGGAAGTCGACGGCTTCGATGAAATCCTGAAGGCCCCCACCCTGGCCAAGGTGGTCGCCGGCCAGGCCCCGGCGCGGGACAATGACGATCAGGTGACTTGCTTCCTCAATTATCACGGGCTGGGGTTTCAGTTCACCGCCACCGGGGCGGCGTTCTATGCCAAGGCGGTGGAGGCCGGCCGCGGCCATGAACTGCCGACCGACTGGTTCACCGAAGACGTCCACCCCTGAGAGGTTCAGGCGCGCGGTCGATTTACCAACGAAAGTGAGAATGCAATGGTCGAGATTGTTGAGCTTGTGGTCGACGGCAGCCCGATGGACATGCTGGTTGCAACGCCGGAGGGCGAAGGCAGGCATCCCGGCATCTTGTTGTCGCATTACAGGCATGGCCTCGCCTCATTTACGCACCGCAATGCGAATTTCCTCGCGGCCGAAGGTTTTGTCGTCGTCGCGCCGGATCATTTTCACCACACGCCGAATGTGTCCGACCCCGACGAGCGCAAGAAAGCAATGCGGGATGAGAGGCTGATCAACGACATGCGGGCGGCGACCGATTATTTGCGGGCACATCCGCGCGTGATCCCGGAAGCGACGGCGATCATGGGCCATTGCATGGGCGGGCGCCATACGCTGCTGGGGGCCGCCACCGTTCCGGGGTTCCGCTGCGGGATCGACTGCTACGGCGGCGGGGTCATGACGGCCCTTGGCGACGGTCCCACCGTGTTTGAGCGCCTGTCCGGAATCAACTGCCCGATCGCGGGATTCTTCGGGATCCATGACACCAATCCGCCGCCGGAGGATGTGCGCAAGGTCGAGGCCGAGTTGAAGCGCCTCGGCATCGAAACCGATTTCCACGTTTACGAAGACACGGGTCACGCGTTCATGGACCCGGACCAGAAGCGCTATGTGGAAGCATCGGCGCAGGATGCGTGGACGCGCATCTTGGCCTTTCTTCGCAAGCATACGGCGGTTCCCGCGGCGGCATTCCAATCCGTTTAGGGATAGTGAAACGGTACCGGCCCGATGCCGTCCGCCCGTTGTCCCCCGATTGAGCCACACAAGGGCACGGTTTGGGCTATATTGGCGCCAAGATTGGATTTCGAAGGCAGCATCCGGGTCCGCAGCCTGCCCTAGCGACCGACAAAGGAGACCACCCATGAGATTGGCCCATATTTCCATCAAGGTCGACGACATCGAGGCGGCCGGCGAATTCTACGAAAAAGTGCTGGGCTTCCGCGATGTGCGCGGCGGCGACAACCGCGATCACTATTCCCGCCATATGACCGACGGCAATGTCGATCTCGCCCTGATGAAATACGAAGAGGGCGCCACCTCCGCCGAATCCCAGGTCGGCGGCTCCGGCCCCTGCATCCACCATGTCGGTTTCGAGGTCGACGATCTCGATGCCTGGAAGAAGCAGATCCAGTCCTGGGGCCTCGAAATCATCTCCGCTCCCGGCGTGATCCCGGTCAAGTTCCGGGCGCCGGGCGGGCATATCGCGGAAGTCGCACCCAAGAACCATTTCGACCTCGACCCGCGCTGATCCGGGTCGCATCGGCGGGTACCCGCGGGGCGCGCCGCGCCCTGCGCGGCCCCATCTGCCAACTCACAAAACACTAAAGAATTCCGTCTTAACCTATTGATTTTAATATATTTAGGAGAACCGCGTGTCGAGCGAAGTGGGAGAAATCGACGTCGTCTCAGGACTCTGCGCTTATATCGCCGGCGCCACCCAACGCGACCTTCCGGCTGCCGTCGCCACCAAGACCAAGCATCACATCCTCGATACCCTGGCGGCCATGATCTCCGGCGCCCATCTGGACCCGGGGCGCATGGCGATCTCCTATGTCCGGACGCTCGGCGGCAGCGCCGAAGCCCTGGTCATGGGGACCGAGATCGAGACCACGGCGGTCAATGCGGCACTCGCCAACGGCATGATGGCCCATGCCGATGAGACCGACGATTCGCACACCGCGGCGCGCTGCCACATGGGCTGCGCCGTGGTGCCCGCGGCGCTTGCCATGGCCGAACGGGAACAGGCGAGCGGCACCGATTTCCTGCGCGCGGTGACGCTGGGCTACGATATCGGCGCGCGATTCAACCTGTCCCTCAACCTCGGCCCGATCGCGAGCTACGCGCTCTGCACCCATTCCCACGGGCCCGGCTTCGGCGCGGCGGCGGCGGCGGGCGCGCTGGCCGGGATCGACGCGGCCCAGGCCCGCCACCTGCTCGCCTACCAGGTGCAGCAGTCATCGGGCCTCAAGACCTATATGAGAGACCTCGAACATATCGAAAAAGCCTTCATCTTCGGCGGCATGCCGGCCCGCAACGGCGTCACCGGGGCCACCATGGTGGCGATGGGATTTTCCGGCATCCCCGACGACATCACCGGCCGGGACGGCTATCTGCAGGCGTTCTCCACCGATCCACACCTCGAAGCGCTGACCGAGGAACTGGGCAGCCGGTTCGAAGTCACCCGAACCAACATCAAGAAATGGTCGGTAGGTTCGCCGATCCAGGCGGCGCTCGATTCCGTCGAAGTGCTGATGAACGAGCACGGCCTCAGGGCCGAGGACGTGGCCGCCATCACCGCCCGGCTGCCCGACGATCGGGCCTATATCGTCGACAACCGGGACATGCCCGATATCTGCCTGCAGCACCTGATCGCCGTGACCCTGATCGACCGCGGCCTCGGCTTCGCCGACTGCCATGACGAGGACCGCATGCGTGATGCGCAAGTGCTGGCGCTGCGGCAAAAGGTCACCTTGGTGCCCGAAGCCTTCCTGACCGAGGCCCGACCCGAACGCCAGGCCATCGTCGAGGTGAAGCTGACGGACGGGCGCGAGATCAGCCACCGGACGGTCGCGGTACGCGGCACGCCGGAAAACCCCATGGAGACGCCGGAGGTCGAGCAGAAGGCACGCGGGCTGATGGCGCCGGTGCTGGGCGAAGGACGCGCCCAGGACCTGATCGAGGCCATCGCCGATCTGGAGGGGATCGGCAACATCCGCGAGCTCCGGCCGCTCTTGATCTGCGACTAGCGGCCCCCGCCCGGCCCAAACCACGCAAAGAAAAAACGGGCCCGTCACGGGCCCGTTGCAGTTCGAAACCTGTTATCGGTTGCGGCGATCAGCTGGCACCCTTGGTCGTGCACTTTGCCGTGCGCGCGCGCAGCGGGAAGCCCATATAGGTGATCTCGCAGGTGTGGCCTTTCTTGAGCGCCTGACGCGCCTTCTTGACGGCCTTCTGCCCCTTGATCCGTTTCCCATCGATCCAGAACTTAGTGGACCGGCGATGGATGCGGGTCTTCCACTTCTTGCCCGATTCGTCGGTGAACAGGATGTACTTGCCCTTGGACTTGACACCGGTCAGCACCACCTTGGCCTTGGCCGCCTTGACCTTGGTCTTGAAGAGGTTGCTGTTGTCCTGATAGGAGGCCCAGAACTGTTCGACCCCGGCCTGGATCTTATCGTGATCCCAATCGACGATCAGTTTGGGATCAACGCCGACCTTCTTCGCCAGCTTGATGTAAGCGGGATCGTCCTTGGCCGCCTCGAAAGTGGCCTTGAGTTTCTTGAACCGGTCGGGATGGGTCTGGGTCAGTTCACCCGGCGCGATCATCGACCGGTAGGACGCGACGTCGACGGTCTTGATGCCGAGCGCCTTATCCAGCGCCGGGGCGTTGCCGGTCAGCGACTCCACCGGGTTGTCCGTCATGGCAACAGCCAGGAAACGGATCTTCTTGCCGCCCTTGCCGATGTTCGAAACCTTGCCGAAACCCACTTCCAGATGCCCGCCGAGCACCGCGGTCACGACGTCGGAACCGCCGCCGATGGAGATCACCTGCATGGGCTTGATGCCGGCCTGCTTGGGCAAGCTGTGCAGCACCATGTTTTCGAGGCTGTCCCACGAAGACAGGCCGGTGACCACGGTGCGCTTCTTGGATTCGGCGATCACGTCTTGTATGGAATTGAACTTCGATTTCGACAGCACGAAGATGGCGCCTGGATCGATGCCCATCAGGCCGACGAAACGCACCTTCTCCGTCCACGACCACTTGGGCCGTTGCTTGACATACATGATGGATGTGGTGCCGGTATTGCTGGACAACAGAACCGATCCATCGCGCGGCTGGGAAATGAAATAATCGAAGCCGATGCGCCCCGAGGCGCCATTCTTGGGCTTGACCGTCATCTTGGCGCCCAAGTGCTTCGACCAGACCTTGGTGAAGGCCCGGGTCAGGCGATCTTGCCCACCGCCCAGCGAATGGGAAAGCACGACGGAAATCTGCTTGGGCTGCCAGTCGGCCGCCTGGGCCGGGGCAGCCGCACTCAACGCCACGGCCGTCGCCGCCAGCGTGCCGGCGGCCAGTCCCGTCAGTTTCGAATGTTGCGTCACCATGAGAAATCCTTCCCTGTGTTATCAGCGAAAACCGCTTCCTCGCGCAGAATATTTCCGCGCTTCGGGGCTCCTCCGCCCCATGCCGTGCGCCGGCACTTATGTTTATTGAATGAGGCAGTTGACCCGCATCTTATCCGTTTCGCCAGGCTCGCGCGACCCCGTAATGGCCCTCAGAAAATCCCCCGGTTGTCGCGCGCGGCACATTCCAGCCGGACTTCGTCGGCCACCGGGTTGAGCCCCAGGACACCCTGGGCATCGAGATCCGCCAGCCGCGCCGCCAGACCCAGGAAGCGCTCCGTCTCCGCGTCGCTCGCGATACCGGGAACCAACTTCCTGAATTTCTCGACATATTGCGCGCGCCCGAACGGCACCTCGCCGAGGGGATGGGAATTGGCCACCGCCAGCTCGTCGATCAGTTTCGTGCCGTCCTTGAAGGTAATCTCGACCCGGGCCCCTTGCGCCTTCTTCAAGGGCTCCGGCTCGTCATAGAAACGCCGGTTCCATTCCGGGTCCTCATGGGTCCGGATCTTGCGCCACAGCGCAAGGGTCTCCGGCCGGCGGCGGCGCGCCGGGTCGTAGGACCGTTCATGATGCCATTCGCCGTCCTCCAACGCGATGGCGAAGATGAACATGGCGGAATGGTCCAGCGTCTCGCGCGAGGCATCGGGATCGTATTTCTGGGGATCGTTGCTGCCCGATCCCATCACCTCATGGGTGAAACGCTTGGCATGGATGTCGATGCGCTCGATGGCGGAAAAATCGCCGACCTTGTCGCGCATCTTGAACGCGAGGTCGATGATCGGCTGGCCATGATAGCCCGCGGAATGCTCCTTGGTGTAGGTGTCCAGGATAGCCCGGCGCGGCGCGCCCGGATCGACCAGGGTCACCCGATAGGTCGCCTCGGGCCCGTCCAGCAGGGTGGCGATCACCCCGTAATCGCCTTCGTAGATCGGGCTGGGGCTGGTCTCGCCCCGCATGGCCCGGTCGATCGCCTCGATCGCGCATTTGCCGACATGGGCCGGGGCCACGGCCTTCCAGGACGAGATCGTCCCCTTGCGGCACTGCCGGGTGGCGGTGGCGACATGAAGCGCGTGGCCGATCGCCTGATAGATCACATCGGGCTCCAACTGCAAAAGCGCGCCGATGCCGGCGGTCATCGAAGGCGCCAAATGCCCGACGTGATCGATCCGATGGGTATTTAGCGCGATCGCCTGGGCCAGCGAAAGCTGCACCTCGTAGGCGGTGGCGATGCCCCGGATCAGATCGCGGCCGCCCAGCCCGCATTGCTGGGCCACGGCGATCAGCGGTGGAATGTTGTCGCCCGGGTGGCCGGGCTCCACCGCCATGAAACTGTCATGGAAGTCGAGCTCACGCACCGCGGCACCGTTGGCCCAGGCCGCCCATTCGCACTCGAACAACTGGTCACCGGCCAGGCCGATGACGGTGGCGCCATTGGGCCGGGGATGGGCCAGGGCCTGGGCGCGCGCGTTGGCGACCGGCGTCCGGTTGATCGCCGCCAGCGCCACGGCGGCGTTGTCGATAACCCGGTTGGCCACCATCTCGTCGACCGCCGCGTCTTCGCCACAAGGCGACGCCGCCATGGCGGCGATCTTCCACGCCAGTTGGTCTTCCTTGGGCGGCAACGCGTCGGGTGGATAGACCCTGACCTCTGTCGTGCTCGGCATTCCCGCTCCCCGCCCCGGCGCCCTACTGCGCGCCGCCCCTCATCTTGCGGCGGATCATGCGGATCACCGGCGGTCCAACGAAGGTGAAAATGAACAGCACCCAGAGCACCTGCGCGATGGCGCTGGTGAAGAAGAGCTCGGGCGAATCCAGGCCGATCCGCCAGGCCCGCATGAATTCGCGTTCGAACAGGCGGCCGAGGATGACGCCCAGCAGCATGGCGACGACGGGATAATTGAACTTCTTCATGACGTAGCCCAAGCACCCGAAGGCCACCATCACGCCCATGTCGAACAGGTAATTGTTGCGTGCGAACCCGCCCATCAGACAGAAGACGGAGATGATCGGCACCATCATCTTCAGATTCAACAGCGCCACGCGATAGGCGAAAAAGGCGAGCACCGTTCCGATCACGAGGATGAAACCGGCGGCGAAGAACTGGCTGATCAAGACCGCATAGGCGACCTCGCCGCTGAACTGGAACAGCCTGGGCCCCACATACATCCCGTGATAGGTCATCACCACCAGCAGCACTGCCATGGATCCGGAGCCCGGGATGCCGAGGGTCAGCAACGGCACCAGGGCGCCCCCCACCACCGCATTGTTGGTGACGTCGGCGGCGATCAGGCCCTCCGGGGCGCCCTTGCCGAACAATGCCTTGCGCTCGGGTCTGGCGAAAGCCACCGCCTGCTGGTAGGAGACGAAGGTCGCGACCGACGCCCCCGCCCCCGGCATGGCGCCGATGCCGACGCCGATGGCGCCGCCGCGCAATAGCTCCCAGGGGTATTTCAGTGTTTCCTTGATACCGGAAATGATTCCGGCCAAACCGATCTGATGCTCCGGCAGTGCCTCGCCGGGCTTGAGCAGGCGGGACATGCCTTTTTCGACGTAGACCAGGACTTCGGAAAAGCCCAGCAAACCCACCAGGACGGCGATGATGGGCAGGCTGTCGTAGAGGTAGACGATGTCGAAGGTGCCGCGCTGGGCGCCGAAGGTGGGGTCGGTCCCGGTGGTCGCCAGCAGCAGTCCGAACAGCCCGGCGAACAGTCCCTTGGCCATCCCACCGGACGACAGTTGGGCGATGACGGCAAGGCCGAACAGGATGACGATGCAGATCTCCGCCGGGCCGAATCGCAACGCGACCGCGGCGATCTGGGGCGACAGCGTCAATGACGCCAGCCCCCCGATCAAGGCGCCGATGACCGACGCCATGATACAGATACCGAGCGCCCAGGCGGCCTTACCCTCCTTCATCAAGGGAAAACCGTCGAACGCCGTCACCGCACCGCCGGCGGTACCCGGAATATTGAGCATGACCGAAGGGAACGAGTTGCCCATTTCGGCCCCGGCATAGATGCTGACGCCGAGCAGCAGGCCGAGCTCCGGCTTCAGGACCAGCAGCACCGGCAGCAGCATCGCCAGCGTCCCGCTGGATGTCAGGCCGGGCATGCCGCCCACGAACATGCCGATCAGCACGCCCAACGGGACGATCCAGATATTGGCGAGGAACAGCTGAAACCCATCGAAGAAAGCGTCGGGCATGTCAGCTCTCCAGGAAGGTCAAGGGCCCGACCGGCAGATCCTGGCCGAGAAGTCCGGCAAACACGAAATGGACCACCGCGGCCATGACCACGGCGATGATCAGACTGGCAACCCAGTTGCGTAGCTCGACCGCCCACAGCACGGCAAGGACATACAGGAAGAACCCGATGAGGTAGCCGACATAGGGAAGCACCAGGACCAGGATCAGGGATGCCAATACGACCAGGATGACCCGTCGCGCGCCGCCGGGTGATCCGGCCTCCGCCTCGCCGCTCCGCTCTCCGGCCTCCTTTTCCCCGCCGGCCGTGGCGGCTTGCGGATGCATCAGGTCGCCGGCGAGCGAAACGGCACCGAGAATCAGCATCGGCACGGCAATGACATAGGTGTAGATGATGGTCGCTTCACGGAACTGGCCCGTGGTCAGCTCCCACAAGGCGTAGATCCCGTAACCAATGGCCAGTCCAGGGACCAGCAGGATTCCCCAGTAGGTCTTCAAAAACTGCACGACGCCCCCCTGTGGCCGATCGTCTTGGTCCCGGGAGCTCCCCCCCTGTTCGCCCTTGCGCCGTCTCGTTGTCTTTACGCGGGCGCGCTCATCGGCGGCTTTCAGACCAACGGCGGCGGATTACAATCCGCCGCCGGGGCCGAAACTACGCGGAAACTTCGCAGACTACCAAGTCTTCTGTACCGGATCGGCAATCGCCGCTTCCAGGCCCTTGGCGCGCTTGAACTGTTCGGCAGGGCGCAGGCGGCCGGTTTCGTCGATCTGGTCCATCTGGCAGTAAATCTCGAATTCGTAGCCGTCGGGATCCAGGAAATTGATGCCGATGTTGCAGCCGGCCCCCTTGCGGCCTTCAAAGGTGATCGGGATGTTGTTCTCCCGCATGAAGTCGCGCGCCTTGAGCAGCATCTCGACGTTCTCCACCTCGAACGCGAGGTGCTCGACCTGCATGCTTTCCTCGCTGGTGCCGCGGCGCTTGGCCTTGCCGGGCTTCAGGCCGATGGCGTGATGGTCGGCCCCGCAGCGGAAGAAGACCATGCCGTGCTCGTTCCGGTCGGTCTCCTGGAAGCCCATCATCTCGGTCCAGAACTTGACGGTACGCTCGACATCGGTGACCTCGTAGACGAGATGGCCCAACTTGTTCACCTTGATCGGCGACGCACCCTTGTACTCCTTGGGATGCAGATCGGCAGGGGTATCCCGGCCGGTGGTCTGGTCATCCATGGCAACCTCCTGAATTTCCGTGGAGCGATTCCTCGCGCGCAGTCTACCCCAAGCGGACAGGGCCGCAAAGCCCCTCCCCGCTCAGGCGCCGGAATCCAGCGCTTCGCGGAAAACTTCGCGGCGCTTGGCGGAGTGCATTTCCGAATAATCGCGGTTGGAAAGCGGGCCTTGCTCGATCACCAGATTTCCGAACACCGGGCCTTCAGCCTTGATCAGATCACCCACCTTGGCCGCGAAATCGTCGATATCCGTAAAGGTATGGGCTGACTTGTATCCAGCAGTCTCGGCGAACGCAGCAAAGTCCAGGCTGCGATTGGGAAGCGGCGCCCCGCCATTGGCCTCGTAGCTGCCGTTATGGCCGACGAAGTGGACGAAATTCTTCGGTTGAACCGCACCGATGGTCACCAGCGTGCCGAGGTTCATCAGCAGGCTGCCGTCGCCATCCAGCACGATCACACGTTTATCGGGCCGCGCCAGGGCAAGTCCCAGGGCGTGGGACGAGGCGAGCCCCATGGCCCCGAACGCATAGTAGTTGAGCGGCCGGTCGTTGATCGCCATCCAGTCGGTGGCGCAGGAATAGGTCGGCGCGACGATCTCATCGGTGACGTGCTCGGCCAAGATCTTGAGGCATTCCAAACGGTTCATCATGGCGCGACGGGCCTCCGTCCGATCAGGAAAGCGGTGGGGTGCTGGTTCTCATAGGCGTCAACAATGGCGGGCGGGATCAAATGCACGTCGGCGTCGGTCTCGATCAGGGCATGGGGGATGCCCATGAAATCGAGATAAGGCTCCACCGAGCGCACACCGATGCGCTTGGCATCCTTGGGCAGGACACCGGGCGGCTTGCCGAGCAGACCTATCATCAGGCAGATCGGTTTCTGCTGTTCCGCCGCCATGGCGCGGATGGCGTTCTGGGCATAGAGGAAACCGGTGTACTGAATCAGCACCACGGCGCGCTTGTCACCATAGGAGAGGCCCGCCGAGATGCCGATGCATTCGTCTTCCTTGCAGGTGCGGATCAGTTTGAGGTCGGGATCGTCGGCGATCGGCATCAACAGGCCGTAGCTGGTATGCAAATCGGGAACCGACAGGACGTATTCGACGCCCGCCTCCTTCATCGCGTCCATGATGGCGCCGCCGCTCAACTGCTCGGCCGCCTGGTCCTTCGCTTGGTCATCCATGGCTTTCCTCCCTTACCGTCCAGGCTTTTGTCCCTTGAAAGTAGCGTAGCACGGGCTGGAACCGAAAACGAAAAGCCTCAATCGAGCGGCCAGGGCATGTCTACCGCCGCCTGCAGCAGCCCGGCCGGGAAATTCAGGACCAGAAGGTGGGACATCAGCGCGAGGAAGCCTACCGCGGCGGCGGTCAGGACGGCGATGATGAAGGGTTTGGCCCGTCCCTTGACCCGGAGGAACAGTACAAAGAAGGCTGCCATGGCCAGCACGAAGCCGACGAGGTAAGTGAGGGCCAGGAGCCCCGCCAGCCACAAGAGGTAATGTTCGGCGCTGACGGCTTCGGGCCGGCCGCGCAACTCATAATCCACCTCCGCATCGTAGGCGATGGGGTGGTCCACCTGGCCCTTGATCTTGATCCACAGCGCATAAAGGACGAAGCCGAGCATCACGACGGCGGTAGTCAACGGGAACACCTGGCCGAGGAAATCTCGTCGCAAACTGTCGAACAGACCGAACAGGAAAAGCACCAGGATGACCCCGGTAAAGGCAATCTGCGGGCGGAGGGTTTTCGCTTTTCCCTCTTCGCCGCCGCCGCTTGGGGTCGTCTTGACGGCGAAGCGCGTGCCGAAATAGATGGACACCACGGTGATGGCGAAAATGATCAGGACGCCCGGCCGCCAGAACCAGTTCCAACCATCGTAGAACTGCACCGCCTGATAGAGGTTGGTTTCCGCAGGATCGGCCAGCACAAACCCGATCAGCAGCGGGGGACGCGGCCAGCCGAACCGCTTCATGTAGACGGCGAAGGTGCCGATCGCGAACAGTGCCAGCATGTCGCCCCAGCTCCGCGTCGCCTGGAACGCGGCAAAGGTGATGACCATGATCATGAAGGGCGCGAGGTAGACATACGGCAATGTGGTCAGCTTCGCGACAGGCTTGGACAGCAACAGGCATGCGCCGGCACCGATCACGTTGGCCAGCGCTAGCGACCAGATGATCACATAGGTCTTGTCGAGGTCTGCCTCGACCATGTTGATGCCTGTATCGATGCCGATCAGCAGCAGTCCGCCCAGGAACACCGCCATGGATCCAGAACCCGGGATGCCGAACAGGATGGTCGGTATCAGGCCGCCACCCTCCTTGGCGTTATTGGCCGACTCCGGGGCCAGGACGCCACGAATGTCGCCCTTGCCGAAACTCTCCCGATCCTTGCTGGTCTGCACCACGTGGCCGTAGGCAATCCAGTCGACCACAGATCCGCCGAGGCCGGGCAGCGCGCCGACCAAACAGCCGATCCCTGCGCAACGCGTCGCCAGTCCGATGTTGGCCCACATGTCCTTGACGCCTTGCAGCCAGCCCGCGCCGAGCCGGGTATCCTGCTGGGCAATGGCGCGCTCGCGGCGCAGCAGATCGATGATCTCCGGCACGGCAAAGATGGCGAGCCCGACGACGACCAAGGGGATCCCGTCGACCAGGTAGTTGATGCCGAAATTCATTCGGTATTCGCCGGTGGCGGGCGCAGCGCCAATGGCGCCGAGCAGTAATCCAAGCCCGCAGGCGCCGACCCCCTTGGCGAGGCTCTGGCCTGCCAGCACGCCCACCATGGAAAGGCCGAGGACTGCCAGCATGAACAATTCGGCAGTGCCGAACAGCAAGATCACCGGCCGCGCCACCAGGATGAAAAGAGTAAGCACCAACGCCCCGATCAGCCCACCATAGAGCGAGGCGGAAAACGCGGCGGCCAAGGCGCGGGCGGCCTGCCCCTTCTTGGCGAGAGGAAAGCCGTCCAGCACCGTCGCCTGAGAGGCGGACGATCCCGGGATCCCCATCAGCACCGAGGTGAAGGTATCGGAGGTGGGGATGACGGCAACCAATCCGATCAACAGGGCCAGAGCCGAGACCGGATCCATTCCGTAGAGAAAAGGCAGCAGGATCGACATCCCGGCGATGCCGCCAAGACCGGGAAAAATTCCGACCGCCAACCCCATGGCGACGCCGGCCACCAGGAACGTCAGGTATTCCAGTGTCGCCAACTGGTGCAGCGCTGAGATGACCGCTTCGAGCATGGCCGGCGACCCTCCCCCCTGGTCCGATGCCGTGAGCCGTCTGCTTTGCGAACGAGCGCGGGCGGCCCGGAAGGCCGCCCGCTTCAGGATAAGGTCTAGAACTTGACCTTGTATTTCTTGGTCAGCCAGTTCCTGACCCAGGCTTTGGCCTTGGGGCTGACGGTGATGGCGGTCTTCAAACCCTCGACCGCCGCTTGGCCGGTGACCTGTTCGTACTTGCCGAGGCGCTTTTCAGCCTCCTTCGCGAAGTCCGGCGCGCTGACCGCCTTGGCCGCAGCCTTACGCCAGGTGTCGATGATGTCCTTGGACGTCCCCTTGGGCAGAAACACCATCTTCTGCATGCCAAACCCCGCCGCGACGAACGACTTCCAGGCCGCGAAGGCAGGACCCTTGGGCTTCTTGCCGTGCATCATCTCATAGGCTTCCGCCCAGTGGGGCAGCTCCGGGAAGGTCGGATCGCGCTGCAGATTGCCTTTCGCATCGAACGTGCCCCAGGTCCACAGCGGCACCGCCTTGCCCGCCTTGACCAGGGGGACCACGCGCTTGATGTAGGCGGATGACGTCTGGTAGTCAATGGAAACCTCGCCCCGTTCGAAAGCGAGCCGACCGGCGCCGCGGGACTTCATGCCGAACACCGCCTTGACCGGAAGACCCATCATCTCGAGTGAGAGCAGTGGCACCAGATCCAACGAGGTCGCGCGTTGGGCGGCATATTTGAGACTCTTGCCGCGCAACTTCTTGAGGTCCTGGGGTCCCTTGAGGCCGAGCTTGGGACTGACGTAGACGACCCCGCCCGTGGGCGTGCCCATCACCACATGCCAGTCCTTGTACTCGTACTTCACGCGGCGGTCGCCCAGAAGATAGGGGAACTGGGTCGAGCCGGAGGTTCCCAGGATCTCCAGCCCCGTGGGCTTGGCGCGGGTCGCCCACAGATTCGCGCCCTTGGTCGACCCGCCGCCCGGAATGTTCTTCACCACGATGTTGGGATTGCCGGGCAGCGCCTTGGACAAGTGCGGCACGTAGAATCGCGCCCAAGCGGATGAACCGCCGCCGGCGCCGAAGGGAATGGTCCAGGTGATGGTCTTGCCGGAGAAGTCCGCGGCGCCCGCCACCTGCGGCGCCATAAGCGCGGCGGCGCCCAGAACCGCGGCACCTGCCAGGATGGTGGTATGCATCTGTGCTCTCATGGAATGACTCCCTGTCGTTGTGGGAATTTTTTGGGATGAGACTAGGCCGTCGCGGCCCGCTCCCCTCTACGCTGCGATCTCTACGACCATCGGACTATTTCCGCCCCGATGAGTCAATATGCATCTCGACCGCCGCCGCCGCGCCCGCCTTCGTCACGATTTGCGCGCGCGTCCCCGCGGCGTGTTGTCGGGATAGCCGGGCAGCACCCGCGCATCGATCAGGTAACGCCCGCCTCCGCGCACCACCTTGGCCGCACGCTCCAGTGCCGCGGCAAGTTCGCCCGCGGTCGTGACCGGCGTTTCGGTGTCGAACCCCTGGGCGCTGGCCATGGCGCCGATATTGATCGACGGCTTATCGATCTTCTGGCCGATCCAGCGGTTTTCCTTGGGCCGCTTGCGCTCGACCGCGACGCGCTCCTGATGGGCCTCGTCATTGAAGTAGGAGCGGTTGTTGGCAACCACGATCAGGGCCGGCAGGCCGAGATGCGACGCCGTCCACAGCGCACTCACCCCCATCAGAAAATCGCCGTCCCCCAGCACGCCGATCGCCATGCGGTCGCTGTCCCTCAGCGCCAGCGCGGCGCCGACGGTGTGTCCCGGACCGGTACCCACCGCGCCGCCGGCATCGCTGCCGAGATAATCCAGCGGGTGGGCATAGCGGCAGACATGGCCCGGCCAACCCAAGGGCGTGCGGGCCAGGCACGCCTTGTTGGCGCGTGCAAAATCGGCGAGGCTGCGCGCGAGATCGACGGATTCCAAGGGCCCGTCCGGCTTGATCGCTTCCTTGGCGATGGCGGACGCGGTCCAGTGCTTGATGCGGGCGAGGGCGGGCGTCTCACGCGCCGTCCGCTTGGCCTGGGCGCCGAGACCATCGAGCAGCTGGGCAACGAAGGTATCGGGGTCCGCCATGATCGGCAGATCCACCGCCGGCAGGGCCTGGTAATCCATGCTCCAGCCGTTGTGCAGGGTGCGCTCCAGCGCGCAGTGGATGACCCCGGCGCGCACCGGCTCCTCGGTCTGCGAGGCATGGAATACCATGCGCAGCGTCCCCGCGAGGTCCAGCCAGTCGAAGGCGACGATCAGGTCCGCCTTCTTGAGCAACGCCGCGGAATCGGGCTGCGGGCGGAAGGCCGGCATCGCCTTGTGCAGCGGATGCTCGGTCGGGAAAGCGGCGGCGTTATGGATATCGGTCATCACCGGCACGCCAAGCGCCTCGGCCAGGCGCACCCGGCGTTTCCAGTCCTCGGTGTCGCGCGACATGCGCCCCATCAGGAAGACCGGGAACTTGGCGGCCTTGATGCGCTTGATGGTCTCCTTCACCGCATCGGCCGTTGCCGGCGGCGGAGCCGGCGGCAGGTAGCGCCCGACATCGGGGATCGTGACTTCCTCCTCCAGGGGCGCCTCCTGCAAATCGGCATCGAGGCAGACATAGACCGGCCCATAGGGCCGGGTGGAGGCGATCTGCTTTGCCCGCAGCACCGATTCCACCGCCGCCTGGGGCGAGGCCGGCTGGTCATCCCACTTGGTGTAATGGCGGATCATCGACGCCTGGTCCTTGGCGGTATGGACCCAATCGATCCAGGGCCGGCGCTTGTCGGCATCGACCGGTCCGGTGGCCCCGAAGATCACGATCGGCGCCCGGCCGCACCAGGCGTTGAAGATCGGCATGGTGCCGTGCATCAGCCCAACATTGGAATGCAGCGCCACCGCCATCGGCGTCTCGGTCACCCGGGCATAGCCGTCGGCGATGGAGACCGCATGCTCCTCATGAAGGCAGACCAGCATCTGCGGATTGTCGTTGCCGAGGTAGTTGACGATGGAATCGTGAAAGCCGCGGTAGCTGGCGCCGGGCACCAGCGCGATGTATTTGAGATTGAGGCGCCGCACGACCTCGGCGACGACGTCGGAACCCCAGCCCATGCGGGGGTTGCCGAGCTTGACCGGCCGGTCGATGGCGGGCTTGGGCGGGGGTGCGGCGCGTCGCGGGGTTCTGCGAGCGGTTCTCCGGGCGGGGCGTCTCGTCGCCATGGCGTCAGGTCTCCCTTTTATGGATCAATTGAAAGATCAATGCGTGAAACAGTCGGTCAGGCCGCTTCCAGGCAAGCCTCGATCTCGGGCCAGTATTCCCGGCCCTTCTCCTCCATCAATTCGAGATACTTATCGTCGAACCAGCGGACATAGGCGGGCTCATAGCTGGGCCGCGAGGTGATGCGCTTGTACCAATCGCCGATGCGCGGCTGATTCAGCCACATCCTGTTGAGGCCGAGGTGATCCATGCGCGTGATGTACGGCGCGAGGCCGATATCGGCGAGGGAGAAGGCCTCCCCCGCCAGCCAACGGTGATCGGCCAGCGCCGCGTCCATGTCGTCGAGCAGCCTGCGGAAACGCTTGATGGAGGACTTGAACAGCGGCGACCGGACGCCTTCGAACACTACGGAGCGGTAGCGTTCGCGCTTGGCGAGATCGGGGATCCCCTCGACCACCTTGTTGGCGAACGCCTCCCCCTTGGCGAGCTTCTGAAAGCGGAAGGCGATGGCGTTGGACATCACGCCGGTCTCCGCATGCAGGCCTTCATCCAGTTGCTTGGTCCAGATGCGCATCCGCGCGACATCGAGCGGGGTGTCGGGCCGCAGAGCAGGCTCCGGGAACCGGTCGTCGAGGTATTCGTTGATGACCGTCGATTCGACGATCACCGTGCCGTCATCCACCAGGGTCGGCACCACGCCCTTGGGATTGAGCGCAAGGTAGTCCGGCGTGTGCTGGTCGCCCGCCCGCAGATCCATGTAGCGGTCGGTCCAATCCAGGTGCTTTTCGGCGAGGCATAGCCGGACCTTCTGCGAACAGGTCGACATGCCGTTGTGATAGAGCTCTAGCATGGCACATTTTCCCCTTGGCGCCGTGCGCGGCGGCGCGGCGACACCGTCCTTCAAAGCGGCGAAAAAGTCCACCCCCTTGCGGCTTGCGGCGGCCTCGGCCTAAATTGCGCCCGCGCCGCACAGCGTATCGGCGGGCCGAGATTCCAAGGGAGGAACCGATCGTTAAGCCAGACCGCGTCGCCGTTCCCGCTTACGCCTTCGCCCAGATGGAAGCCCTTGTCGAGGAATTAGGGGCCGCCTATCCGGGGTGCAAGATCAACACCGAGGGCGAGCGCTACTACCTGTCCGAACAGCGGGTCATCGAATACCTCGACGGGTTTGATGCCGCCATCGTCTCCTTCGAGTCGATCAACGAGCGGGTGCTTTCGGCCCTGCCGGATTTGAAAGTGGTCTCCAAGCTCGGCGTCGGCCTCGACAAGATCGACCCCGCCGCCATGAAGGCGCATGGCGTGCGCCTCGGCTGGCGCGCCGGGGTGAATAAGCGCTCGGTCGCGGAATTGGCACTCGCCCTGATGCTCATGTGCCTGCGCCATGTGGTGCCGCTGAACATTGCCATGCGGGCCGGGGAACGGCCGCTGCCGACCCTCGGGCGGGAATTGTCCGCCTGCACCGTCGGACTGCACGGCTGCGGCAACATCGGCAAGGAAGTGGCGCGGCTGCTCGGCCCCTTCGGCTGCTCGGTCCTGGCCTGCGACATCGCCGACTATGCGGATTTTTATGCCATCCACGGGATCGAGGCGGTGGAGATGGACGAGATGCTGGCGCGGGCAGATGTCGTCTCGCTGCACCTGACGGTGACGGAAAAGACCAGGGGACTTTACGGCGCCGCGGTGCTCGATCGCATGAAACCCGGCAGCGTGCTGATCAATACCGCCCGCGGGGCCCTGGTCGACCAGGACGCGCTGAAGGCGCGGCTGATGTCGGGGCGGATCGGCGCCGCGGGGCTCGACGTGTTCGCCGTCGAGCCGCCCGACGACCCGGAACTCCTCAACCTTCCCAGCCTGGTCGCGACCCCCCATTCCGGTGCCTGCACCGTGGACGCGCGCCTCGCCATGGGGCGCACGCCATGCGGGGACTGACCGAAAACTTCATTCCGGAACCGGGCCGACCGGCGTTCGAAGACCGCTGATCGCCGGGAAACCCGGCAGGGCTATCGCCGCAACGCGGCCGCCGTCAGGTCGGCTCCTGCAGGATCGCGGGCCTGGATTTGGAAAAGCGCCAGATCGAGACCGCGGTCAAGGCAAAGAACAGGAGCGCGATGGGCCGGTGGAGGAGCAGGCCCGGCTGTTCGCCGAACAGCACCATGGTCTGGCGCAGCGCGTCCTCGGTCATCGGTCCCAGGATGAAGGCGATGATGAAGGCGACGATGGAGTAGTCCAGCTTGCGCATGATGTAGCCCACGATGCCGAAACCGACCATCAGGTAGAGGGCGAAGATGCTCTGGGTGGTGACATAGGCGCCGCAGAAGCACATCAGGACGATCACCGGGTGCACGAACTGGCGCGGCAAGGTGATCACCCAGGCAAAGAACCGCAAGCCGCCATAGCCGATGAACAGGTTGATGAAATTGGCCACCAGCATGGCCCCGAACAGGCCATATATGGTTTGCCCATGCTGCTGGAAGATCAGCGGCCCGGGCGAGAGGCCGTGGATGATCAAGGCGCCCAGCAGCACCGCCGCCGAGAGGTTCCCGGGAATGCCGAGCGCCAGTGTCGGGATCAGATTGGCGCCGACCGTGGCGCTGTTGGCGGCTTCCGCCGCGGCCACCCCTTCCAGTTTGCCCTGACCGAATTCCTCCGGCGTCTTGGAGGCCCGCTTGGCCGCCCCGTACCCGAGAAACCCCGCAAGGGTCGAGCCCAGCCCCGGAATCGCGCCGATCACCGTGCCGATGATGGAAGAGCGGACCGTGGTCCGGAAGCATGACCACCATTCGTCCCAGGTGACGACGTTGTCCTCGCGATTGGGGCTGCGCTTGTAGATGTCGCTTTCCCCCTTGCCGGCACCTTCCTTGCGGCTGCGCCAGTCCTTTTCGATCTGGATCAGGATTTCCGAAAGCGCCAGCATGCCGATCACCAACGCCAGCAGGGAAACCCCCTCTTCCAGCTCGATCTCGCCGAAGGTCATGCGCGGGGTCGAGGCTTCCGAATCGAGGCCCACGGTGGACAGGAAAAGTCCCAACACCGCGGCGATCAACCCCTTGATCACCGAGCGGCCGACCAGGGCGGCGATGAAGGTCAGGGCGAACAGCATCAGTGCGAACAACTCCGCCGATCCCATGGTGAGCGCCAGGATGGCGAAGGGTGCGGCGACGCAGATCAGCACGATGTCGGAAAAGAAATCGCCGAACACCGAGGAATAGAGCGCCATTTTCAGCGCCTTCAGCCCCTTGCCCTTGCGCGTCAGGGGATAGCCGTCGAAGGTCGTCGAAATCGCCTCCGCCGCGCCCGGGATATTGATCAGGCAGGCGGATATGGCGCCGCCGAAGTTGGCCCCCTTGTTGATGCCGACCAGGAAGGCGATCGCCGCCAGCGGCCCCATGAAGAAGGTCAGCGGAACGGCAATGGAGATGGCCATGGGCCCGTTGAGCCCGGGGATGGCGCCGACGGCGATGCCGATGAACACGCCGAGGCTGATCATCGCCATGTTGTAGAAGGTGAAGGCCTGGGCGAGCCCTGCCAGAATGACGTCCATCTCAGCGCTCCGTCACGGCAGTGGAAATTCCAGGAGTTTCCAGAAGAATGCCCAAATGGCGAGCGGCGCCACCACCGAGGTCACGCCGATGGCGAGCGGACGACGCTCGCCCATCAGGTATATCAACACGGCAACGATGAAGGGGCCGCCGGCGAGGACGCCGACAAACTCCATGAGAAAAAGGGTAGCTATCAAGACAACCGATATGAGCGCCAGGAACCCCCAGCTCTGCTTGGGGATGGGGGCGTCCTCATCGCTCTCATCGCTACGCTCGAAGAACAGGCGACGCACGAGCAAGAAGAGCGCGAGGCCCGTCACCACGATCATGGTGAGATAGGGCGCATCCTGGGCCAGAAGCCCGTAATTGCCCTCCGCATGGCCGGGCACCCAGACGGGAATGACCACGAAGATCACAAGCAGCCCGAAGGCCACCAGCAGGGCCGCCGAAATGATGTCGGCTCGTCGCATGGGAGGAATCCTGTCGTGAACAGGGAGGATGCGGCGGGCCGCGCGGAACGAGCCGCGCGGCCCGCCGGGTCCCTACTTCTTCTTTTTTTTCTCGGGCTTGTCGAACTTCTTGATCAGGGCGATGTAGTCCTTCTCCAGCGTCTGCATGTATTCGGCAAGCTGCTCCGGACTGCGGGTGTCCATGACCATGCGCAGGTTCTTGCGGTAGAGCTGGACGATCTTGGGATCGCTGCGCACCTTCAAGGCCGCATCCCTGAGCTTCTTGAGGGCGGGTCCAGGCACCCCCTTGGGCGCGATCAGGAGCTGCAGGGTCGAGGTCGATGCGCCCACACCCATCTCCTTCAGGGTCGGCGTGTTGGGGTAATCGGGGTTGCGTTCGTCGCTGACGGTGCCGATCACCGCGGTTTTGCCGGCATCGGTGTGCTTGACATGGGCGCCCCCGGTGAAGACCACGTCGACATGGCCGCCCAGCACCCGCTGCATCGAATTGCCGCCGCCGCGCACGCGTATGATCTGGACCGGGATGCCGTAATGGCTGCCGATGGCCTCACCCACCAGCCGCCCGGGGCCGCCGGAATAGACCAGGCGCAAGGGCTTGTTCTCACTCTTCAGCTTGGCGGCCATCTCCGAAACCGTCTTCCAGCCGCGATTGGCCAGCGACACGATCGACTGATGGGGCACCGTGATCGATCCCACGTAGTCGAAATCCTTGGCCCAATAGAGGGATTTCGCGCGCCGGTAATGGGGCTGGAAGCCGACGTGATGGGCGAAGGCATAGGCGACGGTGTAGCCATCGGGCGCCGCCGACTTCAAGAGCACCAGCGCCTTGGAGCCGCCGCCGCCGGTCTTGTTGACGACGACCATCGGCTGACCGAGGATACTTTCCATGGCCTTGGCGACGATCCGCGCGCCCGCGTCGGTGCTGCCGCCCGCGCCCGCGCCCACATACACGGTGATTGGTTTCTCGGGGAAATCCGCCCAGCCTACACCGCTGCCAAAGCCCAGCGCCACGGCCGACGCCGCCACGAAGACCGCCGAATGAATGACTTTCCTTGACGCCATCTTCCTGTCTCCCAGTTGCAAATATCAAAGTCCCGGAACGGCGGGTCCGCGGTCTCTTGCCCTTGTGGGTCTCTCGCCCCTATGGGTCTTGCCGCTTTGCGCCTCCCGGGCGAAGCCGAGGTCAACAGTAAAGCGGCAAAGGCGCGTTTGCTACCCCCAAATGCTTAGCGGCCTCCGGGACTATCTCGGCCGCGGCGCCCGGTTGACCAGGGTGATGCCGGCAAAGATCATGGTGATGCCGGCAAGGTGGTAGACCAGGAACGCCTCACCCAGAAGCCAGACTCCGAGCACGGCGCCGAACACCGGCATCAGGTACATGTACATGCCGGTCCGCCCCGGACCGATGGCGGCCACCGCCTTGTTCCAAAGCACATAGGCCAGCAGCGACGGAAAGATCGCGAAATAGAGGATCGACGCCGCGGAGGCGGCATCCAACGCGAACCCGCCGACTTGGTAAAGCTCCCACGCCACCAGCGGCAGGTGGAACACCGCCCCGATGGCGATGGTGGTTGCCAGGAAGACCAGGATCGGAAGCTTCGTCGGACGCCAGCGGATCAGCACGGTGTAGGCCGCCCAAAAAGTGAGCCCCCCGATCACCAGCAGGTCCCCGCGGTTGAGCGCCAGGGAGGCCAGGGTGCTGATATCGCCCCGGGCGATGATCAGGGCGGCGCCCAGCATGGCGCCCATCACCCCGCCGATCTGCTGCGGGCGCAGCCGTTCATGCAGAAGCAGGAGCGCGAACAGGAAACAGACCACCGGCATCAGGGAATTGATCAGCGAGGCGTTGACCACCGTCGTGTAGTGCATCGCCGAATAGAGGAAGCAGTTGAACGCCGTGATGCCGACCGCCCCCAGCACAAGAAGAAACGGCAGTTCCTTTCGGATCTGCGCGCCTTGCCCCCGGAACCGGGCCGCGGCAAACGGCAGCAGGAACAACAGCGCCAAGGTCCAGCGCCAGAAAGACATCTGGATGGGGGGGATGTCGTGGCGCATGATTCGGGCGATCAGGAAATTCCCGGACCAGAATAGCGGCGGGAATACGGCGTAGACGTAAGCGAATTGGGGTCTCGCCATGAAGGCGCTAAGGCGGGGGCTCGGCATGGCGGCATCTTAGGCGATGGGCCGGCCCCGCTCAATTGCGGCCGTCGGCGTTAACCGAATCGAACGCCCGGGCTGGCATCAGGGTTCCGGGCGGGGTAAGCTCCCCTTCGGCGGCGGCCCGAAGCGGGCCAAGAAACCTTGTCCCCCGGCCCCCTCCGCCCAACGAGAATTCCTAAGACCGGCATGAAGGAGGAAGCCATGGCGACCGTCGAATCGACAGAAATCCCAAGTGAACTGACCGATCAAACCACCCACACCATCACCCACGAACAGCTGCGCGGCGCGGCCAAGAAGGAAGCTTTCTTCCGCAAGAAAGAAGAGGACTTCACGCCGTTCAAGTTCGTCCGCCCCGACGACATCCCCGAAGGCCGGCGCGCCCATGTGCGGCTGTGCAAGGGCAGCCTGGTGCGCGGCACCGTGCAGGTCCTGCCCACCGGCGGCGACACCAACGTCCATTGTCACCCCGATGCCGACGGCTTCTGGTTCGTCCTTCAGGGTAAGGTGGAATGGAAGAACGTCGATGGCGACACCATCGGCATCTTCGGCCCCGGCGAAGGCATCATGGTCCCCCGTTATGCCCGCTACAGCTTCAACCAGACCGGCGACGAAGAGCTGCACCTTCTGCAGGTCGTGGCTTCCGCCAATGACGGATCCAAGCGCCGCGTCGGCATCGGCCCGCAGAACAAGTCGCTTTTCAAGACGCTCCACTACAACTACCCGGGCGAACCCGACGGCCCCGCCGGCGAAAAGGCCAGGCAAAAGGCCGACGCCTGACGACGCACGGCCGCCGGCCGGCAGGTCATTCCTTCGGACCGCCCCCGCTCAGGCGGGGGCGGCGAAGGGCGGCATCGTCGATAACAGATGGCCGTGGCCGGTCAGGGGCCGGCGGCGGCCAAGCTCGGTCAGGATGTACCAGCAGCGCACCACCACCGGGTGCAGCACCGGCACCCCCAGCGCGGCTTCGATATCCCCCATCACGTCCAGCGCCCGCCAATCGGATCCGAGGATATAAAGCGCCTCGGCGCCGGCCGGCTCGCGCGCGAACGACTCGATGATGCGGTCGCGGATTCCTTCGGTGGTGAGCTGATAGACGTCCTCTTCGTCGGCGATGGGCTTGCCCATGGAGAGCACCTCGAACCCCGCGTCGGTGAAATAGCGGGCGAAGGCTTCGGCCAAGACGCCGGCGAACGGGGTGTAGCCGACAAAGCGCTTGATGCCCAGCGCCCGCATGGCGGCGACCTGGGTCGACCCGGTGGTGAACACCGGCACCCGGTAGGCCGCTTCCCACTTGCGGATATAGCCGGCCTCCGCAGCAAAG
>Ga0224512_10001360_pt1 | contig 23596 bp, 21 predicted proteins | sample SF_May12_sed_USG_4_FD_169103 | JGI IMG/M metagenome (GOLD analysis project Ga0224512, IMG submission 169103) | Sediment microbial communities from San Francisco Bay, California, United States - SF_May12_sed_USGS_13 | ecosystem: Environmental > Aquatic > Marine > Sediment | place: USA... | reverse complement strand
GCCCGCGGCGTTTGAAAGCAGAGGCGGCCGAGTAGCGCAGCTATACTGAAGAGCCCTGATCCGCGCGGAGCCTGCCTGCAAGACAGCACCTAAGCAGATCGTTCGTTACCGATAGAGGACTGCCAGTACTATCTCAGCCGATACCCAGGGCCTATCACAATGACCAGTCGTACGAACGCGGTGCAGCGACCACCTGGTGCTTCAGCCGGGCTTGCCCGGCGGTTGCGGAAAATCGGCCAGCGAGCCGCACTCGTCTTCGTTCGCTATTCGGCAGACACCGCTCCGGCCGTGCAGGCCGGCAACCTAATCTGCTTCGTGCTGGAGCGTGACCAGCTTTTCGACAAAGTCGTGTTGCGCGATCTCTGTGCGAAGGAGGGCTGGCCGAGTGCCAGCGAGACGCTTCCCGATGGTGCCAGTGCGCTCTGGAGCGTCAGAACGTTTCGCGGATGGTTCGTGCGCCACCTCGTGCCCGGCAGCACGGACCGCTTGAGTCGCGCGATTGCATGGCTCGAGGCACACCCGGACGTGGACATCCAACTCGTGCCCGTTGCCGTGTTCTGGGGGCGCTCGCCCGCCAAGGAACGTTCATGGCTGAAATTGCTCCTCGCTGAGGACTGGGCCGCGTCAGGACGTATCCGTCGTTTCTTCTCGATGCTCGTGCATGGCCGGCAAGTCCTCGTCAAGGTCGCGAGCCCCGTCTCTCTGCGCCAGCTCGTGAGTGAAGAGCTCGGTGTCGAACGTACGACGCGAAAAGCCGCGCGCCTATTACGCGTACATTTCCGCCGTCAGCGGGCCGCGACGATCGGGCCGGATCTGTCTCATCGGCGACTGTTACTCGACGAGGTGCTCGCGAGTCAGGGCGTGCGCGAAGCCGTGCGGCGCGAGGTCCAGAGCGGGCATCGCAGTGAGCGGCGCGTGCAAAAGCGTGCTCGAAAAATCGCGACCGAGATAGCGGCACATTATTCTCACTCGGTCGTGCGTGTGCTCGAACGCGTCCTCGCACGGCTCTGGAACCGCCTGTATGAGGGCATCGAGATCCAGCATTTCGAGAGCCTCGGTGACATCGCGGTCGGCTCGGAAGTCGTGTATGTGCCGTGTCATCGCAGTCATATCGACTATCTGCTGCTGTCCTATGTCATCTATCGCCGCGGTCTCGTGCCGCCGCACGTCGCCGCCGGCGTCAATCTGAATCTGCCGCTCATCGGTCCCGTGTTGCGCCGCGGTGGGGCGTTTTTCATGCGCCGCACATTTCGCGGCGACGCTCTGTACACGTCCATCTTTCGCAGTTATCTGAGTGCGATCCTGTCGCGTGGTTTTCCCGTGAAATTCTTCATCGAGGGAGCGCGGTCGCGAACCGGGCGATTGTTGAACCCGAAGCTCGGCTTGCTTGCGATGACGGTGGAGAGCTATCTGCGTAACCGCCGCAGGCCCGTCGTATTCGTCCCGGTTTATTTCGGCTACGAGAAGCTGATCGAAGGCCAGACTTTTCTCAGTGAGCTCAGCGGAAGGCGCAAGCAGGGCGAGACGCTCGGCGGCGCGATCCGGTCGCTGCGCGCGCTGCGCGAGCGTTTCGGGGTCGTGCATGTGAGCTTCGGCGAGCCGCTCTGGCTAGAAGGTATGCTCGATCAGATCCGCCCGGACTGGCGCCGACACGAGTTTGACGATTTCCTCCGGCCCGAGTGGCTCGAAGACGCCGTCGAGTCGCTCGGGCGGACCATCATGACTGCTATCAATGAGGCGGCCGTCATCAATCCCGTCGGCTTGGCCTCGTTGGTCGTTCTGAGCATGCCAAAGCGCGCGATCGTCGAGGTTGAGCTGCGCGCCCAGCTTGCGCTGCTGCTCGACCTCGCCACGCGCGCACCCTACTCGTCACGGACGGGCATGACGGCGCTCGATCCCGATCAGATCATTCGGTACTGTGAGGACATGCGCTGGTTGCGGCGGCGCGCGCATCCACTCGGGGATGTGCTCTACATGGACGAGCGACAGGCACTGCTCGCGAGCTATTACCGCAACAATATCGTGCACTTGTTCGCGCTGCCGTCCCTCGTGGCGGCGAGCTTGACCAATCGGGCTGAGATCGGCCTTACTGAGCTGACTGCCATGCTGAGGCGTCTTTACCCGAGTTTCGAAGCGGAGCTGTTTTTGCGCTTCGATCTGCATCGCCTCGATGCTGAGATCGCTCGTGTCACCGCTGCGATGGTCTCCGTAGGGTTGCTCGCGCGCAGCGGTGAGTCGATCACACGCCCGCTGGAAGGGAGCGCGGCCGAGGCGCAATTCCGCATCTGTGCTGAGATCGTGGAGCCATTTCTCGAGCACTACTATCTGTGCATGATTCATTTGCTCGAGCACGGCTCGGGCGTGCTCGATAAGTCCGAGGTCGTGCAGCAGTGCGCGGATGCCGCCGAGCAGCTAGCCATGTTGTACACGCTGAGTTCGCCCGACTTGTTCCAAGCCGCATTGTTCGAGAATCTCATTGAGGCGCTGCTCAGCCAAGGACTCGTCGAGCAGGATGCGGAAGGGAGATTGTGCTTCGGCTCGTCTCTGGGGCTCGTCGCCGAGGATCTCGGTCTCGTCCTGCGCCCCCGTCTGCGCCAGACGCTTCGGCATTTCGCGGGCGCCGCAACGACAACTCCCATCAGTGCCGCCGGCGAGGACGGCACGCCGTAGATACGGTCCGCCGAGCGCGGTTAGGCGTTCAAGTCCGGAATCCGGTCGCTCTCCAGCTGGCTAATCATGTCCTTGATCATGAGCTTCCGCTTTTTCAGGCGGCGCAGCATGATCTGATCCACATGTGGATCGACGACTAACCGGGAGATGACCTGATCCAGGTCCTGGTGCTCTATCCGCAGCTCTTTGAGCCGCTCGACTGACCTAAAGGCTTGTATTTCTATTTTCTCTACCACGTCTCACTAGGAACGGCTGATAACCAATCGCGGCCGCTGTCGCCAACTGCCAGAAAATGAGGATTGAGCAAGGACCCTTTCGTGTTGTACCTCAATTCCCGACCATCAAGACTTATCATACTTCCACCCGCACTTTCAAGGACGGCCTGTGCGGCGGCCGTGTCCCACTCCGATGTCGGACCGAGGCGCGGGTATAAGTCCGCCTGGCCGTCGGCAACTAGGCAAATTTTTAGCGAGCTGCCCATCGGTTTGAGCTCGTGCGGGCCCAACCGCTCGAGGTAGGTCGCCAGCGCACCGCTAGGGTGGCTACGGCTGCCGACGATGCGCAGCTGCCCGTCACGGGCGGGCGCCGTCGTGATCGGCTCTGCTGGGTTGTTGCCGCGCCGGCGCCAGGCCCCGGCTGCGGTCGCGCCAACGTACTCGAGGTCGAGCGCAGGTGCGCGCACGATGCCGAGGACGGCACGATGATCCTCGATCAGGGCGATATTTACGGTGAACTCGCCGTTGCGCTTGACGAACTCCTTGGTGCCGTCGAGTGGGTCGACGAGCCAGTAGCGGCGCCAGTCCAGGCGGTTCGCCAGCTCCTGCGGCGGCGATTCTTCGGACAATAATGGTAGGCGCGGCTCGAGTCCGGCCAGGCCCGCGCAGATAATCTCGTGCGAGGCGCGATCAGCGGCCGTGAGCGGCGAGTTGTCTTCTTTGTGCTCGACCTCGAAAGCCGTCTCATAGATTTCCATAATTGCCTTGCCGGCGCGCTCGGCGAGGGTTCTGAGTGGATCAATGAGTCGTTCTTGCGCAGCGGCGCCGGTAAAATCCATGCGTTGAAGTCCAGCTTGTTTTTTGAAACCTATGATAGCTTTCTCATGATGCCTGACTCGGATCGATCGCGCCGTGAAGAGCCCCTCGTTCTGTGGGACGAGATCGATACCGTGCTCGTCGACATGGATGGCACGCTACTGGACTTGGCCTTCGACAATTTTTTCTGGCTCGAGCTTGTGCCTCAACACTATGCGGCTCGGCATCGCCTCGCGGAGGCGGATGCCAAAGCCGTGCTCCAGCGAGCCTACCGGGCGCTCGAAGGCCGGCTTGCGTGGTACTGCATCGATCACTGGACCGATACGCTGGATCTGGACCTGCGCGCGCTGAAGTGGGCACATCGTGAGCGTATTCGCTATCTGCCAGGCGCGACGGAGTTTCTCGCGGCGGTTCGCGCCCGTGGGAAACAGCTCACGTTGGTGACCAACGCCCACCGGGCCGTCCTGGCAGTGAAAACCGATCACACCGGCCTGGATCGCGAGGTCGACGAGCTCGTGTCGTCGCACGATTTCGATGCGCCGAAGGAAAGCGCGGAGTTTTGGCAACGATTCTCGGAACAGGGCCGCTTCGATCCGCGACGGACGCTGCTTGTTGAGGACAGCCTGAGTGTGTTGACGGCTGCACGCGCGTTCGGTTTGGAATTCACGCTTGCAATCAGGCGGCCGGATTCGAGCCAACCCGCTCGAGATATCACGGAATTCCCATCCGTCGACGGCGTGCACGCGCTCGCGGACTAGCGGTTTGGCCGTTGATCCCTGCGTCGGCGCGGCTTGCCGTCGCCCGATCTGGTCCCGCCGCCCTTGGATCGAGGGCCGTGCTTTGGTGGGCGCCGCGGCGGTCGGTCGATTTGCGCCAGCGATTCCGGCTCGATCCGCTCGACGGGAATCCGCCGGCCAATGAATGCCTCGATATCCGGCAAAGAAACCGCGTACTGCTCGCAGCCGAAGCTGATCGCATCGCCCGAGGCGCCGGCGCGCGCCGTGCGGCCGATTCGGTGGACGTAGTCTTCTGCGTCCTGAGGCAGATCGTAGTTGATGACGTGGCTCACGTCGGGGACGTGCAAGCCGCGGGAGGCGACGTCAGTGCCGATGAGGACGGGCAGGTCGCCGGCAACGAACTCTTTGAGCATTCTCAGACGCTTGTTCTGGGGAACGTCGCCGGAGATCGCGCGCGCGTGGATACCGTTGTGCTCGAGATAGGCTTGCAGGCGATCGGCCTCACGCCTTGTGTTGACGAAGACCATAGTGCGGCGGGCATCCATTTTTCTCAACAGCGAGACGAGCAGCGGGATCTTTTCCTCGTTCGACGGGAAGTAGATGCTCTGACGCACGCGATCGACCGTCATCTTGTCGGGCTCGATGCGAATGAGCTCCGGGTCGTTCATGTGCTCGTAGGCGAGCTCGAGAACACGGTGCGAGAGTGTTGCCGAAAATAGTAGGTTGAGCCGTCTGTTTGCTTCCGGCAGGCGTCTGAGTACGTAGCGGATGTCCTTGATGAAGCCGAGGTCGAACATGCGATCGGCTTCGTCGAGCACCAGGACTTCGACGTGACGAAACGTGAAGACTTTTTGCTTCTGAAAGTCGATGGTTCGGCCTGGTGTGCCAATCAGGATATCCACGCCCTCGGCGAGATGCTGACGTTGTTTGTCGTAATCCGTGCCACCAAAGGCCAGACCGAGCCGATACGGAAGGAATTTGCCGAGCTCGACGGCATCAGCATGGATCTGGACGGCGAGCTCGCGCGTCGGCGCGAGAATCAACGCCCTCGGCCCGGGTCGCCTCTCCGACTCCGATGCGTGCCGTTCGAGTTGACAGAATAGCGCGATCAGGAAAGCGGCCGTTTTGCCCGTTCCGGTCTGCGCCTGTCCGGCGACGTCACGCCCTTCGAGCGCGATGGGCAGCGTCTTGGCTTGGATAGGGGTACAGCGGCTGAACCCCGCGGCCTCAATGCCCTTGAGCAGCGCTTCAGGTAGCTCGAGGCGCCGAAACTCGAGGTCGCTCAGGTGGCTGTGGTTTTCCGATTCTGTCTCAGAGTCCGGAGTTAATACTTGCAAATTGCGTTCTCACCGGTTCAAAATAGGCCAAGCTAGGCGAAAAGATTCGCTCCCCCTAGATTTCCATTGCGTTCCCACGAGTCTCGTAAGGAAGCATTCAGCAGCGGCATTGTGCCTGACCGGGCTCGCGGCGTCACTTAACGACAGATAACCGCACCGGCGCCAACTACCCAGAGCGCCGGGTGCCGGCAACACACAGAGCATGATTTTCGGAGGAACTATTCGGTGAGTGATCACATCGTACAAGTTAGCGACGGAAGTTTTGAGGCGGACGTATTGAATGCAGATCGCCCGGTGCTCATCGACTTCTGGGCAGAATGGTGCGGACCGTGCAAGATGATTGCGCCGATCCTCGAGGGAATCGCCGAGGATTACAAAGATCGTCTGCAGATTGCGAAACTGAATGTCGATGACAATCCGCAGACCGCCATGCGCTTTGGCGTCAGGAGCATTCCAACGCTACTGCTCTTCAAGGAAGGGTCGGTCGCGGGACAGAAGGTAGGCGCTCTGTCGAAATCTCAGCTAGAAGCTTTTCTCGATCCGCTCGTCGGCTCCTCGGAGAGTTGAGAGCACCTTGATTCACATCTAATGCTTGGTAAGCATCCGTGAGGGGATACTTGGGTAATTCAGCAAGAGTTCGGGCCAAGAATGGCTCGCAACGGCCGCGGGACGGCAACACAAAGAAACGCTCTTCGCGGCGTAAGCGACCGCCGCGCGAGGAATTTCCCGACGACGAGGATCTCGAGTTGATCCCGGCGGAGGAGCTCGAGCAGACAAAGAGCGCGATGAACCTGACCGAGCTCAAGAACATGCCGGCGTCGGAGCTCGTCGAGCTGGCTCAGTCCATGGGACTGGAGAACCTCGCGCGCTCGCGCAAGCAGGACATCATTTTCTCGATTCTCAAGGAACACGCCAAGGCTGGAGAAAACATCTTCGGCGAGGGCATCCTGGAGATTCTTCAGGACGGCTTCGGGTTCTTGCGCTCTCCGGACAGCTCCTATCTCGCAGGTCCCGATGACATCTATGTTTCGCCGAGCCAGATCCGGCGCTTCAGCCTGCGAACCGGTGACACAGTCTCGGGCCTAATCCGCCCGCCGAAGGACGGCGAGCGCTATTTCGCATTGCTCAAGGTCGGGCAGATCAACCACGATTCGCCCGAGGAGGCCAGAAGCAAGGTCTTATTCGAGAATCTGACGCCGTTATTCCCGCGTGAGCGCTTCACGCTCGAGCAAGGCAACGGCAGTACAGAGGATCTGACGGCGCGCATCATCGATATGGTCTCGCCGGTCGGTAAGGGCCAGCGTGGGCTGATCGTCTCACCGCCGAAGGCCGGTAAGACGATGCTGCTGCAGAACATCGCAACGTCGATTGCAGCAAACCATCCTGAGAGCATTCTCATCGTGCTGCTCATCGACGAGCGGCCAGAGGAAGTAACGGAGATGGAGCGCACAGTGCGCGGCGAGGTCGTCTCGAGCACGTTCGACGAGCCGGCAACGCGCCACGTCCAAGTCGCGGAGATGGTGATCGAGAAGGCTAAGCGCCTGACAGAGCACAAGCGCGACGTCGTGATTCTGTTGGATTCGATCACGCGGCTCGCACGTGCCTACAACACGGTTGTGCCGTCGTCCGGCAAAGTTCTGACTGGCGGTGTCGATGCGAACGCCCTGCAGCGGCCGAAGCGGTTCTTCGGCGCGGCGCGCAATATCGAGGAGGGCGGCAGCCTGACGATCATCGCTACGGCGCTAATCGACACGGGTTCGAAGATGGACGAGGTCATCTACGAGGAGTTCAAGGGCACCGGTAACTCTGAAATGCATCTCGACCGACGTATCGCAGAGAAACGAATTTTCCCGGCCATCAACATCAATCGGTCTGGTACGCGCAAAGAGGAGCTGCTCATCGAACCCGAGGAGCTTCAAAAGATCTGGGTGCTGCGTAAGGTATTGCACCCGATGGACGAGCTCGCAGCGATCGAGTTCCTGCTCAGCAAGCTGCAGGATACGAAGACCAACGCGCAGTTCTTCGAATCGATGAAGCGCTGAAGACCTCGCAGCCAGAATAATTCTGGTTCGAGCTTGTTCCGGACGAATCCGGACACTTCCCCGGTTCTGGGAATCGCGTTGAGGTTCGGCTCACAATGCGCGCGCACCGACTGACTACGCGGCGCAGGCCTGAGCGCTTATCAGGCAGAGACTAGTCCGACTCGGCTCGAGCTGAGCGCTCTCGGGCAATGGCGCGGTAGCCGATGTCCGTTCTATAAAAAGCCCCGTCCCAGCGAATCGTACTCGTGGCCTCGTAGGCGCGCTGCTGCGCAGCCGTGACGGTATCGCCAAGCGCAACGGCACACAGCACACGACCGCCGTCGGTCACGACACGGCTGTCGTCATTGCGCGTTCCGGCGTGAAAGACCTTGACGGCTTCGCCGAGATCTTCGTCGAGCCCATAGATCTCGATGCCTTTGGCGTAACTGCCAGGGTAACCCCCGCTCGCCATGACGACGCCGAGCGCTGCGCGCGGATCCCAAGCGACGGTTGCCTGAGCGAGTGTTCCATCGAAGCTACGCAAACAGAGTTCGACAAGATCGGAGCGCAGTCGCATCAGAATCGGTTGCGTCTCCGGATCGCCGAAACGGCAGTTGAACTCGAGGACCTTCGGCACGCCGTCGGCGTCGATCATGAGCCCTGCATAGAGAAAGCCGCGATACCTAACGCCATCTGCCGCCAGCCCCTGGACCGTTGGTAGCATGACCTCGCGCATGATGCGCTCATGCATTGCCTCGGTGACGACCGGGGCCGGCGAATAGGCGCCCATGCCGCCCGTATTCGGGCCTTTGTCGCCGTCGTCGCGCGCCTTGTGGTCTTGGGAGCTCGCGAGCGGGACGATGTCGGTACCGTCTACCATCGCGATGAAGCTTGCTTCCTCGCCTTGGAGGAACTCCTCGACGACGACTCTGGCGCCGGCGTCGCCGAATGCGCGCTGCTCGAGCATCGTCGTCACAGTCGCCTCTGCCTCGGCTACGGTTCGTGCAATGACGACGCCCTTGCCTGCGGCGAGGCCGTCAGCCTTAACGACGATTGGCGCGCCTTGTGCGCGCACGTACGCCAGCGCGGGCTCGAGTGAGTCGAACGCGGCATAGGCGGCCGTTGGAATCGCGTGGCGAGCCAGAAAATCTTTCGTGAAGGCCTTCGAGCCCTCGAGGCGTGCGGCAGCCGCAAGCGGACCGAAGCATTTGAGGCCCTGTGCGTCGAACCGGTCCACAATTCCGTCGACGAGCGGCTGCTCCGGGCCGACGATCGTCAGGTCTACATCTTCGTCTCGCGCGAGTCGGAGGAGCGCGTCGATGTCCTCGGCCTCGACGGGCACGTTTCTCACGTTCGGCTCTCGTCGCGTGCCGGCGTTGCCCGGGGCGACGAGAACCTCCCGGACCCGCGGCGACTGCGCGACTTTCCATGCGAGGGCGTGCTCGCGGCCGCCGCCGCCGACGATGAGCACTTTCATTAGACCTACCTCGTAGAGTTAGTGTCTGAAATGACGCATATGCGTGAACATCATCGCGAGACCGTGCTCGTCGGCAGCCTCAACGACCTCCTGATCGCGTATCGAGCCCCCCGGTTGGATGATGGCCGTAATGCCGTTCTCGGCAGCTGTGTCGATACTGTCGCGAAACGGGAAGAAAGCATCCGACGCCATGACCGCGCCGCGCAGATCCAGTCCTTCGTCAGCGGCCTTGAGCGCGCCGATGCGTGCGCTGACGACACGGCTCATCTGGCCCGCGCCAATGCCGACCGTCTGACCGCCTTTTGCGTAGATGATCGCGTTGGATTTCACGTACTTGGCAACGATCCAGGCGAACCGCAGATCCTCGAGCTCCGCGTCAGTGGGCTGCCGCCTCGAAACGATGTCCACCTCGACGTCGGCAAGCGTTCCAACGTCGCGCTGCTGAACGAGTAAGCCTGCTTCGACGGTCTTCAGATCCCAGCTCCGAGTCGTCGCCGTACTTATTCTCTCGGGTGATCCCGTTTCGAGCACTCTACAGTTCTTTTTCTGTTTGAGCGCGGCTCTCGCGCCATCTTCGATTTCGGGTGCGATGACGACGTCGACGAGCTGCTGGTCGACGATAGCGGCCGCCGTGGCTTCGTCGAGCGGCCGGTTAAACGCGATGATCCCGCCGAACGCGGATGTCGGATCGGTGCGGTAAGCGCGTTGGTAGGCCTCCAGAGGCGTCGCCGCGATTGCAACACCGCAGGGGTTCGCGTGCTTGACGATGACGCAGGCGGTCTCGTCGAACGCTTTCACGCACTGCAGCGCTGCGTCCGCATCGGCGAGATTGTTGTACGACAAGGGCTTGCCCTGCAATTGTGTCGCGCCGGCGATCGTGCCTGGCGTGTCGGCGTGGCGATAGAAGGCTGCCTGCTGGTGAGGATTCTCCCCGTACCGCAGCGTCTGTGCGCGCTTCCAGCCGAGCACGAGTGAATCTGGAAACAGCTCCTCGGACCTGTACTGTCCGTGCAGAAAGCTACTGATCGCTGCGTCGTAGCTGGCGGTGTGCGCGAAGGCTTTGACGGCGAGCTGCTCGCGCAGCGCGGCCGGTTCGTCAGACGTTAGCCCGTCGACGACGCGTTCGTAGTCGCTCGGATCGACGACGACGAGGACGCGCGCATGATTCTTCGCCGCGGCGCGTAGCATCGCCGGCCCACCAATATCTATATTCTCGATGGCGTCATCTAGCGTGCACTCGCTGCGCGCGATCGTCGCTTCGAATGGGTAGAGATTGACTGCGAGCACGTCGATCCAGCCGATTCCATGCTCGTTCATGACACGATCGTCCGTGCCACGCCGTGCGAGCAGTCCGCCGTGGATCGCGGGATGCAGCGTCTTAACGCGCCCGCCCATGACTTCGGGAAACCCCGTCACCGAGGAGACGTCGGTCACATCGATGCCGGCCTCGCGCAGGACCGCAGCGCTGCCACCCGTCGAGAGAATCTCGAACGCGAGTGCCTTGAGCTGCCTTGCGAAATCGACGAGCCCGGTTTTGTCCGAAACGCTGAGTAATGCTCGACGCGGTTGGTCAGACGTCCGGCTCATGCATCGAGGAGCTTGTAGGCAATGAGCTTCTTGCGCAACGTTCCACGATTGATACCGAGGATCTCGGCTGCCTGGCATTGATTGCCGCCGGCGTACTCCATGACCGTCTTGAACAGCGGCTTCTCGACTTCGCCCATGACGAGCTTATAGAGGTCCGCCGGCCGGTGGCCGTTCAGACTTGCCAGGTATCTGCGCAGGGCGTTGTCGGTCAGGGCGCTAAGCGGCTGATTCTTTACACCCATCACCGGCTTGCCGGTTGCAGACTTTTTCTTCTTCTTTTTCTTTGAGGTTTTTTTGCTGCTTGCCGTTTTCGCCACTGCGTTCTCCCCTTGAACGCTCACGCTCGGCCTCGGCCTCGCGTGCAATCTTGTAAAAAAACTCCTGAGTCAGCCGCAGCTGCTCTCGGGCCGTCTCAACCGCCATGACGTGCTCGCGAAAGCAACGCCCCCCTTCCTGATGTTGTGAATACCAGGATAAATGCTTTCGACTAACGCGAACGCCCGTTGACTCGCCGTAAAAGGAGTACAGACCGTCGAGGTGTTCGAGAATAATATCACGGACGAAAAACAAAGAAAGATTTTCGTCGCGCGTCGATGCAGCGATAAGTTGTGAACCAATGTCGGAGAAGATCCATGGCCTGCCGCGCGCGGCGCGGCCGATCATGACACCGTCGGCGCCCGTATACTCGAGAACGTCACGCGCCTTCGCGGCAGAGTCGATATCACCGTTAGCGATAACCGGAATGCTGATCGCTCGCTTGATTTTTCGGATCGTGTCGTATTCTGCGTGACCACCGAATTTGCACGCGCGCGTCCTCCCGTGCACGGTCAGCGCTGCGATGCCCTGTTCTTCGGCAATGCGGGCGATCTCGACGCCATTTCGCCGTTCGGGTGACCAACCCGTCCTGATCTTCGCTGTGACCGGAACGCTGACACGTTCGACGACACGGCGGAAGATGCGCGCGATCAGCGGCGGGTCATTCAGGAGCGCAGACCCGGCAAGTCGGCGACACACCTTCTTGGCTGGACAGCCGAGATTGATGTCGATTGCAGCAGCGCCGAGTTGCTCTGCACGCGCTGCGGCCTCGGCAAGCATCGCCGGATCGTAGCCGGCGATCTGCACGATCTGGGTTGTACGATTGCCCCAACGGCGTAAGCGATATCTCGATTTCTTGCTATTCCACAGGCCGACGTCGGCGCTGACCATCTCGCTCGGCGTCAATCCAGCACCGAGGCGCGCGCAGAGCTCGCGAAACGGCGGATCGGAGATGCCGGCCATCGGCGCGAGCGCAATGTTATTGCTGAATTGTAGATTACCGATGCGCACGGGAGATGAGTGGGCTCTCGGCGCGCTTGCTACTTGAACACAAGTTGGGACGCGCAGCTCAACTGGCCTACGCCACGCTGGACACAAACATCGAGCTCGAAGCCGTACGCGTCTTCGCCGGGGTCGACGATGGCGAGATCTGCCGGCACAGTGACGCCGGCGATCATGGGATCGCTGAAGTCGGCATCGGGCTGCAGATACTCGACCGGCTCGAACACTCGACTGCCAACAACGGCCTCCCAGCGATCTTTGAGCTCCAGATGAATGAGTGGATACGGTTGTGTGCGCGGGCCGTTGTTGCGAATCTGAGCAGTAATTCGCAGGTTGCCGAGACCGGCTTCGGTCGCGACCCAATTGAGAATCTCATATTGGTCGAGATCCCACTCCGGCACGAGCTCTGCACCGAACAAGCCGTAGGCGCCCTGCACAAGCGGCCCGACGAGGTGCTGGCCGGCGAGTGGCGTGCGAAAATGGTGAACGACCTGGAATACGAGCACGAAGGCCAAGGCGGCGGAGCCAACGGCCCAGAGGCGTAATCGCTTGTCGCCGGCCGATTGCGTCGGTAGCCCGGCCTCGAGCGCTGCGACGAGATCGGGGTCTGGATCGGCCGACAGCGTGGCATCGACCTGCTCCGCGCTGATATCCAGTTCCGCGCCGAGCAGAGCAGACGCTTCGGCGTCGGTCGGCGCCTCGCCTACCGGCGCGTTCATATCCAGTGCGGACTCGAGTTCGCCGACGGCAACGCGCTCGTTGCCGGCGTCCTCCTCGGTCGACATCTCGATCTCGGTCCATGACTCGGTCGCGGCAGGATCACCGACGTCCCAAAGATCTACGGCGTCAGGCTCCGCTTCCTCCTCGCGAGGTTCCGGGTCGCCATCGCTGGCGTCCTCCCCGGCGCCGGCTTGCGCCTCGGTGGACTTTTCGATCTCATTCATCAACAGCGCCCAGTCGTCGGTCGGCACGTCGAACTCAAGCTTGTCGGACGAGTCGCTGGCCGCAGCCGAATCCACACGCTCGGGTTGCTGCTCGGGTGTGAGCGCCTCCAACTCAGCGTCTTCTTCGAACGCGAGCGGGCTATCGAAAGCTTCGGCATCCCTCGCCGGGCCCCGTTCGGTTGCCGCTCGCGTCTCGACGATCGGTATGTGAGGATCGCCGTCTTCGGTATCGAGCTGCGCGTCGATATCCGCGAGTTCGTCGTCTGTATGCTGCAACGGTGAATCCGCTACGGTGGCTTCCGGCTCGTGCTCGGGCTCGGTAGTCGGAACCTCGTCGAGTCCGGGGCTCGCGATCTCTTCTATTCCCGCGAGCTCCCGCGTCTGCATCGTTGGCGACAGGAACTCGTCGTCCGTTTGCAGGTCGTTCTGGAGTGTGTCCTGCTGCAGGCCCGAGAAAGCGCTGAAGACCGTAGCGCAACTTCCACAGCGCACGGCTCCGTTAGCCACGCGCAGCGTATCTGCCGTGATCCGGAATGTTGTCTGACAGCCTGGGCAGCGGGTAAACAGCATACTCGCCGAAAAAATGCGTCTATATCAGTAGCGCATTCTAGCTCGTCCAGCGCATAGGCGCGCGGCCGATAACGACCCGCGGACCGTTTCTCAGGATTTGCGACCCCGGGCGACGAGACATACCCATCCGTCGAGCTCGCGCTCGTCGAGTTCGGAGAAGTGCGCGGCGTACGCCTCGTGGATCTCTTCGCGTTGCTCGGCGAGAACGCCGCTGAGCACGGCGATCCCGGCGTCACCGAGCAGCTCGGCGAACCGCGGCGCGAGCTCGATGAGCGGGCGAGCCAGGATATTGGCGAGCACGACGTCGACTTCGATCGCCGGTAAACGGTCCGGACTGCCAATCCAGAGATCGTCGCCGACCGCGTTGAGCGTCGAGTTGGCTGCGGTCGCTTCGAGCGCTTGAGGCTCGATGTCGACAGCCCAGGCCCGATTGGCGCCGAGCCGCAGTGCGGCGATCGCGAGGATCCCGGAGCCGCAGCCGTAATCGAGTATCGTAGCGTCGGGCGTGAGCTCTGCATCGAGCCACTCGAGGCACAGCCGCGTCGTTGCGTGCTCGCCCGTGCCGAAGCCGAGCCCGCGATTGAGTCGCACGGTAATGCGTCCAGCATGCAGGCGCGAATCCTGAGCCGACGTGATCAGGAGTCGGCGCCCGATACGCTGCTCACGCGGCGTGGCGCTCAGCGCGTCTATCCAGGCGGCATCGTCGAGAGTTTCTGTCACTACAGAGATGCCCGTGCCGAGGCTGTCCTCCAGGACTTGTGAAACGCGATGAAGATCGACATCAGCGGCAAACAGCGCCCGAATTCGCGTGACGGGCCAAACGGGGGTCGTCCCAGGGTCCGGCTCGATAATTTCGTCCGGCCCGGCCCCGAGCAGCGTCACGCTGGCGGCTCCGAGCAGCTCGAGCAAGGCTTCGGCCTGCGGCAGATGAGGCGCCGGCAGTTGCAGCTCGAGCTGTTGCCAGGCCACGCCTATTTGAGCCCGAGGCGTTTTTCCAGGTAGTGGATGTCGGTGCCGCCGGTCTTGAACGCACCGTGCTGGAAGATTTCTTGATGCAGCGCAACGTTCGTGCGAATGCCTTCGACGACGATCTCGCTCAGGGCCGTCGTCATTCGGGCGATTGCCGAGCCGCGGTTCTCACCATGTGCGATGAGCTTACCGATCAGAGAGTCGTAGTGCGGTGGTACTGCGTAGCCGCTGTAGACATGACTGTCCGTTCGGATACCCGGCCCACCCGGCGCATGCCAGAGCTGGACGGTGCCTGGTGAGGGCATAAAGGTTTTCGGATCCTCGGCATTGATCCTGCACTCGATTGCGTGTCCCCACCAACGAATGTCGCCCTGCGACCACGGCAGCGGCTCACCGGCGGCGATCAGAAGCTGCGTCTTGACGATGTCGCAGCCGGTCACCATCTCGGTGACGGGATGCTCGACCTGGACGCGGGTATTCATTTCGATGAAGTAGAACTCACCGTTTTCGTAGAGGAACTCGAACGTGCCCGCGCCCCGGTAGCCGATATCAACGCAGGCCTGAGCACAGCGCTCGCCGATGGTCCGGCGAACGTCGTCCGAGATGCCTGGCGCCGGCGCTTCCTCCACGACTTTCTGATGTCTGCGCTGCATCGAGCAGTCCCGCTCGCCGAGATGGATCGCGTTGCCGTGATTGTCGGCGAGGACCTGGAATTCGACGTGACGCGGGGTCTCGAGGAATTTCTCCATGTAGACCTGATCGTTGGCGAACGCTGACAGTGCCTCGCTTTTCGTGATTGCGATCGCGTTGAGTAGCGAGGCCTCGCTATGGACGACACGCATGCCGCGTCCGCCGCCGCCGCCTGCGGCCTTGATGATCACGGGATAGCCGATCTCGCGCGCGATGCGCAGGTTCTCGTCGCCGTCGTCGGATAGCGGACCGTCGGAACCGGGCACGCAGGACACGCCCGATTTCTTCATTGCCCGGATTGCGGAGACTTTGTCCCCCATGAGCCGGATCGTTTCAGGCAATGGGCCGATGAATACGAATCCACTTTCCACGACGCGCTCTGCGAAGTCGGCATTCTCGGAAAGAAATCCATAGCCGGGATGAATCGCGATCGCATCCGTGACTTCGGCGGCTGCAATCAGCGCGGGCATGTTGAGATAACTCTGGGCCGAAGGCGGCGGCCCGATGCAGACGGTCTCGTCGGCCAGAAGCACGTGCTTCAGAGTCGCATCGGCCGTCGAGTGCACGGCGACGGTCTTGATGCCGAGCTCTCTGCAAGCTCTGAAGATCCGCAGAGCGATTTCCCCGCGGTTGGCGATGAGAACTTTATCGAGCATCGGTGCTTGGAAAAAGGATCGTTAGTCTTCGATGATGAACAGTACCTGGTCGAACTCGACGGGCTCGCCGTTGTCGGCCAGGATGCTCACGACCCGACCGGAGTGCGTAGCCTCGATCTGGTTCATCATTTTCATCGCCTCGATGATGCACAGCGTGTCGCCGACCTGGATCTGTGAGCCGATCTCGACGAACGGTTTTGCGCCCGGTGCCGGCGCGGCGTAGTACGTTCCCACCATCGGTGCTTTGACCTCGTGGCCCCTGCTCGGCGCCTCGGCTACAGCCGATTCAGCTGCGGCAGCCTGCCCGGGGGTCGCGGCCGGAAGGGGCATCGCGCCCACGGCGGGCACGCCGACGACCGGGGCATGCTGTGAGTAGCGGCTGATGCGGACCGATTCCTCGCCTTCCGAGATCTCGATCTCGGCGATCCCGGATTCTTCTAGAAGCTCGATGAGTTTTTTTACTTTTCTGATATCCACTCCGAGTCCTCACTTGGCCAAGTGACGTTCGGCTGCGGTCAAGGCGAGCTCGTAGCTCGTGACGCCGAAGCCGGTGATGGTGCCGACGGCGATGTCGGCAAAAAACGAACGCTGACGGAAGTCCTCTCTCGCGGCGACGTTGGACAGATGCACTTCGATGAACGGGATGCCGACGGCGAGCAGCGCATCGCGGAGCACGACGCTCGTATGTGTGAACGCCGCAGGATTGAAAAGGATGAGGTCGATATGCTCATCGCCCGCGGCGTGGATACGTTTGACGAGCTCGTGCTCGGCATCGCTCTGGAAGCAGGCGAGGGTATGGCCGCGCTCGGTCGCGAGCGTGCCGAGACGCGTCTCGATGTCGTCGAGCGTCGTGCTGCCGTAGAGCTCCGGTTCCCGCTGGCCGAGCAGGCTCAGGTTCGGGCCGTTGAGCAGAAGAAAATGGGACATGACGTAAGATAGCGGCTCGTTTGCGGCTATTTTACATATTTTCGCCGCAGATCGCGGCATTTCTTTCTCGGATCATGAGCAGGCCGGCACTTCGCCGGCCTGCGGCTGCGCTCAGATACGCCCGTCGATACGCGCGCGCGCGCGTTCCAGATCGATCCTGCCCGCGCCGAGATCCTCGAGCACGGCGGCGAGATTCTCGAGATGCTCGGTGTGGAGCTCTCCAGTGTGGACCCCGAGGATGTTGGCGTCGTGATCTGTGAACACCGTAAATGGCAGTGCGAAGACCTCGACGCCGAATGATGCCGCAGCATCCATACCTTCTGCCTGCCCGACGAGCACGGGATAGTTGAACGCCAGGTCCTCGGCGAACGCCGCGACGGGCTGAGGCCGATCGACCGCGATGCCTACGACGGTAACGCCGTTGGCCCGCTGCGTTTCCTGAAAGTCCTTGAGTAGCGGGATCTCACGCAAACACGGTGCGCACCACGTTGCCCAGAAGTTGATGATGAGCGCTTGATCGGGCCAGGAGCGAATCGACTGCTGTTCACCCGACAGGTTCGCGAGCGTGAAGTCGGGTAGCGTCTGGGCGGCTTCGACCGCCGTCGGCGCATCGGTGGTCGCGGTCGGCCCGGCTTGTGCGGCTGCGTCGGGTTCGGCGAGCATTGTTCGATACGCAACATAGCCCCCTACCGTGAGCACGCCTGCGACGGCCACGATGACAGCCGATGTTTTCATTGAGTCTCCCCTATGCGCTGGTCAAAGCGCCGCAAACCGGCGAGCGTGCGCGCTGAAATCTTCAGCATCGAAAAAGCCGACGAGCTCGTATTCATCGCGTATCTGTCCATTGCGGTCGAAGAATGCGTAGATCGGCGGCCCATAGGTCTCAAAATAGCGCAACATCGCCTTGTCGTCATCGTCGTTCTCGGTCACATCGACTCGGAGCAGCGTAAATGGGTCATAAGCGGCGACGACGCTCGGATCCGGGAACGTGTAGTGCTCCATCTCTTTGCAGGAAATGCACCACTCGGCCGTAAGGTCGACCATGACCGGCCTGCCCGCCGCGGTCGCTTGGGCTACCGCAGCCTCGAGCTCGGCAACGGTCTCGATATCGATGAACTCCAGGCCCGTCACGGGCGTGGCCTGCTGGCCGACTGCGCCGCCGAAGGCTCCGAGCTGCACCGGCCGCAGCGGGTTTGTGCCGCCGAGCGAAGCGCCAATGAGCATGAGCGCACCGTAGAGGCAGGCGAGCACGCCGACACCTTTACGCAGCCGCTGTGACCCGGACGGACCTTCGGGCAGCGGCTCGAACGCGCCGAGAAAGACGCCGCTCAGGAATACCAGCAGCGCCCAAAGCACGAGGACCACGCTCCCCGGCAGCACGCGGTCCATCATCCAGATCGCCACAGCGATCATCATGACGCCGAATGCGCCCTTGACCATGTTCATCCACGGCCCGGCTTTCGGCAGCAATTTGCCTGCCGAAGCGCCGACGACGAGCAGCGGCGAGCCCATGCCCATGCTGAGCGCAAACAGCGCGCCGGCGCCACGTGGGACGTCGCCCGTCTGACCGATCACGGCAAGGGTTGCGATCAGCGGTGGTGCGACGCAGGTCGTTACGATGAGCGCCGACAGCACACCCATGACGGCGACGCCGAGGTAAGAGCCGGCGGACTGGCGGCCCGCGAGCGCCGACAGACGCGTCTGAATCGCGGCCGGCATCTGCATTTCGAAGGCGCCGAACATAGCCAGTGCCAGTAGAACGAACATGCCCGCAAACACAGTCAGTATCCACGGTTGCTGGAAGGTTGCCTGGACCTGTGCGCCGGCCACCGCCGCGATTGCGCCGCCGGCCGTGTAGGTCAGTGCCATGCCCATGACATAGGCAAGCGACAGCGTGAATCCGCGCATCGCCGTCGTCTCACGGCCTTGGCCTGCGATCATGCCGGACAGGATCGGCACCATTGGCAGCACGCACGGCGTAAACGCGAGCAGCAGACCGAAGCCATAGAACGTGCCGAGCACGAGCCACCATGATCCGTTGACGATAAGGTCTGCGAGTCGATCCTGTTCAGAGACCATCGGCTCCAGGGCCACCGGCATGTCGAACTCGCTCGTGGCGGGGATCGTTAGCGCCTGGACGCGTTCCATGGGCGGATAGCAGAGGCTGTCGAGCTTGCAGCCTTGCGCGGATGACGTCAGCTCAACTTGGACGGCATCGGGGGTCGCGCGCGAAAATGGAATTCTCGCTTCGACGTAGCCGAAGAAGACCATGACATTACCGAACTCGTAGTCGTCATGAGCAATGCCCTCGGGTAACTCCGCCGCGCCGAGTCCGATTGGACCGTCCACTGCGAAGTCGAACTTGTCGGCATACATGTAATACCCGGGCTCGATCGTCCAGCCGACGACGAGCTCGTTGGCTCCGTCGACCCGCGCGTTCATGACGAAGGCTTGTTCGGCCGGCAGCTGCTCGTCATTACTCGCTGCGTTGCCGGTCAGCAGTGTCGTCAGGGCCGAAGTGCCACTCGGCGCAGCCGCCGCTGGCAGCGCCACAGTTCGGTTCCAGTCCTGTGGCGGGTAGCACAGGCCGATATCGGCACAGCCCTGGACGGTCAGCAGCAGATTGAGCTCACTGGCGTCGGTCGTACGTTGGAAGGGAATCGGGATGTCGAGCCTATGGCGGTAGGTCTCGACGACGCCGAAGAACTCGTCCTCGTGGACCTCGCCATCGGGATAGGCCGGCTCGCCGAGTGCGATGCCCGTCGTATCGGTGTCGAAGTCGAAACGCTCGCGGTAGAGGTAGTAGCCCTCGGGCACGTCAAAGCGCACGAGGACCTCGTCCGCCGTCGCCTCGAGCGTGTACGGGAAAGCCTGCTCGGGCCGCAGGATCTCCTCCTGCTGGGCCACGGCCTGCTGGTCACAGGCAACCACGCTGGCCGCGATCAGAGCGGCGATCCCCAGAGTTCGCAGATGGATCAACAGATTGCGCATCGCGTTCGTTTACTCCTCAGCCACAGCCCTGGCGAGCCAGTCCAGATAGGCTGCCGATCCCGTCTCTACACGGACAGCGACGAACTCAGGGAGTTCATAGCTCGACCGCGCGCGGATCGTGCGCTCGACATCGGTGAGCCGGTTTTCGGTCGTCTTAATCAGCAACAGGATCTCCTGGTCGTTATGTATCTCGCCTTGCCAGCGGTAAGTCGAGGTAACGTTACCAATCCGATTCACGCACGCAGCCTCGCGCGCGCTGACGAGCTGCGCCGCCAGGCCCTCGGCTTCCTCGGCGCTGCCGCAAGTTGTCAGCACGAGCATTGCGGCTGTCGTCACGAGCGTCCTCTGGGACCTGTCCTGGACCCAAGAATAGCCGCGTGACCCGGTGCTGTCATGGAATTTGCGCACAACCCCTTGAAATACTGCGATTCGACACTATCATTAGCACTCGGTTTGGTCGAGTGCTAACAAGAATTTGCGGCTGATCAGCTGTTTTCTCTTTTAAATCAACTAGTTTCAAGGGAGACCCCTTTATGAAAATCCGTCCTTTACATGACCGCGTGGTCATTCGGCGCACCGAGGAGGAGCGTACCTCCCCAGGCGGCATCGTCATTCCGGACAGCGCGACCGAAAAGCCCATCAAGGGCGAAGTCGTTGCCGTCGGCAAGGGCAAGCTGCTCGACAGCGGTGAGGTCCGAGCACTCGATCTGAAGGAGGGCGACAAGGTGCTCTTCGGTAAGTACTCCGGCACGGAGGTCAAGGTCGAGGGCGAGGAGCTCTTGGTTATGCGCGAAGACGACGTTATGGCCGTCATCGAAGGCTAGCCGTCCGCCCGAACTATCAAACGAATTCAGACTCTAGGGAGACCTAAATGGCTAAGGAAGTAAAATTTTCCGACGACGCTCGCCAGCGGATGCTCAAGGGCGTCAACGTCCTGGCGAACGCCGTCAAAGTAACGCTCGGCCCGAAAGGCCGTAACGTCGTGCTCGAGAAGAGCTTCGGTGCACCGACCGTCACGAAGGACGGTGTGTCGGTTGCAAAGGAGATCGAGCTCGAAGACAAGTTCGAGAACATGGGCGTGCAGATGGTCAAGGAAGTGGCCTCGCAGACGTCCGACGCGGCCGGTGACGGCACGACTACAGCGACGGTGCTCGCCCAGGCGATTCTGCGCGAGGGTCTCAAGTCCGTCGCGGCGGGCTTTAATCCGATGGACCTCAAACGCGGCGTCGACCGCGCTTCTCTGGCAATCGTCGAGGAGCTCAAGAAGCTGTCGCAGCCCTGTGAGGACAACAAATCGATCGCACAGGTCGGCATGATCTCGGCTAACTCCGACGAGGAGATCGGCACGATCATCGCCGATGCGATGGACAAAGTTGGCAAGGAAGGCGTCATCACGGTCGAGGAAGGCTCGGCTCTGGAGAACGACCTCCAGGTCGTCGAGGGCATGCAGTTCGATCGTGGTTATCTGTCGCCGTACTTCATCAACGACGGGGCGAGCCAGTCCGTGCAGCTCGAGGATCCTTACGTCCTGATTCACGACAAGAAGATCTCGAACATTCGCGATTTGCTGCCGCTGCTCGAAAGTATCGCCAAGTCCGGCCGTCCGCTGCTGATTATTTCGGAGGACGTCGAGGGCGAGGCGCTGGCAACGCTCGTCGTCAACAACATCCGCGGTATCGTCAAGGTTGCGGCCGTCAAGGCCCCCGGCTTCGGTGATCGGCGCAAAGCCATGCTGCAGGACATCGCCATCCTGACGGGCGGTCAGGTCATCGCCGAGGAGGTTGGGCTGTCGCTGGAGAAGGCCACGCTCGAGGACTTGGGTGAGGCTAAGAAGATCCAGATCACGAAAGAGAACACGACCGTCATCGATGGAGCCGGTAGCCCCGACGACATCAAGGCGCGCGTTGACCAGATCAACAACGAGATCGAGGAGTCCTCGTCTGACTACGATCGCGAGAAGCTGCAGGAGCGCGTAGCCAAGCTTGCTGGCGGCGTCGCCGTGATCAAGGTCGGTGCGGCCACCGAGGTCGAGATGAAGGAGAAGAAGGCCCGCGTCGAGGACGCGCTGCACGCGACGCGCGCAGCCGTCGAGGAGGGCGTTGTGCCCGGCGGCGGTGTGGCCTTGCTGCGTGCCCTGACGAACCTCAAGGAGCTCACAGGCGCTAACGACGATCAGAACGTCGGTATCAACATTCTGCGCCGTGCGGTCGAGGAGCCGTTGCGCCAGATCGTTGCCAACGCCGGCGCGGATCCGGCCGTCGTGCTGAACGAGGTCGTTGCCGGCAAAGGCAACTACGGGTTCAACGCCGCGAACGGCGAGTATGGCGACATGGTCAAGTTCGGCATCATCGATCCGACCAAAGTCACGCGCCTGGCGCTGCAAAACGCCACGTCCGTGGCGGGTCTGCTGCTGACGACCGAAGCGATGGTTGCCGAGCAGCCCAAGGACGATGCTGCGGGTTCGGCGATGCCGGATATGGGTGGCATGGGTGGCATGGGCGGCATGATGTAGCTTCCTCTGCGACGCATGGCGTTCGAGATTGGCCCCGCCCCGTGCGGGGCCTTTCTTTTTTGGCGTGCGGCCGCATTGCGACTGCTCCCGATGTCGGGCAGCATCGTCGCGCATGAATACCTCTTCTGCGCCGGATCTACCGCCGCTCCTGCGCGAGCAATGGGAGCGCATCGCGGAGCGGCTCGACAACAAGCTCGACGACCTCGCGGCCGTTGACGAACAGTTCGTCGCAGCGCTGCCCGGCGTGGCCGCCTGTAGCGACTTCTTCGTTGCCGTTTTAGAGCGTCATGGGGCCGGCGTGATCGGGCGGCTAGGCGACGAGGGTCCGTTGGACGCTGAGGATTTGGCCGATCGTTTCGATCTGGGCGTATGCCGCGGCGAGCCCGAGGCGATGGCCGCGCTGCGCCGAGTGCGGCAGATAGAAATGGCTCGAATCGCGTGGCGGGATCTGACAGGCTCGGCAGCGGTCGAGCAGAGCCTGGCGGAGTTGTCGTTGCTCGCGGACTGCGCAATCCGCGCTGCTGTCGAGTTCGCCGTCGCAGCGTTAGCGCCGCGCTTTGGGAGGGCCGTTCTTCGCGACGGCGAGCCGGCGCAGCTGCTCGTTCTTGCCATGGGCAAGCTTGGCGGCGGCGAGCTGAACTTCTCCTCCGATATCGACCTCGTGCTGCTCTTCCCGGACGGCGCTCGCATGGAGCAGCCCAGTGTCGAGGTCGAGGATTATTTTCGCAGGCTCGCGCGGCTCTTCATCCGCCTCCTCGATGAGCGTACTCAGGATGGTTTCGTATTCCGCGTCGATACGCGACTACGTCCGTTCGGCTCGAGCGGTCCATTGGTCGTAAGCATCTCGGCGCTCGAGGCCTATCTGATACGCCATGGCCGTGACTGGGAGCGCTATGCCTACATCAAAGCGCGACTCGTTACGGGGCAAGCGTTCGAAGCCGAGCTCTTCGGAGAGATACTGCGGCCGTTCGTCTATCGCCGCTATCTCGACTACGGGGTTTTCGACGCCCTCAGGCAGATGAAAGCGCTCATCAGCAAGGAGGTTGCCCGGCGCGACATGGTCGATAACATCAAGCTCGGTCCCGGAGGCATTCGCGAGATCGAGTTCATCGTGCAGGCGCTGCAGATCGTGCGCGGCGGACGCGACCGACGGTTGCAGG
>Ga0224512_10001359_pt1 | contig 23604 bp, 23 predicted proteins | sample SF_May12_sed_USG_4_FD_169103 | JGI IMG/M metagenome (GOLD analysis project Ga0224512, IMG submission 169103) | Sediment microbial communities from San Francisco Bay, California, United States - SF_May12_sed_USGS_13 | ecosystem: Environmental > Aquatic > Marine > Sediment | place: USA... | reverse complement strand
CGACGACGTGTTCAGGATCGCCAGGGCCGCCCGCGGCGCGGACGCGTTCGGCTATCGCAGCGAATTCATCCGGCTCGTGCAGCTCGCCGAGAGTGCGCAGACGCCGGAATTCCTGAACAACTAGGGTCGACCCCTGTGCCGGGTATCGGCCCAGACCGGCACGGCAGCCGCCCCCGGTTCGCGGTAGCGGACGGGGGCGGCTGTCTTCGTTATTATGGCGTCGCCATGAGCGGCCGGACGACAGACTGGGCGGCGCAGGACTGGGACGATCTCGTGCCCCGGCTGCTGCTGCTCGCGGTCTCGCGGCTCTACCGCATGACCTGGCGGGGGCGGCGCGGCGAGGCCCCGCCCGGCGCCGCCGAGGCCGAGGACTACGTCAACGACGCGATCTCCAAGACCATCGCCGGCGTGCGCGTCTGGAACCCCGGCAACTGCACGCTGTTCCAGCACCTCGCCGGCGTCGTGGTCAGCGATATCAGCCACGCCGCGGAGTCGATGGAAAACCGCAGCACCGTCGCGCCGCCGCACAACCCGGGCGGCGACCGCTGGCCGCCCGATCCGGCCGACGACTCGCCGGATCCCGAGCGGGAGGCGGAATGGCGCTCGGAGCGCACCCGCCTGGTCGGCTGGCTCGAGGCCACCGACCCGGACCTTGCCCGGATGGCGGAGCTGATGCTGACCCGCGACATGCAGGATACCGATTCGCTGAGCCGCGAGCTCGGCGTCCCGGGCCCGGAGATCGCCAACCGGCGCAAACGCCTGAAACGCGCCGTGCGCGCCTACATGGCGGAGACCGCGTCATGACCGCCCCCCGGCACCCCAACCCGGCCGAGCGGCTGCTGGCGCTGCTCGAGGACGAGCAGGCGGTCGAGACGGCGCCGGTCGACGAGGTGCGCGCCGACCTCGATGCCGTCGGCGTCGATCCCGCGCGCTGCATCGCCTTCGCCCGGTCCCTGGCCGGCGGATCGGACTCACCGGGCGGCCAGCTGCTCGGCGCGATCGACCTGGCCGAGGACGAAGCCGACGAGATCAAGCGGCTCGAATCCGCGGACATAGAGGCGGTGCGGGCGCAGGTCCCCGGCGCCAGCGCCGCCGCCATCGCCGCGCAAGCCCGCCGGCAGGCCGGCGCCGACAGCAACATCGTGGCGATCCAGGCGCGCCGGCGCAGCCGCGTCCTGCGCTGGGGCGGACCGGTCGCCGGCATCGCCGCCAGCGTCCTGGTGGTGGTGGTTATCGGCGTCCGGTTTCTCGGCCCGGACGGTCTGCCGATGTTTGGTGAAACCCGCTCCTACATGACGGGGGGCGACGAGTCGCCCGCGGCCGAGGCGTACCGCGCGGACGAGGCGGCGGAACCGGCCGCCCGCTATGCAGCGCCGGAAGCGGATAGGCGGAAACGCAGCGCCGAGCGAGATACCACGGGGGTCACCGACCAGCTCGCAAAGCAGGAACGGCGCGAAACGGAGGCGCCGGCTTCGGCGCCGGCCGCACCGCCCGCCGGAATCGTCGGCAATCTCAACGAGGATCTCGCGCTGTCCGACAGGGACGACAAATTGCCCGGGCGGCAGGACGCCGGGACGCTGGCGACGGAGCCGCAAACCGCGATTGAGGGATTCGCGGCGAAGCCGGACGTCGCCGAAGAGGCGACCGAAGGCGCGCCGGGCGGCGACGTCGCCGGGCTTCGCGAAGGCAGCGCAGCGGCGGCCACAATCGCCGCGATGGTGATCGTCGATCCGTCGCAGGTGCCGCTTGCGGTCCAGTCGCAGGCACTGCCGCAACCGGACCTCGCCGCCCGCATCGACGAGGCCCGCCGCCTCGCCGGGAGCCGCCCGGTCATCGCCCTCTATCGCGTCACCGGGCCGGCGGGCCGGCGGGACTTCGCGCAGGTGCCGTTGGAACTGGCGATGACCCAGCAGATGCCGGCGCCGATGCCGCTGACGCGGCTGCTCGGCGCGGCGGCCTTCGAGTACGACTTCCTGGCCCTGCCCACCGAATAATGCGCGAGCCGCGCGGACACACTCGCAGGTTTCGGGCGGTTTTGTGACGGGCTCGGCGCAGCCACCGCGCGCAAAGCCCCGAACCAAGGCCCGGAACCGGCGCAAGGGCCGGTCCAAATCGGCGCCCGCGAATCGTCACGGTTTCGGCATACCCGCCACCGGCCGGTCCGCAAATCCGTCAAACAAGGCTGCCATCCTCGAATCAATCAGGAATATCCCGTCCGGGATCAACGGGGCCCGCCGCGGCTCGCTGGGGGATCGCCATGAACATCAGGAATCTGTTGCACGCATCGGCAATCGGTATCGCCACTATCCTGGTCGCCTGCACCGAGCTCGCCAACGAGGCGACATACGAGACTTCGACCGGGGCCGCCGCCACTTATCCGGCCGCACAGGCTACGCGGTACTGCTGCGACTCGCCGGCCTCGCTGATGCCGCCGCCCTATTGGGACGAGGGCCGCGAAAGTTATCCGCAATTCGACGACAACCCGGTCAGGCAGGTGGCCGAGGCGCCCGTCTCGACGTTTTCGATCGACGTCGACACCGCCTCCTACGCACGGATGCGCCGGTTCATCAACGACGGCCTGCTGCCGCCGGCGGACGCCGTGCGCACCGAGGAGCTGGTCAACTACTTCACCTACGACTACCAGCGGCCAGAGAGCCGCGCGCAGCCGTTTCGCGCCGATATCGCGCTGTTCGACGCGCCGTGGGACGCGGACCGCCAACTGCTGCGCATCGGCATGAAGGGCTTCGACATCCCGGCCGGCAAGCGGCCGCCGGCCAATCTCGTGTTCCTGATTGACACCTCCGGCTCGATGCACAGCCCGGACAAGCTGCCGCTGGTGCAACGGTCGCTGCGCATGCTGGCCGACGCGATGGATGCCGGGGACCGCATCGCGCTGGTCGCCTATGCGGGCTCGGCCGGTGTCGTGCTGGCGCCGACGAAGGGCATCGAAAAGCTGAAGATCCTGGCCGCCATCGACGGGCTGCGCGCCGGCGGCAGCACCGCCGGCGGGGCCGGCATCGCGCTCGCCTACCGGCTGGCAAGCGAGAACTACCGCGACGGCGCCGTCAACCGCGTGATCCTGGCGACCGACGGCGATTTCAACGTCGGCATTTCCGATCCATCCCGACTCGAGGCGCTGATCGCCGAGAAGCGCAAATCCGGCATCTATCTCTCGGTGCTCGGCTTCGGCACGGGCAACCTTCAGGACACCACCATGCAGAGCCTGGCCCAGGCCGGCAACGGCAACGCGTCCTATATCGACAGCTTCCAGGAGGCCCGCAAGGTGCTGGTCGACGAAATGGGCGGCACGCTGTTCCCGATCGCCGACGATGTGAAGGTGCAGGTCGAGTTCAACCCCGCCTACGTCGCCGAATACCGGCTGATCGGCTACGAGACCCGCATGCTGAGGCGCGAGGACTTCAACAACGACCGCGTCGATGCCGGCGACGTCGGCAGCGGCCACACCGTGACCGCGCTCTACGAGATCGTCTCGCCGCAAAGCGCGTCGCGAATCGTCGATCCGTTGCGCTACGGCGACAACGCGCCGAAGCGGAAGGCCGGGGTCGAGAACGGCGAGGTGGCCTGGCTGCGCATCCGCTACAAGCTGCCCGGCGAGTCGGAAAGCCGGCTGATCGAACAACCGGTGGCCGCCGCCGCCCGCACCGGCTTCGCCGAGGCCCCCGCGGACGCCCGCTTCGCCGCCGCCGTCGCCGGTTTCGGTCAGCTGCTGCGCGACAGCAGCAGTTTGGGCGATTTTGACTGGAACGACGTGCTGGGGATCGCCGACGACGCAAGAGGGGAGGACTCCCTCGGCTATCGCGCCGAGTTCACCCGGCTCGTCCGGACGGCGGCGGGCCTAGCCCGTCTCGCCGCCGCCCAATGAGGCCGGGCGCTGCAATGCTCTCCTGACCACAGTGCCCGTCCTCGACCAACCGGCCCTCCCTCTGCATCCGGGGAGGGCCGGTCCCTGCGTGCCGGATGTCCCCGGCGCCGGCCCCGAAACCCGCGGAAATCGCCTTTGCATGGGGTTGTTCCGCACAGAATGACCAGGAGCGCCCGACATGTTCGTCGCCCACCTGCCGGCCGGCTACCTGTTGGCGCGCCGCCTCGCGCCGCGCCTCGCCCCGACCGCGGCGCAGGGCCGCCGGCTGATGGCGCTCTGCCTGGTCGCCGCGGTGCTGCCCGATATCGACCTGTTGTACTTCTACCTGGTCGACGGACGGCAGACCCTGCATCACGATTACTGGACCCACATTCCGGCCTTCTGGCTGCTCGCCATGGGTGCCGCCGTGACACTCTTCCGCATTGCCCGGGCGCCGGTTCCCTGGCCCGCGGTTGCGGCGCTGCTGGCCGGCGTGTTCCTGCACCTGGCGCTGGATACGGTGACCGGCGGCATCGCCTGGCTGTACCCGTATCGTACCGGTAAGGTCGTGTTGATCGACGTCCCGGCGCGCTTCGCATGGTGGGTCTGGAACTTCGTCCTGCACTGGAGTTTCGTGCTGGAGGTCGCGATCCTCGTCTGGGCCGGGAGGGAGATCGGCCTGCCGCGGCTCATGCGGGAATTGAGGCGGCGCCCCGCGATGCGTATGCTGCGCCGGGCACCGCGAAAAGAGGGGATCGAATGAAGACCGAGGGCATGACACCGGAGGAGATCGACGCGCGGCACGCCGAGAAGATGGCGAAGAAGAAGGCCGCGCGCGACCGGATGCTGGCCACCAAGACCAGGGAGAAGGGCCTCCTCGTCGTCCATACCGGCAAGGGCAAGGGCAAGACGACGGCGGCCATGGGCCTCGCCATGCGCGCGGTCGGCAACGGCATGAAGGTGGGCATCGTCCAGTTCGTCAAGGGCGTGTGGAACACCGGCGAGCGCGAGGTCCTGCAACACTTCCCGGAGCTCTGCGTGATGAAGGCGATGGGCGAGGGCTTCACCTGGGACACCCAGGACCGGCAGCGCGACATCGCGGCGGCGCAAAAGGCCTGGGAGGCGGCGCAGGCGATGATGGCGGACGAGAGCTTCCACATGGTCGTCCTCGACGAGCTCAACATCGTGCTGCGCTACGACTACCTCGATCTCGACGCGGTGGTGGCGGCGCTCAGCGGCCGGCGCCCGGACCTGCACGTCGTGGTCACCGGGCGCAACGCGAAGGCGCCGCTGCTCGAGATCGCCGACCTGGTGACCGAGATGACCGAGATCCGCCACCATTTCCGCGACGGCGTGAAGGCGCAGACCGGCATCGAATTCTGAGGCTTGAATGGCGGCACGGCCGCCGCAAAAAAGTCCAACTCGCATGACATTTCTGCGCACCGAGCCTATATCCTGCCGCGACCGGATTTTCAGGGACTTATCGCGGCGCATCTGTAACGGGAGAACCGAGGACATGTTGAAGCGCGTAACCACTATGATTGCCGTGCTCGGTGTGGCGGCTGCCATCGCCGGGCCGTCGCTGGCTGCCGGCAAGGCCGAGGAAATCGTCACCAAGGCGCAGCTCAGCGTCGAGGGCATGACCAAGGACGAGGCGATCGGCCCGTATGTCCGCCGCCATCTGAAGAACGCCAAGGGCGTGCTGATCGTCCCGCAGATGCTGAAGGGTGCGTTCGGGGTCGGCGCCGAGGGCGGCAGCGGCGTGCTGCTGGTCAAGGACGCCAAGGGCACCTGGAGCTACCCCGCCTTCTACACCCTGGGCGCGGTCAGCTTGGGCCTGCAGATCGGCGGTTCGGCCTCCGAGGTGATGCTGCTGCTGATGACCGACCGGGGCGTGAAAGCCATCGTCGACGGTAACAGGATCAAGCTGGGCGCCGATCTCGGCGTCGCGGCCGGGCCGGTCGGCGGCGGCGCCGAAGCCGCGGTCACGCTGGGCAGCGCCGACGTGCTGGTCTATTCGCGGTCCAAGGGCGCCTATATCGGCATCAGCCTCGAGGGCTCGGTGATCGAGCCGCGCAAGTCCCTCAACAAGGAGTATTACGGGGCCGAGGTGGAGTCCAAGCCGATCGTCATCGATCGCAAGTATTCTAACGCCCATGCCACCGGGCTGCGCAGCGCCCTCTCCAAGGCCCGCCAGTAGCGCCGGCGCATCGGCGGACACCATGGCCGCCGCTCTGATGCTGCAGGGGACCGGCTCGGACGTCGGCAAGTCGCTGCTCGTCGCCGGTCTCGCCCGGGCGTTTGTCCGGCGCGGCCTCGCGGTCCGGCCCTTCAAGCCGCAGAACATGTCGAACAACGCCGCCGTCACGGCGCAAGGCGGCGAGATCGGCCGGGCCCAGGCGCTGCAGGCGCGGGCCTGCGGCGTCGCGCCGTCGGTGCACATGAATCCGGTGCTCTTGAAGCCGCAGTCGGCGACGGGCGCGCAGGTCGTCGTGCAGGGCAAGGTCGAGGGCAACGCGAAGGCGGCCGATTACCATGCGCTGAAGCCCAGGCTGCTGCCGCGCGTGCTGGACAGCTTCGACCGCATCAAGGCCGAGGCCGATCTGGTGCTCGTGGAAGGCGCGGGCAGCCCGGCCGAGGTCAACATCCGCGAGGGCGACATCGCCAATATGGGTTTCGCGCTGGCCGCGAGGGTCCCGGTGATCCTGGTCGCCGACATCGACCGCGGCGGCGTGCTGGCAGCGCTGGTCGGCACCCACATGCTGATCGAGCCGGAGGAGCGTAACCTGTTGCGCGGCTACCTCGTCAACAAGTTCCGCGGCGACAAGGCGCTATTCGAGCCGGCCGTGGACATCGTTGCGAGGCGCACCGGCCTCGTCTGCCACGGGGTGATCCCGTGGTTCGAGGGCGCGGCCGCGCTGCCCGCCGAGGACGCGGTGGCGCTGGACACGCGCGCGCCGGTGAAGGACGGCGCGATCCGCATCGCCGTGCCGCGGCTCTCGCGCATCGCGAACTTCGACGATCTCGACCCGCTTTCCGCCGAGCCGGACGTCGCCATCGACTTTGTCGCGCCCGGCCGGCCGATCCCGGCCGAGGCCGATTTGATCCTGCTGCCCGGGTCGAAATCGACGATCCCGGATCTCGCGTTGCTGCGTGCTGAGGGCTGGGACATCGACGTAAACGCCCATCTGCGCCGCGGCCGCCCCGTCATCGGATTGTGCGCCGGATTTCAGATGCTGGGGACGCGGCTCGATGACCCGAACGGGACCGAGGGCCCTCCCGGCGCGGTGGAGGGCCTCGGCCTGCTCGACATCGAAACCGTGCTCACCGGCGACAAGCGACTCATGGAGGTGGCGGGCCGGGAGATCTCCACCGGCCAGCCGGTGCGCGGCTACGAGATGCATATCGGCAGGACGACGGGCCCGGCCCTCGGCCGCCCCATGGTCGAGATCGCAGGCCCGGACGGCGGCGCCCGCCCGGACGGCGCGGTCTCGCCCGACGGCCTGGTTGCGGGCTGCTACCTGCACGGCCTGTTCGCGTCCGACGCGTTCCGCCGCGCCTTCCTCGCCCGCCTGCGCGACGGCCGCCCGCAGACGGAGGCCTACGAGGCGAAGGTCGAGACCACGCTCGACGTCCTCGCCGCCCACCTGGAGGCCAATTGCGACCTCGACGCAATGCTGGCGATCGCCGAGCGGGGCGTGTGAGGAGAGAAGACTCCCTCCCCAACCCCGCCGCTACCCCAGGCTCGCCCTGAGCAGCAGGATTCCCACCGCCATCAGCCCGTTCACCGCGCACGCCACGACATAAAGCCGCAGCCCCCGTTCGATGCCCTTCGGACCGTATCTTCGCTTCCCGTCGCCGCCGATCCAGTGTTCTTTCGTGCCCTCGCCTGGATAGGTGCGCGGCCCGCCCAGCGCGAGGCCCAGCGCCCCGGCAAAGGCGGCTTCGGGCCAGCCGGCGTTGGGTGAGGCGTGGGTGCCTGCGTCGCGCAGCAAGACGCGGACGGCACGGGCCGCATCGTCGCCGGTCGGTAGCGCGGCGATCACCGTAACAATGGCCGCGAGGCGCGCCGGGATCCAGTTCGCCGCGTCGTCGAGCCGCGCCGCGGCCTTGCCGAAGGCGGAATATTTGTTCGTGCGGTAGCCGATCATGCTGTCGGCGGTGTTGATCGCCTTGTAGGCGCAGATGCCGGGCAGCCCGGCGACGGCGTACCAGAACACCGGCGCGACGACGCCGTCGGCGAAGTTTTCGGCCAGCGATTCCAGCGCCGCGCGGGCGATGCCCGGCGCGTCCAGGCTGGCCGGATCGCGGCTGACGAGATGGCGGATCGCGGCGCGCCCACCGGCCAGCCCGTCGCGCCTGAGTCCCTTTGCCACCGCCGCCACGTGCTCGAACAGGCTGCGCTGGGCCAGCAGGATCGCGACCAGCAGCGCCTCGATCATCCAGCCGCCGGGGAAGCCCGCGGTCAGCACCGCGACCAGCCAGCCGAAGCCGCCGGCCAGCAGGGCGACGCAGGCGGCCGTGAAGACGCCGCGCCAGAAGCGCGCGGCCGCGCCGCGCTCCGGCCGGTTCAGCCTGCGGTCCAGCCAGCCGATGACGCGCCCGATCGCCACCACCGGGTGCAGCGCGTTGCGCAGCAGCAGCGCCATCTCGCCAAACAGCGCATCCAGCGCCAGCGCGGCCACAAGCACCAGCACCGATGCGCCGCCATCCATCCAGTCCGTCATGGCGGGCGAGAATGCGTGCCTTCAGGCCACGCGTCAATCGGCTCTTTCTATAGCGGCGACAGCGGCGCGACCTCATACTTCGAGACGCGGCTCCGCCGCTCCTCAGCATGAGGACACACGTATCGGAGCCCCATGCTGAGGCGCCCCGCCGCGCCGAGCAGCTACCGGAAGGCGGCGTTTGCGAGCCGCTGAAAAAAGGGGGTGTCTCGAAGCATGCGGTCGCTCGGAGCCTTCTTGGCCCTGCGCGTTCCCGTTCGCGCCGTCCGCGCGCCAACATTCTTCGCCGGCGCACTATTGACCTGACCGCGGCCTGCGCGACTGCTAAAAGCATACGTCTCGGCACGGAACGGAGGGCCCGCGATGAGTGGCGAAATCGGCATCATGGTCTGCGGGCATGGCAGCCGCGACGATCAGGCGGTGGCGGAGTTCGCTTCGGTCGCCGCCGGAATCCGCGCGCGGCTGCCGCAATACCCCGTCGAAAGCGGGTTCCTCGAATTCGCAACGCCGGTGATCCGCGACGGGCTGGAAGCGCTGCGCGAGCGCGGCGTGAAACGGATTCTGGCCGTGCCCGGCATGCTGTTCGCCGCCGGCCACGCTAAGAACGACATCCCCTCGGTGCTCAACACCTGGGCGGCGCAATACCCCGACATCGAGGTGCAGTACGGGCGCGAGCTCGGAATCGATGTGAAGATGATGCGCGCGGCCGGCGACCGCGTGGCCGAAGGCGTGGCCGCCGCGGGCGATAAGGTGCCCATCCACGAGACGCTGCTCGCCGTCGTCGGGCGCGGCGCCTCCGACCCCGACGCCAACTCGAACGCCGCCAAGGTCACCCGCATGCTGTGGGAGGGGATGGGCTTCGGCTGGGCCGAGACCTGCTATTCGGGCGTCACATTCCCGCTCGTCGAGCCGGGGCTGGAGCACGCGGTGCGGCTGGGATTCCGGCGCATCGTCGTGTTCCCCTACTTCCTGTTCACCGGGCGGCTGGTCAAGCGCATTTACGCGCACACCGACATCGTCGCCGCCCGGCATCCCGCGGTCGAGTTCGTCAAGGCCCCCTACCTTGCCGACCACAAGCTGGTGCTCGACACCTTCGCCGACCGGGTGACCGAGATTCTCGACGGGCAGAACCTGATGAACTGCCAGATGTGCAAGTACCGTGAGCAGGTGCTCGGCTTCGAAGCCGAGGTCGGGCTGCCACAGCAGAGCCACCACCACCACGTCGAGGGCATCGGCACCGATTCCTCCGGGCACGGGCATGATCATGGGCATGACCACCACCATCACGGGCATGACGACGGGCGCGATCATGGCCACCACCCCTATCCCCATGCCGACCACCCGCTGGGTCCGGTGACGCTGGAGAAGCTGAAGGCCGACGAGGGGGGCGAGTGACTTCCCGCCGTTACGGCTATCTGCGCGATCCGGCGGCGATCTACCGGGCGTCCTTCGACACCGTCCGGCGGGAAACGGACCTTTCGCACATTCCGGCCGAACTTCATCCGCTGGCGCTGCGCATCGTCCATGCCTGCGGCGACCCGGGGATCGTTGCTCATCTCGCGTGGTCCGACAGCGCCGCCGCAGCCGGACGGACGGCGCTGGCGGGCGGCGCCAGCATCCTGTGCGATACGCGCATGGTCGAAACCGGCATCATCCATGTCCACCTGCCCGAGAGCAACCGGCTGATCTGCACCCTGACCGACCCGCGGGTCACGGACCTCGCCCGGGACCTCGGCACGACACGCTCGGCCGCCGCTGTGGAGCTCTGGCAGGACATGCTTGAGGGCGCGGTGGTCGCCATCGGCAATGCGCCGACGGCGCTGTTCCATCTATTGGAAGGACTCGCCGCCGGCTGGCCGAAACCGGCCCTGATTCTTGGATTCCCCGTGGGTTTCGTGGGCGCAGCGGAATCGAAAGACGCGCTGATCGCCGATGCCGGCGGCATCCCGTATGTGACGCTGCGCGGGCGCGCCGGCGGCAGCGCCATCGCAGCGGCCGCCGTCAACGCGCTGGCCGGAGACGGCAATTGAGCGGCTGGATCAGCATTGTCGGTATCGGCGAGGACGGGCTCGACGGCCTGTCCGCGGCGGCGCGGACGCTGGTCGAGTCGGCGGAAGTGCTGGCCGGCGGCGCGCGGCACCTGGCGATGATCCCGGATAGCCATCCGGCGGAGCGCCTCGCCTGGCAGTCGCCGTTCGACGGGTCGCTGCGGGATTTGCGCGCCCATGAGGGCCGCCGCGTCACCGTGCTGGCGACCGGCGATCCCATGCATTACGGCGTCGGCGCGACGCTGGCGCGCGAGATGCCGGACGCCGTCGCCGCCGTGGTACCGACCCCCGGCGCCTTCTCGCTGGCCGCCGCGCGCATGGGCTGGGCCTTGCAGGACGTGACGTGCCTCACCTTGCACGGGCGGCTCGCCGAGCAGATCTACCTGCACCTTTACCCCGGTGCGCGGCTGGTGATCCTCTCGGAAGGCCGGGATACCCCGGTCCGCGTCGCGGCCCTGCTGACCGCGCGCGGCTTCGGCGCCAGCCGCCTGACCGTGCTGGAACACATGGGCGGCCGGCGCGAATCGCGGCGCGAGGGCCTCGCCCGGGAATGGGGCGACGGGCCGGTGGCGGACCTCAACACGATCGCCGTCGAATGCTCGGCCTGGCCGGAGGCGCCTGTCTACTCGCGGGTCCAGGGCTTGCCGGACGATGCGTTCGAGCATGACGGCCAGATGACCAAGCGCGAGGTCCGCGCCGCGACGCTGGCCGTGCTGGCGCCGCTGCCGGGGCAGCTGCTGTGGGATGTCGGCGCGGGATGCGGTTCGGTTGGCATCGAATGGATGCGCGCCGGCGGAAGGGCGATCGGCATCGAGAGCGTCGCCGGCCGCGCCGCGATGGCGGCCCGCAACGCCGCCGCGCTGGGCGTGCCCGGCCTCGAGATCGTCATCGGCGCCGCACCCGGCGCGCTCGCCGGGCTGGCGACTCCCGACACCGTCTTCATCGGCGGTGGCATTGGCACCGAGGGCGTGTTCGAGGCGTGCTGGGAGGCGCTCGGTTCAGGAGGCAGGCTCGTTGCAAACACCGTGACTCTGGAGGGCGAAGCGGCCCTTGCCGGGTTTCAACAGAAATACGACGGCGAACTCGTCCGTCTTGCGGTTTCGCGGCTTTCGCCTGTCGGCAAATTGCATGGCTGGAAGCCGCTGATGCCCGTGACCCAGTGGCAGGCGGTCAAGCCTTGACCGGCACGCTATATGGCATCGGCGTCGGGCCCGGCGATCCCGAGCTCATCACGCTGAAGGGCCACCGGCTGCTGCAGTCCGTTCCGGTCATCGCCTGGCCGGCGCCGCTGGAGGGCGACAGCATGGCGCGCAGGATCGCCGCCCCGCATCTGCCGGAGGGCCGGATCGAAATTCCGATTCGTATGCCGCTCAGCAGCGACCGGTTTCCCGTGGAAGGCGTTTACGATCAGGCGGCCGAAGCGCTGGGCGCGCATCTCTCCGCGGGGCGGGACGTCGCCGTGCTGTGCGAGGGCGACCCCTTCGTTTACGGCTCGTTCATGTATCTGTTCGCGCGGATGGCCGACCGCTTCCTGGTCACGGTGGTCCCCGGCATATCCTCGCTGACCGCCGGCGCGGCGGCGCTCGGCGCGCCACTTGCGGCCCGCAACGACGTGCTGTCGGTGGTGCCGGCGCCGCTGCCCGAAGAGGCGCTCGAACAGCGCCTCGCGGCGGCCGACGCGGCCGTGATCATCAAGATCGGCCGCCATCTCGGCAAGCTGCGCCGGGTCTTGCGGCGACTGGACCTTGTTGAACGGGCCCGTTACGTGGAGTACGCGACGATGGCGGAGCAGAACGTGCGTCCATTCGCCGAGGTTTCCGGCGGCGAGGCGCCGTATTTCTCGATGGTGGTTCTCCACCGCCGCGGGGATGCCTGGCGATGAGTACGGCGATCGTTGCGCTGAGCCGGGGCGGGCTGGACCTTGCCCGGCGCATCCAGCCGGCGCTGGAGGGCGCGGCGGTGCACGGGCTGGCCGGCCGCGCCGACACGGCCGACGTGCCGTTCTCGGACACCGCGGCGCATTTGCGGATGCTGTTCGCCGAGGGGCAAGCCATCATCGGCATCTGCGCCGCGGGCATCCTGATCCGCGCGCTGGCGCCGCTCTTGGCCGACAAGCGGGCGGAGCCGCCGGTGGTCGCGGTCGCCGAAGACGGCGCCGCCGTAGTTCCCCTGCTCGGCGGGCACCGCGGTGCCAACGCGCTGGCCCGGCGGATCGCCGATGCGACCGGCGGCGCCGCGGCGGTGACAACGGCCGGGGATGTCGGGCTCGGCCTCGCCCTCGACGAGCCGCCGGCAGGCTGGGCCGTCGCCAATCCCGAGCATGCGAAACCGCTGGCCGCGGCGCTGCTTGCCGGAGAGCCGGTGCGGCTCATCGTCGAGGCCGGCGACGGGTCGTGGCCCGATCCCGCCCTGTTCGCCGCCGACGGCGATCTGACGCTGCGCGTCACCGACCGGGCGGGACACGACGATGCGACGACGCTCGTCGTGCATCCGCCGGTGCTGGCGCTGGGTACGGGATGCGAAAGGGGCGCCGATCCGGCGGAACTCGAACAACTGGTCCGCGAGGCCCTGGCCGCGGCCGGGCTGGCGGCAGGCGCCCTAGCCGGCATCGGCTCGCTCGTCCTCAAATCCGATGAGCCCGCGATGGAACGCCTCGGTACGGCGCTGGGCCGCCCGCTGCGGTTCTTCCCGGCCGCCGAACTGGAGGCAGAGACGCCGCGGCTCGCCAATCCGTCGGACATCGTGTTTCAGGAGGTCGGCTGTCACGGCGTCGCGGAGGCGGCGGCGCTGGCGCTCGCCGGGCCCGGCGGCGAACTGGTGGTCCCGAAACGCAAGTCGCGGCGCTGCACCTGCGCCGTTGCGCGCAACCCCCGCGCCATCGACGCAATGGCGCACGGCTGTGCCCGCGGCCGCCTCGCCATCGTCGGAATCGGGCCGGGCGCGGCGGCATGGCGCACCCCGGAAGCAACGATGGCACTGGCCGACGCGGACGCGGTGGTCGGTTACGGCCTTTACCTGGACCTCGCCGGCGAGCTGATCGCCGGCAAGAAACGGCACGGATCGGAACTGGGCGAGGAGGAGGCGCGCGTGCGCACGGCGCTCGACCTCGCCGCCGGCGGCGCAAGGATCGCGCTGGTCTGTTCGGGCGATCCGGGCATCTACGCCCTGGCGACGCTGGCCTTCGAGTTGATCGAGCGGGAGGACCGGGACGACTGGCGCCGCATCGATGTGACGGTGGTCCCCGGCATCTCGGCGCTGCAGGCCGCCGCTGCCCGGGCCGGCGCGCCGCTGGGCCACGATTTCTGCGCCATATCGCTGTCCGACCTGCTGACCCCGAAGGAGACGATCCTGAAACGCCTGCAGGCCGCGGCGGCGGCCGGTTTCGTTATCGCCCTCTACAATCCGCAGAGCGGCACGCGCCGGGAACTGCTGCCCCGTGCGAAGGCGATCCTCGCCGCCGCCCGTCCGCCGGAGACCCCGGTAATCGTCGCCCGCAACCTCGGCCGCGGCGACGAGACGATCACCATCACCTCCCTCGAAGCGTTCGACACCGAAGCCGTCGACATGCTCACCCTCGTCATCGTCGGCAACGCCCAGACCCGCACCACCGCAACCGGCCGGGTATACACACCGCGGGGATATAAAGGGAAATGTCGGGACGGGAGCGATCTGGAATGACCGTCCATTTCATCGGCGCGGGGCCGGGGGCGGCGGATCTGATCACGGTGCGCGGGCTGGACCTCATCCGCAGCTGCCCGGTGGTGCTCTATGCGGGCTCGCTGGTGCCGGCGGCGATAGTGGCGGAAGCGCCGGCGGGCGCGCGAATGCTGGACACCGCGCCGATGACGCTGGACGAGATCGTCGATGAAATGGGGCGGGCCCATGCGGCGGGACACGACGTTGCGCGCGTGCATTCCGGCGATCCCTCGCTCTACGGCGCGATTGCCGAGCAGATGCGGCGGCTCGATGCGCTGGACATCCCCTATGACGTGACCCCCGGAGTGCCGGCCTTTGCCGCCGCGGCGGCGGCGCTGGCAACCGAGCTCACGCTGCCGGACATCTGCCAGACGGTGATCCTGACCCGCACCGCGGTGCGCACGTCGTCCATGCCCGAGGGCGAGGACCTCGAGATGCTCGGACGTAGCGGCGCCACGCTGGCGATCCACCTGTCAGTCAACAACCTGGCGTCGGTGGTGCGGAAGCTTTCGCCGCTCTACGGCGCCGACTGCCCGGTCGCGGTCGCATATCGCGTCAGCTGGCCCGACCAGCAGATCATCCGCGGCACCCTGGCCAATATTCGCGACAAGGTGAAGGCGGCCGGCATCACACGCACGGCGCTGATCCTCGTCGGACGGGCGCTCGGCGAACCGGATTTCAAGGAAAGCCGCCTTTACGCCGCCGACCACCACCATGTCCTGCGGCCGCGCAAGGACGCAAAGACCTGAGCCGGACCGTTCAGTCCCTGGCCCCCGCGTCCTCCAGAATCTGCTCCACACGCGGATTACGGCCATCGCGGGCCCAGCCCAGGACACCGAGGCCGGTATAGTCGAAAATCGTAACGTCGGCGCCGGCCTCGAGCAGGATCCGGACCGCCTGCAGTTGCCCCCTGGACGCGGCCTGCATAATCGGTGTCTGCCCCTGCCGGTTCTGAATGTCGACATCGGCGCCGGCCTCGAGCAGCAGGCGTATGATTTCAGACTCGCCCTGGCTCGCGGCCCAGCCCAGCGGGCCGTTGCCCGACCTGTCCGAGATATCGGTGCGGGCGCCGGCGTCGAGCAGCAGAGCGGCGATGTCGGTCTTGCCGCCGACCGCCGCGACGATCAGCGCCGTGCGCCCCTTGCTGTCCTGCGCATTGACGCCCGGATTCTGGGCCAGGAGAGTCCGCATCCTGGCAACGTTCCCTTCGGCCGCCACGACGACGATCTCCGGCTCCTGGAACAAGGTGGTCTGGCCATGCACGGGGACGGCAGTCCCCCCCAACACGGCCATCGCTGTCGCAAGACAGCGCGTCAAAACCATTACCGCCAGGCCAGTTTTCCTGCGATCCACTCGACAGTCTCCTCGATATTACACATGCAAGCGCCGGGCTCGGGCGCCGGACGTTCCAACATTATAACCGGTATGGCAAGCCCTCGCGCCGCGGCAATTTTCCCCACCGTGGCGGTACCGCCGCTGTTGCGGCTGACAAGGAGGTCGATTCGCCATTCGGTCAGCAGGCGGCGCTCGTCCGCCTCGCGGAACGGCCCGCGCCCGGCGATCCATTCGGCGCCCGGTAATGGCGGCCGATCCGGTGCCTCGGCGACGCGCAGCAGCAGAAACACACCCGCAAGGCCGGCGAACGCGGACACATCCCCCGAGCCCAGGGTAAGAAACACGCGACTGCCGAATTCGGGAACACGCCGGGCCGCTTCCGCGGCATCGGAAACAACGATCCAGTTGTCGCCCGCCTGCATCTCCCAAGGCGGGCGCAGCAGCAGCAGCCGGGGCACGCCGGCGGCCTCGCAGGCCTTGCGGGCATTGGCCGAGATTTGCGTCGCGTAGGGGTGCGTCGCATCGACCACGATGTCGATCCGCGTCTCGCGGAGATACCGGACGAGGCCGTCCGGGCCACCAAACCCGCCGGTCCTGACCTCGCCGGGCGGTGCGCAGGGCCGCCGCGTGCGGCCGGCCAGCGAGCTGATCGTCTCGATCCGGTCGCCGATACGCTGCTGCACTGCCTCGGCGAGGGCGGCGGCCTCGCCGGTGCCGCCGAGGATCAGCAGCCGCGTCATGCCGTGCTCTTGCCGACGATCCGGCCGTCCCGATCGACCACCAGCGTGTCGATCTCGATGCCGCCGGCGAGCATCGCCAGCGCCGCCGTCCGCGCGCGGCGCGCCACCAGCGCGGCGAGGGGCAGGTCGCCGGCCAGCGCCAGCACTTCGGCCGCGGTGTTCGCGCGGCGCGCGGCGTCCGCTGTGTGCGCATTGGCGCCAAGCTCCTCCAGCCATCCGGCCAGCGTGCCGAAGTCGACCTGACTGCGCGACGAATGGAGGTCGGCGTGGCCCTGCGCCAGCTTGACCATCTTGGCGAAGCCGCCGGCCACCGTGACCCGGGGGATCGGGTGGTCACGCAGGTATTTCAGCATCCCGCCGGCGAAATCGCCCATGTCGATCAGCGCCGACACCTCCAGCCCGTAAAGCGCGGCCACGGCCGCTTCCGAGGTCTTGCCGGTGGCCCCGGCGACATGCGTCAGCCCGTTGGCACGCGCCACGTCGATGCCGGAGCGGATCGACTGGATCCAGGCGCTGCAGGAATAGGGGATGACGATCCCCGTGGTGCCGAGGATCGAGAGACCGCCGACGATGCCGAGACGCGGGTTCCAGGTCCGTTCGGCGATCGCCGCGCCGCCGGGCACGGATATGGTGATCTCAGCGTCCGCCGGCACGCCGTGCGCTGCTGCGACTTCTGCGACCGCGGCTTCCATCATCGCCCGCGGGGCCGGGTTGATGGCGGGATCGCCGACCGGCAGCGGCAGCCCCGCCTTGGTCACTGTACCGACACCCTCGCCGGCCCGGAACACGATTCCGGTGCCAGCGGCGGCGTGCCGCACCGTCGCCAGGATCAGCGCGCCGTGGGTGACGTCCGGGTCGTCGCCTGCGTCCTTGACCACGCCCGCGGTCGCAGCGTCGCCGTCGAGCCGCTTTTCCGCCAGCGCAAAGAGAGGCGACTCGCCCCGCGGCAGGACGATCCGCACCGGATCGCGGAACGTCCCGGTCAGCAGCGCCTCCCAGGCCGCCCTCGCCGCCGCCGTGGCGCAGGCGCCCGTCGTCCATCCGCGCCGCAGCGTGCCGTCCGGTTTCCTCGACATCACGCCAGTCTAGAGCAATTTCGATTGGCGCGGCACCAGCCCTCTTGGCGCTGCAGCGCCGGGCGGTGTAAAAACAGGCCATCATGCATGACGGTTTCGCCATGACGGCGTTCGCCTATCTCCCGCATGGCGACGTCGGGGGGCTTGCCCTCGTCGCGGCGATGCTACTGGCCGGGGCGGTCGGCGGTCTCACCCACTGTGTCGGCATGTGCGGGCCCTTTGTGCTGGCGCAGACGACGGCGCGCCTCGAATCGGTGCCGGCGGCGCAGATGCGGGAATTCCACCGCCTCGCCGGGGCGGCGCTGGCGCCCTACCATCTCGGCCGCGGCACCACCTATATAGCGCTCGGCGCGATGGCCGGCACGGCCGGGCAGGGCATCCGTATGATTCCGGGGCTGGACTGGGTTGCCGCCGGCTGGCTGGTGTTCGCGGCGCTCATGTTTCTTGCCTACGCGATCTTCGGCAGCGGCTTGCTGCGCGCCGCGGCGGCGAAGGAAGGCCGCTGGGGCCAGGCGCTCGGCCGCCACGCGCGGCCGCTGTTCGCCCGCCCGACCGGCCTGCGCGGTTATGCGCTGGGCCTGATGCTCGGCTTCCTGCCCTGTGGCCTCCTGTACGCGGCCCTGGCGGTCGCCGCCGGCAGCGGCGGGGCGCTCGGCGGCGCCACCGCCATGGCTGCGTTCGTTCTTGGAACCATGCCTGGCCTTGTCGCGGTGGGCCTGTCGGGCCATGTGGCAGCCGGGCGGTGGCGCCGGGTCGCCGCGGTGATCGCACCCGTGCTGATGGTCGTGAACGCGGCGATGCTGGCCTTCGCGGCCTGGCGGCTGGTCGCCTGACTCATGGCCGAGCGCAAACCAGCCCCCGGTATCATCATCGCCGCCCCGGCCAGCGGCCAGGGCAAGACGGTCGTGACGCTGTCGATCATCCGCGCGCTCACGCAAAAGGGCGTTCGGGTGGCCGCCGCGAAGATCGGCCCGGATTATATCGATCCCGCCTTCCATGCGGCGGCCGGCGGCGATCCGTGCTTCAATCTGGACCCCTGGCCGATGCGCCCGGAAACCCTGGTCGGGCTTGCCGGCCGGCTGGGGCAGGAGGCCGGGCTTATCGTCTGCGAGGGGGTGATGGGGCTGTTCGACGGGGCCGCGGACGGCAGGGGCTCCACCGCCGATCTTGCCGCCTTCACCGGATGGCCGGTGGTGCTGGTTGTCGATGTGCGCGGCCAGGGCGCCTCGGTGGCGGCGCTGCTGCGGGGCTTTCTCGCCCACCAGCGCGGCGTGCCTTTCGGCGGCGTGATCCTGAACCGGGTCGGCAGCCCCGCGCACCGGGAGATCCTGGTGCAGGCCATCGACAGGGCGCGGCTGGGCCTGCCGGTGCTCGGCTGCCTGCTGCGCGACGACGCGCTGGTTCTGCCGGACCGCCATCTCGGCCTGGTCCAGGCCTCCGAGCACCCGGCGCTCGAGGCATTCCTCGACAAGGCGGCGGCGCTCGCGGCCGGGTCGATCGACCTTCAAGCCTTCCGCAGCATGTCGCGGCGCGCGCCGGCGGGCACTGTCGGCGCCAGACCCCTGCCGCCGCTCGGCCAGCGTATCGCGGTCGCCCGCGACGTGGCTTTCGCCTTCAGCTATACCTCGGTGCTGGAGGGCTGGCGCGCCCAGGGGGCCGAGCTGTTCTTCTTTTCGCCCCTGGCGGACGAGGCGCCGGACGGGCGCGCGGACGCGATCTATCTTCCCGGCGGCTATCCGGAGCTGCATGCCGGTCGGCTGGCCGGCAACGGGCGGTTCCTCGGCGGGCTGCGCGACGCGGCGGCGCGTGGCGCGGCGGTGTTCGGCGAATGCGGCGGCTATATGGTGCTGGGCGAGGGGTTGGTCGATGAAAGCGGCGCGCGCCATGCGATGGCCGGGTTGCTGCCGCTGGAAACTTCCTTCGCCGAACGCAGGCTGCATCTGGGCTATCGCGTCGCGACGGTGGCGAGCGATTCGCCGCTGGGCGCGGCCAGCCTAAGTTATACGGGGCACGAGTTCCACTATGCGACCGTCGTGCGAGAAGGGCCGGCAGACCCGCTGTTCACGGTCGCGGATGCGAAGGTCGCGGACCTGGGACGGGCTGGGCTTGTCGCGGGGCGTGTCGCGGGCTCCTTCATCCACCTGATCGACCGGGCCGAATGAGCGAAGAGCAACCCTTCTGGAAGACCCTGCGGCTGGAGGAGATGAGCGCGCAGCAGTGGGAGTCGCTGTGCGACGGCTGCGGGCTGTGCTGCCTCAACAAGCTGGAGGACGAGGACACCGGCGAGGTCGTGTTCACCCGCGCCGCCTGCAAGTATCTCGACCTCGGCGCCTGCCGCTGCACCGATTATGCCAACCGGCAGGACAACGTGCCCGACTGCGTCACGCTGACCCCGCAGCGCCTGCGCCGCCTGCACTGGCTGCCCGAGACCTGCGGCTACCGCCTCGTCGCCGAGGGGCGCGACCTCGCGTGGTGGCACCCGCTGATCTCCGGCGACCCGGAGACCGTGCACGAGGCCGGGATTTCCGCGCGCGGCCGCGCGATCCCCGAGGCGCCGTCGCAGGATTTGGAGGAGTTCGTCATCCAGTGGGTCCGGCCGGGCGGCCGGATCCGGCGGTCGCCAGTGCGCCGCTACGACGAAGATTGACCAGCGCGAGCCCGGTGAAGATCAGCGCCGCCGCGCCCCAGACCCAGGGGCTGTGACGCTCGCCGAACAGCAGCACGCCCCAGCCGATGCCGGTCAGCGTGACGATATAGCCGGTGAAGCTCATGAACACCGGGCCGGCGAGGCGCAGCACCTCGAAGAAGATCAGATAGGCGACGCTGGACACCACGATCTGGCCGACGATGCCGATCTCCGCCTCGTCCACCGGCAGGGCCGGCAGATACAGCACGTCTAGCCACCACACCACCGGCGCCAGCAGAGCCGCCGCGGCCAGCAGCATCCCGGCGGCCAGCGGCGCCGAGCGGGAGTCCGGCGGCCTGAGCCGCGCCGCCAGGACATTCGTTGCGGCATAAAACGCCGGCGTCAGCAGGGCCATCAGAAACCACGGGGCGGCGTTGGCATCGGGCAGGCTCGCCTTCGGCAGGACGATCAGTGCAACACCGGCCAGGCCGCAGAGGACGCCGGCGAAGCGCAGCGGCGAAAACCGCTCCATCTTGAGGAAGATGGCTATCGCATAGGTCATCAGCGGCACGAACGGGATGGTCAGCACCATCACGCCTGCGGGCAGATGGGCGATGGCGGCCACAAGATTGACGTTCGGCACCGCGATCCCGACCAGCCCGATGATCGCATAATACCCCAGATAGGCACGGCCCGTGGGTATGCGCAAGCCGCGCAGCCGGCAGATCGCCGCCACCACGATCCCGGCCCCCAGCCCTTGCCAGAAGGTGTATGAAACGGGATGCACGCCGCCGATGGTGGCCATCTTGGAGAACGAGAAGGCGAGTCCCCACAGGCTGCCGAGCGCCAGGATCATCGCCAGCGGCAGCGCGGGCGGCACCGTGCCCGCGGCGAGCGGCGTGATCTGCTGGTTCGAGGCCATGGCAGTCACATAGGGCAAAGCCGGCGGCCACGCCAGCACCGATGTTCGCGCTTGCCCGGCGAAGTCCGGACGGCTATCAGGGATGGATGCCTGACAACCGGACAATCGAGCTCGGCGGCCGCGAGGTGGCGCTGGTGGTACGCCGCAGCGCCCGCGCCCGGCGGCTTTCGCTGCGCATCCCGGGGCACGACGATTCCGTCGAACTGGTGCTGCCCACGCGCGCGCCCGAGTCGGACGGCCTGGACTTCGTGAAATCGCGTGCCGGATGGATCCTGGAGCGACTCGACCGCCTGCCGCAACGCATTCCCTTCGTCCATGGCGCGGAGCTGCCGCTTGGCGGTGAGCTGCATACCCTGCTGTTGTTTCCCGGTATGCGCGCGCCGGTTCTCGTGGAACACGGGCAGATATTCGTCTCCGGCCGCCCCGAACATATGGCGCGGCGGGTCGGCGACTGGCTGCGCGCCGAGGCGAAGCGGCGTATCGCGCCGCTGGCGCACGAGAAAGCCACGATCATCGGCGCCCGCGTCACCCGCATCACGATCCGGGACCAGAAGAGCCGTTGGGGGAGCTGTGCGACGGGCGGCCGCCTGTCGTTCAGCTGGCGGCTGGTGCTGGCGCCGCCCTCCGTCCTGGATTACGTCGTCGCGCACGAGGTTGCGCACATCGCCGAGGCCAACCATTCGCCGGCCTTCTGGCGCACCGTCGACCGGCTGACCGCCGACCGCAGGGCCGGCCGCACCTGGCTGCGCGGCAATGGCCTGCAGCTGCACCGGTACGGCTGAGCGATGCGGGGCGGATCTTCCTCGCACTTCGAGACGGCTGCTGTCGCAGCCTCCTCAGCATGAGGAAGATCTTGCGTATCCTCACCCTGAGGAGGCCCGAAGGGCCGTCTCGAAGGGTCCCAGCCCAGTTTCGCAGAGGTCTCCGGCAAGGGGGAGAGCGGCCTTTTATCGTTCCGCCCGAGCCGTTCAGCCCCTCTCCCGCCGCGGCGGGAGAAGGGGTTGGGGAGGGGGTGGGAGCCCAGCGGGGCCGGGAACAAACACCCTCGCTCAGGTCCCGCTCATGACGACGCGTGAGGAGCGCGGGCTGACCATCCTGCTGACGGCGCTGGTCGCGCTCGGGTCTGTTTCCACGTCGCTTTACATCCCGTCGATGCCGGCGCTGGTCGCCGAATTCAGGACCGAAGCGGCGATGGTGCACCGCAGCTTCACGATCTTCATGGTCGGTTTCGCCGCAACGCAGCTCGTCTACGGGCCGCTGTCCGACCGCTTCGGCCGCCGCCCGGTATTGGCCGGCGGCATGCTGCTGTATATCGCGGCGAGCCTGGCCTGCGCGCTGTCGACTAGTATCGAGGTATTCCTGCTGGCGCGCCTCGCCCAGGGCATCGGTGCCGCAGCCGGCCCGGTGATCGGCCGCGCCGTGGTCCGGGACAGCTTTGCCCGCCAGGATGCGGCGCGCGCCTTCGCCTTCATCGGCACCGCCCTGTCCCTCGCGCCGGCGCTCGGTCCGCTGATCGGCGGGTTCCTGCAGGTCTGGTTCGGCTGGCAGTCGGCCTTCGTCTTCCTTGTAGGCTATGGCGGGCTGATGCTGTGGCTGGCGTTCGCGCGGCTCAAGGAGACCGTGCCGCAGCGCGATCCGATGGCAACGAGTCCACTCCGTCTGGTCAATAACTACGGGTCGTTGCTCCGCCACCGCCATTATATCGGCCATCTCGCACCCGGCGTGTTCGGCTTCGGCGGGCTGTTCGCCTATGTGTCGACGTCGCCGTTCCTGTTCGTCGACCGGCTCGGCCTGTCGCCGGACGTCTTCGGGACGCTCACCATCTTTACCGTCAGCGCCTATGCGACCGGTTCGTACACCGCGGGGCGGGTGCAGGGACGGGTCGCGGACCATACGGTGATTCGCCTCGGTCTCGTGGCGCTCGGCCTCGGCGCGGTGCTGATGACGATGCTCTCGCTCGACCTGACGGTTCCCAGGGTGATCGGTTCGATGATGCTGTTCGTCTTCGGCTTCGGACTTGTGATGCCGGCCAGCACGGCGCGGGCGCTGCACCCGTTCCCGCGGATCGCCGGCAGCGCCTCGGCGATGATGGGGTTTCTGCAAATTTCCGTCGGCGCGGCGGGAAGCCTCGTGCTGTCGGTAGTCTATGACGGCACAGCGTTCTCGCTGGGGCTGGCGATGACAGGGCTTGCCGCCCTCGGCGCGGCGGGCTACCTGCTGCTGGCCGGCGGCGCGGCGCCCGAGCCGGAGGAGGCCTGAGCCGGTGCCGCGTCCCGATTCCTTGCTGGTCGCTGTGCTGCTGACCCTTTCCGTCGGCATGGGGCCGATGGCGACGGACTTCTATCTGCCCGCGCTGCCGACGATCGGCAGGGACCTGGCGGCGGACGTCGCCACGGTGCAGTTGACGCTCAGCGTTTTCCTCGCCGGCTTCGCGGTGGCGCAGCTGGTCTACGGCCCGCTGTCCGACCGTTTCGGTCGGCGGCCGGCGTTGCTGGCGGGGTTCGGATTGTTCACCATCGCCTCGGTCGGCTGCACGCTCGCCAACAGCATCGAGTTGCTGATCGCCGCCCGCTTC